>Ga0172379_10001578_pt1 | contig 44724 bp, 41 predicted proteins | sample GrowelOW334metaG_FD_119756 | JGI IMG/M metagenome (GOLD analysis project Ga0172379, IMG submission 119756) | Groundwater microbial communities from an aquifer near a municipal landfill in Southern Ontario, Canada - Groundwater well OW334 metaG | ecosystem: Environmental > Aquatic > Deep...
ACGTGAACCATGTGAGATTCAATGTCGTTGTCGGCTAATTTTTTCTGAAAATCATCGCGCTTTTGGACTTGAATGGTAAAAAGCCAATTACCACTTTCCCGACCAGGTTTTCTTTCCAATAAAGTTAAACCGGCGACATTTTTTAATCCGCTCAAATATTGGTCGGCAATTTCTTTACGCCGTTTGGCCACGGCCTCAATTTTATCCAACTGAACATCTAAAATCGCCGCTGTCACGTCATTCATGTGATATTTATAACCGATCTCTTTAATTTGATACTTCCAATAAATATCACCTTTAAACTCTCGATCAATACCGTACCAGCGCAAAATTTTGGCTCGTTTACTCTCAGCTTCATTTTTCATTGTTAACATGCCGCCATCAATCGAAGTGATTTGTTTTATCGCTTGAAAAGAAAAACAGGTAAAATCAGAAACCGCGCCGATATATTTATCCTGGTATCTTGCCGCTAAAGCGTGAGCGGCATCTTCAATTACTCTCAAATTGTGGTCTTTGGCAATGGCCATAATCTCTGCCATGTCGCAAGGATAACCGGCCCAATGGACAACCATAATCGCCTTGGTTTTTGGCGTAATTTTTCTTTTGATATCCTCTGGGTCAATATTCATCGAACCGGCTTGAATATCGGCAAAAATCGCTTTGCTTTTTGAATACAAAATCGGAATGTTGGTTGCCGTGCAAGTCATTGGCGTGGTAATCACTTCATCGTTTTCCTCAACTCCTGCCAATTTTAAAGCCAAATGCAAAGCCGCAGTACCGGAATTTACCGTTACTGAGTAAGGAATATTAAATTGCTGACTGAATTTTTTTTCAACCTCGTCAACTTTTGGCCCTTGACCAATCCAACGAGTTTTTAAAATTTCAGTTATCACATCAATTGCTTCTTTGGGCACATACGGCCAAAACATGGTAATCATAGTTTATAAAAAATTATTTTTTACTAATTAATAAATTTAAAACACTGATTAACTCCCCTGCGGTGGCTTTCGGGGTTAAAAGCTTTAAATAAACCTGATAGCCACCATCGGCAATTTGTTCTTTTAAGTCTGAATTATTTTTTAATTCTAAAATTTTTGCCGCTAAATCATTGGCATCAGCCATTTTGCAAAATAAACACGATTTTTTGTCTTCTAAAAATTCTCTCATTGCCGGCGTATCACCGGTAATGGTGGCAATTTTAGCAGCCATTGATTCAGTGATTTTAAAAGCGCCGCAACGAAAAGCTTTTGGCGTTTTACCAAACATCCCTAAACAAACATCGGCTTTAGCAATCATTTCGGCTAACTTTTCGTAAGGCAAAAAATCAATAAAATTTATATTGGCCAATTGCCACTCTTTAACTTTTTCAATTTCTGGCTGATAATCTTTTAATCGACCGACAATATTAAATTTAATATCTTCATTTTTTAAAATTCTGGCCGCAGCGATTATATATTTCACCCCTTGAATGGGAATATAGGTGCCATGAAAATGAACCAAAAAATTTTTATCCTCCTTCTCAACTTGCCTGGGAAAAATCAATTTGTCATCACAACTGACCAAAATTCTTTTAAATTTTTCCTTTTTAATTTTAAACGTTTCAATAAAAAATTTAATATGCTCATCTGCGTCCAATAAAATCATATCGGCCAACTTACAAGCCAACCAATCAATTGCCCAATATTTTTTGGCCATCAAACTTTTTGGCAAATACTGAGCTCGGTCTAAAATCACCGAATCATACATTGAAACAAAAGCATCAAAAACAATTTTTTTACCAGACATTTTTGCCAAAAACCAAGCCAAGGGCATAATCGTGTGTCCGGGAAAACCAACCACCATGACATCATAATTTTTTCTAATCGGCCAATAAGCTTTTAACAGCTGAAAATATTTTTTATTACTTTTTTCACGGGTATTGCATTCAATCACTTCGATATTATTTTCTCTCAATCCCCCAATCAAAGTCAGATTGCGGGTATAGGTTGGTTTATAAATACCAAAATAGCAAACTCTCATGATAATATTTTATCTTTTAAAATTTCAATTCCCTCAATGTAAAAAAGCGGGCGTCTGGGGCTGGTGTAATGCTTGGCAATGGTATTTTGATCAACTGTTTGATGAATAAAATATTTATCTTTTGACCAAGCGTTTAAATTATTCAGACAATAAGCATGGCCGGCTTGCTCCAAAAAATAAAAATTTCTTTTTTGAGCAGTATCAAATTTGGTTAAAAATTCAGCCAAGCGATTTAAATCAAAATTATCTTTAGAATAAAAAATTACCCCGGCATTAAAATTGGCCAAATCATCACTTAATTTAGTGCCATCTTTAAAATAAACATAATTACCGCCGCCATTACCGCCAATCATCAACGACTTTGGCAAACTTAAGTTTAGCTGATCAAAAATTGCCTGGGAATCTTTAAACCACAAAATATCAGAATCAAACAATAAATGAAATTTTTTGTCCGAGACAAAAAAACTATCAATTATTTTTTTGGTAAACAAATCATTTTGATGTTCGATTCTGAATTGCTTAATAACCGGATGAGCGTTTAAACCCTGAGAGTTTTTTTCTAAAATATCACTTGGCTCAATAAAAATCGCATCCAAAAAAAACTGGCTGATTAATTTTTTATCATCAGGCGTCAAGCTGCCGTCGCTGTGGATATATAGCTGACCAATAACTTTCGAAAAGTAATAAAAACTGGCAAGCGACCAAATTAACATGACTAAATCGCGGTGGCAGGTTAAAATATGAATTGATAATTCAGTATTATTAATCGGTTTGCTTAAAACTTTTTTGCCCGCTAAAATTTTTGGCGCTAAAAAAAACTTATTGTTTAAATACTGAAAGCCTTTTTTATATTGAAAAAAAGACTTCTTTAGGTAAAAAATTTCTAGTTTAATTTTTTTTAAATTCATCAAACTTATTTTTTAAACTGATCAACAATTTTTTTACTTAAATTATTCAAATCGTGATTGGCAACGACCTCTTTTCTCAGTCTATTTTTCATTTCTTCTTTTTTTTCTTTGGGCAAACTCATCACCCAAGAAATTTTTTGGGCCAATTTACTCGGTTGATTTTGCTCAACCATAAAATCCGGACCCAAAACCGGTTTAAATGCATCGTTGCTGGTCAAAACCATAGTAGCGCAAGACATCGCTTCCAAAACGGTTTTATCAATACTACCGGTATGGCTTAAATTAACAAACAAATCCGCATCTTGATAATGACCAATTGTTTCAACATTGGGAATAGCGCCTAAAAAGCTAATTACTCCCTCTAATTTCATAGCCACTACCATTTGCTTGAGATTAGCCAAATAAACTTTTTGTTCAGGCAACCCTGGTCCGCCGATAATATCAACGTGCAAGCCAGAAACTTTTTTATCATTAACTAAAATATCAACCGCTTTAATTAAGCTTTCGTAATCTTTAGTTGGTGAAATTCGGCCGATGCTTAAAATTTTAAATTTTGCCAAATTACCTTCGACTCTACCAGCTAAATAAAATTTTGTGACTGTTTCCTGCCCGGGAACCGGCGGATGAAAAAAATCAGTATCAATACCGTGGCCGGTGGCAATTACTTTTTTGGATGGCAACCGAAAACTTTCTTTGGAAGCAGTTAAAATCGTGTCAGCAATTTTTTCCATTAATTTCATTTTAAAAGAAACTTTACCGTGGGTATACCAAGAAACAATTTTTTTTCTGAATAATTTGGCGGCTGGGGAAATAGCAATGGTGTATTCCGGATTCATATGGCAAAAAATACCATCGGCTTTAGGCACAAGTTTGAAAGCCAAAAATTGAAAACGAAAAAAACGTTGCCAACGACTGACACCGCTTTCTTTGCCTAAAGAATAGATTTTTACGTTTGCCGGCAAACCATTAATGTCGCCTTTTTCCAGACACAAAACATCCAAAGCGTCTAAATTAGCGGCAATTTTTTTTACCCAACCGTAGGCAAAGCCCGCCAAGGGATCGAATCGATCAATTTTTCGAGTAACCATTAAAAGTCGCATAATGTAGTATTACCCTTGGGCAATTAGTTTCTGCCAAAAATTAATTATTTCTTGAGTGTTGATACCGCCATCAAATCGGCTGCTGGCAGATTTTTTAGCATTGGCTGCCAATTGATCTACTAATTCATCATTTTGCAATAATTTTAAAATATTAACGGCTAAATTGGCGCTATCACCAACCGGCGAAAGCAACCCAGTTTGACCGTCAATTATAATTTCCCTTGCACCAGTAGTAGACGTGGCAACCGAAGTTTTATTACAAGCGGCAGCTTCGACAAAAATTTTGCCAAAACTTTCCGAAGTGCTTGAATTAACCAAAAAATTACAAGCCGCATAATAATTTACCAAATCTTCATGTTCGATTTTTCCCAAAAATTTTACCTCACTTAGATTCATTTCTAAAGCTTGAGCCTGCCAAGCCGGTTTCAGACTACCATCGCCAACAATCAATAAAACAAAATCAGGATAAGTTTCTTTAACTTTTTGTAAAGCTGAAAACAAAGTCGGCAAATCTTTTTCTTTTTCCTGACGGCCAACAAAAAGAAGAATTTTTTTTGATTGATATTGATCTTTCAAAGCTTGAACTTTGGCCTTATCCCAATTGCCAAATTTGACCAGAGAAACCGGCGTAGAAATTACTCTGATTTTTTCTGGCGTGACTTTTGATGCAACTAATTTTTCTTTAATCCCGCCACTCATCACCCGGATACCATCGGCTTTTTTTGCCAAAAACATTGAAATTGGCACCAATAAAAAATTGTACCATTTTTCCTTGAGCCATTCTTTATTTTTCACGTAGTCGCCGTGAAAATGAATTAGTAGTTTAGCCTTAAATTGTTTAGCTAAAAAATAGCCAACTAAACCTGAAATAAACGGCGCTTGGGTAACTACTAATTGATATTGAGTGCTACCAAAAAGCCGACGGCCAATATTGTAGGCATCAACTAAATACAAAAATTTATTTTTTGAATTGGTCGGATAAGCTGTGACATTTTCCGAAATTTTGTTTTGAGTAAATCCGGCGCGAGAAAAAACAATAATATCAAGCTTTTGGACATATTTACCGTACTCTCGATGGCGGGAAGTAACGTCACCCAGCTCCCCTTTTCCCAGCAAGCCTCGGTCTAAGCTAATCATTAAAACTTTCATAATTAAAATTTGTTTAAACCCGCTTGCGCCAATAATTAAGCATATCTTCAAGCGTTTGATTTAAATAATCAATTTTTATTTCCCAACCGGTTGCTTGCTTAAATTTGCTGCAATCGCCACTTAACAATAAAACGTCTGATGGTCTCATCCGCTCCGGATCGTTTTGAATTTTTATGTCTTTGACTGTTGATAAAGACAAAAGTTTATCCAGCACTTCTTTAATACTGTAAGCCTTTTGCGAGCAAATATTATAAACTTCACCGGGCTGACATTTTTCAGTCGCCAACCAGTAGGCTCTGACCATATCCCTGACGTCGGTGAAATCCCTTTTGGCTTCCAGATTGCCAACTTTGATGATCGGCTCCTGCAATCCTTTTTCAATTTTGGCTATCTGCTGGGCAAAGTTGCTGTCAACAAAAACTTCGCCGCGGCGCGGACCGCTATGATTAAAAGCCCGACTTCTGATTGATTTGATTTGATAAGAATGCCAATACTGAAAACCTAAAAAATCCTGGCAAACTTTGCTGACCGCATAGGGTGAAAGCGGCCGCAGTGGATTTGTTTCTTTGATTGGTATTTCCTCGGGATGGACCAAGCCGTACTCTTCCGAAGAACCGGCAATTAAAATCACCGGGTCATAGCTTTTTTCTTTTGATTTTATTTTTCTAATTGCCTCTAAAATATTACACTGTCCGGTAATATTAATAGTCAGCGTTTCAGCCGGCGATTCCCATGAAGCCGGGACGTAACTTTGGGCGGCTAAATGAAAAATTTTATCCGGCCGAACCTCATCAATAACCTCATAGACATTGTGGGCGTCTTTAATATCACATTCATAAAATTTAAATTTGTCTTTAAACTCCTCAATATTTTCTGCCTTGCTGCGCCATCTTTTTATGCCAAAAATTTCCACAGCCGGAAATTCTGACAAAATATAATCGGCCAAATGACTGCCGGCAAAACCGGTAATTCCCGTAATCAATACTTTCATAATTTTATGATTATAATTTAATTACTTAATTGATTCTAAAACGTCTACGGTACGATTAATCATTTCTTCAAAAGTAAATTTTTCTAAAACCTTTTTTGAATTTTCAACAAATTTTTGGCCAAGCTCTGGACTATTATAAATTTTTAAAATTGCTGCTTTCAGTTCTTCTTTATTATTATATTCAATCAGTAAACCGTTTTTTTCATTTTCAATTAATTCCGGATTGCCGCCGATATTAGTAGTAACTACTGGCACGCTAGCTGCCATGGCTTCCAAAATTGTATGGGACAAACCTTCATAGCCGGTATTTAAAACAAATATGCCAGCCGCTGATAAATTTGAAACAACTTCTTGATGACTGACATTTGAAATAGAAACATTGTTTTCTAATTTTAAATCACTGATTAATTTTTCTAATCTTTCTTTTTGCGGCCCAAAACCAAAAATCTTTAATTTAAAATCGGAATTTTGTTGTAAAAGTTCTGGCATTAAACCAATCAAAGTATCAAAGCCTTTCCAGGGCACCAACCGACCAACTGAAACAATTAAATTTTTATCAGGCGTCTGAAACTTGTCACTAAATTCCAAATCAAAAGAATTATAAATCACTTCAATTTTTTCTTCAGAAACACCCCAACCAGAAACGATTTTTTTTAAATATTGACTGGGCACAATGACTTTGGCTGATTGTTGGCAAACCCAAGCTTGGATTCTTTGGAGTGAACCGATTTTGCCACCAAAAGATTTTTTTTGAAAATCATCGATACCAACCTCGGTAATTTTTAAATTTCTCGCCTGTTCCCAGGCGTAGTCACCAACCACTTTAACCACGACTTTTTTGTTTAAAATTTTTCCGACAATAGCAGCAGGCAATCCCGAGCTAACCGGCCCTTGAGCATAAATCAAATCACAATCTTTAGCCAGTTCTTTTAATTTTTTGAAATAACGCCAATAATGTTTTAACGGATTTTTTGATCTTAAAATTCTAACTGCCAAATCAGCACCGGGTTTGTCACTATAACAAATTAATTCGACTGCATAACCCAGTTTTTTAAACTGGTTAAAAATTTTTTGGCTGTACGTTGCCGGGCCGCCAATATCAGGCGGAAAAATTTCAGCGGCAATTAATATTTTTTTCATAAAGACTGAAAAATATCTTTCATGCCTAAAGCGATTTTTTGCCAATCGTAATCTTTGACTACCAATTGACTGCCATTATCAATTAATTTCTGGCGCAAACTGTTATCATTAAGTAAAATTTGAATTTTAGCCGACAAATCACTTGGATTATTAACTTCGCAAAACAAACCGTTTTCACCGTCGCGCAAAAAATCAGGAATACCGCCGACTTTGGTACCAATCACGGCAAGCCCCGCTGCCATAGCTTCCAAAAATGCCGAGCCTAAACCTTCGGATCTTGAAGGCCGCACAAAAATGTCTGACATTTTTAAATAAATCGGTAAATTTTTCTGGTCAATATAACCCAAAAATAAAATTTTATCTCTGACACCAAGCTCTTGAGCTAAAGATTTTAATTTTATTTCCCAAGAACCGCTGCCAATAATCAAAACTTTAACCGGCAGTTCTTTAATCGCTTTAATTAATGTATCAATCCCATTTTTAAAAACCAGTCGCGAGGTAGTAATAATCACTTTCTCGTGAGGCAAAATACCTAATTTCTGACGCAGCGCTTCGGTTTCGGCTGGCAAAAAAACCTTTTTAAATGATTCTAAATCAACACCGTTGGGAATAATTTCAATTTTACCTTTAAAACCATAGCTAGTCGCGCGTTTAGCCAAATAAGTGCTGATCGCTTGAATTTGATCGGCTTTACGATAAATATTTTTATAAGTTTTTCGCATAAACCAAGTTCGGCTCCAGATTCGGCGCAAAGAATCACCTTCTTGTAAAGTTAAAAGATATTTAACCTCGGGGAATTTTTCTTTAAATTTCAAAGCAACAATGCCGGCCTGATTGGCCATCACTGCCCAAACAACATCATACTTTTTTTCGGTTTGAAGTTCGGTGGCCTTTTTTAAAGCTTGCCAAGGAAAAAAATATTTTCCCAGCCAACCATTGCCGATCCGGTAAACTTTAATTTTTCCGATTTGCTCAATCGATTTTTGTTTTTTATCAAGATTGACTGTCACCATATCAAAATCAATCCCTTCAATTCGATCCGTGATTTCTTTTACGGCAAGTTCTGCCCCGCCGATAAATGGCAAATACGCCAAAGAGACAATAAGTACTTTCATTAGAGTGTTTGATATTTAAAACCAAGTTTTTCCGCCTCGGTTTTTTTATAAAATCCTTTAAGGTCAAATAAAATCGGATCATCATTACAAATATTTTTCAGATTATCCAAAGAATATTTTTCGGTTTTAAAAACTTCGTGCGGACTGAAAACGACAATGGCGTCAAATTTTTCTTGGGCCGAAAAATCATCAATCATTTTTATACCAAAACGAGAAACCACATCCTTAAAATTTTCTAACAATGGATCGTGACCGACAACTTCCATACCCTTGCCTCTTAATTTATCAATCAAATCTTTGGCTTTACTGTTTCGAATGTCGGGTACGTTTTCTTTAAAGGTTAAGCCCATTACTAAAACTTTACGGGCATTAATCAATTTAGAAGCGACAAACTCTGTCATAAATTCATTGATTCCGCGACCGGCCAAAATTACTTGCGGATTATAACCAACTTGCATTGCCTTATAGGTCAAATAATAAGGATCAACACCGATGCAATGGCCGCCGACTAAGCCCGGTTGATATTTATGAAAATTCCATTTCGTACCGGCCGCTTCAATGACTTCCTTGGTATCAATTCCCAAGCGATCAAAAATAACGGCTAGCTCGTTCATTAAAGCAATATTCAAATCACGTTGAACATTTTCAATCACCTTGGCAGCTTCCGCCACTTTTATACTGGACGCTTGATGAACATTGGTAATTGACCCGTAAACTTTGGCAATTTTTGCCAAAGCCTCAGCGTCGCTGCCGGAAACGATCTTGTAAATTTTATCAATGGTATGGACTTTATCGCCGGGATTTACGCGCTCTGGCGAATAACCGATTTTAAAATCAGTGCCCAATCTCAAACCGGACTCTTTTTCAATAATCGGCAAACAATCTTCTTGGGTGCAACCGGGATAAACCGTACTTTCATAAACGACAATCGAACCAGGCTGCAAATTTTGGCCGACAATTTTTGAGGCGGCAATTACCAGGCTTAAATCCGGCCGCTTATCTTCTAAAATCGGCGTTGGCACTGCCACGATGATAAAATTTTCCTGCTTAATTATTGCCGGATCATTTGAATATTCAACTTGGTAATTACTTAAATTTTCCACTTCACCCGTCAAATCAATGCCGCTTTTTAATTCATCAATCTTTTTTTTATTAACATCAAAACCAGATACTTTATAATGCTTTGATAAAAGACAGGCCAATGGCAAACCAACATAACCTAAGCCGACAACACAAATTTTTGTTTCCATAAAAATAAATTAAATTTTAATCAAGTTTATAATAATCTTTATACCAATGAATCGCTTCTTTAATCCCGTCTTCAATACTGGTTTTTGGCTGCCAACCCAAAAGCTTGTGGGCTTTTCTAATTTCAGCGTAAGTGGCAACCACATCACCCGGCTGCAAAGGTAAATAATTTTTGACGGCTTCTTTGCCCAAACTTTCTTCAATTATTCTAATAAAATATTCCAAATCAACCGGTTTATTGTTGCCTAAATTAATAATTTCATAGCCCTGGCATTTATCAAGCGCCGAAATTACTCCAGCCACAATATCATCAATATAAGTGAAGTCCCGTTTCATTTGGCCGTTATTGTAAACGTCAATTGGTTGATCGGCCAATAAAGCTTTGATAAACTTAAAAAGCGCCATGTCCGGCCGGCCCCAAGGGCCATAAACCGTAAAAAAGCGCAAACCGATGGCATTGATGCCAAATAAATGATGATAAGCGTAAACTTCAAGCTCATTGGCCTTTTTGGTGGCAGCATAAAGCGAAACCGGTCGGTCAACTAGATCTTTTTCTGAAAACGGAATTTTGGTATTGCCACCATAAACCGAGGAAGAAGAAGCAAAAACAAAATCTTTGATTTTAAACTCCTTGGCTAATTCCAAAAGGTTATGAGTGCCGATGATATTGGATTGAATATAGGCGCCGGGATTTTCCAGCGAATAACGCACGCCGGCTTGTGCTGCCAAATGGCAAATTTTATCGATTTTATTTTCCGCAAATACCTTGCGCAAATCGTCGAAATTATTAATACTGACTCGATAGAGTTTTGGCGTAAAACCTTTGAGTAACTTTTTGATCCGATCTTCTTTAAGCTGCGGATCATAATAGGAATTGAAATTATCAACGATAATAACTTCATCTTTTCGGCTCATTAAGGCTTTGGCCACGTGTGAACCGATAAAGCCAGCCCCTCCGGTAACTAGAATATTTGCCATAAAATTAAAGTTAATTTTGTCCTTATTTAATTAAAAAATACGGCTTTAGCCGGGATTGCTAAATTACCATATTTTAGCAAAAAATTACCCTTGCTTAATAATGGATAATACCTTATTATTATTATATAAAATCTGTTTTTGGTCAAGGTCTAAAACTAATAATTCTAAAACTAAAAAAATGGCTCAAAAAACCAAAATTCTATACCTAATCACCCAATCCGAATGGGGCGGCGCCGGGCGCTATGTTTTTGATTTGGCGGGCAACCTACCAAAAGACCAATACGAAGTAGCCGTGGCCGCCGGCGGCAATGAAGAACTTTTTGAAAGCCTAAAAAAAATCGCCATCACCACTTACCAATTAAAAAACCTAGTCCGGCAAATAAGCGCAATTGATGACATCAAAGCTTACAGCGAAATAAAAAAATTGGTTAAAAAAGTTAATCCGGATATTTTACATTTAAACAGCAGTAAAGCCGGAGTTATCGGTGCGATTGCCGGCCGTCATGCCAAAGTCAAAAAAATAGTTTATACCGCCCATGGTTTTGTTTTTAATGAACCAATGCCTGGTTGGAAAAAAATCATTTACCTTTTGGCGGAAAAATTTTCAGCCAAATATAAAGATGCAATCATTTGCGTTTCCGAATTTGATCGACAAACCGCCATTAAAAATAAAATTGCTTCAGAAACTAAATTAGTTACCGTCAATAACGGCGTTGGGCCGATTGATTTTATTGATTCTAAAACTGCCAGAGAAAAATTGAATTTGCCACCAGATAAAATTGTTATTGGCACCATCGCCAATTTTTACGAAACCAAAGGTTTGGTTTACCTGATTAAAGCGGCCAAACTAATCACCGAAAAATTTCCCGATGTAATTTTTAGACTAATCGGCTTTGGCCAACTGGAAAATGATTTAAAAGCTGAAATCCAAAGACTGAATTTGTCTGATCGATTCTTTATCGGCAAAGTAGAAAACGGCAAAAACTACTTAAAAGCCTTTGATTATTATATTTTATCTTCAGTTAAAGAAGGTTTTCCTTATGCAATTTTAGAAGCGATGCAGACCGGGTTGCCAATTGTTGCTACCAATGTCGGTGGTATTCCCGAAATGATTTCTGACAAAACCAATGGCTTGCTAGTTAAATCAGCCGATCCGCGCGCATTGGCCCAAGCTTTAACTAGTCTTTTACAGGACAAAAATTTAGCGGCTCAACTGGGTAACCAAGCGAAACTTGACGTTGAAAAAAAATTCAGCTTGCAAAAGATGCTAGCTGAGACTCAAAAAGTTTATTTCCAAAAATAATTTATTTACCAGCGATAAACGGCAAAAACCGGCTTGCCATCCGGCCGAGAAATGACTTTGGGCGGCAAATCGTTTAATTGCGCCTCTAGACTAGTCCCGGCCTCGGTTTTTTTACCAATTGGCTGCTGTAAAATATTTTGATCTAAAATTTTTATAAAATAAAAATCGGTAATTCCCTGCTTTTGCCAAGCAGTTTTTTCTTGCTGTAAATAAGTATCAGCTGTGATAATCGGCCAACCCTGATAAACCAATCGCCGGTGCCAAAGCCACAATGTTGCCAGGTCGTACATATTGGAATCGTAAACCAAAAGTAAAGCTTTTGGTTTTAAATTTTTTTCTTTAGCTTTGGCCAAAGATTGATTTTTTATTTCTTCCAAAAATTTATAACGAGTCTGCAAAGATACTTCTGGCACTTGATCTTTCAATAAACCAGTTAAATAACTGTCCAGTTGATTATAACCCCAACGATAACTTTCTGTCCTTAGACTTGGTGAATAAAATTTTTGGAAAAAAGGATATGACGCAATCAAAGAATTATAGCTAAAAAATAGCTCAAATAAGCCAAAAGTTAACAAAAATAAAATAACTAATTTGTAGCGCAAAATGTCTAATCGAATAACAATTGATGCTAAAACCAAAATTAAATACGGAATTAAAACTACCACAAATCTCATGCTGAAACCAATAATTAAAAACAGCAGACAATGGCAGATAATAGCAATCAATAAAAAACTATCGCTTTGATTTTTTTGTTTGAACCAAAAATAAATTAGTAAAATTAAACTAATAACTATTAAAATAAAAAATGGCAAAGATAAATTATTATAAAGGCTGATTGGCAGATTAATTATTCTGTCAGCCAGGCTGCCGATTTGGGCTTTGCCGGGTAAACTTTGCCAGGCGGAAACTTTTTGACCGAAAAGATAAGAAAATTGTAAATCAAAATGGCCAAAGGTTTGATTTAATTTAAAATTATAAATTAAAACCGGACTGAAAATTAAACCGCCAAGAATCGGCCCAAACCAAAAAGTTTTAGTTTTAAAAACCGGTCGATAATAGATCAAAAGATAAATTAAAATTATTGGCAAAATTACCAGGGCGGTATATTTAGTTAACAAAGCTAGACCCAAAGCTATCCCCCATTGCCAATATTTTTTGGTATCTAAAGATTTTAAAAAAAGATAAAAAGTTAAAAGACAAAAAAAGATAACCAAAGATTCCTGTAAACCAATTTTTGAAATCCAAATATGATAGCTGCAAATTGATAGAAAAAATCCAGCCAACAACCCGACTTTTTGGTCAAATAATTTTTTACCGATTAAATAGATTAAAAATACCGAAAAAATACCAGCCAAAACAAACGGTAAACGTAAGGCTAATAAATTTTGACCAAACAGTAAAAAAGAAAAATGTTGCAGCCAAAAAACCAAAGGCGGATGATCATGAAAAGATAATTTGGCCCAGCCGGCGATTGGCTTATCCAAAAACCACTCCCAGGGAGTGGTTTGGTCTGGTGAAGCTAAAAAATCAATTAAACCAATTGACCGAAAAGCGATTAGTGACTCATCAGTAATCACGTCAGCTTTGGTTAAATCCCAAAACCGTAAAACCAAAGCCAAAACTAAAATCAAAATGATAAACAAACTAATTTTTAGTTTTGGCATAAAACTTAATTTAGCTTGATAAATTTTGCCTAAGGCTGCAGTTCTTTGAGAGTCTGAATTGCAAACTGATCTTTGGGATTTATTTTCAAAACTCTTTGACAGGTTTGAATCGCTTTGTCAAAATTATTTGTATCTTTGTAATAAGTAACCAATTCTTCAAGCAACCCGAGGTTGTCTTTATTATTTTCCAAACCTTTCAAAACTATTGTTTCGGCCAAATTTTGATCTTTTTTATAAAAATATTGATACAGCTGACGCAGTTCGGCATAGTATTGAATTTGAGCCGGATCGTTTTCCAAAGCCTTCAAAAAAGCGGTTTCGGCTCTCGCGTAATCTTTGAGGTAATGAAAATAAAGATAACCCAAATTACCGTAAGGCGGATACGCTTTTGGTTGCAATTGAGCGGCTAAAAGCCAAGCTTGCTCGGCACCGGCATAATCGCCGACTTGTTGTTTTAAAGCGCCAAGGGAAATTAGGGGCCAATAACTGGCTGAGGTTTTACCATTGTCGGCTAAAAAACCTTGAGCTTGTTGATTAAAATTGCTTTTAAATTTTTCCTGATCTTTCCCTAAGCCTTCCGGGTCAACTATCTTTAAAGTGGAAATTTCTTTAATATAATTTTGTTCACTCGTTTTTCGGCCAAAAATTGTATATTGGTTGTAAAAAAACAGACCAATTCCGACTACAATTATCAGGCTTAAAATAACCGTTAAAATCCCAAACTTATTTTTTAGCATAATAAAAAATCATTAATAATATCTAATATTTTAAGCTAAAAATCAAGAAAAGTAAAGAGTAAAAAATAACCAAAGAAGAGCCCCGACAAAGTCGGGGCTCTTGCTTTATCTAATCTAAACTTACTAATTTAGCAAGCTTAGTCAGTGATTACCATAGCGGTATTGGTGGTGTCATTCATACCAGAGACACGATAACCATTGTAGAACATGGCAGTCGCGGTCGCGCTGGTTGAAGCGTATGTGTCATTGTTTAAGTCTGACCATACGAAATCACCTTGACCACTGGCGGCAACGTCACCAGCATTTAATTGAGTGGTACCGGCCCAGGTTGGGTCGCCCAACAAAGAAACGCTGATTGATTCATTACCACCGGTTGAGTCATGACCAGTACTACCAGTGACGGTTGGAGTACCGACAAAGGTAAAGTATTTGGTCGTACCGGCATCAATGATAAACTGGGTCAAAGCTGAACCGCTAACTGAGTTAGCAGCATCCATGAAAGCAGTGACTAAAACGCCAGCACCTTCCATGTAAGTAGCAGTGATGTCATCAGTTTGATCGCTGAGTTTGGTTCCTAAGGTTGAAGCGCTGTCAGATTGATACAAGTTGAAAGTCGCTGTGTCAATACCAACAGTGGTGGTAGTAACACCAAATGACAACTTGTAGATGCTGACTGGGCCTAAAGCATCAGCGCTGATCTTGAATTTGGCAAGTTCAGTCTGAGAATAGCCAGTAATCTTGGCGCTATTGGTAACGGTAGAAACGGTTGGGACGCTCTTGAACAAATTGAAATTGTTAAAGGTGGCCGGAATACCGGTTCTGGTTACAGTTCCGCCAGATTGAGCACTGGTAGCTTCGAAGTTAGGAACAGTGACGTAGATACCTTCGCCAGACACAGCGGCTGAAGCAGCTGACAGGGTGGCGAAACTGGCATTAACGGTAAAGTTAGTGTCAGTGTCCTTGGTTAAAACCAAAGCGGTTGAAGGCGTAATGGTAGCATTAGCACCATCAACAGTGACTGAACCAACTGGGGTTGAATCACCGTCTTTGTACAAGGTCAAACTTAAGATATCGTCATAATCACCGGCAATGCCACTACCAGCGGCATTGATTTTCAAGGCGATTTTGTCAACAGTTAAGTTTTCATTGACTGCCTTCAGGATAAATTTACCAACTGGAACGGTAGTACCAGCAACGACTAAAGCGGAGGCTGGGGTGGTTTTACCGGTTAGGTAAATAGTACCAGCGCTAGCTAAGGTCATGGCTGAACCGTCGCCATTGGTAATGGTTGGGCTAATAGTGTTACCTTCGCCATCCTGTGAAGAAATGGCAGCACCGGTTACACCAATAGCTAAAGTGTCGCTACCGCTAATGGATGGGCCTGAGCCGACATTAGCTTTGACAGTAATGGTTTTTGAAGTTCCAGCAGGAATCTTGAAAACACCACTATTGAACAAATAAGTAGTAGTAGCATTAGAAGCAGCAGTCGTACCAGTGCTGGAATATGAAACGGAACCAGGATAATTGTTTGGAACAATTTCGGTGGTGCCATCATAAAGCTTGATACCAGACACTAAATCCGGATAAGCATTACCACCAGAGTGGACGACTAACTTCAACTGAGTGATAACAACATCGGTGGCTGAATCAGCAGCACTCAAATTCAAAGTTGCGAAGGTATAATTTTGAGTACCGACAACAACGTTTTGAGCGGCTGGGGTGGTACCAACTGAAGCGGTTAAACTACCGGTCTTGACTGTTAAAGTGGTTGACGTGATAGTACCGGCTGGAGTTGGGGTAACGCTATTACCAGTGGTTTCACCTTTGCAGGTGATTGAACCTGGGTTCATAGCAACAGCAACTGTGTCGTTAGTGCTAAAGTCAGAGCTTAAGTCAGCTTTGACAGTGTAAGTGACGCCGCCAATTGGTACGGTAATCGTATCAGTGGTGGTGGCAGTCATTTGAACATTGCCGGCAGCTGTGACATCGGTGGTATTGATAGTTGGGTCTAATGGACCGGCAACTACGCTACCGCTTTCGTCGTAAACTGTGACGTTAGTAACATCGCCGACTACCGCTTCGCGGTTAGCTTGGGTGGAAGCAGTGGTGGTGGCAACTTTTAATACCCAACCGATTGAGGTAATATTGAGTTTTTCACCTTTAGCAGTGAATTTCAATTTACCAACAGTCACCTGGGTTTTATTGGAAGCAACGTTAGTTGGGGTAACGGTAGCTGACTCAATGTTCAGGGTACCATTGCCAACTGCGGTGTTAGCTGCATTGTATTGTGGGGTTGAACCGGCACCGGTGGTAGCAAAGGTTGGGGTAATGTAATAACCATAGGTAGTACCTTTGACAACGATGTCAGTTGTCTGGTCGATATCAAATGAGATATCGCGGCCAGAACCGCCAACGATGTCACCTTTGATGTCCAAAGTGACGTTCTTACCTTTATCCAAAAGCATGCTTAAGTTAAAGGTAATCTTTTTATTATCCGGTTTAGCAATAGTGGCTAAAACTTCGCCAGTGTTGGCTTTGATCAATCTCACATTCTGAACATCGGCTAAAGAAGCTGAACCATTTTGAGTAAAGCTAACTTTCTCAATGGTGATTGGTTCGACTGAATTAGCGGCTAATTTAACAGAACTTAAGATATAATCAGTGGTACCAACATTCTGGGTGGAAGCTGACGGATTATCACCGCCATCAGTTACGTCAACAGTACCAATTGTGATGGTGCCATTGGTGGTCTGATAGTTACCAGAAATTGGCAAAGTGCCAATGGTGGTAGCAGTACCTTTCAAAGTAATCGATGATAACTGTAAGATTGGAGTTTCACCAGCATAGATGGCTAATGAACCCATATTACCAGCTAAGATGATTGATTTGGTGGTACCGGCTGGGACAGTGATGTCGTCGTTAACAACTGCTTCATGGGTTGAACCAAAGGTTTTGCTATAAGCATTGATAGCTAAACCAGTAGCAGCGTCCAAAACGTCGACTGAAGAAAAGACGGCGTCATGGGCTAAACCAGCTCTTCTGATGGTCAAAGAATCAACGATTATATCACCATCGGCAGAAGCGGTTAAGTTAACTTTAGTGAAACCATAGCGGGCGGCATTGGAAGTAACAATACCGGCAGCCGGGGTATCAGCAGCCAAGGCAACAGTTAAACTGGTGCCGGTTGAAACTGCGCCACCACCAGCGAGGTTTTTGGCTTCGTTAATGGTAGAATAAGTGGCAGTTTCAGTCGCTACATTGTAGCTTGAAGCGGAACTGACTTCAGCACCGGTGCTTTTGAATTGGCTGAAAATGGCGGCTGGAATCGGGATAATTTTACTTTCCCAATTGCTACCATATAAAGCCGCAGCAACGTCGGCGCTCATTAATTGTCTTAAGACACCGTCACCGGACAAAGCGTAAACTCTGCCATTGACTACATGCCATGGGGTTTCACCATCAACAGCCTGGACTAATTTAACGCCAGCTTTTGGGAAAACGATTTCACCAAAGTTATAGGCATCAAATTCAGTGGCTGATAAGGTTTTAACACCATCAAAGTTGGAGTACCAGGTTGAATAGACTGCGGCGGAAGCAAAAACATGAAGTTTGCTATCGGCACCGAAGTAATAAACAGCCGGACTGCCAGCTTTTTTAACCAAGTCGCCGGAAACAGCAGCTGCACCGACGGTTAATGGCATGGCCAATAAACCAACAGACCATACAATGGTCGTGATGACGACGCTGTAGGTTAATAATTTTTTTAACATTTAATTTTTCCTTTCTTAGCCCATTTAGGTCTTTTTAGTTGGACAAAAGATATTGTTACGCCTAGGCGAACCTAACAACATCAGAGTCGTAGTTAGCGACCATCTAAACCCGATTTCCTTGCTCTCTTAAAGTTCCCGGTTACAGGACCGACCTTTACCTTAAAAAATCAAGGGGATTTAGATCCCAATTACTCTAAAAAGTTAAACGAGCAATACCCAACTTATATTAAACGAGCTGGGGTCAATAAATTATTTAATTATTATTAAATCATCAGACGTGGTGGCTTTGCCGGCTTGGATTTCAACCGTTCCGGTCTGAGCGGAATTTTCGCTGTCAGCACCTTTAACCGTCCCCTCTTTAACTTCCGGCGTCTGATTGGCGCCATCAACTAATTGCTGGGCGGATAAATTAACATCCTGAACCGACTGAGCGGCACCGGCCACTAAATCTTTAACTTCTGAATTTTCCGTGGCTGGCAATTCTTGAATCTTTTTATCTAATGATTTGAATAATTCTTCGGTTTTTGAACTGATCGTCAAAGCCATCTGAACTGTCTGTTCATTTTTAATTTTATCGGAACTGGTTTGTTTGATTGATTGACTGATTTTTGTTAAATGGCTGTTAACTGATGAGACATTATTTTTAAGTTCGGCAACCGCCGCTTTGATTTTTTCTGTCTTTTCTTTCGGTGCCAAATCGGATGAAGAAACTATTTTATTCAATTCTTCCATCCGCTTTTGGGCAAATTCGATTTTCAAAGCAACCTGATCAGCTTCGTTGGTTGTCATGGCAGCATGGGTATTTTCCAAAGCCAATTTCACGTGATACAACGGTTCACCGGGCAAACTGTAAAAAGCGGCATTGATTGTCAGACTGCTGCCCAAAAAAGTCGCCATCATTAAAAGCATGATCACAGCCGGCTCCAATAAGCTTTGACGAAAAATCTGACCGAACAATTGGAAGTAACTGCCAAAACCAACTTTAACCGGGGCGGCATCTTTGGTAATTTGCTGCAACAAAAGAGCCCGGCTCGTACTGACCCATTCGGAGCGGGGTTTGATTTCGGTTCGCAAATTTTTAATTTCTTTAATTAATTTATTTTCCATTTTGATTGGCTAATTCTCTTACGACTTTCAGTGCGCGGTGTAAAATCACCCGAACTGAACCTTTTGACTTATCCAGGATTTTAGCAATCTCACTGATTGATAAATCTTCAAGATAACGCAGGATTAAAATTTCTCGATATTCATCTTTGAGTTTGTGTAAAACTTTTTCAATCCCTTTCATTTCAATTTCCGTATCAACTTTTTCCAGCAAACTCTGCTGATGATCATCTTCAATATTATTTAAAATTTCTTCGTCTCTGACATACTCACGTTTGGCATTTTTGCGGTAATGATCAATGACAATGTTTCTGGCCGAACGGTAGAGTAAAGCTCTTAAATTTTCAACTTGCTCTTCAGATTCGGTGACATACTGCCAAATTTTTAAAAACACTTCGGAAGTCAGGTCCTCGGCATCTTGCCGGCTGGAAACTTTAAAATAAATGAATCTGTATATAGGAGTTACGTACAGATCATATACTTGAGCAAACGCATCCGGATCCTTCTTTTTCAGCTTAATTAATAGCAATTTTTCCTGTAAATTTGGGGTGTTCATTAATAATGACGTAGAAAGTGAATAAATGTTACAGTGGTAGACTCTACTATATCTATTTTTCAGCCTTAAGTCAAATCAAAAACTGATTAATAAGTTTGATTATAAAGTTTAAATGATTGACTAATTATAGCTGATATCTTATACTAAATATAGTATTTTGTCCACCCTATTCTAGACAAATTAACCAAATTTTTATGACTAACGTAATTCGCGTCTCAGTTTCCGAAGCCTCCAGACTTTTTGGGGTTGAGCCTAAAACAATCAGACGAGCGCTTAAAGCGCAACAGCTAAAATACATCGTAGTTTGCGGCCGGTACAAAATTAACTTCTCTTCCCTTTTGGAATGGTCTCAGGGCAGAACCACCGTTAAGAATAAATTAGCAGAACACGGCATTGGCCAATATGTGGATAAGTGGAAAATTAAAAATCGCCTTTATAGCCCAAACCCGGAGATGTTTGACGACAAAAAAGAAAAAACCCTCCCAAAGTAATTATAAAATAAAATCGTTAAGATAACAAAAAAGAGATTGGGCAATCCAATCTCTTTTTTGTTTATTTTTTATTCGGCTAGAGTTCCCAAGGTTACAACTTTTTTAACCGTCTTGCCGTCTGATTGAATAATTTCCAAAGTCACTTTATCGCCCGCTTGATACTGCTGCAATAAATCAGTCAAGCTACTATTTTTAGCAACGGTTTGAGAATCAAGACTGACGATAATATCATTAACTTGCAAACCCGCCAAACCGGCCGGGGTTTTTTCTTTTGGCTTTTGATAAATTAAAGCGCCTCGGCTTAAACCTTTAGTTAAAGACTGATCTAAACCAATGGCGGTTGAAAGGTCAAGATAACTGACACCCAAAGTCGGACGGCTGACAACCCCGCTTCTTAAAACTCCCAAAATCACAAACCGAAATTGATTGATCGGAATTACCGTGGTTAAATTACTTTTTGAATCAACTTCTCTAACCAAACCGACCACTTCCCCACCCAAATTAACCAACGGACTGCCTAAATAACCATCAGCCAAAGCACTGTCGGTTAAAATTGATCGGCTATCAGTATCAGCTGATACTAAATTGGTGCCAGCCAAGTTTGGTTGGTATTTATTATTTTTTATATTTAAAACCGTTACTTCATCAAAATCATTTACGGTTAAAGCTAGTTGACCAGATATTAGCTCAGTTGAATCACCCAAAGTTGCCACGGCTAAATTATTGGCAGTAATTTTTAGAAAAACCACGCCGGTAACCGGATCAATGACGCGATTTTGAATGGTGAAAACTTTTTGGTCATAAACTGCCACCAACTGTTCTTTTTTAACTGAACTCAAGGCTTTGCCATAACTGACCAACCAACCGTCGCTGGTTAAAACAAATCCGTTAGCCTGTAAATCTTTTGGCAAATAAGCCGGATTAGACTGATTTGGGGCTGTGGTTTTTTTCAAATAAATTCCCACCACCGAGGGCGAAACTTTGGTGACTGATTTGTCCACTTCAAAATCCTGCTGAATACCCAAAAACTTTTGAACTTTTTTTAGTTCCGGGATATTAACTAAAAGATTGTTGTTGGTATTGGCTAAACTTTCATTAACATAGCTTTCTTTCCAGGGATCAATATAGACATCAGCCACAATTTGACCGACAATTCCAGCGGTAAAACCAAAAATCATAGAAAGGATTACAACCTGAGAAATAAACTGTTCTTTTTGCTTTTTAAATAAATTCATAATTTTAAAACCATTTAGCCGTAATTAAAATGATTATCAACGATACGACACCAATTAGCAAATACCTTTTCACCACTCTTGCCTCTTTAATGTCAATCAGCCAATTTTGAGCCAGGCCAGTCATTAAATAGTAACTAACCGTAACAATCAAACCGCTGACATAGAAGCTGGTTGGTAAAAAACTCGCTGCCAAAAAAATTTCCGTAATTGCCACGGTAATGGCGGTAATATAAGGATAACCAACCGACCAGGTCGTACCGCTAATCCAAATTAACTGATAATTCAAAATGGCGCTAATGACAAAAAAGCCTAAGGCTAAAACCCAAACTGAAATATTTAAAAAGACAATCAAGCTGAAAAATCCGCAGGCGGTCAAAAAAATGGTAATTAAGTTTAGGTGAGCCGAGATATTTTCCAAAGCGTTTGGCTGGTACTTTGGCCGAAGATGAAACCAAACAAATATCACCTCCAAAAAGACTCCGAGCAAAACCACCAAAACTACTGAAAAAAGCTGTTTGGTAATGGTTCCTTCCAAAAATAATAAAAACAACAGGCCCGAGGAAAAAAGAAATACCGGAGTAATTGAAAAACGTAAAAATTTCTTACTTTTTAACAACCCGGTTAATTGCCAAATGCTGATAATTAGAAGGGTCAGCGCCAAAGGCCCTAACCAATAAATTTGTTTAGGGACCCGAATGATTTCCTCAAGCAAAATCAAAATGGTAAATGATGTCAGCCCGGGCAAAGCCCAATTTAGAAGTTTTATCATTATTTTTTGTTTAGATTGCTAGGACTAAGGCTTGGACTGGAACCAAGATTTAAAGCAGCAAAATCAACCCAACCGATAACATGAATTTTGTTATCCTCAATCGTAAAAGATTGAATTTTAACTTTATCTTTCATTTTTTCGAAATCAACCAAACTGTTGGTTTTAGTTAAACTAGTTGATGATTTAGCCTTATTTTTATTAACCAGATAATGAACGACAAAATTGGCTAACGATCTTGGAACCAAAAGATTGCCCACTTTAAGTTTAGTGACTTTATAGTCAAGGCCTTTGTTATCTTTGGATAAATAAGGTTTGATTTTGATAGTCAGATTAACAGTTATTGGTTTAATTAGCAAGCCGTAGAATTCGATTTGCCCGTCTTCAATTACCGCCTGTAAATTATTGGCAAAAATCGAATTTGGCTGATTAGTCCAATTTCTTTTCAAAACATAAGTAAGCTCTCTTTCCGGAATTAACATAAAAATTAAACCCTCTTGCTGGCTTTTACCGAATTTAAACCCATCCGGATTAAAACTGGCGAGGTCACCAATATCTACCAATCTCGTTGGCTGGGGAATTTTATAAAAAATTTGGGAAAAAACCGGAATTTGATAAATACCGGTTTTGGCCACTGCCACTAAACTTAAAAATAAAAAAACTATAATGCCGACCAGCGAAAAAAGATAAAAGTCCGTTTTCAGACTTAATTTTCTTTTCCTCTTTTGTTTACTGACTGGCTTTTGATTTTCCGAAATGGAATTTTTTAAATCATTAAGTCTGGTCATATTAACGCACAATAATTAAATAATCAGCGGTTTTAGCACTACCTTCTTCCGAACCGGCCAAGCAGGGATTTTGATGATAGTCACGACTTGAAGTCTCGACGGTTTGCACATGCACCGTGGGCACCAAAACGCCATTGCTGGTGCAATTATTATTGGCTAAATAATAATAGTAATAATTGGTATCGCATCTTCGATTGGGATCGGCCGGATCAATTGGTAAACTGGGTAAATATTTTTTAATCTCTGCATCAAATAAACCGTTGCAACCGATCGTACCGTTAAAAGTTTGGTCCGGATATTTGCCGTCATGCTCACCGGCATACATGATTAAGGCCTTGGCATATTGCTGCAAATCGTAAATTCGTTTGGCATCACGGCCCTTAGCTCGGGTATTTTTCATGGCCACCAACCCAATGGTGGAAATTAAAGCAACAATTAAAATTCCAACCATTAATTCAATTAAGGTTAAACCTTTATTTTTCATATTATTCAAGCCAACGGTATTGATTTTTTAATTTTAAAAGGTTGTCTTGGGCGGTTTTAATTTTTACTTGGTCGCTTTCTTTGGTTCCCTGCTCCAGTGAATCCAAAGCAATTACTAAATTTAAATGTAAATCAAGGTATTTTGCCGGCGCTTTTTGGGCCAAAATTTTATCTTTCAAACCCGAATAATCACCGGTTTGCCAATACGGGTCCATAACCGCTTTTAAGGCTACTTCGTATTCACGCTCTAATTTTGGATTTTCCAACTCTGCTTGTAGATTCGCTTTTTGTTGATTTTCATTGATTGATTTTTTTTTACTGCAGCTAAACCCCAGCAAAGGCACCGCTAAAAAAAACAATACCAATAAAAAAATCACTTTTCCGATTCTGGTTTTTACCATAATTTATTTTAAATAAATGAAACTAAAATAAAACTCAAAATGCCAACAATCGCAATGGTTACCAAGGTGGTCAAAGCCGTCATTAAAGCTTCAACGATCTTTTTCTGACTGACCAAATAAATCGGATAGCCAAAAACTAAAATACCGGAAACACCAACACTAAAAACAAACAAAAGCAAAAACAATAAAAAGCCGGAGAAAGGAACGGTTGGCTGAGGCATAACTTGAGATAACACCATCATCATTGCCACAACCAATAAACAATAAGCTGACTCGGCAATCCCGCCCAAAAAACCGAATTTCATAATTTCTGATTCATTGATTTTTTGTTTTCGAAGCATAGTTTTTTATTTTTAGTTTTAATTAGACTTATAATTAAAAACTCATTTGACTTTTTTCCATTTCCATTTCCATCCAAACATTATTATCAGGGTCAAGTCGGTAAGCTTTGAATTTATGAACTTTTTCTGTATCCGAATAGATATATTCAACGGTGGCGGTGCTGCCAATTCTTTTTGAACCAATGGTTCTTTTGTTAATTACCAACGGTTGAGTCGTTCGTTCCAGTTTCATTTGACCAAGCGGCCCTTCAAATTCAACAATTTCAACCGTCCCCGGTCCGGCATCTTCTGGCAAATCTTCGATCCGCTGATCAACCAGTTTGAATTTATCTTTGATTTGACCAATAATTCCTTGCCATTTTTCTTCCGTCATAGAATATTTTTAATAATAAGTACTTAAAGTCTCGCCATTGGCAATCCGATTTTGATAAACTTGTTTATCAATAAATCCTTGTTCATAAAGCCGTTTAATCGAAGACGCCATGGTAATCATCCCTTCACTGCGGCCGGTTTGCATCGCTGAGGCAATATGGGCGATTTTGTCTTCCCGAATCAAATTGGAAATCGCCGGCGTATTAATCATAATTTCTCTGGCAACCAAAACGCCACCGCCTTTTTTGGGTAACATCTGCTGACAAATAACGGCGCGTAAAACCGAAGCTAACTGATATAAAATTTGCTGCTGACGATGGGCTGGAAACATATCAACAATTCTTTCAACGGTTTCGGCGGCAGTATTAGTATGAAGGGTTGAAAGCACCAAGTGACCGGTTTCAGCAGCGGTTAAAGTCGCCGCAATGGTGTCCAAATCGCGCATTTCGCCAACCATAATCACATTTGGATCCTGGCGCAAGGCTCTTTTTAAAGCTTCGGAAAATGAGTGCGTATCTCGGCCCAATTCGCGCTGTTCAATAATACTTTGATCTTCTTTAAAAATAAATTCAACCGGATCTTCAATCGTAATAATATGAGCTTTTCTTTCTCGATTAATTAAATTCAAAAGTACTGCCAAAGTGGTTGATTTACCAGAGCCCGATGGACCAGTGACTAAAATCAAACCCTGATTCAAATGACTGAAATTATACAAAGTCTCATCAAAATAAACTTCGGCCGGCGTCGGAATGGTTTCAGGAATTGCCCGGCACGCCATGCCGATTTTGCCTTCTTGCTGATGTAAATTAACGCGGAAATGACCGCCGCCGATATCCAAAGCAATATCTAATTCTTTATCTTTTTTGTAAATCGGAATATCCTCGGGAATCATGAGCGAAAAAATTGCCGCTTCCAATTCACTGGCGTCCAAAAGATCTTCGGAAATTACTTCCAAATTTCCATCAATTCTTAAAGTCGGCCGGTTACCTGAAACCAAATGAAGATCGGAAGCTTTTCTTTTTATAGCAATTTCAAAATATTCTTGGATATTTTTCATAAATCTCACTTAATTATTTGATTACCTTTGATGATCAAAAAATTATTTAGCTCGGTCAAAATGAAAATAAATTTTCATTTAACTTTTTGGCCAATTAAGTTGCCGCCTGCGGCCTGCCTGCCGATTGGCAGGCGTCAACTAATTACTTCGCTCGGTCAAAATGAAAATAAATTTTCATTTTTCCCTCGCTCGTAATTATAACACAAAACCCTGCTCTTTTAAAAGAAATTGGTGGGCTCTTTTTAAAATGTCCTGACCATTTTGAAAGAATAGCCTTTTTAAAGCTATATCATAATCAAACCAGCCAAAATCAATATGTTCGTCCGAAATGGCTACCGGCTCGGATTCAACTTCCCCCAAAAAGAATATCGCCTTTTTCGAAAAAGTCTGTCTAACACCATCCTGGACTTCCCGGTCAAAATCATAGTCATATTCTTCACGAAAACCATCAATCACTTTGACATTGGTAATACCGGTTTCTTCTTGCAACTCCCGAAGAGCAGTTTCAACCTCGGTTTCTAAGCCTTCCTGACGGCCTTTGGGAAAATTCCAATATTGGCCACCATGATGCAAAAGCAAATAACTGATTGACCTGCCTTGCCTTCTAAAAATCACAAAGCCGATGGTTTTTTCTCTTTCCATATAATTTTTGAAATTTATTTAGAATTTAGTGCTTATGATTTTAAATATTTTCTACCTTTTAATTTTTCCGGAAAATACTCCTGCTCCTCTTGCCAGTCATAATTGGGCGAATATTTATAATCTTTACCGTAATTCAAATCTTGCATTAATTTTGTCGGCGCATTGCGTAAATGTAAAGGCACCGGCTCATCCATGGTATTTTTAACGTCTTGCTGAACTTTACCGTAGGCCTGATAAACTTCAACGGATTTTTTTGAACGGGCCAGATAAACTACACATTGACCTAAAATGATATTACATTCGGGCATACCTAAAAAATGACAGCCTTGATAGCAGGCCACAGCTTGCTCCAAAGCGCGCGGATCAGCCAAACCGATATCTTCAACTGACATGCGAACTAAGCGCCGGGCAACATAAAGCGGATCTTCACCAGCTTCAATCATTCGAGCCATCCAATAAAGCGCCGCGTCGGCATTGCCGCCGCGAACCGATTTGTGCAGCGCTGAAATTATATTGTAATGTTGATCGCCGCCTTTATCATACAAATGGCTTGATTTTTGCAACGACTCTTTAATAATATCTTTGTTTAAAATCACTTTGCCCTGGGAATTGGGTTTAGCTGATTTAACCGCAAATTCCAAAGCGTTTAAAACCACTCTGGCATCACCATTGGCCAAATTAGCCAAATAGCGGCTGGTGTCATCATCAATTTGAATTTTTAGCTCGCCAAAACCGGTTTTAACGGCTCGCTGCAAAATTAATTCCAAATCATGATCGGTTAACTGCTTTAAAACAAAAACCCGGCAGCGCGAAAGTAAAGCCGAGACTACTTCAAAGCTCGGATTTTCTGTGGTCGCGCCAATTAAAGTAATTACGCCTCTTTCAACATAAGGCAATAAACCATCCTGTTGAGCTTTATTCCAACGATGAATCTCGTCGATAAATAAAATCGTGCGTTGGCTATGAAACTTTCGACGGTCTTGAGCGGCTTTGATAATTTCGCGAAATTCTTTGACGCCTGAACTAACCGCTGAAAGCTGAATAAAAACCGACTTGGTCAGCTTGGCAATAATTCTAGCCAAAGTGCTTTTACCCGTGCCCGGCGGCCCCCAAAAAATCATTGAGGGAATTTCGTCTTTTTCAATAGCCTGGCGCAAAAGCTTGCCCTGACCAATAACTTCTTTCTGACCGACAAAATCAGCCAAAACTTCCGGCCGCATCCGGTCGGCTAAAGGCGCATTTTGTTTTATTTCTTTTTCCAATTTTTGATCAAACAAATCCATATTACTTATTTTTCTTTTGCCAAAGCAAATTAAGATAACTTTGACCGGATACGTCTTCGTTTTTGCTCACTCCCAATTTTTCCAAAAGGTTATAAATGGTTTTTAAAGTCTTGTCACTTTTACTGTTCATAATTTCAATTTCAATAAAACTGCCCAAACCTTTAACCAAGTCAAGATCAATATTAATTTTTCCCAAACGATATTTCTCTCTGATTTTATCAACCACCAACCCGCGCGGACAACCTAATTTTTCTAAAATGAATTGACCGATTTTAGCATCGCCCAAAACTGTCTCATATTCTTTGGCTTTAAAATCATCAATTGGTACGTGGTACTCCAAAAAAATTTGCTGTTTGTTTTTTTCTTCTCGAATCCGTAATTTGGGCTGGCCGTTTAAAAAATATTTATCAGAAATCTGATAGTAAGTATCAACCTGATGAACCTGACTCACATATTTGGCACTAAGTTTTTTTAACCGGGTTTTGACCGCTTTTGGATCTAAACACCTTGCTTTAATTTCAACTTCTAGATTCATAATTTTTAAGGCCAAAAATTGCCTATTTTTGTCTAAATAATCAATTAACCAAGTCACACCAATTTATTGGTATTTTGGCTCTTAAATCGCCAAATTTTAACGAATAATGGCACTTCTATTCTACCGCTAAACTACCAATCGGTCAAAAGGCTTCATAACCTTGACAAAATTAATCAAATATGTTATACTGTATTTGTTCCTGGTTTTTGGGCGCATGGTGCGCTCTGGGCTGCGAAACCAGAAAAACCAAAAAGAGGAACAAGAAATGTTCAAAAGACAAACGAAGTTGTTCTTTGCCAAGGCGGCAGTGGTGCTCATCGGTCTAATAATTATGACCGGATTTGGGGTGACTGTAGCTCTCCCCGAAGGTAGCATCGAATCCAGCCGGTTCTTTATGCCGACAGCGCTTGGCCTCATGGGTCTGCTCGTAGTCGGCATGGGACTAACTGGGTATATTATAATCAACGATCCCAATTGTTGATCGCCACCTTTCCCCTCACGCGAGGCCGTTAGACTTGTAGCGCTTTTCCACGAAGCACTGCTTGATTCTAACGGCCTCGAATCATTTTAAACTTGACCCCTCACTTGGTCTCACAACCGGTGTAGTTAAATATAAATACTTCCCAACTTAATTATTGGCCCAAGTGAGGGGTTGATTTTATTTTCTAAAATTACTAGACTATAATATACGGGCTGTAGCCCCGACATTCGTCGGGGTAAACTCCGCTGGCTACCCGCCCGACTGAACGAATCTTGAGTATAGCGCAATCGTTTGAGCGGGACGCGCGTCGTTTGGCCTGCCCGCATTGCTTTCGCTACGGGTTTAAAAAAATCTAAAACTGTTTTAAGTCGGGGTATAGCGCAGCTGGCTAGCGCGCGTCGTTCGGGACGACGAGGTCGCCGGTTCAAATCCGGCTACCCCGACTTAAAACAGTTTTTAAAACCTCAATGCAAAAGCAGGCAGGGACGACGCCTGTCCGCCTTTGGCGGGGGCTAGCGCGCATCGTTCGGCCTGCCCGCCATTGCCATCCATATTCACACCAAATAAAAAATTAGTTGCATAATACTAAAAAGTTTAGATAAATTTTTTAAAAAGGCGATGGCAGGCGGGGACGACGAGGTCGCCGGTTCAAATCCGGCTACCCCGACTTAAAACAGTTTTTAAAACCTCAATGCAAAAGCAGGCAAAATAATACCTGCCCTAAATATCAAAAAAATCGCCAAACAGGCGATTTTTTTGCCTAACCACCTTTGGCGGGGTATAATAGAATATGAGGCTAATTATAAATAATCATAAAACTATGAAACAGCCACTAAAATCAGCAATTTTCGTCCTTTTCTTGGCTCTTTTTTTAGCCCTTCCTTGCGTAGCGTTTGGCAAAAATGACAATGCTAAACAAGGCAATCAGGCTAGTGAAGAACATCGCAGCAAAATTTCAACAATTGTTCAGCAATTAAACGATCTGGCCGATAAGAATAAAAATATTGGGCGAGAGATTAGTCAGGTAGCAAGCGCTGAAGCCACAACAACTGATAAGCAAATAAATCTAATGAAAAAAGTTGAAAATCGCAGCGGGTTTAAAACTTTTTTTCTCGGATCAGATTATAAAAATCTAGGTGATTTGCGCAGTACTATGGTAACAACCAATAATCAAATTAAACATCTAGAAAAAGCTTGGGAGCGTGCGACTAGTACCCCGGAAATTCAAGCCGAACTAAATACTCAAATTATCGCTTTAAAAGACGCTCAGACCAAGATTGAATCCTTCATTAATACTAATGAGAGTAAATTCAGCTTATTTGGCTGGTTGGTAAAATTCTTTAATAAGTAATTGAATAGCCAAAACTTTTTATTCCATAAATCGCTTTAAGTTTATCAAAAAGCGATTTTTGGTACACTTGATTTATAAACATTTAGCTTACCGCTTATTACGACCAGCCCTATTGGTAGACAGCCAGACCAAATCCCTTAATTAGCGAATTATTTTTTTACTGTAACAACTGGCAAAATCTTACGTCTACATTGTGCCACAAGGCAAAAAAATACCCAAAAATACAATTAAATAACAAAAACCAAAGAATAACCAAAAGGCTTAAATAAAATCTGCTTTTTAAAGCCAGATAAGACGAGTCGAGGTGATTCTTTGATGATAACAAATCCCAACAACCTCGGCTAAAAACCGAGTTTTTTAGCGCCTAGTCATTTATATACGACAGCTCTTTGATAAGTAGAAAGGAGGGACTGTCATGAAACCGGAAAAAAGCAATGGTAAAGTTGTAGCCGCAGTCAAAAGGCTCTCGACCCAACGGCAAGAATGGAACCTGATCAGACTCAACACAGTCTACCTGTTTACTCTGATCGTAACGATTGCCACGCTTGTGATGTTTTGGGTCGAATTCCTCGCTCCAGAGTATCACGTCGGGCTGACCCGCTCGTTTGTCTACTATGCCATGCTGACGTTTTATGTAATTTACAAAGAACTCCAGCGCTGGCTTGGTCTGAAAACCGAAAAACGGATCGGCGGCATCTGGGTGTTTATCTGGTGGACGTCAACGATGCTAATGGAAGTAATCAGCTTTGCTTGGCAGAATCAGTGCACCCCGATGTTTGAGCAATATGTCGTTACTGTCGGCGTGACGGTAAACTACATTCTTTCGCAAGTATCAAAAAAAATCCACCAACGACTAGGCAGATAGTTGCGAAAAATTCCCTCGGGAAAGGCTCTTCCTTTCCCCTCTTTTTTTGCCTGTTAACATATTTTCTAATAGTGCTACAATGAGATTAGATAACCATTTGCCTTCCGTTAAGTAAATCCGCCATCGTAAAATTGCTCAGGAGGGCAAAGCCATGTCACACAAAGCCAGCTCGACTCATCTTCGGAGTACCGGTAGATTTCACTCTCTTGGTCACGATGCCAGAAAGAAAATCAGACACTTCATAAAATGGCTTGTCTGCTCTTTTGTCGGGCATCAGTTCCATGGCCTGGTCTGCCACCGCTGTAACGCAGTAGCGGATTCAGTCAAGGATGTTCATTGAGCAAAAGCACCTACCCAATTAGGACAGGTGCTCTTTTTATTTTAGACAAATTTTTTACTTAAACTCTTCTAGCAATTGACTAATATCTTCTTTTTTCACTTCTTGTTTAACCAAAGGCATTTTGGCCAATTGCGGCAGCTGGCTTTCGTAGCTTGGTTTTTCTTCTTGATACAAAATACCAATTGGCAATTTCTCAGTTTCAGCGGCTTTTTGGTAGGCAGTGATTTTATCGGTTGGCTGATAATCGGTTTCTTCGAGCTTATAAACTTTTTGTTTATACTGCTCACGAATATTTTTTTCGTTAAAGATGACACAGGGCTGCAAAATATCAACCAGCGAAAAACCTTTATGTAAAATCGCTTTTTTCAATAATTCTTTAAGGTGAACCACTTCGTCTGAATACCCTTGCGCGACAAAAGTTGCACCGCAGGTAATGGCTGTTTGCAAGCCGTTAAACGGATATTCAATCAAACCGTCCGGCGTTGATTTGGTTTTAGCGCCATGCTCGGAAGTTGGCGAAGACTGGCCAGTAGTTAAACTGTAGCGATGATTATTGTGAATGATGTAAGTGATATCAATATTACCCCGGCAAGTGTGAATAAAATGATTGCCGCCTTCGCCATAACCGCCACCATCGCCAGAAATTGTAATCACTTTTAAATCATGATTGGCTAATTTAACAGCGTAAGCAATCGGCAAAGGCCGGCCATGAAGACTGTGAAAACCGTAAACCTGATGCCAATTGGCGCCGTTGCCGCAGCAGCCGATATCAAAAGACATCACCACTTGATGTGGTTCCAAACCTAATTCCGCCAATGCTTGGCGTAAAGCGGTCCAAATGCCAAAATTGCCGCAACCTGGACACCAAGTTGGCAAAACTGGAGTTAAAAAATCTTTTTCCGTTGCCATATATTGTAGATATTAATTTAATTATTTTAATTTACTGACCAGCTCAATAATTTCTTCGGGAAAAAATTGGGCGCCGTTATATTTATTCAACCGTTGGGTAATTTTAACTCCGACTTGTTCTAGCATATTGGCCAGCTGGCCGTCGTGATTATTTTCAATCACTACGATTTTTTTAACCCCTTTAAGCTGCTTGGTAATTTCAGCTTTATCTAACGGCCAAGCGGCACTAAAATGCAAATAGTTTACTTTGTCTAAAACTTTTAGCGCTTCCAAAACCGGTCCTTTAACCGATCCCCAGCCAAGCAAAGTCAATTTGGCAGTTTTTGGGCCGTAGAGTTTTGGTTTGGGCAAATCTTTAAGCACGCCGGCTAATTTGGCTGCTCGCTTATCAACCATTTTTATTCGGGTCAAAGCGTCAAAACCTTCAATTGTTAAACCGTGCTCTTCATGCTCGTCGCTGTTGGCCAAATAAACTCCACCCTTTTGCCCGGGAATTGCCCGAGGCGAAACTCCGGATTTGGTAAATTGATAACGTTTATAATCAGTCAGTTTGGCTAATTGTTCATCGGACAAAAGCTGACCGCGGTCAATATTAAATTTTTTGGAATCCGGTTGATCAATTGATTGATGACCTTCAGAAATATATTTATCAACCAAAACAAAAACTGGAATCTGCCATTTTTCGGCCAGATTAAAAGCCTGAGTCGTTAGATAGAAAGCTTCCCAAGGGTCGCCAGGCGTTAAAATCACGCGAATAAATTCACCGTGAGCCGCTGTTGCCAAATAAGCCAAATCACTTTGCTCAGTCCAAGTCGGCAACCCAGTAGCCGGTCCCGGCCGTTGCGATTCGATTACAACCACCGGCGTTTCGGTAATTGCTGCCAAAGCCAAAGCTTCAGTCATTAAAGCAAATCCGCCGCCGGAAGTGGCTGTCATTGAACGCACGCCGGCAAAACCAGCACCAATAGCCATATGCATGGCAGAAATTTCGTCTTCCGGATGTTTAACCACCATGCCGGTCAAATGCGCCCAAGAGGCCAACCGTTCCAAAACCGAGGAGGCCGGCGTCATAGGATAGGAAGCAAAAAATTTACAGCCGCAAGCGACAGCCGCCAAAGAAATCGTATCGTTAGCGGTTACAATAATTGATTGATCATTTTTATTTATTGGTTTTAATTTGTAAGGAAATTTATCAACATCAAAATTGGCTTTGGCATATTGATAGCCGAATTTAACCGCAGTGATATTCATCTCAACCACCTCTTGTCCTTTATCGGCAAAAGTATTTTTGATCACTTCGTTTAAAATTTCTAAATCATAACCAAGTAATGCCGCACAAGCGCCCGTCACAATCATATTGCCAGCAATTGGCTTAATTTGGGCTTGAGTGGCGAGTTTTGCCAAAGGCAAAGGATAAGTTTTAACGCCTTTGGTTTCACCCGGCTTAACTTCAAATTTGTCGCTATCATACAAAATCACACCGTCTTTGGTCATATCCGGCAAACAATAATCAAACGCTTCCCGGTTTAAAGCAATCAAAAGCTGGGTGGTTTTATAAATTGCATTAACCGGTTGATCCGAAATACTGACTCGGTAAGTCACCAATCCGCCGCGAATCCGAGACGGATATTCGGAACTGTCAAAAGTGTAAAGCCCTCCCCGAACGCAGGCTTTGGTAAAAATTAAACCGGCCACTTGTTGGCCGCCGCCGGCGATTCCGCCGATTTTGTAGGTAAAAATTTTACTGGGCTTAGTATTTTTTGAGGTTTTCATACTTTGGTATTTTAACACAGGAATAATCAAATTAAAAGGCTGTAATAAAAAATTAAAAAAATAATAAAATAAGAAATTAACTTTAATTTTTTATTTTAATACTGCAAAATCATTTTAGCCTCTCGCGCTTCTTTGAAACGATGGCAAATTACTTTTTCAATGTTGTAACTGCCAAATTTTGGCGCTTCCAAAAACCCATGCATGGCAGCTTCGGCAAACCAACCGCTTTCAATCCAGTCAAAAAGCCATTCATTAACATACTTTGGATTTTCCTGACTGACTGCCGAACCAATTGTTCTCAGCCAGGTTCGATTAAAATCTTCTTGAGAACCAATCGGCGGCGCAATAATAATCGGCACACCCAAACCACAATAAAAACTTAATTCCGACGGTTTGGTCCATAAAATATCAGTTGTCCTCAAGGCGGCATTAAACTTTCTGAAATAACCTTCTTTATTGGCGGAAAAAATAATTTTTACTCCCCGGCCCAATTCACCCGCTAAACCGGCCGAGCGAATCATTTGGCGAAAATATTGGGAAAGGCTGTTGTGAATACCCGCCACCAGAATCATCCTGATGCGCTTGGCCAAAATATCATTTTTCAAACTGGCCAAAGCGGTAACGCCGATTTCTCTTTGGGCGCCGGCGCCGCCAACGGAAAACATCAGAGTCAAAGGATGCTGGCTTTTGGTAGGAAATCTTTTTATGCCTAATTGTTTTTTAATGGTTTCTGAATCTTTATCCCAGTAACTTCGTTTCGGATCTAAATTAACCAAACGTTGAGTTAAATCTTTTTTCAAAATGTCCAGTTTTGAATTACCGATGTTTTCCAAAGGCAAAGGAAAACCGGTTAAATAAATATTTTCCGGCAAAACTCCATAAAGCTTAAGTCGATCCGCTACTCGATAGCTGGGAGCAAAATATTTAATTCGGCTTGAAGCCGGACTTTTGGGCGCCCAGGCCCGATTAATATCAGTGTCGGTTGCCAAACAATAAATTTCCCCCGGATAATTGAAAGTTTCTGCCATGAATGCCGGAATGAAAAAAGTGGAAACAAACGGCAACGGATTTTTGGCCAAAGTGTCAATTAAATGTTTGCCCCAATTTTGTTTTTCAATCATGAAATAAATTTGCGAAACCTGCAAGCTCAATTTTGACAAATCGCGCTTAGGATAAAATTTTGGAATCTCCTGCAAATTATCATAAAACTCCCAGGCCGGCTCGCCAACCACTGGTACATTTTTGAAACGCGACATAAATTCATAAAATTTCCGGCTTTGCCGCCAAATATTTCGGTCGCGACTAGGAATACCCGGGTAACTATTGGCCGTAACAATTTTATTTTTATATGCCAAATACTTCAGCGGGTAAGCTGCCCGTTGATGGCCATAGCCCATGTCAACTGAAACAATCCAAGCTTTGGTTTTGGCTTTTTTGGGACAAATTTTCATACTTTAATTTTAACAAAAAACCGATTTAAATAAAATGTTGCAATTAAAAGTCCCACCGGCACAAAACCGGTTAAAAAAACTTTAAAATCAATCGTCGCCAAACTTTGAGAATACCAGGCAAAGAGGTTTAATTTGTTTAAAACCAAATAAGAGTACCAAGGAAAGACCGTAATTACCGGAAAAACCCAAAAAATAAAAAGTTGAAAATAATTAATCTTTTTTTTCTGTAAAAAAACCAGGGAGAATGCCACCATAATCGGGAAAAAAATCATCAAGGCATCATTTTTGGTCCAAGCGGCAAAAGCCAAAGCCATACCGGAAAAGTAAAAAAATGAATTACCCAAACCAACCAAATAATAAAACAAACAACCAATCACCAATAGCACTAAAATGGCCCAGAATATTTCAACTTGAGCTATGTTAGGCAAAAAATAAATTACCGGTAAATTACTCAGCAGATAAGTAACTAAAAGTTTTAAAGATCGGTCAAAACCGGCCGGCAAAGCGTGATAAAAAACCAAAAGCAACATTAAATAATAAAAAATACTGCCAAAAATTATCGCCGAAATATCCAAACGACCCAAAATCGTGCTAAACCAAATTTTAACCAAAATGTCATTGGGCGGATATTGACCTAAAACCGAATTTAACCAGGCCGGATTAGTTTTGACAACTGACAGTTCTTGCCGATTAAATAATTCGCGAAAAATCAAATTGGCATTGTTGGCTGAGCCAAAACTTTCGTTTTGCCAAATGGCAGAAACCGACCAAAGTAAAGAGGTTAAAATAATAATGGCTAAAATAATTTTTTGCCATTTGGACCAAAGGGAGAAATTGGCAATTTGTTTTTGCCAAAATGGCATAAAATTATTAAACTTGGGCCAAAGAATTTTTCTTTCAAATAAAAATATTACAAATTCCAAACCAAACACTTGACCAATGGCTGAAAAATAAAAAAGCCAGGGGTGCAATTTAAAGCCGCCAAACAGATTGGAGGAAAATAAATCAATCGTGAAAGCGGCCAAACCAAAAATCCACCCGGCAAAAAATTTAAAGCCAAAAGAAAAATTCTTGCTTCGATCAATAACGTAAGCCAAAAGATAGCCCCTGGGCCAAATGATTAAAACCGCCAAAATTAATTTAGCTAAAATAAAAAGCATTGGATTTTACAAAATCAACTTGTCAATTTATTTAAAAATTAAAAGACAAAGATAGCCCTAAAATCGCATGGAAAATCGCGACTAAAACTGTAATTCGCGCCAACCAAACATGAGCTGACAACGGAATTTTTTTGCCTTTCAAAATCATCACCCCTAAAGTGGCGGTAATTAAGATCAATAAAAGAGCACTGATTCCGCCATACATAATTAAGGGTTTACCAAAAATCAAATAAAAAGCAATTGGTTTAATCATAAAGGCTATTTTATTTTATAGTTAATTGTCACTTCAACAATCAATTCTTGACTGCCCTCAGGCACTACCGGACTGGCAGCATTCAGGCTGCCGCCCACGCCGCCTTTGCCATAGGCTGACAAATCAGCCATTGGTGTAACGTTTTCCCACATCCCAACGATTTTACCCAGTCTTACGCCTAAATTGGCGGCAATGATTCCCTTTTTGGCTTGGGCATCGGCAATCGCTTTAAGTCTGGCTTGCTGCTTAAGTTCATTTAGATTTGAAGCTTCAAAACTAACGCCGTTGATTTGATTGGCACCAGCCTGGGTCGCCTGAGAAATCACTTTGGCAATTAGCCCGGAATTATCAACCAGGTTTCTGACTTTAACCGAGATGATCTGATTGGCATTGTAACCGGCAAGTTCCGGATTATTGTCTTTGGAATAATCATACTGCGGGTACAAAGAGTAATTTTGGGTTTGAATGTCAGCTTTGCCAACTCCCGCTTCCTGGATTGCTTGAAAAATTTTAGTCATTTTGTCATTGAGCTGATTTAAAGCTTCGTCGGCTTTGGCGACTTTATCAACTTGAACGCCGATATTAATCGTGGCAATGTCTGGCTGATAACTGACTTTACCCTGACCGGTAATTGGCAGCTGAAATTGTGGATCATTGACAAGGCGATCTCGCAAGATTGAAAATGAGACAACGCCAAAAAGCAAAAGCATGCCTAAAATAACGACTGTTCCCTTAAACCAATGATAGTTAGGGCAACAAATTTCGGATAAATTTTTTTTCATAATTTCCTCCTTTTAAAATTAATAAGATTTATTTTTTATTTTTTAGTTGGGGACAATTACCAATTGAGTAGCCTAAATTCAAATGGTCCGAGTCATCAATTTTTTTTGAGCCCGTCTCACCGTAAAACCGACAAGCCAAACAGGCATTGTCGTATTCTAAAATGTGCGTCGTCGCTACTCTACCTTTTATAGTTTTGTAATAAGAACAAACCTTGTCTGACTCAAACTCAGCGCAATTTTTGAGATTACCCTGGCCGTCTTTCTCAAAAAACTTGCCACTACATTGAGTCAGGTCGGAAGGTACTATCACTTTTTGCTCAATTTTGGCGTTTTCTTTAATCGCCTTTTCCAAATCAGCCTGAGTTTTTTTACCACAGCCTGAGATAACCAAACTAACGCCAACAATAGTTAATAATAATAAAAATTTTGTCTTGGCCATAAAAGAATATTAAGTCTTAACTTTATTATTATACCAAAAAAATAATTACCTGACCATGCCAAACCTAAAAAGAACCTTGCCCAGGCAAGGTTCTTTTTATAAAAAATTCTGATGTTTATAATACGGCTTCTTTAGCGGCTTTAGCAACGCGGAATTTAACAACTGTTTTGGCTGGGATCTGGATTTGTTCACCGGTGGCTGGATTGCGGCCCATTCTGGCTTTTCTTTTGACTTTAACTAATTTGCCAATTCCCGGCACGACAAATTCACCGCTGTTTTTGACTTCTACGTAAGCCAATTCTACCATCTTTTCGAGCAGTAAAGTGACATCTTTTTTGCTTAAATTGGCGCTTTCGGCCAAAGAAGCGAGCAATTGAGATTTGGTCATCTTTGCCATAATTTTGGTTTTCATTAATTATTATTAAATTAGGGTTTTCCCCACCCTTATATTATACACCATTAATAAATATAATAAAATAGGGCTTTTATGATTAGACCAGGATTAAGCCTCTTGTCTGGATTCTTCCAGCTGTTGCCAGTACTGCCGAAAAATTTCTTCTTCCTCAGCCAAAGTATTACTAATTATAAATTTTTCTCCCCCAGCCCGCTTTTGACAATAGTCGTGGAATGCTTCCAGAGTCATTTCGTCAACCACAATTTCGGTTTTTTTATTCCTAAACTCAGGATGAGTAAATAACAAATCAGCCGCTTCCTGATACATTTCCGCTTCTTCGCGACCTTCCCAAAAAACCGGATTAAGGCCTAAAAATTCCGGATCTTTTTCTAAAGACATAAACTAAAGCTTTATTTATATAAATATTAATTATTTTAAACCAATTTTAAAAAAACCACAAATTTTATTAGCCAAATTATCTGAATTAGGCTTTCAGCTCTCTTATCTATTCACCACTCCCCTAGTGACCGGCCCAAAGTAACCAACCGCTGGCGTGATGTTATTAGCCTTTTGAAATTTGATTAAAGCGGCTTTGGTGGCAGAACCAAATTTAGTGGTTTCTTGATTGGGCGAACCAGGTCCGGTTTTGACTAGAACAAAGCCATTATTATTCAAAAATATTTGGAGTTGTCTGACATCTTCGCCGGTTGAACCTAGTTTTAGATCACGCGTAAAATTGTAACTGGTGGTTGGTAATGGCTTAACGATGTTTTCACCGTCAGCATAAGTGATATTATTACTAATTGTTTCAATATTTGACCAATGATATTGATAATAATTAAATGTTTGTTCGTCTATGATTAATCTTTTTTGGTTGTTTTGGATTAAATAGACTTTAGGTGAATTAGCATATTTAATTAGCTTACCTTCAGGTAAAGATGAACTACTACTGACTGAAGTTAGAAGAGATTTGGTGGTAATTTCCACTCGGTTAACCACTAGGCCAGCAAATTTTACTTCCAAGTCATTAATGCCATCTTGGTCTAAATCAACTTGTTTAGTTTCATTTAAGGCCAAGACAACGGTTATCGGGTCTGATTGAAAAACTAAGGTTACTTTCTGGTTTGCCAAATCAAGACTGTTGACCAAAAAACTATGACTTTGATTAGAGTTAGTGCTACTGACTGGGGCGGTAAAATTAGCTTGGGAATTAACGTAAGCCAAAACATTAGTGCCTTGGGTTGTAATATTGCCAATTAAACTAGTCTGGCCTAGACCAATACTGGCGCCATTAGCCCCACTGCCAACAGCTGGGGCGGGGGCTGAACCGCCGCCACCCAAAGTAACACAAGTGCCATTAGTTAAAATGTATCCGCTATTACAGGTGGCTACGCCACAGGTGGGATAGGCGTTGTAGGTTGAGGCATTGGTGATAGCGGGACAAGTCGGTGTATTTTCAGTGGTAAAATTCCAAGTTGTGGTATCCGAAATCCCAGCGTAAGAATTACCATTAACATCATCAAAGGCAGCGGCATCAATTTGAATATAATAACCTGTCTCGTATGAAAAATCTGAAGCAGGATTGATGGTAATACTTGATGTACCAGAGCCAGTAACACTGCCGGAAGTGACATCAATTGCCTCAAAGACAGAATTATCCGAAGTTTTCTTAATAGTTATATTGCCAGAACCTACATAAACCGCATCATCAAAAGTTAAAACAAGATTACCCCCAGAAACCATACCGGTAGAATTATCAGCCGGCGAAAAATTAGCGATAGTCGGTTCACTAACTTGATATACCGTTGAACTTGGATTGGTCCAACCTTGACCGTTGGTAAAGGCTAGGGTTTTCGCGCCGACTGAAGTTGGTGTATAAGTAAAAGTAAAATTTGAGGAGTCTTTGGCTGGCGCTACAGTTACATTGCTGGTGCCATTACTGGTAATTGTCCCACCAGCAGCAACGGCCGTAATGGTACCGTCTGGCACTGTGATAGCAATAGTAGTAGTGCTATCAAAAGCCCCCGAGTTAGCCAAAGTAACAGTAAAATTAGAACTGGCCATATTAGGTAAACCATTGGTTGGCCCACTAGCAGTATAAGCCGTCGTGCTTACATATGGTGCCAAATAATTAGTCATGTTAGTATACCCAACTGGACCAGGGTGATTACCATTCATATCTGGTAAAGTCCAGCCGGAAGTATCAATGTATTTAAGATTAGAACTCCCATTGGCACTTATAGCTGAACGAATATCAACATTTCTCTGTGCCGAATAGCTATTTTGCAATAGTCCCATAACCAAAAAATTAGTTGTTGACAGACCAGTGGTTAAGCTATTAAGCATATTTGTATAAGAAGTGAGAAAAGCGGCACTTGTTCCAATGTCATTAATCCCATAAAGTAAGGTAACATAAGATGGCGCCGGGGTCGCTCCAGTAATGTCAGCGGTCCTAGTATCACCAGAACCTATCACCCTGCTGCCGCCGATCCCACGGTTAATAGGGATAACGTTTAATCTACTGGCGAGGCCATAAAGAAAACTTTCATTAGAAAGACAGATTTGGTTGGCAGCAGTGATACTGTCACCATAGCCACCAATTGAATGACTTAGGCTAGCTGGTTGTGCTCCTAGCGTCCCCCCAACTAGAGCTAAACCATAAACATGGCTATAAGTAGAAACATAGCCTCCGGTACCAATGGAATAAGTATGAGTCTGGCCGTCAAGATTTGAGGCTAAAGTTAAATAACCCCAAGTTGAGGCACCTGAAGGGGTAGACGAAGCAATAACTACCCCATCTTGTTCTAAATACAACGGGGCACTCTTATTATAAATCCAAGCATCAATTTGAGTCGCAGCTGAATTAAAACTGATTTTTTCATCTGACCAATAGGTTTTATAAGTTGTATAAGTAGCATCATAAGTCCAACCGCCAGAAACTAGTAAAGAATTCTGAGTTGAACTATCAACTATATTGTAGATATTACCAATGTCGGTCACTCGGCTAAGAGCTGGCGCCGTACCGTTAACTTCAAAAAGGTGAGCACTATTAAGTGAGCCACCAGAAGAAGTAATTTTAACTCGATGAGCTGTGTCGCTAAGACCACAAAAAAGAGACCACCTCTGTTGCGAACCGACAGAAGTCACAACTGACGTCGAACCATCAACTGTGAAAGTATAAGTAGCCCCGGCACTACTATTAATCGAAAAATTGGCACAAGTACCAGTCATTAAAACATCCAATTGTCCATTTCTAGCACCAAGATTAAAAGTAGTTGATATAGTTGGAACAACTCCGGAAAAAATTATTGCTGAATCAGTAGCATCGAAAGGAGTTAAAGTAATAGCACTACCATTTGTGACCGATTGGCCGGTTTGACCCTGAGGAGTATTACCGCCTCCATCGGTTAAATTGCTAGTAGGTGAAGTAGCTAGATCAACTGTTACCGTACTAGTGCTATTAATAAAAGCTGAGGTGGTAAAAGTTACTGCAGACCCTGATGAAGTTATTGAGGCAGAAGGATAAGTCATTGATCCAACTTTAACAGTAAAACCGGTAATGCCGCTGGCTGGCGATAATGAACCGCTAACACCCCCAATATTAACAGTTATAGTTTTACCATCGGCTGCCAAAGAAGCTGAAGATACGGTCAAATTGGCCGCGGCTGAAACAGTACTTGGCATCAAAAAAATAAAAGCAAAAAATGCCAATAAAATAAATTGAACCTTAATCAAAAAATGAGGCCAAATTAATAGTTTACATTGTCCCCTGTCTTTACAGCTATCCATATTTTAATTTCAGAAACAGACAAATAAGTCAATTATATTATACCCCAACTAAGGACAGGTAGGCAAAAATCGCCCTTAGGGCGATTTTATGTTCTTTATTTACAAGCTATCTGTTTACCACTCCCCTGGTGACCGGCCCAAAGTAACCGACCGCTGGCGTGATATTATTAACCTTTTGAAATTTGATTAAAGCCGCTTTGGTGGCAGGACCAAAGTTAATCGTTTCTTTGCCTTGGGAACCGGCACCGGTTTTGGCAACAATAAAGCCGGTTTGATTTAAAAACTTTTGCAATTCTTTAACGTCATTACCTTTGGCGCCAAGGGTTAAATTTTTCTTAAAAATAAATTTAGTTGATTGGGATAAAGCGGCAGTATCAATATCGTTGGTTATAGGCGATGTTTGAGCCAAAGAAACAACCGTGATTTCTACCCGATTAATGACAACATCAGAAAATATAACTCTAACATCGTTAATTTTATCACCATCAAAATCAATTTGTTGGCTTTCACCTTTTTTCAAAATTATAGTTTGAGGTTTGGAAGAAAAAACTATTGTGACAATATTGTTGGCTAAATTTAAATCAGTGATTTGAAAACTGTGACTGCCTAATTGCCAATTATTTGAACTTTCAGGAGCCGTAAAATTATTTTGATTGGTGATATAAGTCAAAACATTTGTCCCGTCAGCAGTGATTGGACCAACATTAACTATACCGCCAATATTGACGGTCACGCCAACATCATTAATTCCAATACCAATGGCCGGAGCCGGAGCCGGGGCACCGCCGGCTGAGATAACGGTAAAATTGGCACTAAAACTGCCGTCGGCAGTAACATTATTATCGGTTCTGGGATTATCAGTTGAGCCATCAGACCAACTGGTGAAGCGATAGCCGGCATCAGGTACGGCCGTAACCGCTGAACCGTTTGAACCCTGGGCAACAGTCTGAGAAGCGCTGCCGGTAATTGAACCATGGGAATCGGCCGAGTAAGTCAAAGTATAATTGGGCGTTGCTCGAGTCACAGTAAGCGTATAAGTGCCGGTGGTTGTACCATCCGCTGCCGTCACTACGGTACTAATGGTGTTTGAACCATAACTTAATGAAATTGAACCTGAAGCGGCTCCGGAAGTAACGGCTGTGCCATTGACTGTAATAGTTGCATCAGATTGGGTTACTGTCGGTGTCACTGTCACACTGCTGATATTAGAGTCAACGCTGGCAGTATAAGTGGCCGTACTGGAAGCAAATGACGGACTTAAAGTGCCAGAGCTGATAGTCAAATTACTTAAGGTGGCATCGACGCTGGATTCTGACGCAGCAAATGTGAGTTCATTGGAGGCTGAACTTTGATTAAAGTATTCAAATTTTAACCAACCAGCCGAGCGCGCCGTGTTAGAAATTTTTAAATCATCAATTAACCCATCCCAAAAATTACCAGTTCCACTCTGGCTGCCAATAGTTAAGGCAGCGGTTGTAGTGGCTAAATTTCCCGTTACGACTTTGTCTATAACCAAAGTCGTGCCAACGTAATATTTGGCCAATGAACTGTTATAAGTGAAAGCGATATATTCCCATGTTCCGGTTGAAGCAGTGGTGGTTGAATGTTCATCAGCAACCAATCCGCCGGTACTCCAAACACCTAAATAATATTTGCCGTCAATATCCCGGCCGAAATTCCATTGACCGCCTTTTAGAGCCGGATATTGCCATTTATTATTAACATCAGCTTTTACCCAACCTGACACCGTAATCGCTGCCGGATTAAGACCATCGTTGGAAGTGACATTAATGGAGTTAGATGATCCGTTAAATTCACCTGCACTGACAATTTGGGCGGTGGTGGTTGGCGACCAAGTTTGAGTCGCGCTATTATTGGCGCTAGCGGTTGAATCAATCGCCGTCGGATTGGTTCCGGTTTGACCCAAGTGCCAAACGCCGACAAAATTTTGGGAAGCACCTTCTTTCCAGACGCATTGAGAATTAGTAATACTAGTACAATTAGTTAAAGCGCTGGTGCTGGTAGTCCAATCTGAACTGACTGCACCTGAATTACCATAGTAGATATAAATTGTGGTGGCCAAAGGATCTGAAGAACTGTTGACGGTTGGCACTTTGACCCAAAAATTGCCGCTGGCTGATCCGGTCAAAACTGAAAAATTCTCCCGTTCATAGGCAAGCAAATTACCGCTTGAATCGGTAAACCTAAGATCATAGCCATTGGTACCATCGGAAACTCCGGCGCCAATATCCGTATCTCCCGCTATCTTTACCAACAAAGGAAAATTGGTCAATTCCGAATCAACATTGGTTTTGGCAACAGTAATTTCTTTCCGATACTGCCAGCCGGAAAGCCAGCTAGCCTGGGCGGCTACCGGATAATTACTAAAAATAAACAAAGATAAAAAAACTAAGCTGGTAATTTTTATAGAAATTGAAAAAGATTTTTTCATAACCATTGATTGGATTATTTTTCTATATTATAACATTTTTTAAAAAAAATACCAAAAAATCGCTTTTAAAGCGATTTTTTAGACACAGGGGCGGTAGGAATCGAACCCA
>Ga0172379_10001579_pt1 | contig 44707 bp, 38 predicted proteins | sample GrowelOW334metaG_FD_119756 | JGI IMG/M metagenome (GOLD analysis project Ga0172379, IMG submission 119756) | Groundwater microbial communities from an aquifer near a municipal landfill in Southern Ontario, Canada - Groundwater well OW334 metaG | ecosystem: Environmental > Aquatic > Deep...
TCATAAATAAAATGGTTTACAATAATCCTATACGTTTACAATCAATAAATTAACATGGGCGGCCTATGCGCTTATACCAATTAATTTATAAGTTTATTCTATTTACCTATATTGCACAACAAACACTCCATTTTTTCCTTCTTTTCCGTATTTTTTAACTGCAATTGAATCAGTTATTATGTTTATCATTTTAACTTTTGACCAATTAATAGAGTCTTTGTATTCCTTTTTTGTCCACAGTTTCTGTGTTTTATTATCAATGATTACAAGTATTTTTTTTTCGTCTAGTGTTTTACTATTTTGGCGAAAACTGCAGACAAAGAAAAAAAACATAATGTATAATGCCCGAAATAGTGTTTTTTCAATCATGTTTGTAAGTTTTAATTGTTTGTACATATAACTCTCGAAGTTTAATATTGTTAATAGGGTTACCAATAAGTATTACATTGTTTGAATGATCCAACAACATTGTATGAAAAATTTCATTTTTATGCAGGTTATTAAGCTTCCTAAATTGATCATTTTGGTCAAATAATACCGGATAGTTTAAATGCAATTCTTTTCTATTTAAATCATTATAAATTATTGTGTCAGAAATGTAAACATAAATATAAAATGATACTTTATGTTCTTTCGAAACATCATTAACAAAAGCTGACCAATTCTTTAATTGCACTAAACAAGGATAACAATCGCCATTTATCCTTGTAACTAATTTAAAACGATCATTTGAAACAATATTACCATAATTCGTTTTTAACTCGGGCAATATTATTTGCCTCCCATTCCAATTCTTTACAATATTCTCATATTTGGCATTGGTGGATTTGTTGCAGTTGTAACCAATGGTTACTATGCTGATAAAGAAAAACATAATACAAAAGTTCGAAATATGTGGAATTCTGATTCGCCACTGTCTTAATTTACTCCATAACTGCATTATAACAATATTCTTTTGCATTGGAAAATGTTGATATTATCATTAGTTTTGTGGAAGTTGGTAAGTAACGATTTCTGGTTCTCCTGAAATAGGATTTGTGCAATAACCATAGATTTTCATTTGCTTAACATCTAAAGCAAAACTTTTAAGATATCTATCCAGAATAAAATTTACCACAGGATTTCCATCCCAATCATAAACCAGTAAATTATTACCTGCATAATACTCATTCCCATACTCTTTCATTGATCTTCCCGAATAAATCAGATATACGTATGTATCCGTGGATGTAATTGAATGAAATCCATAAGGTTGAGTAGAAAGAAATGCTGCACTGTTATGAATTACCTTATATTCAGGAAAGAAATAAATTTTTCTGAATATTCGTTTAATATCTGTTTGCTGTATTTCACATATTTCAAATATACGTCTTGTAGCATTAGCAAATTTTTTTCGATCTGGTTTAATACTAATTTCTCCCTGGAAAGCTGTTCCTTTAATTCTGTTTGATTCTCCTTTATGATTTTCATCATAAGGGTAGTCAAGAAAAAAATTGGTGTTTTTTGAATTCAGATTATACAAAGCGTATTGACCATTTGCGAAAAATCCAGTACATAATAACATACTATCGCTTAATAAATATGATTTTGTCGCAAAAGACTCATCTGCTGTTAATTCTACATTTTTCTTACAGTAAAATTGGTAATTTTTATTTCGAATTTCATTTAATGAAAAATATATTAGTTCTCTTTTATCTTCATCAAATAAGGTGAAATAGTCTGAATTGTAATAATTAAGAATTCGCGGAAAGAGCATTTCATTGGGTCCTCTTCCTTTATCTATAAAATTGCTTAATAGTTTTCCTGTTCGTTTATTGTATAATTTGAATATTTTTTTACTAAATATTTCGTCTGAGATTAATAAAGAATCAATTACCAACATATCAACAATCTCTCCAATATCGGAACTTTTAATTGATGAATTCTCCATTTTTAGTTGCATTGTTTTAGAAAAGTCCGCTAAAATTGGATCTTTGGTTGTCGCTGAATTACAGCCCAATTGCATTAATAGTAAACAATAATAAAAATGTTTGTAGTTCATGAAATTACTATTTGAGTTATTTAAAGTTAAGTAATCTAAATACAGAAAATTTAAGCAATCTAAAAACAGGCATATAATATGACTTAACATATTATATGCCCAATTTAGTACTTAACCACTTATCTGAGCGTATAAGTTCCTGCTACAGATGTATAAAGATCTATTACACAACAGGTATTGGTCCAAGGAAAGCAGCATGTAGCATACCAACTACCATTTAATTCAACATCAAAACAGGCTAATGCCTCTAAATTTTTCAATTGTATATCACTTCCATTTTTTTGGTTTGCATTTATATTTATGTTTGAAAATAAAACGGCTACAAATGTGATACCTATCAATACTGAAATTATTTTTTTCATTTTATTAATCATTAAATTATTATAGAATATACCTCATGAATAAAATGTACTTATTAAAGCACTTAAGTATGAAGCCATCATGAGATTCAACTTCTGTATTTCAAACATTGTCTTTATCTTTGTCACATCACCTCGCTTTCTTTTTTAGAAAAGGTGCCGGGCAGGAAGCGGTTGCAACTTGCTGGTTGTGCTTCCTGCCCTTTCCCTTTGGGTTAAAATTTATTTTGAACACTATCTTGTTTTTCAATAATCTTTCTCATCTCCTCCTGAATCTCCTTTACAGCGGTTGATTCAATCTTCACCTCTTTACCAAGCAACTCTTTCGCCGTAGCCACGGACTTTTCGTGTTGCCCGGTTTCATCGTAAAGCTTCGCCAACAGGTATTTCGGATAAAAGCGGCTTGGGTTCATCTGCCAGGCGTGGAGGTAAGCCTGTTCGGCTTGCTCGATTTGTCCGAGTTTTTTATAGCTGTCGCCTAGGGCTGTAAAAACTACTGTGTTGGGGTAGTGCTTTGCTGCCTGTTGCAAGACGTCAACTGCTTCAGGGTGTTTTCCGGCCATCGAAAGCGCTTTACCGTAGTTGGTCAGGAAGTCGCCATTGTTTTTTAAAACCGGATAGGCCTTTTTATAATCGTCCAGACAATCCTTGTAGAGGCCGAGGTTGTAAAGATCGAACGCATTTTTCCAATCGGAACAGGCAGTTTGAATAAGATGTATTTGTTCTGTTGCCAGCCAAAGCAACCCGATAGTTAGAACTGTTAAAATGGATTTTAAGGCAAATTGCACCGGTTTGGGGAAAATGGTCTGAAACCGCTCCGTGTTCACTTTTCGATCAAATATTCTGGCTGCTATTGCCAGGGCAAAAACAAGACAGATTTTGATGGGCAAAATTTGTGATGGGTAGGAAAACAAACCAAATACCAGAACCGATAAAATTACGGCACGTGAAATAGGCAAAAGGTAGCAATTACGCTTATTTTCTTCAATAAGTATTTGATCAGATTGAATCGGTAAGCTGATATTGTTACTGGTAGTACACCTTTCCTCCGTTTCTTTTGTAAGCCGGATTTTGTCATGTCCAAGAAATACCGACAAGAAAACGGCAACAAGCAACAGAATTCCAATCAGGCCATTCTCTACCATGGATAGGATTGGTTCGTTAAAGGCATAATTGTTGTCACCGGCAACCATGGCATCTTCCGAATCCGGGTTTTGTTCAAAATAGGCTGCCTGATAATCCATGTAGTTGGCCTTGAACTGATCAAAACCATATCCCAAAACCGGCCTCTCTTTGATCATATTCATACTTACCTTCCAAATCAGCATGCGTCCATCGGCGGAGCCCTTTTTCATCAGGTACAATCCTGCTCCGGCAATGGTCAGCACAATGATAGAAAAAACAAGTAGAGATATTTTTTTTGTAAGGGTATCAAAATAGGCTTTAGCCCTTGAATAGAGCCGATACCTTACAGAGATCAGGTAAAATGAAGATACTGCAACTGCCAGCCAGGCGGCGCGGGAGCGTGAAGCTGGCAGTACCAATAGGATCGAAATGATTGTTGCGATGGCGATTAGGTGAATGATACTTTGCCAGAGGGGTGTTTGAATGTTTGACGCTTCGCTGTTTGAAAGGTTTGAAGGGTTTCTATTGTTTCTATTGTTTCTATTGTTTAATAAGTACGACACAACAGAAACCCTTTTAACAACAGAAACAGTAGAAACGTTTAACGCCTTCAAAGCAACAGAAACTCTCTTAACAATAGAAACAACAGAAACAATCAAGGGGTTTGCAGATCCGCCATTCAAACGCTCAAACAATCGAACATTCAAACTCTTATTTAAATACAATCCCAGGGCAATTGGGAAGACAGCAGCCAGATAACCCGCGTAAGGCCCCGGGTTAAAAAAACTGCCGGTCATCTTAAACATCCCGTGGTGCGAAGGGTAATATCCCCACAATTGAAGGTTCCCGTAAACTGCCTGTATAGCGCCGCCTAAGATCACCGCAACAAACAACCAAATCAGGTATTTCCCCTGGATTTGGCGTAATGCAAGATATAAAATGGCCAATCCAAAAAATTCAAACAGACGCGACGAGAGCGGAACATGCTTTAGGGCGCCATTCAATATAGAATAGAGGCACCAGATGGTCAAAAACAGATCCGGTAAACCAATCCGAACATAATTCGTCTTATTGAAAACAAAAGCCTGCAAGAATATCACAGCGCCAAGGGCCATCATCAGGTATAAAAAAACGAATGTTTTACCACTTTGTGTGCCATTCATCAGGGATTCCATGTTTATAGAGGGAACAAACAGGTAAACCATTCCGATGACCAGAAATGATGCAATGGATAATATTTTGTTTGTTAAGGTCAATTTACAGAAATCTTAATAACACAAACCATCGCAAGGCATGGACCATAACCAACCACAACCAGATTCCAATATGCAACCTCCGGCAGTGCAATTTATGCCACCACAAAAATCAGATGAAACATTGCAATTACAAGATTCTGCATTTGTGTTATTAATTGCACCGATTGATTTTAATGAGGATAGTTCGGAATCCAATTGTGATGGATCCGTATAGAGCCGGTAGACCATGAAAGCAATAAAGCGGTTGTCCCAGCCCAATTCATTGATCGAATAATCGATCCACTGGACAGCAAATTGAGCTCGAATGTTTTGATTTTTGGCAATATTCTCTTCCAAAAAGTAATCTTCACCGATGCTTACTATTAACTTCTGTATGTGGGCGCTTTCTGGTCCGGTGAGAGTAAGGTGAATTAAAACATACTGTAGTTTATCGATCCAGGCACTCCTTTTTTTCTGATAGTCCCAGCTATTAAATATGGCCCTTTGTAAAGGATCGTCATAAGTAGCCAACTCCTGAACGGCTATTTTTGATAACCCTTCCCGGTTTTTAACGACGAATTCATTGATGACCGGATCGCAGGAAAATTCCAAACCAGATTGTTGGCATGAAGATACAGAAACGACAATGAATATTACAGCCAAAATTTCTTTCACAGCTTAAATCTCTATGTATAGCAGTACAATATAGAAATTTGATCTGATAATTAAAAATAATTTTTGTTAAAATTTGGCCTTTCTGTAATATTTAAAATAGATGATCACAAAGCAAACACAAATGATCAGAGGAAAGCTATAATCAAAATATAAATAAACAGTATAAAGCTTGCTTCTTAGAGAATTATCCAGACCCATCAAACTTTTGGCAATTGGGAACAAACAGGTGTCTATAATGCCGAAAACCACGGCAGTAAAAAGCAGCAGCAAGGTGTGCCTTGGCTTCAATTTGACATTTTCGATAAATGAGACAGTCTTCTTTTCCAAAAAATAGAGGCTAACGACAAAGAAAATAAACGCGAAATGGGCCCCGATCAGATACTTTGCAACCAAATCAACCGAGTGATAGCCATTGGTTTTCCTTAACAATAATACAATGAAAAGCAGCTTTGATGAGAATCTAATAAAATAATATAAAAGAAAATAGGCAAGTACCCCTGCAAAAATTAACAGGGACCTGCGCAATTGAATGACCTGTTTGTTGCCCTCACCGTAATCTTCCGCCCACTCGAAACTACTTCCCAATCGTTTGGATGCCACCCAAAATGCCTCCTCCTCGTCAAGCCCTGATTCCTGCAGTTCATCCATCAGGTCCAACAAATGGCATTTTAATTCTTCAACATCGGATTCCGTTATAGAGGGTTCTGAGCTCAAATTACTGGCCCAATTGTTGATTTGATCCTCAAGGTTGAATTCGATGGTTTTTTCCATACTAGCCAGTACAATAAGTAGTTAACAAATGAAAATTAAAAATGGATAATGGATAATTGACAATGATATAAAATTCTAAATTAATGAATTTAATGTAGAAATTGATGCAACATTGGATAGAATAGTTGCTAAACTCAAAACCAAAAGACTGTTTGAAATTGGTTTTTTGTCTCTACTGGCTATGTGATATTGTTGGGATAAATTTAGTGACTATTTAAATTTATTTTTTTAACCTTTTCAGCGAGCATTTGCAATCCTATTGATTGTACTAAAACAGAATCTGTATAACCTTATTTTTTTAGGTAACCTTAGTAGAAACAGGACGAGAAGAGATAACCACAACCTTATTACCTTATTAGGCAAATTCTACTTTCATTATTCGTTGTATTCCACCCGAAATCAACATGCAGGCTTCTGGTAGTATCTGTGCGCGGGCGTGAATCCCAGAACTTTCCCTTTTTTCCACTAAGGTTACCTGAAAAAAATAAGGTTTTCAAACCCGTGAATTTTCCTGCGATTAAATACAATCGACTTTGCAGATCGAACCTTAGATAAATTTAAACAGTCTTTTAGGCAACTCTCAACAAGTTGCCTTCTCCGCCCGCCGACGGATCGCAATGATGGTGGGTTATTTTGAGTTGTGAGAATGCAACCGATTGCTTCCCGCTCGTGCCTCGCGGTCGCAATGACGGTCGCTGGATTTTCAGTTGGATGAGGCGAGGGGTGGATGGAAATTAGTAACAAATCATCTTTTATGACCCACCCCTCGCCTCATCCAACCCCCTACGATGTATTCGTCATTGCGAGGAGGAACGACGAAGCAATCCGTTGATATACAGATAAATAATATCTCTATCGATGCGGTAGTTGATAAACGATCGTCGCACAATCCATTTATGACAGTTTATGCAATTCAATCATTGGTAAGAGGAACAGCCTGTCCCTATTTTACGTGGGGAACGAAGCAATCCGTTGATTGTATGTGAATTTTGAGGTAAATTCCCTTTCTATCAACATTACATACCTCCGGCAGACTCTTGATCCAGTGATTTCAGATAGACAAACTGGGGGCAATAAACTTTAAACAGTTTCTGATCATTCTTTATTCCGGGATAACCTTCCAGAGCTTTCCGAATACCGAATGTACCAGTTCCCATTCGTGCATATTTTGCTCCAGTTGCACTTTCCCGTCGGCCAAAATGGTATAATACTTACGGGGCCGTTCCCCTTCCTGGACTTTCCAATAGGATTTTATCATCCCACTGTTTTCGAGTTTCTTTAATACCGGATAGATACTGGCCTCTTTCCATTTGATCTCATCATTTGTCAACTCCTTTACCTTCTGAACGATTTCGTAACCATAATTGTCCCCATTTTTCAGCATGGACAAAATCAATGGCGCAGCCGATGCACCAACCAACTCTTTGGATATACTTTTCATGATTAAAATTTTTTAGATTACAAATATATTGAAGTTAACGATCAACTCCAAATTAAAACATAATCTAAATTTTTGCATGTTTTATTTTTCACAAGATTTCTACCCTCTTGTCACTTTGAGATCAGGTTATCGAGCTTGATGGCTTTTGAAATCACTTCATTATCAATTATTTCATTGAAATCACAAATAGATACCAAAACTTCTTTGATTCCTCTTTTATAAATTGAGGCGAACACCTGGTCGGAGGGTAATCTGTTCCCCGCTTCATCGGCCGCATTAAAATGGCAACCGCTTACCAATGCCTTTAAAATTAAATCAAACGGTAGCTTCAGCTCGCGGGCCAGGTGAATAGCGCCTGCCAGACGGTCCTCTTTCCCTAGTTTGCGCTGCAGGTCACAGCCAACCCTGAAAATGGTATCTCCAAGCGCCTTGTTTTGAAACCGGTTCAGCAGGTCATCGATGTGTTCGGTTAAAGTTTCGCGCGTAAATTCATCCGGGTATTTTTTTAGAAGGATATCTGCAGCCTGTAACATGGTGCTACGCACCTTTTCCTTCAAATAATTGTCTGACAGTACTTCATACAAATATGTTGCCGAGGGATGTTCAAGACCGCCCAAATAGGCAGTGGTGGCATGTCCCAGGTTATGAATAAACAACTTCCTGTCAACCCACGCTTTCATATTCTCTTTCGGGGCCAGTCCTTCAATTTCCGGAATTGGGTTTTTAAAAGCCAGTTTATCAAGAATCAGGGTATTATAGGGCTCGGCAAAAACCTGAAGGGGATCTTCCTCCAAATCTTTTTTGAGCATGATGGGCACCATTTTCCCGATGCTGGTTTCAATGAGCCCTACATAGCTATCAATTGGAAACTCTTTGTCAAGCAGGATCGACAATCCTTTTTTCATGAACGTACAGGCCTCCCTTATATTTTCGGCCAGTATAATGTCAAGTGGAAAATCCGGCTGTTCGGCATACCGCTTTTCTATGCCCTGTGAAATCAACGGAAGGACCTTGGGGAGTGCATTTTTCCCGACACAGGTAGCCATCAGGCTGCACCGGGCAATCGCGTTGACGACGGCTTCCCGGTCATTGACATATATTCCGCATACATTCTTAACCTCAAATTGTTCTTCGTGGTCAGATTTTATGACAACCTTGTATCTTTTCCGTATATTAAGTTCATTGATGGTTCCATGATCAATATCAATAAAAATTACCTGATACCCTGAACGACTAAACAGTGGACCGATAAAAGAGCGCCCTATTTTACCAGCCCCAAATATGACTACCGACTTCCCAGGCGCTTTCCTGATCATGGCTGCAATTCGATTTTTCTACCTGTTCTGTGGGACTCCAAGGCTGCGGTAAACAGTTCATGGCTCCAGGTCGTCTCTGCCGGGGTAACATTCCTGAACGGATTTAACGTCCCATTCCCTGAGAGTTCATGGACAAAAGCGCCAATCATTTGCTGAAATGCATCGGAAAAGCCAAACTCAAAAATGCCCCCGGTGATGCTTGGAATGGCCGACTGCGATCCAACATCAATTCTTGTCCAGCCCTGTTCTTTGCCACTTGTGGTCAGATAATCGAATGCTTTGGGGTTGTGGGTAGAGAATTTTGCGGAGCCTTCGGTTCCATAAACTTTTATAAACCAGTTGTTGGTAGCGCCTGGGGCCATCCGTTTGGTTTCGACAACCAATGAAAATTCCTTTCCTGTTTTGGGATCGATGCTTTTGCAGGTAAGAACGGCATTGTCCCAGGTTTTACACGGTACGGTATTCCCTTTGCCGTCGGGGCGGGTTTCAGCAATTTTCTGAAGGTCGGCAAAAACGGAAACTGGTTTCCATCCCATGCGGAACGGGATATGAAGCGTATGCATCCCCAAATCGCCCATGCAGCCATATTCGCCATTGATCTCCACCATGCGTTTCCAGTTGATCGGCTTCGCCAGGTCCATATCGCTCGAATGGTGGAAACCGGCACGCACTTCGATGAGCCTTCCGTATTTCCCGTTTTTTAGCCAATTTATCAATGTTTGACAGGCCGGGAAATAGGGAAATTCCGAACTGCAACAAACAATCACTTCTGGATGGTCAGAGATGATTTTCATGATATTTTCATTCGCTGCTTTGTCTATGCCAAAAGGTTTTTCTCCCAAAAGGTGTTTTCCCGCTTTAATAATGTCGATATAAATTTGCTCATGAAGGTTATGGGGAACGGCACAATATATGGCATCGATCCCATCAGATTCTATTAGCGATTTATAATCATCCGTTGCGATAGCTATCCCCGGGAAATTATCCATGTACCATTTCCAGGTATCCTTGTTTTTATCGCATATCCCGGCCAGTTCCGGAACCGGTCCATCATCCAGCAAATGGCACCAACGGGCAATCGAACTGGCAAACTCCCTGCCCATCAGGCCCAGGCCGATTATTCCAATTCTGATTTTTTTTCTTTCCATTTTCTACTGCGTCTTTATCAGGTTTTTTGTTATTACATTCTTTGTCAGCACTTTGTCAAGTGTATCTTTTGGTATGATATCCCTTTTCCTGTCTTTATCCACATTGTACGAAATTACCTGCTCTCCCCCACCGGTATAAATACAATTCACGAAACTGCAATCCGCAATCGCTTCTTCAATGTGAACCAGGGAGTAACCGTTGCCCATGATGTTCATGGCATGGATATTATTGATGTTTCCCGGTAGGTTTGGATTACCATAACCTTTTCCTCCAACCAGCATCGCATTCCATCGGCCTTTGTATTTTACCCCGTTGATAAATACATTTCTGATCCCCGCATTATCCTTAGCCCTGATTGCGATGGCCCTGGTAACAGATTCGCAGGTTATATTGCTGATGGAGATTTGTTCTATGATATTTATTTCCGGATTTTCCTGATTCGGAGCCGTATAAAAGTTGGTCAAAGCAATAAAATCATCGCCTGTCATACCCGAAATGTTGTCTATCCTGAAGTTTTTACACCCCTGCCGAAGGTCTATCCCATCTTTGTTAAGTACCCTGACTTTTTGACCATTGACAACGATCTCGACCGGATTGTTTATTTTTATGTCAGAGATATCGGCATTGAGGGTCCATTCAAAACTAAAAGCCCACATGTGCGAATTTTCAATACTGACATTCTTGATCGTGAACCCATCCACATGCACCATGTGGATCATGATATTTCGCGAATCCCCTGTTTGCTTCCTTCCTACCTTGCCTGCGTCACTTCCATAGGTCATTTTCCCCAGGGTTTTGCCACCATCGCCGGTTGCCCTTGGATTGACAGCTCCTTTTAGCAATACATTCCCCACCCCGACAATGCTGATGTTTTTATTCCACTTTGGGTCACTAATTCCTTTATCCGCATATTCGCTGCGAAACATATTATCCCTGCATGAATCGGAGAGTTGAACCGTGCAATTATCCAAAATAATTGTCATGTTGCCGGGCACTATTATCGCGCTGTCCAGTAACCAGATATTTGAACCATTGGCATTGATAGAGGGAATAAAAACTTTGTTGGTTGTTCCTTTTGCCGCGTCAATGGCCAATCGGATCCTTTGAATGTCGCTTCCCTTAAAAAGATTGGGGGTAATATTTTCGCCGCCCAATTTTTTAGTTTTTGAATAAGAATAATTGCTTGATAACAATGCAGTTAACAAAGCAAGCAAATAGATCAAATTATTTTTTTTCATCAATTATAAATTTAGCGTAATTAGTTAAGAAACAGTTTAAAATTTAATCCAATTTCTACCGACATTATATCACCAACGGGCAATGTTATTAAGTTAATAAAACACGAATCCATAATTCACATAGAATCAACAGATTGCTTCGTCGTTCCTCCTACCAATGACAGATTTTTTTAAAACTGTCATAAAGGGATTGTGCGACGTTGAGGATTACGGACATATGAACAGCCGGCGTTTTGCATATTCACTTGATTATCAACAGATTGCTTCGTCATTCCTCCTCGCAATCTGTTGAAAGTCGCATAAATCTTTCTAAACTTAATGACATCACCTTAACGGGACAAAAAAACAAATTTTAAACAGCTCTAAGTTTTGTGAATAATTTATTGTTGCATCATTTTCAATTTTCAACTTCTTATATGCCTTTACCGTCTGGCCTTTGCGTCTTGATCAACAGGTTTTCCTTTTTTCAGGATAACCTTTTCTACCGCAGGCAGCAGGCTATCAGCAACCAATTGGTTCCCTGATTTAAGGAAGTGGACGCCATCCGGGCAAAGATAATATTCTGCTCCTTTATCTTTGAATTTCTTACGGAAAATCGCATCCATATTGACAAAAGGCACACGCAGTTTGCGGCTCACTTTGGCGGTAATTTTACGGTAGGGCACAACATATTTATCGACACCTCCGGCATTCTTGTAAACAGGTTGATCCCTGTAGGCGTGCTTTTCGCTCAACATTGGCGTTTGCGGCCAATAGATTTCGGCAGCCCCGGTTTTACTGACAATCCGATCGTGCATGGATTTTATGTTTGAAGCGAACTCATCCAAATTGACATGCCTCTTCGGTTCAAAGGTTGCATCGTTGGTAGCGAAATCGGTAATGACCAGGTCGGGGTGCAATCCGAGAACAGATTTTTCCAACCGGGACAATCTTTCCCTCGTAGTACTGCCGCTAATTCCGGAATTGATCACTTTAATTTCAAGATCCGGGTGCCTTTGCTGCAACATCGCCTGAAGCACATTGGTCCACTGTTCATTTTGTGGCACCTGAAGCGCCTCTGTGAGTGAAGTCCCGAAGGCTACAATCATATAGGATGGCCGATCAGGCACAACAGGTTTACTGCCGTTCATTTGTGCAAAACAGGAGAAAACAGAGAGAACAAATGTTGATATTAGCAAAAATCTTTTCATTATTTATATCCAAATTCCCTTTCAACTTCGCTAATTGCATCTTCAATCATATCCATCCCCATGGATGCGTATTTCTCGTCCATAATCAGTGGTGGCGACATGCGCAGGATATGTCCGGCCGGAATCCAGGCCAAACCTTTTCTGAAGGCTTTTTGGTAGACCAGTTTGCCTGCTTCATCAAAGGGTTCCTTGGTTTTTTTGTCTTTGACCAATTCAATTCCCAATAAGAAACCCTTGCCTTTCACGTCGCCGATAATTGGGTGTTGCTCTTTCATTTTCAGCATGCGTTTCATGAAGAAATCACCTACTGTGCGGACATTTTGCAGGATATCCTCGTCCTCGATCACTTCGATGGAGGCCAATGCTGCCGCGCATGCCATCGGGTTGCCGCCATAACTGGATGAGGCGGATATTTTTTCGAGGGCATCGCCGTTTTCTTCGCTTACCACCATGGCCGTTACCGGGAAGCCGTTGCCGAACGATTTCCCAAAGGTAACGATATCCGGGATTACCCCCCAATGGTTTAAGGTAAGCCACTCGCCGGTGCGGCCCATACCGGCAAGCACCTCGTCGTCGTACAACAGAATTTTGTGTTTATCGCAAAGCTTCTTCAGTTTTGGGAAAAAATCTTCCGGAGGGAATATGCTTCCCGCCCAACCTTGGGCCGGTTCCAGTACAAAGGCGGCAACGTTTCCAACGGTCCCTTCCAGAAGAAAGGTCTCATAAAAGCGGATGTAGGCATCTGTATCGATGGTCCCATCGGCTTTTGTCCAGAGTGGGCGGTAGGGATCCGGTCGGGGTACCATATAGAAACCGGCAGCGCGCGTTGGCCCGTAACTGTGTGTCTCGCCGCGGTACATCTGGGCACAGCTAACGGCGCCCATTGTTTTACCATGGAAATCGCGGTAGGCCGAAATGAATTCATGTTTGTTGGAGATTGCGCGTGCGGCGCGAATGGCCGCTTCGACAGCCGCTGTCCCATCGGAGTACAATTGTATGGCATTTAATTTTCCCGGTAGGATTCCTGCCATTTTTTCCATCAGCTTTTCTTTGACCGGGGTGGTAAAATCATGGGCGTTCATCAATCTTTTGGCCCAAAAGGAGATTGCTTCAGATATTTTCGGGTGGCAATGCCCCAATGAAGTCACGTAAATCCCTGAAGAGAAATCGAGGTATTTGTTGCCGTCCACATCCGTTAGGGTAATGCCAAACCCTTCGTCGAAACAGACCGGGAACAGTTTGACCTGACCGCTAAGGCCTTTCATATACCGGGTCGTATTTGCATGCATTACTTTTGACTTTGGCCCGGGGGCTTCGGTGATCATCCTGGGAATCCCATTGGCATTTTCTTTCCACCAATCTTTTTGATTTACAATTGAATTGCTCATAGTTTTTTATTTTAGAAGTTCTGTTTCCTACAAATTTCAGAAACTTATTATTTCGTTTTGTTCAGATTTCAACTCGGTCACCATTGCTTGCCAATCATCGATCTCCTCGTAGATATCCTGACAATAGAGGTTGTTCCTGCCTGCAATGCCGGCAAATTTTATGGCTTCCTCAGGGGCTTGGTTATCCAGAATAGCGGAGATGAATGCAGCCGCTGCAGTATCGCCCGCACCTGTGGCGTTCTTTATTTTTGCCGGATCGGCCTGATAGGCATTCAACCAAAATTCGCGGTGGTTCCACTCCTTTTCTGACAGATTGAACCCCTTCTTTTCATTCAAGGAGGAGATATTGCCCGTGCACAGGTAGATGCCCCGGTGACCCGCTTTAATGAGCAGGATCTTTGCCCCACAATCGATGATCGTTCGTCCGATCTCCCGGATCAAACTGACCGGTATAAGATCAATAATTTCGGAATTATCAATGGATGACAGGATTTTTGCATATTCGTCAGGCATCATTATTTGAAGGACCTCCTCCAGACTGGGGACAAAAATATCGGTATGAGGCAGTACCCGTTTCATAATCTGCGGCCAATCCTGTTTCCCTGATTCGCTTTGGAGGTCGGGCAGACTAAAATCGAGCGAGGTGGCCACTCCCATTGCCTGTACTTTGGCAAACAATGTCATTAACTGCTCTCCGTTGTCGAGATAGAATTTTCTCAGCAGGGGTGGGTATCCAAAATGGAACAACCTGCTCTCAGAAATGGCCCCAAAATCGATAAAATCGTTGTCAAAAATTGTACTGCAACCAGGTGATTCCAGAAAAATACGGTCAACCCCGGGAGGGGCCAGCACAATGCTAAAGGCAGTGCCCGTTTTGTCGGTTATTTTTATCCCCTCCGACAGGTTGTATTTATCGAGCCAGTCCCTGGCAATTTTTCCTATAAAATCGTTCCCGATCAAGCCGTTCAGGAAGACTTTCCTGTTGAATTTTTTCATGGCCATGCCTGTATTGGCAACCACCCCACCGATTGAAAAGTCAAGACCATCGATTTCAATCAGTTTTCCGGGTACTAAAAGGCTGGAAATACTGGCAGCCGGTTCACTTTTCTGAAAACCCGGCACCATGTCAACACAGAGATATCCAGCGATTACGGCATCGTACTTTGTCATCATACAACATTTATATCTTTCAAATAGCAGAAATCGCGCAAAGTCTGTGCGTGGTCGCCATAGGCAATGATGTAATGCTGCCCGGAAATCTTTTGTGCAAATTCATCGACCGGGACATCGAGGAATATATCAAGACTGGGCAATTGCGGGGCTGGATAGTCCCATCCGGCCTCTTCCCATGATTTAAGCCTCCCTTCACCCGTGCAGATGTGCATGGTATAGCTGCTGCCGGTATTGGACAAACGGGCCATTGTCAGCCTTCCGGTTTTCAAAGTCGAAATATTCAAGAGCCCGCCACTGATGTTTCCGAAGGCGGCTGGGGTAACTTTCACTTTTCCATCGACCACTTCTGCAGGTACAAAGTCGGGGACGCCCAGCAGGACACTCTTTTCGAAGAACTCATAAAATTCGAGGTAGGCTGCACATTGTCCGGTCAGATGCTTTACAATCAACTGGGTCACGGCGCCCATCGCATCATTTTCGGGGATGGTGCACAAATTAAGTTCATCGGCAAGCAACATAAATATCATTGCAGGAGGAAAACTTAATAGTTTTTTCATCCCATCCACATCTTTCAGTGAAATGGCATCGAAACCGTTTTCCTCCGCAATGCTTTTGACGGCCAGGTAATAGCTGATCCCTTTTTTAAGGAAATTGTCATCGGCAGGTTTTTCAAAATTCCATTCCTGCTTTATTTTTTGGAGAACCTTCTCAACCTCTGTTTCCGAAACGGTCTCGCTAATGCGCAACATTTCAAGGGTTTCAAAAAATTCAACTTCGGTACCGATCTTCGATTTCAGCGATAATCCTTCGTAGAGGGTATTGTAAAGTTTCATATCGCGGAAACCCATCATCCCAACTTTTGTATTTTCGACTGATTTTACGGCCAAAGCTGCCAGCGCGTAATTTTTTATTCTATCCAATGGGGAGGGTTTCCCGATAATGTTGTAAACGTAGATGAACTTGTAACCGAGATCCTGGAATACTTTGCGCAGGGCGGTAGTACCGGCTTGCGGGGCGGCAGTCACTACGCGCCCGTTTTCGATATCGCCTGCCAGCCCCCACAGGATCATAGGTTTGTCTTTAAAAGCATTGGTAACAGAAATCACTGCATGCGAAGGGATCCATCCTGCAAGGCATACAATCAACAGGTCAAAATCGCTTTGTCCCAGGTCCGCGATTGCCCTTTTAACATCTACTCCGGCTGGATCATCCGTTACATGATTGGTTGTCACGATCGAAAAACCAAGGGTTTTTATCTCTTCGAGAGCGATAGAACATTTGTCTTTTATGAGTTGCTGAGGTGAATTAATTTCCCCAAATCCGACAAAAGCGACATTAACTTTACTTTGATTTGCTTTCATTTGTTTATATTTTGTTTTTTAATGGCCACATGGAATATCCATCCGCCAGCTGGCGGATTCGGTTTGTGAGGATATTATCACCTGGGTATTTCATATATAGTTTTGTTATTAATAATGGCAACAAAAAGTATATAGCATATACATACGACCGGAACAACAAATGCGGTCTGAATGGAAGTAATATCGGCCACCATTCCCATAATCGGCGGGATCAAGGCGCCCCCGGCAATACAGGAAACCAACAATCCGGACAGCTCATTTGCATGTTCAGGCATATAATCGATGGTAATGGAGAAGATCAATGGGAATATGTTGGCACATCCGATACCAATAAGCAATATCCCGGTCAATGTTAGCGGATATGAGTTGCTGAAAATAAGGGATATTCCAAGGAGGGTCAACAGCACAGTATACAGAAATAGCCGTTTGGGGGCAATCCTGGCCATGATCAGCGAGCCTACAAACCTACCGGCCAATATTGGCAGGTAAAAAAGGGACCAACTGATTATCAGGCCCATCTCTTTGACGTGAAACTTCTCACTTAAGAGAATGGGGATATTAGCGCTCATGCATATTTCAACGCCACAATAAATAAAAATGCCGATCACCATGGTTAAGATATATCTGTTGCCAAGAAGCTTAAAACAGGTTTTGAAAGTCGCATGATGATCATCATCAGACCTCTTTTCCTTAATCTTTATCATGTTCAGCCCCACGAAACTGATCAGGACAAGGCAGGAGAATACCGGAAACAAAATGCTCCAATCCAGACCAAAGGCAAAAAGCATAGCAACCGGCAAGAGAAAACCCATGGAAGAGCCAATGGTTATGATCGACTGGGCGAAAGAGAGGTTTTTGGAATAGTGCCCCTCATCTGATATATCGCGCATGATGGGATTCCCGGCCACCTGAAGGATCGAACCTCCAGCCCCTAAAAACAGAATGGCAGCCAGAATTTTATAAAATTGCCCCATTGAACTGCTATCTACGACCATTTTGCCGTACATTCCCGAAAAGATGGGGATGATAAGCCCGGAAAGCGCTATTGCAAGCCCCATGTTAAGGATGAATTTCTTTCCTTTTCTATCCTGCAGCAATCCTATCGGTACGGAAAGAAGGCCATACATGATGTAGGCCAGCATTGGCAGCAGGGAGGCCATGGTATTCGATATCTTGAATGATTCCTTGGCCAGGCTGACCATGGGGCCTGCTGAGTCAATCAGGCCCATTGCCAGAAAAATCATGTAAATCGGGATCGTTTTTATTTTCACAGTCCAGTTTTTATTAAGCAAAAATAGTTAACAAGGGTTTGCTAAAAAACTACTGCTTTTTCAAATCATGACACTATATTTACAAAGAATATTGCTTTTATCTTATTTTACATACAAATTACAACCAATAGCATGCAACCAAAACTTGAAAAAGTACCGCTACACCTTACCTCCTCCATCTATGTAAAAAGGGAAATTACCCCATACATGGATTATCCGTGGCACTATCATCCCGAGTATGAAATCATATTTGTTGAAAAGAGCTATGGCATCCGTCTGATGGGCAACCATATAGGGAATTTCAGCGATGGCGATTTAATGTTTATTGGATCGAATTTGCCGCATGTCTGGAAAAATGACAATGATTTTTACCAGGACAACAAAGATCTGATGGTTGATGTTTATGTCATACAATTCTGTGAGAATGCCCTGGGGGAAGGCTTTTTCGATCTTCCTGAGTTTATTCACATTAAGAAACTATTCAACCATAGTCAACAAGGACTGGTGGTTAAAGGGGACAATCACGGGGAAATTGCAGCACTAATAAAGAAAGTCTATCATACGACCGGCATTGAACGTCTGGTCCAATTTTTAAAAACCGTTGATGCAATTGCCAACAATACAGAATATGAGTTACTTTCAAGTATTGGATATGCAAATTCCATTACCAACATTGACACAGAACGGATTAATAAAATAATGAGCTTCCTAATGGAGAATTACAGGCAGGATATTGATATGGATGAAATAGCCGCGCTGGTAAATTTGAACCAATCATCATTTTGTCGCTACTTTAAGAGCAAAACCCACAAAACCTGTTCCCAGTTTTTAAATGAAATAAGAATCGCACATGCATGCAAACTATTGATCAATAGCAACATGTCGATCTCTGAAATTTGTTATGAAACCGGGTACAACAATATCTCGCATTTTAACCGACAGTTCAAATTGATAACAAGCTTAACTGCAAGTGGATATGCCAAGAAATATTTGAAAAATGCCAATCTAATTTAGAATCGCTTTCAACTTTACTGTGCACAATTCATTTGTCCTCGGAGACAGCCTTGATTAACCGGAGGTACTTTCCTAACCTCGCCTGATAAAATTCATGCATTTCCAAATCAGGGTAATACTCGGTTTTAGTTTCTACCCATTCGCCGATTACTGATTTAATATTCCCAAAAAGAGCTGTTCCAAAACCGGCGAGAAACGCTGCACCAAGAGGTGCCCCTTCGTTTTGCCGGATCTGGACCACTTTTAATCCGAGTGCATCCGCCTTCATCTGGTTCCAAAAATCACTTTTTTCACCTCCCCCGGTAACCCTTAATTCTTTAAAAGGATAATTGCCATAAAGAGAGGTCAGGGAGTTCTTAAATGTACAGTATTCAAGGGCGACACTTTCAAGTATGGCCCGGTAGAGCATCGGAGCCGTGGTTGACCATGATAAATTAATCCATGCTCCCCGTAATTCCGGACGACAGGGAGATACCTGTCCCCCCAGATGCGGGATAAACAATGGATCGTCAATCTGTGGTTTTATGCTATTCGCCAGATGGTCCAATGTATCAAAACTTAGGTCAGCTTCTTTGCCTTTAAATAACAGAATCTCGTTTTTAAACCACTCCAGATTCATTCCGCCACCATTGATGTAGGCATATGGATACCATAGGTCCCTGATGATGGATTGTCCGCATCCGAGCACTTTATTTTGAATATCAGCCCTAAACGAAGAAGTTGTTGCGGAAAATACGGAAGCGGTACCGGCAACATCGACACATACTCCTTCCTCTACGGCCCCTGCCGCCAGAAATGATGCTGCCGTATCACCGCACCCTGCAACAATGGGAATTCCGGTGATTAATCCGGTTAAACCTGCGCTTGAGGAAGATAATTCCCCAATAATTTGCGATGAGGGGACAATTTTGGGCAATACACCGGGATTAATACCGAATCTTTCGCACAAACCAGTATCCCAGGTATTTGATTTGTTATCGGCGAAACAGGTAAAATGCAAATAAGAGGTATCAATAAATGCATCCTTTGCTTTAAGCCCGCATAACCTCATGGCAATATAGGCGCCTGGCTGGACAAATGATTTTATCTGCTCGAATATTTCCGGTCTTTCGTACTTCCACCACAATATTTTTGGCCCATGGTTAAAGCTTGGCGCACATCCCGATTTGGTCAGAATTTCTTCCCCTGCCAAATCCTCCATCATAGAAATGTAAGGGGCACATCTTGTATCCAGCCACGAATCGTAGTACGTGACATGCTTTCCATCCTCACCAATGCCAATAACCCCGGCCATTTGTCCACATATGGCTATTCCTGCAATGGATGACGGCGAAATAGCTGACTGTTGCATACATTTTCGAATGGTTGTATAGGCAGTATTCACCTGGTCTTCGGGGTCTTCTTCAACAATTCCAGCAGAAGGCCGATGAAGCCTGGACTTTTCAAATGCTGTGGCACAACATTTTCCGCTTTCGGAAAAAATAGCAGTTTTGGTTCCCTGCGTTCCAACATCAATCCCTATGACGTATTTCTCAGACATAATTGTAAGAGCTATTCAAATGCAATTCCATACTTTAAACCTTTTGCTTCAATCGCCTTATCAAATGCCAATTTGACTTTTTCGATGGGATATTCTTCCGAAATCAGATCTTTAAGCTGAATCAGGTTTGATTCGAGCAGCTTGATCGATTTGTGTATCTGCGCAGGGCTGGCTTTGCTAGTACCCGATACAATTAATTGTTTGTAATGAATGGTATTGGTATTAATCGGTACGTTTTGTTTGCTCTCGGGTAGTCCCCCAAAGAAAATCACCCTTCCGTTAACCGCGCCCAATTCGATTGCAAGCATTTGCGCATCAGGCGAGGGACAGGCTGTTATTGATACGTCAATACCGGTTTTACCTGTTAATAAATCTACCTCCTTCTTAACGTCATCGCTTAAAACAGTGATAAATGCAGGATCAACATTTTTTACAACTTCAAGTCGTTCGGCAAGCACATCGCTGACGATGATCTTTGATGCCCCGGCCATTTTAGCCAGCTTTGCGTGCATAATTCCAATGGGGCCGGCGCCCTGGATTAGCACCGTATCACCGGGAGATATCCGGGCCCGTTCAAAACCATTAAAAACACATGAAAAAGGTTCAACCAGGGCAGCTTCCGAAAAGGAGACCGAATCGGCAAGTTTTATAACATTGCCTTGTTGGATAGCCTTTGCGGGTATTTTTGAATATTCGGAGAACCCACCGTTGATATGGATCCCAAAAGCCTGATAATCATTACACATGTGGGAATTACCGCTAATACAGTGGAAGCAGGTGCCGCACCCGATATTCGGGGCAATAAATACCCGCTCACCTTTGGAATAACCGGCAACATTTTTCCCTATTTTCTCAATCGTGCCCGAAAACTCATGCCCAATTACCAGGCCTTTGCCAGGAACAATGTTTTTATTTCCATTTTTAAGCATCCTGACATCGGTACCACAAACAAAACTTCTTTTGTTCCTAACCAACATTTCATCATCTCCAATGGTTGGAAGATCAATATCTTCCAACCTGAGATCATTTATTCCGTATAATAGCGCTGCTTTCATTTTTATGATCCTATAAGTTGAATTGGTTTTTTTAAGAGAATGGATTGATTTCCGGCATTGACCACTTCTACGGCCTTTTTCCCATCCATGCCCGTAGCAAGCGGTTCCCGGCTTTCGAGAATGGATTGAATGAACTCAATGTCTTCATTCAAATAGGCATCCTTGAAGAGGTCCCTCCAGCTATTGATAATGTTGCGGTTCATCCCGTTTTGGGAACTACAGGTAACAACGGTGTTGCTTTCGAGGCCGCCTACAAAAATCACCCCTTTGGTACCCAATATTTCAACGCGCGAATCGTAACCGTACTGGACGAAAACCGCTCCATCAATCAATCCTTGTATCCCATTGGCAAAGGTCGCTGTAAGAAGCACATTGTCATAAAAATCAGGAAATTCGGTTCTTACCTGCGGACAACGGTAATTTCCGGCGATGGCATACAACTCTTTGAACTCACTCTCCGTGTACCACCTTAAAGTGTCTATATCGTGGCTGTTTACTTCAGCCAATGGTCCGTTGCTTTTGGCGATGTCGTACTGCCAGGGTTGTGGTGAGCTTGGTCCGTGGGTCAAAGATTTTACAGATACCAAATCGCCAATTTCCCCATTTAGAATCCTTTTTTTGGCTTCTATGAAACTTCTGTCGAACCTTCTCATAAAGCCAATTTGCAAATTGACTTTGTTCCTTTTTGCAGCAGAGATCATCTCATCACATTCTTCCGGGTTCATGGCCATCGGTTTTTCGCACAATATGTGTTTCCCCATATTCGCGGCTTTTACGGCAATATCCCTGTGCAGAACAGTTGGAGTAGCTATAACGATTGCATCGATATCTTCATCATTGATCAGATCGTTGTAATCCGTGTAAATCTTCTTTACATCCAACTCTTTTGCGTTTGTCAGAAGATACTCCTCATACGAATCCGACAAGGCTTCAACCTTTGCAAACTTAACGGAGGAGGCAAAATTCTTTGCATGGATCATTCCTGCCCTGCCCGATCCTATCACTCCTATGCGAACTATTCCATTCATCATAATTAATTACTTTCCGGTATATTATTAAAATTGTTACTTAGTGGTGTTTTTAATTTTCCTCTCTCTTCGACCCTAACGAGCTCAACTTTAAAGCGTGATTTGTCACCCCGGTGGTAGGCGCAATAATACTCTATGGGAACCCCTGAGTTTAAATAACTGATACTCTCAAGTTTAATAAGGGGAATATCTTTGGTAATATTGAGCAAACGGCACTGTTCCTTACCTGGCAAAACTGCCTCAATGGTTCGCTCACCTCTTGCAATAACTATATTATATTTCGTGTCCAATAGCTCATAGAGCGATTGATGGGTTAAATCCTCTTTCTCAATACCCATGCACATTTTATAAGGTAAAAAGGTAGTTACCAATACAATAGGCTCATCATCAACATAACGCAACCTTTCGATCACCAAAACCGGGGTACCGTGCTTTATTTTCAGTTTTTCTGACACCAGTTCGTTTGCAGGTACCACCTTTTGTATTAATACCTTGCTAACCGGTGCAACACCTCTTTCGGTCATATCCTGATAAAAACCTGTCAGTTTTTGAACCAGGCTTTCTGTAATTTTCTTTGATGCAATAAAGGCCCCTTTCCCTTTTCTACGGACGATTATTCCTTCCTGCTCCAATATGGATAAGGTCTGACGAATTACAGTCCGGCTCAGATCAAATATTTTGCATAAATCGTGCTCGCCGGGCAATTGCTCTTCTGATTTCAACTGGTTGATTTCAATGAAACGCAACAAGGCATCCTTTAATTGAATATAGTATGGAATTGGACTATCCTTCTTTATATCTTTTGCCAGTTCTTCGATCCGGATATTCATTATCTCTTATGCGTTATTATACTTGTTGCTATTCAAACAATTTAAAATCAATCTGCAGGATTTTTGCAATCAGCTTTAATTCATTCACCCAATCGCCATAGATGCCATGAATATGGTTGCATGGATAGTCTGTCAGGAATTCATCAGCCGAAACTTTTAATCTGGCGAAAGCGCAGGGCCATTCGGGGGTTGTTGTTGATCCCAGTTTCAGGGCATCATCGCGTTGAAATTCAATAAATTCAGCAGGTACTATTGCCATCCAGTATTTGCCGTTTTTTCTTACCAGGCGGGCCAACGTGACCTTTCCCGGCGCTGCAAAGTGGTGCACCGAGGCTCCGCCTGCAGGGTAATAGGAGACTTCAGGATAGAATGTTACATTTTTAAGGTTCACCCTGGGGTCGTTGGATGCACCTGCAAAGTAGGTAGCGTGTGTACCTGAATTGGAGAACATCCATACGTTATTTTCTTTGTCATAATGGCGCACATCGGCAAATAGAACGGGACTTCCTGACAAATGCTTAAATAATTGCATGGTCAATGCGCCATCCATGTCGTTTTCAGTGGCTGCAACAATTGGCTCATGTGGCCCGTCCCAGTCGTAGGGATCGTTCAAAAAAGCCTCGGCAATATCCATGGTAACAAAATGATCGGTAAGGTCGCCATGGGCTTTAATTCCGATAAAATCAAGATGTTTCTCCTCAATAATGCGTCTAAGGGCATAATAGGAGCGAATTTGGAGTTTTAATTTTTCAGGTGTCAGCACTTGTGCGTCATATTTAATCTGCCCCACCAGTTTTTCCAGCCATTCCAGCGCTTGCTCTACTTTCTGATCTTCGACCTTTTTCGAATACCGAACAATGTCTTCTTGTTCAAAGTGCTCAATATCAATCCCAAACATTTGCTGCCATTGATCGAGGTTTGCCACAGTGGTGTACATTCCCAATGGCCTGCCTCCAAAAGAGCCATAAGTTTGTCCCTTGAGCCGCTTTATGGCTGCGGCGGCTTTGATGAAACCCATCACTTTGCCCAGTGTTTCCGGTTCGTTAATATCCCCCCATATCCTGTGGTAAGTTTTGTTTAATTGATCCATTGTGCCGGCAGCGGCAAGCATTCCAACCATTCCAGGTTCGGATGGATGCACGTTACAAAACAAAAGGTACGGAGCAGGTGCAAAATTCGTCGCAATGGCCGAAAGATGTGGAAAGCACCAAATTGCATAGTTGAAAATGGTGAGTTCCACACCTTCTGATGCCAGGCGCTGGCTCTCCACACGGGCAACTTCAGGGTTCCACAAGATATCTTTTCCGGCATATACTTCCACCTGTCCGGTTGCTTCCAAAGCTTTTTCCAATTGGTCCTGATAACGTTGATTGATGGCCAGCAGGTCATCATGAACGTACTTTCTTCCATCGGAAAATGTCAATATCCCAACTTTAAACTTTTTCATAATCTCCTATATTTCTAGAATACACTCTTTATTTTGGATATTTTTAACCCGAATACCTTTTCTGTGATAAGATTAAGCTCTTCTTCAGATCCTTCGAAATGGAAGATCCTTTGGGTATGAACCATACCATCACCCGGTTTTAACGCGGCAGCAGGCGAAGAACTTTCCATCTCATAAAACGGTCCCAATTGGGTACCATCCTCTGTCGGACCATCGTTGTATGAGTTAATGGCATCCCCGCTGAATGGATCGGCCTGGTCGCCCCATTTTGAATTCACATAGTCTCCGGGAGTATCAGGCTTCTTTACCCATAGAATGGTGAGTGCGTGATGGATAGCGTCATAACTTCCAAGAAACTCTTTGGCACGTTTTGGAGAGACACCGATTTTACTCCTGTATTTCCCATCCGTCTTAAAATAAATTGTTCCGGGCTCAATCTTGATCCGTTCGGGTGGTATTTTCCCAAAATAATCGGTTGAAACAACCGTGCCCAGCAAATTGTCCGACCCTTCTTTGTATGGAATAAAGACAGTTATCCCGGGAGATGGGGAAAACATGGAAAGCATCCACATGGAAAGCAGTCCCGAATCCTTTATCCAGGCTTTTTGGCCGTCGTTTTTCAGCAGATTGGAAGATTCATAAGCAACACATTTTAAACCCTTGGGAAGCGCCATCCCTAAGGTTCCGATGGTTTCCGATTTCGTTATCAGCTTGACTACCCGTTCAATACCAATGTTAAATTCAGTTCCGGAATAATTTTTCAAGGTGAACTGCTTTTTCAATTTGACAGATGAAGTCGTTTTTTCAACAATGTTAAAAGCATCGGTATCTATTGCAGGCGGAACAAACCAGTTCTGAAATTTTTGTTCGGTACCAGGGGCAAAGTATAAGGAAAACGGGCCACCTTCCGGTCCCAGCCAAAGACGCTCTTCGCCACCAAAGGCGTTGAAATGCGCATCCTTTTTCCCGGATTCAATCAACTTGTAATTGATCCATCCATAACTGGCGCCTTCGTTCCCGCTTGCAGTACTTGTCATTACCCTACCCTGCCAGGCTGGTACAACGATAAGTTTCGAATTTTGTAAATTGTCGCTAAGTTCTACAGTCCCAATATGCTTTTTCAGAAAATCGAGATCTTTGACGTAAGTGTTCATGGCTATTTTATCTTGCTTTGGATTAAATGACATTAATAACAGTGAAAACAGGATTGCAAAAATCAAGTTGATTTTCAAAGTTGTGAATTTGTTTAGGATTGTCTTCATAGATAGATTTTAAATACGTTATAAATTAGTCCTTATCGTTTTAATTTAATTTTTTCCGAATGAAATCCAAAGCTCTTTTTGCCTCAATATCCATATCAATGCCGACGCTTAAATCCCTGAATATCTTTATGTCCCGGCCAACTTCACCACCCGGGATCAAAAAAGGTTCCATGACTACTGACCCGGCATAATGTATATCCTTAAGCCCTTTTGCCAGTTCATCCCATGGGAAACGGCCAATTCCGGGCGCTTTCCTGTTTGTCTCACCAATATGCACATGCCCAAGTTTATCCCCGGCCCTGACAATGGCATTGTAAATATTATCTTCTTCGATGTTCATGTGAAATGAATCCAACAGCATCTTACAATGGTCACTTCCAACCTGGGAAATGTATTCTACAGCTTCATCACAAGTATTTATCAGATATTGCTCGAACCGGTTGACCACTTCCACATTGAAGAGCACATCGCAATCTTCAACAGTTTTCATCACCTCTTTCATCGCCGAAACGCTCCGGTCCCAATAAGGCCTCTTATCTATTTCCCCGGCTGGCAAGGTCCCGGGCCAGGAACTGTAGATGATGCCTCCCAGCTCTTTCGCCTCCATAAATTTAAGCATTTCGGCCTGGCGTTTTAGAAAGTTGATCCCATTTTGCCTGATTCTTTCATCATTGGAGGCGATATCATATTTTGCAGTCAGCCCAATGCAGAATGTAAGCTCAATATTGTATTTTCTGGCTTCATCCTTCAGCCGGATTCTTTGAAGATCAGACATTTCTGTGACAGTTCCCGAATTTACCTCTAAGATATCGAAACCAAGGTTTGCCACCTTTTTTACATATGGAACAAAATCTGCATCCCAGTCCCGTTCCCAAAAAGCGTAATAAATTCCTATTTTGTTCATCGTTATTAATTATTTGGTTGCGTATTCATCAAAATAGCCTCTATATTTCCCCGCGTCACGTGGTCTCAATCACTACCATGGCTGAACGAACCGGAATTTGAACTGTGCCGTCCACCGTCACAGGGTCCGGGTTTTCCGGTGAGACGGCGAAGAAGCTTCCAATCCATCCTGTGTTTACCTTCACTGTCACCTGTGACATTCCGTTGTTGACTAAAATAACCGCTTTTCTACCGGAATCCTTGTGCCGGAAAACAGAATAGATGACAGGGGAATTTCCCGTCACTTCCACAGTGGCCCCCATGGTATCCAGGAACTCCCCGTCCCAGAGAAATTCCTGATATCGCCGCCTCAGTGCATCTATTTTCTTGCCATACTCGAGAGTCAATGGGAACTCTTCAAGGTGCCCCCTGAAGTGATGGGGCTCATAGCTGATGATGTATTGATACAGCAGGCAGACATTCACGCTTTCACGATCATCGTATCCGAACACCCAACTCATCATTGGCATGGATGCATCGATATAACGGTTTAAGGGAGTGCTGCCCAATCCTGCCCGATGGTAAGAGAGCGTGTAGTGACGGTTCTGCAGATCGTAAGGATTTTCTCCGCCGAGCACCAACTCCGGATCGCGTTCTTCGATCATTTTTCGCATTTTTCGCTCGAACCCCGCATCTCCTGCGTAGTTGTATGAAGGGATGCGATGTCCGTGTGTCCGGTCGAAACAGTAGAACGCATTGGTGCCGTGCGACTGCGATTCATCGAGGAATATGCCGGCCGGATTCAGGTCCAGGCTTTTCCGCATCTCTTCGAGAGCGATATCTTGCCACCTGGCAGAATTTATGCACATCCAGGCGTAGGGCCGGGTGTTGATTCCGGCCAGAAAACCAGGCATATCGTAGCGCCATCCCTCATGTCCATGTGCATTACCGTAGATATCCTTGCTTGTATATTTGAAAAGTTCATTCTTGAACCAGTCAGTGCCTTTATCGGTGGATGTAAACTTCTCGTAAAGCACGATGTACACTCCCATCTCACGCGCCTTGACAATGGCATCGCGAAGTTCTTCACGCGTGCCAAAGCGCGGATCGATGTCGTGGATCGGCAACCGGCCGTCCTGGCCGTACAAGGTCCAGCCAACCAACTGAATGCATTTGACGCCGTGACGCGCACACTCAGCGGCATAAGCCGGCAGGTCAGCATAACGGATCTTCAAGGTGTCGCCCCATGTGGACATTTGTATCATTTGCCAGGAGTGTACACTCCGGAGCCACTTGGGAATATAGGGCTTTTTCATCCAGCTTTGCCGCCATGCCTTATAGTTGTCCACTCCCGCATGCCAGTCCCCTTTAAATGGATTCAGTACAATGGGGGAAAGTGTGTATGTTTCCCCTGGCTGAACAAACGGCAAGTGTGACGGAAAGAATTCCAGGTGAACAGCCTGTCCGCTAATCTCGTCACCGGGAGGAACTTCTCCCAGTTTGCCATATCCCGGTTTTAACCGGAAGGTGAACTCAACCCGCTCTTTCGTGCTCTCATCATGACAACCGACATAGAGCCCATTGGCATCATCGAGAATAAGTATCCAGGGACAATCAGGTGTGGGGGTCATCTGAATGGGAAATTCAGTCCCCCAATAGCCACGTTGACTATAAAATTTAGGGGCAAGTGACGAGTAAAGGAGGGATCTGGAACCAGAAAAGGCGCTTCGAAACTGGCCTTTCGATGGCCGCTTAAGGTCCCCGAAGTAGGGCCAGGCAACAGATTCGACAGTATAGGGTGACTGATTGCGGATTTTCATCTCAAAGGTGAGGCCGACATCGCTGAGAATCACGCTGCCGACAATTCCAATGTCCAATCTTCCTGCGTACTCACTTTCAAGGCTGTCCCAGGTGAAATCCAGCCGATTGGGCAAACTTTGATGGCTTGATGTCTTCTGCCGCAATCCGTCGATGACATGAAGAAGGCGATCCGGCAAGGGCACGACCATCTCAAACGAACGGGCAAGTTCACGGCGTCCCTGAAACAGCCGGCCAGTCTGCTTATTCAAGAGCCCAAGCAGTGCACCCGTGTTTGTATCGAAAATTGCACGTATGAGCCCGTTCTCAAGAACAGCATCCTGAGGCAAAACCTGAGTGGAAGCATCGGTGCCCAGTGCATTGAATGAAACCAATGAAGTTGCGCCAGCTGCAACCGATTGTTTAAGAAATTTTCTCCTGGTAGTTTTCATTTGAGTATATTATAAACAATGTTTTGATCCGGAATCACGATATTTAAACCATTACAGCCGATCTTCTTTACTTTTTCCTCCAGATGATTTGGATTCACCGTATTGAATGAAAACATGCCAAAATGATGAACAATCAGGTTTGGAATATTGCTTTCCCTGCATATGTCCTGAGCCTCTTCAAATGTAAAATTTCCGGGAATTCCCCTCTTGCTGCGATAGTTGTCCCTTCCGTTGACCGGTAATAAAGCAATATCAATATTGAATTGCTTTAATTTATCCGACAAACCAGGATATGGGATACAATCTCCGCTATGATAGATCCTTAGATTATTGATTGTAATGATATAGCCAAGATAAAAATGTTCACCATTCACATTCACTTTTTTGCATTCATGCGCGGAGGGAATAATGTCAACGCTTATTTCGTCCGTCAGCTTTAAAGATTCACCAGCATTTACAGCAATCATCCTGTTTTCAGTAACTCCACGTTCAATTGCTGTGCCTTTTTCAGCTTTTGGAACGATAAATCGACAAGAAGGGTTATTTGCTGATAATATTGGCAATGTCCCGGGATCCATGTGGTCAGAATGTCCATGCGTACAGAACACAAAATCCAATTGCCTGATTTGCTCCACATTAATGGGAGGAGGCATCATTCTTTTATGGGGAAATTCCTTTCCCGCATATTTTTGAGCAAGAAAATCTGACAGATATGGATCAATTAAAATAGTATAATCTTTGAATTTCAAATAAAACCCTGCCTGTCCCAACCATCGCATTGAAATTGCGTTTCCGCCCGAAGTTTCATCCGGGATTTGCGATACAGGAAAAATTTTCACATTTGTATTCACTACGCTTATTTGTGAAGCCATGACTGCTCAATTTCCTCCAATGTTTTCCCCTTTGTTTCGGGCATTACTTTCCAGATGAAAAAGAATTGGGGAACCAGGAATGCCGAGAACAGGAAAAAGATCCCCGCAATACCCATACTTTCACGGATCATAGGGAATATCATATTTAAAGTCCAGTCAGTTACCCATACCGCCAAAGAGGTAATGGCAACTGCCCTGCCCCTGATTTTTGTTGGAAATATCTCCGACATGACGACCCATTTAATCGGGCCCATTGAAAATGCAAAAAAGGCCACAAATGCGCAAATCAGCAGCACGAGCAACATTCCCTCTGTCCGGCCGGTCAAAAAGCAGAATCCAAGTGTCAGCATAGAAAGGAAAGCCCCGGCATTACCAATGAACAGCAATGGACGTCTGCCAATAGAATCCAGCTTCCACAATGCGATGATAGTAAACAGGACATTTACGATACCGACGGAGACAAATCCGCCCAGCGCATCACTCAGTTGAAGTCCTGCCTTTTCCAATATATCCGGTCCATAGTAAAATATGACGGTGATCCCACTCAATTCCGAAACTATGGCAAGGAACATGGCAACAAAAAATGCTTTTCTTAATCCGGGTTTCAACAGATCAGTCATTGCAACGGCTCCTTGTTTCAGGGTTTCATCAATGCTTTTAATTTCATCCTCGGCAGTCTTTTCATCGGTAATTTTAAGCAGGATTCTTCTTGCCTTTTCAACGAGTTTCTGTTTCATCAGCCACCTGGGGCTTTCCGGTACAAAAAACAGGCTAATTGTGAATAACAATGCTGGAACCAGCATAGCCAAAAGCATGCTTCTCCATGTCTCCTTCACAACCATCCAATGGAAAAGACCTGCCATTGCTGGCTCTGTATGATTGAAAGCAATTCCTTTCAGGGATGCATTAACAAACAAGGCCAACAGAATCCCTATCGTAATGGCAAACTGAAACAAACCGGTCATTCTTCCACGAACATTCGGAGGGGATATTTCAGAAATATACAGACCTGAAAGCACGGAAGCAATGCCAACGCCAATTCCGCCTAACAATCTGATGATGATTAATGTATTTATGTCCGGTGCGATACTGCAACCGATAGATGCAACAATAAATAACATTCCGGCGAGTATCAGGACTTTTTTCCGTCCGAATTTATCGCTGAAGTAGCCTGCAATCAAACAGCCGACGATGCTTCCTAAAAGAACCGCACTAACCAGTGTTCCCTCCATACCGGTACTCAGGTTAAACTGGTTTCGTAAAAGGCCAATTGTACCTGAAATTACCGCAGTATCGTAACCAAACAGCAACCCACCGAGAGCCGCAACAATGCAAATAAACCATAAATAGGTTTTGTTTATTTTGTCTCCCATTTGCAATTAATTGAAATTTGTTTCCAGTTCTTGTTGTTTATATCCTCAGCCTTTGCAATCCATGTTCCTCCAACTGCCAGAACCTGCGGAATACTCAGATAGTTATTTAATATTTCGGGGTTGATCCCACCAGTGGGGATAAACCTGACCCCAAGATGGGAATATGGTGCGGCCAGGCTTTTAAGCATTTTTGTGCCTCCGGCAGCTTCAGCAGGAAAGAACTTCAGCACCCTGATTCCCAAAGAAAGTGCATTCTCAACATCTGAAGGTGTCATTACGCCGGGAGAAAATGGAAAATTCAGTTTAAGGGCTTCTTCGGCTATATTTGGATTAAAACCTGGTGAAACACCAAATTTAGCACCACAATCAATTGCTTTTTTCAAATTGTCGATCGTTAAAATAGTTCCGGCTCCGATTAAAACTTCCGGACGTTCTTTGGCAATTTTTGAAATTACAGTGGAAGCTGCCATGGTACGGAAGGTAACCTCAGCTACCGGCAGCCCCCCTTCAATTAAGGCATCGGCGAGCGCTAAAGCCGAATCGGCGTCCTCAATGGCAATGACCGGGACAATCCTGAATTTCTCAATTCTTTGATAGATATCTACATTCATAATTTTGGTTTTATTCGTTCCAACATTTTATTTCACTTTTTGTGCATCTTTCCAGAACCAGAGTTTTTAATACCGATCGGAAAAATGGGGCTATGGTTATTTTAATCTAGGTAACTCTCTGGAAAGTGGAATTGATTCTTTGCATATTATTTTCACAGCATAGGCAATACTATCGATATGGGTTGGTGTTACCGGAAGCTCAATTTTCAGACCCTCAGAATCCTGCTTCCATGCAAGTGATTCACCACCAATAAATTCTATATCTGTTATTTTAGCGGTATCAAAATTACCTCTTCGCAACTTTTTAATTATCGCTAAATTTTCTTTCGGCCATGACATACCAATAATATATAGTTTTGTTGATGTTTTATCCCTTGTGAATCGGAAGTCAGATTCTGTACCTTCCGTTGGTCTGACTTCCAGGTGACCTCCACCTATTTTTGTTGGTCCTTCACCATAAGTCTCCCATGCACGGGTATAATAAATAGCTTCCCCGAATTTTTTGAGCCACGCACCCATCCCTAGCAACATTTCTCTTTGGGCCTGTGGAATCGAACCGTCCGCCATTGGCATAATGCAAAGCAAAAGGTTGCCATTTTTGCTGACCCTGTCGACCAAAGTAGCAATCTCTGCTTTGACTGAAAAATATTTCATACCGGAGGCATACATCCATTTTTCACCTGAAGCATCATCGGTCTGCCAGTAGGGAAACCTGATTCTATCAGCACCACCGCGTTCATAATTGTACATGATACCATCAAACTGGACGCCATCTTTTGCAGTTACTACCACTTCTTTGCCCTCACTTCTTGCCTGGTTATAGTAATAGGCAAGATATTTAAGTTTAATACTGTCCCTGATAGCATCAAGATTAAAATCATGAAACATGATATCAGGCTGATAGTTATCAATAACCTCTTTGAGACATTCGTAAAAATAATTCTGCTCTTCTTTATCGGTCATCTGTCCGTACAGTTTCTTTAAGCCGGGATCAGTGTGTGCCGGCGCATAGTGAAAGTAACTTTCCTTAATGTCTGGTCTTCCTGCAACATTGAACGCATTGTTAAATCCTGTAAATAGTTTAAGATTTCTGGCACGGATGGCCTTTTTAAACAGTTCGAGTATGTCAAGTTGCGGTCCCTTATCAAAGGAATTCCATGGATTAACAGCGCTATGGTACATAGAAAAACCATCATGAAAAATGACAGTTGGTCCAACATATTTAGCACCTGCATCTGCACAAAGCTGGATCCATTCTTCGGGATCGAAGTTGCCACCGGCCGATTTTAGCCTGGGCTCAAATTTAACATAATTATTTTTTTTATCGTAGGCACCTTCAATAAATTTGTGATACTCCCATGTGGCCGGATTGCCAAAGACACTTTCATGATAACTATATGTTTTAGTATTACTGGCATACATATACCTTCCATACCAGTCATTATCTTCAAATGATGCTGCAAGGTACGGGCCCCAATACCAATAAATCCCGAATTTAGCATCCTTGAACCATTCCGGACACGAATTATGTTTGTTTACCGACTCCCAGGTGGACTGATAATTTTCTTGTGCAGAAATCATTTCAGAAAATAACGCAAAGGCCACAAAAAACACACATGTCATTAACTTAGTTATTTTCATAATATTCTTATTGATTCTGCAAAAACATTCGTATTTCAGCGATTTCAGTAAATTCTGATTTAAATTTCTTCTACTTTTTTAAGTGTAATCACTTCAGATATTTCAATAAATTATCCACAGCTCCGTTCATGGCCTTGTCTACACTTTCTTCTGTGAATCCACCAATATGGGGAGTTGTAATAACCCTTTTGTGCTTCACTAAAATATTATCCCCGGGTGGTTCGGTGCGAAAAACATCAGTAGCATACCCCATTATTATTCCTGCGTCTAATGCCTGGATCAATGCATCATCATCGATCAGTTCTCCTCTGGCTGTATTAATAAGAAAAACCCTTTTTTTTATTTTTTGAATAAGAGAATCATTTACAAAAGGCTTACCGTCTTTGCCTGCAGGAATATGTAAGCTTATGATATCCGAATTTGCCAACAGCTCATCAAGTTCTGCATACCGGAAATTTGCGGCAGGGGTAAAAAAGTCGTTGATAAAAGGATCAAAAGCGATCACATTCATTCCCAAACCAAGAGCCAGACAGGCCACCTCTTTCCCTATCCTTCCGCAACCGATGATTCCAAGTGTTCTCCCTTTGATCTCGATCCCCAGCCTTCTTTCCCACTGGCCCTCCTTCAACTTTCCATCGGCGAAGGGAATTGATCTTGTGATAGCAAAGATGAGTGATATCGTCAGCTCTGCCACTCCTCGGGCGTTTGCACCTTCAGTTTTACATATTTCAATATTCAGCGCCTTTGCAGCATTCAAATCGATATTGTCGACCCCTACCCCATTTCTGCTTATTACCCGAAGGCCGGATGCTGCAGATAAGACTTTGGCAGAAATCTTTTCAACTCCTGCAAGATATCCGGAGCACCCTGGCAGGATATTGATGAGTTCATTTTCCGAGGGTTGTTTCCCGGGCGTACAGAACGCCAGTTCATAACCTGCATTTCTAAGACGGTCCAGCGAGGGATGTCCGTCCTTTGTGATGGATCGTGGTGTAATAAGGATTTTTTTCATGGTTAAAGTCAAATAATACGAATGGCGTTTCCCTTCTCAAATATTCGTTTTGGAAATCCTTGTTCTTTTATGTCCCCATAATTGTGGCCGGCTTCAGCCGGATAGACGCAAAACGATATCAGCGGTTCAGTGCCTGTATTTACTGACCGATGGGCCCAGAAAGGCGGCACATATACCATCTGGCCTCGTTCCATTCGGATTTCTTCAGACTTCCCATCTGAAGTTTTCATTACCATGTAACCTTCGCCCTTTAGGCATAAGTATATTTCAGCTGTTTCTTCTACCGTGTGATAATGCCCTTTGGTAAAAAAGTATTCTTCCCCTATTTTCCCGGGAAAGAGTTTGCTGATGCAATACATCAGATGCCCATACTCTTCCGGAACAGGAATTTCAAATACTTCATAGTGAATCGGATCTGAATCTCTTTTTATCAGCTCCTCCAATGCATTTTCATTCAGATAGTATCCTTTCATATCGGATGCCCGGCGGATTAGATGGTTGGTTGCTTCAGGCATATCACCAGTTGCCAGGTCTATCCCCAGGCTGAAAGGATTTAAAAATGTGGTTTTATTTTTAGCTTCCATTGTTTTTCGGTATTGAAAATTTTTCCTTGGTAAATTAAATTCTTTGCTTTGCGGCTATTTCTGACAATTTGTCGAATTGTCTACCTTTGGTCGCAATTTCTACATGGAATACCTCCGAAATTACCCGGGTCCAGCCATGGAGAAAATATTCCCACCCATCTTCGATAATTAGGTTTCTCTCCTTTTTCTGATTCTTTGCCTGGTCAAGGAAAACCAAATTTCCTCTGTAATTGAAATCCCACACGAACCCATTTACAGGAAATTTTGCATGATCGCTAATAGGGGACCCAGGTGTGTCTTTCCCCATGCCAGTAGCATTTATTACCAGAGAACCGGGTTTTAAGCGGCTTAATATCCCATCACTAATATCCAAAGAAGGTGCATGAACATATTCCACATCAACTTTGGAATCAAGTTGAGAATGAATGTGCCTCATCTCATCCAGCCGGGGGGTACTTCTGTTTGCTATAATTATTTTCGATGGTCGGTTTTCACCGTGCTCCTTCTTCATCAGATACCAAGAAACCGCTATGGCAGATCCACCTGCACCCAATATGAAAACCTCGGCGCCTGTATTCTTCCAGTAATTATCCGGAATAAAGGCTTCAAGAGCAAGGCCGCTGGTAATCGGATCTTTCGCGTGACCGACCAGCTTTCCGTCTTTTTTTGAAATGCTGCTGATTTCACCCATCAAATCTGCATATTCATCCAACTTCTCAAATTGATCCCTGCAAGCTTTAAGCAAGTCGATTTTATGTGTTGTCACCAATGCTCCCAAAGAAAGCGGATCGTCTTTTATGAACGCTACAGCTTCCCTGTATTTTTGAGGTTCGTCATGGAGCTTTAAATCAATTCCCTTAATCTCGCAAGGTCCTAGACCGAGGGATTCTGCCCATGCTGGAAAAACTGACATTATTGATGATTTTGAGGTAGTTACACCAATAAAATACATCGTTGGTTGTTTGGCTTTCTGATACATTATTTTTTCATTAATAAGAATTATGGTTGTTTGAATTTAACTGATTGCTCTGTCGCCAAGTATTGAAGATATCTCACATTGTTGAATCAAAATTTTCAATTTTAAATGTCCATGCATACTGACAAGGTAGCTTATCTATTGTCAGTTGTGGAACTTTTATATGCAAATTGTTTTTTTTAACAGACCACTTCAGGTTTTTCCCGATCCCAAGAATTGAAATACTTGTAGTCGTTGACGGTACAACACCACGAAGGACTAATTCTTCGCCAGGCCAGGTTGTACATATCGCATAAAGTGAATTTCCTTTTTTTGTATAAAATACTTCGGGTACATCTGCAGAGAATTTCGCATTTAATCCATGTATTTTACTTTTATAATCGCTATAAAATATTGACCCTGGGACTGGCTCCATATTCATACCCGGTATGGACCATAACAACCGCACTTCTGCAGCCTTCATGTCATAACGGTTTTGGTTACGGTAGTATTCAACTCTCACCTTGTAGGGTTTCTCCTTATTTAATTGAATTGAAACTGAATCCGACTTTATAAGCCATTCAAAGCCACTGCTTGTCCTGTCAATCAACAAACTGTCGTTAAGATAAAAGCGCGACTGGCCTATTGCCGAAAGTTTAAATTTGTATTCATCTGTTTTATCAGGGACAAGCGTCGCTTCCCAAACAACATCAAATATCCTTTTGGGAATATTAGGTACCGGAGACGTTAACTTCCAGTTAAAATTGATAGAAGAATCTAATCTGGATACATTGACTTTTCTCATTTGTTCTGTTTTCTGCCACTTTGTAGTGCCATAGATTGCCTCGCCATTTACTTTCAGCCAATCTCCCATTTGGAGGATACGCTCCTGGTTTATTTCGGGAATGGTTCCATCAGCTTTTGGACCAACGCCCAGAACGACATTGCCACCTCGTGCAACACACTGCACAATCATTCCTATAAGTTCTTCAGGTGTATCATAATCCGTAATTTTCAAATTTCTATTGTAGCCAAAAGAAGGGCCAAAGCTCCTGTCTTCCTGCCATGCATGGCTATTATTACCGATTCCTCCTCCAAATTCGCTATTGTAGATCATGCCATTTTTGCCAGAACTATCCTCTCCCCACCGATCATTAAATGCGATATAATCTTTTACGGGGGATTCATTTAACAGCCATGAAAGCAGCTCTACAGATTTAAAAGTTTTATCGGTAGCGGCCCGGTGTCCATCAGTGAAAATAAACCAAGGTTTATATCTTGTAATCAATTCCTTAAATTGAGGATGAAAAACTTCATCGACATATTTTCCTCTTGTTTCATGATTGACCCATAAAGGGTGCCACCATTCGTAAAGAGACATATAGAGTCCCATCTTCAAATCCTTTTTTTTACAGGCCTCAAATAAGTTACCTATAATGTCTCTTTTAGGCCCACGGTCAATGCTGTTCCATTTATCCCTGTTTATTGTCCGTGCATCAAATGAGGTTGGAAAAAGACAAAAGCCATCGTGGTATTTTGCCACAACAATAAAATACTTTGCCCCTGATTTTGAGAATAAATCGGCCCAGTCATCCGGGTTCCATAATTCGGCCTTCCACTGATCGGCAAAATCTTCGTATAAAAAGTCCTTGCCATAATTTTTTTCATGGAACTTCTTGTCATATTTCTTATAACGATAATATCCATTGCAGTTGTGGGCACCGTACCATTCGGCATAACCAGACCCGGACTCGTAAGCAGGGACAGAGTATGGCCCCCAAAAAATATAGAGTCCAATTTTTGCTTCATTAAACCAGCTTGGAACAGGAGCTGAATTCAACGATTCCCAGTTAGTCTCATAACGCTTACCAGACTGAGCGTTGAGCGTATAGTTTACTGCTATCAAAATTCCGAAGAGAATATAAAATACATTTTTCATTTACACCAGATTTTATAAAATACATTTTTCATTTACACCAGATTTGTATCATTTCATTAAAAACGAATTCAAATGTAATCCTGTAATTACATGTTGCAAATGTAAAAACAAAATTCCTTTTTACAAACAATTAATTTTTTAGGATAATTTTCGTAATGCCCTGCTAACCTATTGTATTCAGAGGCTAATTCCCTTTTATAAAACCACCATCAACGGCCAGCGACTGTCCGGTAATGTAACTCGCCCGTTCACTTACCAAAAATGCTGCAGCAGCTGCAAATTCACGGGTTTCAGCAAATCGTCCCATCGGTATTTCATCCTTTATTTGGTAAACAGTGGGATCTTTTTCAGCAAGATATTTTATTCTGTTGGTATTGGTGTAACCCGGCATCAGGTTGTTTACAGTTATGTTGTACCGGGCCACTTCGTTCGACAGGCTTTTTACCAAACCCATTACGCTGGTGCGCACAGCATTTGAAGAGATGAGGTTATTGGCAGGTTGCTTCACGGCCACCGACGTCATAGCCAAAATACGGCCAGCCCGCTTTTGTTTCATGGCAGGTAAAACCTGTTTTATAATATCGACAACACTGATAAACAATAAATCGTAAAAACGTCTCCAGTCCTCCAACTCAAACTGTTCAAAAGGCCCGGCGGCAGGCCCGCCTGAGTTTGTTACCAATATTTCAATATCGCCGAAGGTTTTAACACTATGCTCAATCAACTGCTTGCGTTGGGCTTCGTTCGTAAGTTCACAAAAAAAGGAGGAGATCCTACCTGGTGCAAATGCCTGAATTTCGGCATAGGTTTCGTCCAGCGATTTCTGGTCATTACCGCAAATAATTACCTTAGCTCCTTCTGTAGCCAATTCAATGGCAACGGCTTTGCCCAGTCCCATGCTGGAAGCCAGTACCAATGCAACTTTATTTTGTATTCCTAAATCCATCTTTTTATTTTCTTAAGTAGTTATCCGAACTGTTAATCCAATCTTGTCGTGGTGGGGCAAACGTATCGGTTTCAACAACGTTGCCAATCATTAAAGCCTTGTGCGGACGGTTTGCCGCGATAACAATTGTATCGCCTGGCAATAAGTCGATGAATTTTTTTTCATCGTTATCAAACCAAAAACGGAGGGTGCCCTCATAAACCTCGGTAATCTGTTCATTGTCGTGCAGGTGCCACGGAACAGCGAAACCATCGGTAAATTCCATTTTGGCTATCATTAACCGCTCACCGTAAATAAATTTACGTTTCATTTGCGGATTCACCTGTTCTTCAGGAATGTCTTTCCAATTTAATTTTTTCATTTGAAAATAATTGTATTAATTAACTGATTATTAAGCGTTCACATAAAATTCACATGATATGGGGCCCTCACTTCAAACTATATTTTCGCTTCACGGATTTCCACCTGGTTCCAATTCATCGTTGTTTGCGTTTGAAACGAACTCTTTCGCTTCATAGTTAGGATTTTCCCATTTGAAAATTTCACCATTCCGCAACCACGTTTTAATGGAACCACGATTTCGAGAACATTACTCTTAAATGAACTTGCAACCGGAATTTCAATATCCGAACCAGGATGAAGAACTGTTATCTTCATTTTGTTCAAACCTGAAATATTACGGAGACGAACAATTGAAGATACTGCTTTACCTCCAAAGGTAACAGGTAGAACATAGCCATCCGGAACTTCAAACAGATTGACTTTTATGCCTTGAGTCGTAGTTTCAACACAATTTGGCTCAAGCACCCATTTTTTTCCTCGCATAGCGTTGAGTAGTGGTCCATAGTCGGTGTAAAGTTGATCAGCTAAAGAATCCGGACCGATACAGTGGTTGTTATATGGGAAAGGGGCGGTAGGGAATACCCCCAAATAGAGGTGGCGCTGCATAAACGAATCAGGATTGGGCTGTTGAAGGGTTTTATTGTAGGTCCACGCAACTGCTGGTTTTCGCATGCAAAGTAACGCGGAAGTGTTCAGTGCATTGCCGTTTTGTCCAAACTCGGTAAAGATGCCATCAAGTTCACGTCCAAGCTCCAGTCTCATGGGCATCATGTTAGATAATATCACTTTGTCAGCATTATGCATTAATGGTCCGAGCTTCGACATAAGCCCCGCCCATGAGCGATAAAGTGAGCGGGCTGGCAATCCATCCACCCAACTTACACTGTCATCAGCCTGACTGTTGTAGAACGTCAGCCAATCGGTACGATCAATGCAGATTCCATCAGTTTCCGGAACCAGTTTAATATGGCGGTCGGCCTGTTCGAGCATAAATTTTTGATAATCGGGATCTCCGGGATCGACAATTGCAGCACCATAGCAATTGGACATGATCCCTTTGAGTCCACCGGGGAGTTCAATAATTGGCTTAATAGGCGTAAGTGGTTTACTGTTATTAACTTTGCTGCAAGATGTAACCCTGAGCCAGGCATTCGGAAAATTTACCTTCATAAAGGCCGATCCGTCATTCCAAAGTTGCGGATCATTTACTTTAGATGCCGGCAGTTGTCCGATATTGGGATTGACATCTTTTCCGTACTCGGTAACATTGAAATAATTGAGGACAGAAAAGCCGCTATTCTTCATATATTTCGCATATTCATTGAGCTGACGACAGGAGGTAGAATCTGATTTACCTACCGGACGCGGCTCGGCACACGAACGTCTCCATTTTTCATCGGCATCTTTGACGGGAGGAATGAACATGCCCATATAGGGAAAATCATCGGAGAGCTTCCAATTGAAGCCAAAGGCCATTTTCTTATATTTAGCAACATCGAATGGCATTTCACTTCCGGAATAGGCGCCACAGCCTACAATCTGGTGTGCCAGCGGGTTCGGGGCATCGAAATAGCGCGGATAACGTTGGGTCAGGAAACGCAAACCACCCCTCCATGAAGCTTCGTGGGGGACAAGGTACATAGTGAATATCAGGGTTCTACCACTACCTATACGATAGTTGGAACGTGTGTACTGGAACTGCCCATTGTCGGATACGGAAAGATCCATATTGAGCAACACATCATCAGGAGCAAGGACAAGACTCAACCCTAAATCGGACTCCGGCACGAGAAGTGTAAAGAGCGGTAGGGCAACAAAATCATCAGCAATGGGACAAATCTGTGCAACATTGCCGTAATGCCAGTTACGATCCAGAAATCCGACCGGCACCAGAGGATCGCTCCATCCGCCGCTTTCCATTGTCTTGCCCTTTTTGATAAGTTCCGAAAGTTTCGGAGTTGACACGGTACCCGAAAAATCAGCCGAGCCCCATGGGGCCCATATCAGGGTTTCTTGCGGTCTGGCGCATTTCATCCGGGATATTATAGCTGTGGTCCAGGGAGAATCATCACTCGAAATGGCAACTTCCCAACGAATACTCCCTTTATCTGGTGTGAATACATCAGTTTGCGTGCAGGTGTGCCCCAGGCTGTCTGCAACTGTGCGTGTAAATTTGTAAGAACCATTTTTTTTCAAGTATTCCATGACTACTTTGCCGCGAACAGTAAGTCCATCGAGCAGTGTTCCACCTGAAATGAGAAACGGAATTTTTGATTCTCCCAAAAGCAATCCGGTAATCTCTCCATTTTCGCTAAATTGTAAGGCAATTCCAGCTTCCCTGATTTCAAAAGACTCTTTTTTGCCCATTACATTGTTGACGATTAACGCGTAAGCTGCAATGCCCAAAATCAGAACAAAAAATATCCATTTGAATTTTTTCATACGTTTTAGTTATTTTTAATTACCAGATATATGCTTATTTAGATATTAACATCCACGGGAATTAACCAATTGCGTTTGTCATCAATCCGGCCCGACCGTAATCCGTTTATTTCATCGTAAAGCATGTTGCTGACTATGCGATCCTCTACTTTTGGTAAAACCATCAAAGTATCGCCATGCGTTATTTCAGATATATGCGAAATAACGGCTGCTGTTCCAGTTCCAAATGCCTCTTTTAGGTCGCCTTTTTTGAAGGCTTCAATAATCTCGGCGATATAGATATCCCTCACTTCTACCTTAAAGTGTTTCTCCTCCAGGATATCAAGACAATAATTCCGGGTGGTGCCTTTCAGAACGGCGCCTGTTAGCCTGGGTGTTACAACAGTATCGCCGATCACAAAAAACAGGTTCATCATGCCTGCTTCCTGTATTTTGATAAATTCAGGGCTTTCGAGCCAAATAATTTGGTCATATCCCTTCTTCTTGGCAAGCTCACTTGCAAACAACGATCCTGCATAGTTGCCTCCGGTTTTCGTCTCTCCGGTACCTCCGGGTACAGCCCGGATCAGTTTTTGTTCGGTAATTACTTTTACCGGTTTGGAGAAATAGGGTTGACCCGGACCGGTATAAATGTAAAAGGTATAGGTGTCGGAGGGTGTAACCGCCAGGGAACTCTCGGTTGCGAACATTGTTGGGCGAACATATAATGCACTGCCTTCGGCCTTTGGTATCCAATTTTTATCAAGGGCCACTATGGTATTCAAAGCCTTAAAAAAAATATCATGCGGTATCTTAGGCATGCACATCCTTTCGGCCGAATGGTTAAACCGCTCAATATTCAGATCGGGACGCAGAAACCTGGGAATGCCATCCTTACCCATGGTAACCTTCATTCCTTCAAAGATGCATTGACAATATTGAAGCGCTTTGGATTGAGGGTCGAGTACAAAACCCTGATAAGGAATAATCCGGAAATTTTTCCATTGTCCGTCGGCATAGTCCATCACGAACATATGATCGGAGGTGTATTTCCCGAAAGGGATGTTGTCAAAGTCTATCCCTTTCAGTTTGGAATTTTCCGTTTTCGTAATTTTTATTTCCATATTTTATTCATTTTTATCGTTAAGCAAAACGCTATGAAATATGCCATAGCTGAAATAAACTGCAAAACCCATTACAAGCCAGGCGATCATACGCAGCCAGGTGTCAAACGGCAGCGAAAACATTTGAATCAGGCAAATAAGTGCGCCAAGGGCCGGAATAAACGGAACCCATGGGGTGCGGAAAGGCCGGGGCAGGTCCGGCCGCTTGCGGCGCAGGACAATGATCCCGATACAGACAATGACAAATACCATGAGCGTACATATTGAAACCATCTCTCCCAATACATTGATTGGGAAAATTCCTGCAAGGATAATTGCTGCAATTCCTGTCAAAACAGTGCCAATATAGGGTGTTTTAAAGCGTTTGTGCATTTTTGAAAAAAATGTTGGCAATAGTCCGTCTTTGGACATGGAGAAGAATATACGGGGAAGCCCCAGGATCATAACAAGAATTATTGACGTTAGACCTGCAATTGCCGCAATCTTGATGATTGGACGAAACCAAAACATGCCATGACCCATGGCATTGACCCCAACAGCAATTGGGTCGGCAACGTTGAGTTGGGTGTAGCTTACAAGTCCTGTTAATACAATGGCCATCAAAATATAGAGGATTGTTGAAATACCGAGTGAAACCAAACTTGCCCACGGGATATCGCGTTGTGGGTTTTCAGCCTCCTGGGCAGTCGTCGAAACTGCATCGAACCCAATATAGGCAATGATGACCACTGCTGCTCCCCGCAATATTCCGCTGATGCCGTAGTGCCCCCATTCGCCGCTATTTTCTGGTATAAAAGGATGCCAATTGCTTGCATGAACAAACGAAAAGCCAATGCCTACAAATAAAATAATAGCGGCAACTTTGATAAGCACCATTAAACCATTAAAGTTAGCGGATTCAGAGATGCCAATAACAAGTAATATCGTCAAGACAGCAACGATAAACATCGCCGGTAGGTTCATCGTGGCCGTTACATATTGCAATGAGTGTACATCGATGGTAGCGAGCGTCTCTTTGGACAAACCGGAAAGCGATTGCCATCCCAGGTCAGGGATATTATACAAAACGGTACCTGTAGCCGCTGTAAATTTAGCAGGGATAAAAATTCCGCAATCTTTCAGGAAGCTGATCACATAGCCTGACCATCCGACGGCTACCGTTGCTGCAGAAAAAAGGTATTCGGCAACCAGATTCCATCCGATAATCCAGGCGAACAATTCTCCAAACGTAGCATAACCATAGGTATATGCGCTACCGTCAACGGGAATCATCGAGGCAAACTCGGCATAGCAAAGCGCGACCAAAGCACACGCAAGTCCGGAAATCAGAAATGAAATCACGATTGCCGGTCCGGCATACATGGCAGCAATCTGCCCGGTCAGCACAAAAATCCCTGCCCCGATTATTGCACCAATGCCTATGTTGGTTAAGTTAAGCCTGTTTAATGTCCGCTTAAAGCCGGCGCCCCGCGCCGGCGCCTCATTAAGGATTTTCGTCAGGGATTTTGTGGAGAACATTGAGTTCATCATAAGCAGCAGGGTTGGTTATTTTGGAAATACTAAAAAATGCGTTAGTGGCATTGACCTGGTCAGTTTAATCTTTGTATGAAACTTTGGCAACTGATCCGATGTAATATTAATTATTAATTTAAAAGAATGAAAACTTTAATTCACATCATTGTTAAAATTGCTACTCTCCAATGATCTCGTAACTCCCTGAAGATCCTGAAAATTTTACTTTTGATTCGGCAATATCATCATATTTCACTGATAATCCGCCTGAGCACATCACAAATGGCCTGGTTTTGAACGGTAACGTAAATTCCACGGTCTCCCCTCCCATTGCA
>Ga0172379_10001580_pt1 | contig 44703 bp, 30 predicted proteins | sample GrowelOW334metaG_FD_119756 | JGI IMG/M metagenome (GOLD analysis project Ga0172379, IMG submission 119756) | Groundwater microbial communities from an aquifer near a municipal landfill in Southern Ontario, Canada - Groundwater well OW334 metaG | ecosystem: Environmental > Aquatic > Deep...
CATATCAAAATATATCCCTGAGTTCAAGAAACCACAGGTCCTTAACGGTTTTAAATACAGCGATACAACCTATTCAACTGTCCCTGCCAATAAGGAAATAACCATAAGGCACCTGTTGACCCATACTTCCGGATTGGGTTACGGAGAAATCGACGGTGATGAGCGTTTTCAGATGATTTACAAAAAAGCAGGGGTCACCGATCTCTTTACAACAGAGAATATCACCATTGGAGAAAGTGTGAAAAAACTGGCAAAACTGCCTTTGCATCACAACCCCGGCGAAAAATATACTTATTGCGAAGGGTTGGATGTACTGGGCTATTTCATTGAAGTGGTATCAGGTATGCCTTTCGATGTGTTCCTGAAAACCCGCATTTTTGATCCACTGGGCATGACCGACACCAGATTTTATCTACCCTCGGATAAAGCCGGAAGGTTGGTTTCAGTCCAGTCTCCCGATGAGGGCAAATGGGTTCGTTATCCTGTCACCTTTTATGATCCGGACTACCCCGTCAAAGGTGCAAAGCGGTTCTTTTCCGGCGGGGCCGGACTATGCAGCACTGTCAAAGATTATGCAACCTTACTCCAGATGTACCTGAACGGCGGAGAATTAAACGGTGTCAGAATCCTGAGCCGCACCACGGTCCAGACCATCATGGGGAATCAGTTCCCATCCCTGTGGGCCGACAGGGGCGAGCATTACGGACTGGCTTTCGGAGTCCTCGAGCAGAAAGCCCAGGACCTTGGCGGACAGGGCAGCGCAGGCACGTTTTATTGGGGAGGTTATTTCAATACTCAGTATTTTGCCGATCCGAAAGAAAAACTGATCGGGATAATCTTCAAGCAAACACAGGATACCAAAACCGATGAGACCGGATGGATGTTTAAAACGTTGATGGAGAGTGCGGTGGATGATTGATCTTCAATGCTTTACATACGGAGAGGTGTCATCCCCGCGAAAGCGGGGACCGTGTCGCTTACCATGACGCCCTGCTGGAGTTGTCACAGGCACCTCGTTTACGGGAAGCGGTCCCCGCTTTCGCGAGGATGACACTGCTGCCGTTGTTACCTTTTGAAAAAAGAGGAGCCACGGCCAAAAGGGAGGAGCCACGGCTCCTCCCCTACGGATTATTGCATCAGCCTGCAGAGTTCCTTGTGTTCGTTTTGTTTTACCGAACCGTCCGGCATAGTGCTGCCACGTTGCCATGCAACCTTGGCCTCTTTTAATTTGCCCATGGCCTGCAAAGTCTTTCCTTTCCAGAACCAGCCTGCCGCTTCCTCTGTCCTGACGGAGTGGCCCACGCCGAGATTTTCAGGGAAGGTAAGAGCAGCCTCGAACTCAGCGAGTGCCTCTTTGAATTTTTTCTGATTAAAGAGTACGGTTCCCTTACCGATATGCGACTGGTTGAACAGGTCCCAGGTTAGGGTCGATCCCTCCCAATTCACAAAATAGGGAGTGGATATAAGAAGCTTAATAGCCTCGTCATATCTTTTTTCATCCAGATAATTCTGGGCTAGGTCCTGAATGATATCCGACCGTTTCATCCCTTTAAAAGTCATTTTCTCCAATACGGTAATTGCTTCAGGCCTTCTGTGATCATCGATCAGGACCCTTGCCAGATCGCGGTAAAGAGTCTGGTCATATGGCCTTGACTGGATGGCATTCCGGAAGCATGTCACTGACTGGTCATGATCGTTACGGATGACCCAGTGATACAAGCCCAGATTTCGCCAGGGAATGCTCATCGACGGATTTAAACCCACCGCCTTTTGCCATTGAATGGCAGCTTCATCCAGACGGCCAAAATTTCCCAAGAGATTACCTAGCTGATAACAGGCCAGTGCATCATTGGGATTCTCCCTGACTGCATATTCCAGTACCTGCAAGGTCTCGGGTCTTGATGCCATGATAAGGTCCTGGTAATTTCCTGCCGCCTTGGCGAGGTAAATAGAGGCTTTTTCCTGATTTCCGGATTTGATATTCAGCCAGGCCAGATGATACTGGATCAGAAAATTCTGCTTTTTATCGTCCACTCCGGTGATGCAGGCATTTTCGAGGATCCAGGCGGCATCAAAAAATAATCCCAGTTCGGAAAACACGGTGCTTGTTTCCAGCATCTCAAAATCATATTCCCCAAGAATTTCACGGCTGGCTATAACAAAATCCGAGGGCTTATTCAGGATAATGGCTTCCAGGGCCCTGCTGGTCAGGTCGGTGGGATTACGCCCCACACGCTTCCGGACCAATTCCAATGCTTTTTGCTTTTCCTGGTTTAAAAAGAGTGCGATCAAATAATGATGGAGAGCCCCGGTGCTGTTCCCGTCAGCCACCGTTGCTTTCCCAAAGGCTCCAAGTGCCTCGGCAAAATTCTCCTGAAGCATCAGTCCCTGCCCGACCAGGTCAAACCCGATGGATTCCGTACCAAGACATCGTGTTGCTTTATATCCGCATTTAATGGCGGCATCGATGTTTTGTTGCTTAAGGTTGCATAAACCAAGAAAATACCAGGCAATTCCATCATCATTGGGGATTTGCCGGAGGGCCGTTTCCAGCATTTTCGCGGCTTCATCATATTGTGCCGCTTCAAAATCCAGTATGGCCAAGTCCCGTAGCGATGACAGATGAAGGGAATCCCTGTCAAGCACCATCTGGTAATACTTCCGGGCCATATTCCGGTCGAGGGCGCGGTCAAACTTCTGGGCTTTCAGGTAAGTTTCCTCCAGGGTAAGCTGACTATCAGTTTTATTCACATAGGTTGGCTGTTTCGGCGGAATGACCTGAGTCATGGGCAGCGGACTGGTAAAAGCGGCCAGTTCCTTGCCTTCGGCCGACTTTAATACGATCCTCACTACAGAACCGGCAGATTCAATAGATGGAATCGTTACTGCCTTCTCCGGTGAAAGGTTAACCGTAGAGGTAAACAACTCCTTATTATCCTGATAGATAGCAAAAATAGCTCCAGCAAATTTTTCCGTTGAAATGATCCTGATTCCAAACTGGCCGTTTTTCCGTTCGGTTTGAAAAGCCACCTGCTGGTTGGCAAATTCAAAGCCTTCTCCAAGACCATGAACCGGGTACCAGTATTCCTTCCACGATACCTGGCTTTTCGGAGGGAGTATCCCGTAATCCGACTGTGTTTGCATGGGACCACTCTGCACCTCGATATAATTCCCGTCGGTATCCGTCAGGTTTTTCTGGCAGATCCTGCCATAGTCGCCTTGTCCCCAGGTCCAGGCTTTTTTACCGCTGTGCTCAAAGTGGTTGGCCACCTGAATAACGCCCCGGTCAAGGTCAACATCGTAGGCGCCGAAGAAATCATAGGCACAATTCACGGCAAAAATCGACGCCGCATCCGCGTAGTTTTTGGTCCACGAAAGGTCAATGCCCTTATTCACCGGCCATTTGAAGAATTCCACCCCAAAATGGTCTGTACCCAGACTCATCGGATAGATAAACCTAGTTCCGGGCAACTGCGGAAAAGCGGTGCAATTCCAGAAATAATATGGGTTCATGGCATCGGTGGGGTTGTAAATGCGCATTTCCTCATCCAGATAGGCTTTTCCCGGATGCAGGGTAACCCGCACCGTCCATTGGGTGCGTAAACTCTTCTCCAGGTTGTTCACCTCCAGATAGGCCGACCCGTCGGGATTGGTTCCGGAGGTTACATCCACAGGCGATAAGATGGTGACGGTATGCACCTGCGGTCCGGCATTCCACTCCACCCCACCGCTGATGAATGCGCCCCGCATCCCGATCATGCTCGGTTTGATCACGCTGTTCTTATGAAAAACCTCACGGTTGGTGGTTTTATCGTAAACGGAATGAAGCCTGCCGCCCAGCTCAGGCAGACAGGTGATTTTCAGGTATTCATTCTCCAGATAGACTGCCTTGTAAGTCACATCTTCTAGTTTCCGCGAAAGATGATCCTGCATCCAGTAAGGATAAACAATTGAGGCCCTGACGGTTGTAGAACCCTTGGCTCCCCCTTCCATTCCCCAAAATTTCGGATTCACATCATTTTCCCACCCGTAGGTAGGGATAGTGATGGTGCCCTCCCAGGTTTTCACCTGCGAAAAAACGGAAGGTGAAGAAAGGGTAAGAACGAGAGAGAGAGTTAAGATTGTTAGGATTGGTCGGATTGAAAATGGTGCTTTCATAGTTGACTGGTTTAGAAGGTCGAAAGGATTACTAAGATAATGATTTTTCACGGTTCCCGCTGTCGGCACCTCGTTAGCGTGAAGCGGTTCCCGCTTTCGCGGGAAGCACCTCGTTAGCGTGAAGCGGTTCCCGCTTTCGCGGGAATGACACTTCTATCGATCTTACTTCTGTCCCCCGCTCTTCTTCTTCGCTTCACGCTTTACGCTTCACAATATCCGGCTACCGACACCGTTATTCCCATAACAACCTTTCTTCCCTAACCCGGACAACCATGCGAGCCTTTTTAATTCTCCTGAGTTTAGCTCTGCTTTCCTCCTGCATCCAGGAAATCCCCATCAACATGCCGGATAACAGCAACCGGTTGGTAGTAGGCAGTTTAATCTATCCGGATAAACTGATTTCCATGAATGTTTCCTATGTCAGGCTTTTCTCGGATAGCACAGAAGTAAACCCAAAAATCCTGGAAATCTCGATAAAAGAAAATGGTGTTTTAATCGATTATCCAAAAGGTCAGGGACCTGAAATATATTCCTCCACCTATCCGAAAGAGGGATCAACGTATGAATTGACAGTCACGACTGATAAGGAAACAGTAACCGCAAAAACATCTATCCCTACTAAAGTTCTGATAACCAAGGCTGAGAGCTTTAGAAGCGCTGTTACCACAGCTGATTATGAAAACCTTACCGAGGCTGTTATTACCTGGAGCGATCCGGTCGGACCTAATTTTTATGAATTGCAGCTGGATGTATGGTCGTTTTATCAATACGCCCCGATCGATGATCCGGTATTGCAACAGGAAGGTGACCTTGATTATTATCCATCGACTTTTGTTTTTTCGGATAAGCTTTTTGAAGGAAAAACCTATAATATGACGTTAAGGTTTAGTGGGCATTCAAATACCACGGTACTGTTAAGAAATGTCAGCGAGGAGTATTATCACTTTAAAAAGTCTTGGCACAGGCATATCTGGCTTCAGAATACTTCTATGAATGTGGATAAAATACGTGAAGATTATAACATTTTCCCTCTTCTCTTCCAGGGAGATCCGGTCCCATTATCCTCCAATTTCAACAATAACCTTGGGATTTTCGCCGGGTTTAATCAGGATATCCGCCAATTAAAAAAGAGAAGATAATGAAAAGCAATATTTTATTGATTTTCATCCCATTATTGGCCAGCCAATTATTTTTTAGCAGAATTTATGGACAGAACCTGACGATCAACGGTTATGTTCAGGATTCCATTACGGGCGAAAAACTGATCGGGGCCAATATTTTTGGTATAAAAACCAATCGTGGAACCACGTCCAATCAATTTGGATTCTTTTCTATTCTGATGCCACGCGGTAAAACGGAGCAACTGTCTGTTTCCTATGTTGGATACCATACGCAATCCATATACTTTAACGGCTCCGGTGACACCCTCCTGGTTGTAAAGCTAAATCTGAATAAAGAAATAAAAGAGGTGACCATCATCGGATTAAATAAACAGAATCCGTTGATTGGCAGGTCTTTTGGCATGATTTCGCTCAATGCAGCCACTATTGCAAAACTCCCCACCCTCACCGGAATCAGGGATATCATGCGATCCAGCCAGTTGTTGCCGGGAATACAATCCGGAAAAGAAGGCAGCAGTCAGATTTATATCCGTGGAGGCAGTTCAGATCAGAACCTGATATTGCTCGACGACATTCCGGTTTATTACGTGAACCATATTGGCGGATTCATATCGGTTCTCGATGCCGGTGCCATTAACTCGGTACAGATATTTAAAGGAGGATTTCCAGCCCGGTATGGCGGCAGATTATCGGGGATCGTGGATATCCGGATCAAGGAAGGCTCGAAATCCCAAGCCTCCAAGGGGCTGGGCAAGTATACCCTCCAGCTTGGTTTGTTTTCCACAGAATACAAAAAGGAAGGACCGATAAAACCTGACACTTCGTCGTACCTTATCTCCATTCGAAGGTGCAATGTCGATCTCCTGACCCGGCTCTTCTCCCTGATGCAGTCTGACGGGCAATTTCAGGCGGGATACACTTTTTATGACTTTACCGGGAAATATTCCCGGAATCTGGGTCCGAGGGATAAATTGTTTTTCACCACTTATTTCGGCAGGGATAAGATCTTTGCTACGGGTGCAACCAACTCATATGATGGGCTGTACAGAAATAGAGGTTCATTTATCACCAAATGGGGCAACCTGATCACCTCAGCAAAATGGACCCATATCTATGCTAACTCCCTGTTTGGCAGCCTGACTGTTGCCTATTCTCGATTCGTTTACAACAAAAGTCTGTCGAGCCAGTCAACCAGATTTGCGGATGGCGCAAAGAGTTCGTATGATCTCAGCTTCGGATCTAACATTCAGGATGTTTTGGTCAACTATAATTTTGAAAAAAACCTGAATTCCCGCCATCATTTAAACTTTGGCATTCAAAACACCTTCCATCTGTTTAAACCCTACAATTATTCCGTTAGCATCGACAGTTCCTCCACGCCTGCAATAACATACAGCAGCAAACAATTCTCACCGGAATCACGTGCATATTTTGAAGACAATTTTGATCTGTCAGAAAAATGGCGGATTTCTGCCGGTGCACAGCTCGCATGCATCTATTCCGACACCCGCTTATACTGGGCGCTTGAACCGAGACTATCGTCAACATACGCACTGAATGATAAACTAAAACTGAACATCGGCTATTCCCGCATGACCCAGAATCTTCATTTACTGTCCAGTTCGGGGTTAGGGCTCCCGACCGATCTATGGATACCGGTAACATCGAAAATCCCACCGGGCGTATCCGATCAGATTGGATTGGGTATGGACTGGCAACTCCCTGCTAACCTGCCGTTTCATATTACCGTGGAGGCCTATTACAAAAAAATGAAAAATCTGGCTGAATTCAAGGAAGGGTCCGTTTTCTTTCAGAATGGAACCGATTGGCAATTATCGGTGGAGACTGGCGGAACAGGCATTTCCAGGGGGATCGAGCTGCTAATAGAAAAACCGCAGGGTATGCTGACGGGATGGATCGGCTATACGCTATCGAAGCATGAACGGACTTTCCCCGGTTTGAACGGTGGCCGGACCTTTCCTTTCAGATATGACCGTACGCATGATCTGTCGGTCGTTGCAAACTTTGAAATCAATCAAAGGATCAATCTATGCGCCACCTGGGTTTACTGGACCGGTGAAGCGGTGACCCTGGCATACGGGCAATACATGATACCCATTGGATATGACGCCGGCGAGCGGGATGACGAGATCGCCCATGCCTATTCTTCCCGCAATGGGTATCGATTGCCGGATTATCACCGGCTGGATATTGCCATCCAGTTCAAACGCTCCTTCCTCAGGGCCGACCGGGTGATTTCTTTTGGTGTTTACAACGTGTACAACCGCAAAAACCCATTCTTTCTTTTCTGGGATAAAGGTTCCGATGGAGCGATGAAATTATACCAGGTCACCATTTTCCCGATCATGCCGAATATTTCAGCTACCTACACCTTTAAGTAACTTCCAAATCTCTCACGGAGAAGTGTCATCCCCGCCGTAACATTCTCACATCGGAGAAGTGTCATCCCCGCGAAGGCGGGGACCGTGTCGCTTTGCATGACCTTCTGCTGGAGCTGTTGTCGGCACCTCGTTAGAGTGAAGCGGTTCCCGTTGTCGGCACCTCGTTAGCATCGGGCGGTTCCCGCTTTCGCGGGAATGACACTGCTATCGATCTTGCTTTCGTCCACCGATCTTCTTCTTTCGCTTCACGCTTCACGATTTCCCTGCATCAATATCATTTACCGAGGAAGATTTCCTACCTTTGATCATCCCCCGTTGATTTTGCAGTACCCTATCCGGTTTGAATGAAACTTTTGATCGAACATTCAGTCAGTTGCATCGCATTTTTTGTGGTGATATTTCTTGCTTTTTTTTCCTGCGATCAGGGCAACCTGCCTCCGTCAGCCAGGCTGACCGCCTTCCCCTCCGTCGGCGACACCTCCATCCTTTTCCAGTTCAATGCCCGGGAATCCAATGACGACCGAGATTACCCGATGGGACTTAAATTTCGCTGGGACCTCAATGGCGACGGCAACTGGGATACCGATTTTGCCAACAACTATGCAATAACCCACCAGTACACAATCCCGGGAACCTTTGAAATTTTAGTGGAGGTAATGGACCTCGATGGGCTCACTTCGATTGCAACAGATTCCATTACCGTATTTGGCGAAAACCGGGATCTTGACACGCTTACCGATACCCGAGATGGCAATAAATACCTGATAGTCAAAATTAAGGACCGATGGTGGATGGCCGAAAACCTCCGTTTTGGCTTTGAAATTCCAACCGGCCGCGACCAGACGTATAACGATACCATTGAATATTACCGCGAACATAACAACCGTTTGCACGATACGATTGGCGGGGTATACAGCTGGCTGGAATCCCTGAATTATAGGGTAAAGGAATCAAAAGGGATCTGTCCCGACGGTTGGCACATTCCTGTTGCAAAGGAATGGGAGGCGCTGGTCATCCCGTACCCTGATTCCTATGCCATCCGGTATTACGGCAAAAACGGATTATCCCGGCTTAACCTCGACCTCAGCAACGGCGGTTTTATCATGGATCGTTCCTATTACTGGTCTTTTGAATCAGCTCATGACCGTGGATTCTGGTCGTCCTCCTCAAAAGTTGAGGAGGATGATTACCTGCCTTATCATTTTGGTTTCAGTAGCTCACATCCGGAAATTGTTCATGCCTATTGGGGGAACGGCGGCCTCGACCGCTTTTATTCCGTAAGATGTATCCGTGACAACTAATTGACAGGACATGACGATAAAACACCCCATCATATTATTAATATCCTGTTTAACAGTATTTTGCTCCTGCTCAAACGATCTGGATCTGTTCACACCCGCTGATCCCATTTCGGTAGTCTATTGCAGGATGGATCCCGCCGACAGTCTGTTTTATCTGACCCTGACCCGTTCGTTTTCAGGTAAAGGCAATGCTTACGACCTGGCCCAGAATCCCGACCTGGTATTTTATCCTGGGGCCGATATCCGGCTGGAGGGTTGGTCGGGGCCGTATAAAACGGGCGAAATCCGGTTCCGGCCTACCGGACAAACGAAAAAACCCAGACTTTTTCCGGAGGTTCCAGGATATTGTTTTGAGGCCGTTAATGAAGGCTGGCGAATGGATGAAAATTCTGGGAATCAAGGCGTAACAAATTTTCGTCTGGTAGTTGATTTAAAAGGCCGATTCGGACCGGTGGTCTCAACCCTGCCTGTATTACCCTATCCCAAGATGGATAAACCCTCGAAATATGACAACCTGGTTGATTTGTACCCGCCTGACAGCTCCATTTATATGGTTTCTTTCAAGATAGATTTAAAGCTTGTTCAATACTGTGAACTCCTGTTGACTTTCCGTTACCAGGAGTTGACCGGTGGAGTTTGGCTCGATCGCGGGTTTACTACACCGCTAAAAAAAAGCATTATGATGGTAATTGGTGAGGACGGCAAAAAAACGGCAACCACCCTGCTCTATCCTCAGCAGTTTTACAACCGGATCGCAGTTAACATCAAACCAGTGAATGACACAATATTACGGAGGTTCCGGTCGCTCGACCTGACTTTCATTGCCGGCGACCGGAATTATAAAGACTACAGTGAAACCTATATAAACACCGGAAACTTCGATGGGTTACCGGAAGGAAATATCATCAATGGATTCGGGTTGTTCACGATGATCCGGTCGGTGAAAATGAAAAATCTCGGTTTGAGCCTGAAAACATTGGATTCGCTCTGCAACGGGCAGTATACCCGTCAACTTGGATTTATTACCTGGTGATTTATAAAAAGAGTATTCAATCTGATATTCAATTCGATATTCAACCTGATATTTAACCTGACAGCATAAAATATTTCCATCATGAACCACTTTATCCGAATTCTGGGTGTCCTCACTTTTCTATCCTTACTCTCCCCATTCACCTACTCACAACAACTCGAAATCCGGCGCACCCGCGGAACAGGAACCTACGTAACTTTCAGCGAATGGAAGGGCTGGTCAGTCGCCTGGAACCAGAAACTGAAGTCGGGCAACAAATTCGGGGTTTCCTTTGATTATGCCCTGAAAACCAAGCCATATAGCTGGGTATATACAGCCTTCGACTGGGACAGGGAGATTCCGGAATACAAAACATATGTAGAAAGCAGAGATCCAAATAACCAGCGTTTTGCAGCATCCATTTTCTGGGGCTGGTGCCCCCTCGAAACCAGGCGCGCTGCCGTTTATTGGGGACCCATCTTAAGTCTGAACTGGCTGCACATGCTTGAAAAGGTCCACCGGTATTCGAATGAATGGTTTGTAGATGCTGACTTTTATAACGAGTACACCGGTAAGAAGAAATATGGAGCCGGCATATTCCTGGAATTTGAAATGCGGGAAATTATATTCAAACGGCTATCTGCTTCGATTCGGATGCATTCTGAAGTTACCGGGTATAAAGGATTTGGATCCTGGTACCGGGCTGAGCCAGCTCAGATTGCGTGGTGGGGTGCAGATTTCGGGATAAAGTGGGATTTCAGCAAAAGTAAAAAGGCAACAATTTAGTACCATTAATTCCCCTCGGAGAAGTGTCATCCCCGCCGTTGTTATGTCCCCTCGGAGAAGTGTCATCCCCCGATCTTCTTCTTCGTCCCCCGATCTTCTTCTTCGCTTCATGCTTCACGCTTCACGGGAATGAAGAATGGCCTGTAGAGATAGATAATTATCTGTCTCTACAGGTTCGATCCAATGTTGCCATGGCAAATGATATTGCCGAGATTGACCGGTGCCTGGTAGATATTGATGTAACCATCGTACACCAGCCAATTATCGTAGGTAATGTCAATGCCACTTTCAAGTTTATGGATGTTGGTATAACCTTTGCCGGTAGTGCCATCAATATTATTCAACAACTTCACAACCGGTCCGCCACCCACGGAGGCAATGGAACCCAGATTAATTGTTGCGGGATATACCTCGCCCGAAATAGTGCCGGTGAGCATAATGGTTACTAATGTGTTCCCATTCACCCTTTTTTCGAATAATGCGGTCCCTGACACACCAAATACACCGATATTACTGAGTGTATAAGTTTTATTAACAGTCGTAATCACATTACCCCCAATATCACCCTGTGCCAGAATTACACCAGGTTCAGCGCTGCTGATCAGAACTTTAACAAATCCGTTGTAGGATATCAACTCGGTGTAAGTCATACTGGTTACAGTTGTTGAACTTTTTCCGGTCGCATCGACAGGATTAAGTGAAATAACAACAACCCCATCTTCAACAGCCGAATTTGCATACAGGTTTGCCGGATGTGTTCCGGAGGGAGCATTGGAAAGCGCGATATCAATAGTGGTGACTGTAGCACTGGTCTCGGTAAAGGTGACCGTCCCGGATACTCCCAGTATGTCTTTTACTACCAGTTTGTAAGTGGTGTGCCGGGCAGGCTCATCCTTTTGGCAGCCACCGGCAATAAGAATCAGTGCTGAAAATATTGACAGCAGGTAAATTGCTTTTCTCATTTTGGTTGTTTTTCTCAACAAAGGTGAGTTCTTTACCTGCCTAAAGTGTTACAGAACTTTTCAGAAAAGTTATATCATTCACATATTTTTAACTCTATCTTTTCATACGGCACCGGATATGCCGTCACCCACACTACCGATTTGAATTCCGATACCCCGTTTTTCATCACCAGCACGACCGCATCGATTGTGGCACCAACCATATCGGTTGTCAGGGGAATATAATAAGTGTAATTCGAATCGGTTGGCTGGACCGGATATTCCCAGGCATTGCTTCGATAGGAAAGACTGCGGTCGGGGGCTCCCACCGGCTGGCCGTTCACCCGGATCGCCGCATAGGCTCCTTCATCGCCATGCTTGCCATTCAGCGCAATGGCAAGATAGCTCCCTTTTGGTATTTCGCTTAATACAAAACTGGTTTCGAATGCTGCTTTGGGGGTCACCTGCCGGTAAGGACTGAACAGGTTGGAAGCCTTCCAAAAGGTGCGGTCGACTGATTTGCCATTCAGATATCCCTCTATTTCGATTAACCTTTCCGGTGAGCCGGTCAATCGTACGTAACGTATTGGTTTTGATCCATCCAGCGGTAGAATCATCTCTTTACCGGCCAAAACTAAAATCGGTTGCCAGGCTTTCAGGTCCGTCGATATTTCTATCCTGATGGCCTCCCCCGACTTGAACGGCTGAAGGGCCTGTTCGTTGCCCACGATAAATTTCATGCTGTCAAGCCTGATGATCTGACACAGATCCAGCCGGAGCGATCCTCCATTGATCCGGACATCGTTTCTTCCCCATCTCCTTCCGGGATAATAGGATGTCGTCAGGTCACCATCAAACAGGTACCGGTCCCACAACCCCCGGTCTTTAAACAATTCCTGTTGTAAAAAAGCATCCCTGGCTTGCTGAACTTCGGGAATGTCAGTCGGTCCCGAACGGACCAGCGACCTGGCTTCCAGCGCATTATTATCTGCGGCAAAACAAGTCGCCTCATACAATGCCTCCGCATCTTCGGGAATCCGACCAGGTCTCAGATCTCCCAACTTGCGATGATAGGGATTATGGAGAGGATTACCCGGAAAAACGATTTCCACCGGCTTTCCTATTTTCCTTGTATCCACCGGCACACCATCCAGACTGGCCCCTGTCCATGATTTACCGGTCCCCTTGATACGAATGATTTTCTTTTCTCCAGGAAAACCCAGTAGATTGATCATGACGGGTTTTCCGGTAACATCCCTGACCACCTCATAATCAGATCCTTCCACCACCGGACCGGTTAGCTTTTCTGTAGAAGCGATCAAGAGGCACGACCGGAATGGAAGAACCTCCACCGTTACGGTTTGTCCCTTTCTGAATCTCCCGATCACCCGCTCCACCGGGTGGAATTGCCGCAGTTCAACCACTGATCCCTTTGATAATCCAATCTCTTCATCCAGTCTGATGGTTCGTTGAACCGGTAGCCAGCTAAGGTTACGCAGGGTAATCAGACGGGTTTTCTCATCCCCTCTGGAGACCGCCTTTTCTCCGTACCTGTCTTCAGGCAAAATGATTCCATTTACCAGGATATCCTTGTATTTCCGTGCCAGATTAAATATCCCGGCCAATTTTGGATATTCGTCATCGCGGAGCAGCCAGGGATTGCCATATATCTGGGGTGCCAGAATGAGATTCCGGTTAAAAGCCTGCAATATCAGGTCATCTTCCCAATAATCGAGGCAGGATGACAGGCACACCCCATGATCTTCAGTCATGCGCTCCAGCTCGGGAACCACCTTTCTCGACAGGGCACCTGCCCTGTGGTGTGTCGAGGTCTGATCATTGGCAATATGAACATCTATATAGGTTTCTTCCCCATCCCAGAGTTTCGTTGTAGCCTGTTTACTCCCTTCTTCACCCAATTCCAGACGATGATTCAACAATATAAGTTCGGGATTGTATTTCCGGCTTTCCGTCATCATCCGGATAAAAGCCTCCTGTTTTTCAGGCCTTAACTGGCCGACCACGGCATCAAACTTGAATAGTTCAAAATTATAATCCTTTGATAACCCGATAATCATGTCGCTCCTCTTCTTCTCTTCCTGAGGAGAATTGCCGAATCCATCCGGACCGCCCCAGGTCCCCAGACGGGTGTTCATCGCGGCAGCATTTTTATAAATCAGATCAAAACCATTGGGAAACTGACGTTTAAACACCGTTGAACCGGTGCTGCCGTACCAGCCGGCCTTGTCGATCGTTCCGGCACTGATCACATAAATATCCAGTGCCATTCCGTATTCCTTTTTCAGCCAGGCAAAGAAATCGAGATTGATCAGGGTTTGCTTTTCGGTACTCCCTTCATTGGTATTATTGATCCACGACTCATATTCCGATCGTGAGGGAGTTTTCTCATCCGCACCCGGGAATATCTTTGCCGGACTTTGAGAAAAAGCTGAATTAGTCAGGATCAACAGGGTGCAAATGGCAATAAACCATCTTCCAGTTCGCGTTGGACTCATTATTGACTTCATAATACTGAAAAATTATAAAAATCCGCGATAATCCGCGTTCCCGCAGGGATCCGCGTCATCCGCGTGCCATTCTTGATGCCCACAACCCGCCCCATCACACGACATTCTTCAGGCACTAATAGGCCTTCCTGACCAGCTCCACCATTTCTTCATACGTGGCCACCCGGGGATTTCCCTTGTAATCAGGCAGTACCATGCACTGTTTGGCCAAAGCTTCGATCTCATTTTCTGGCATATGCACTTCTTTCAGGGTTTTACTCAGACCGATGAGTTTCAGGAATTTTACAATCTCAGCCTGACTTTCAGAAGCTGCTTCATGGTCTTCTAATCCTTTGAGTGCGGGATTCAGTATCCTGGTCAATTTGGCAAACTGTGGCACCGCGGCTTCCCAGGTAAAATCGGCAAAGGCTGGATAGAGGATCGCTAGGGCCTCACCATGTGCAACATGCGGATACATGCCGCCGACGGCCATGCCCATGCCGTGCGGAAGGGTCACCCCGGCATTGGCAATGCATAAACCGGCCAGGGTATCGGCCCAGGCCATTCTTTCTCGATAATCAGCATTCTCAAGATTACCTAGGATTTTCGGCAGATAATCAGCCACAATGGAAATGGCTTCCCAGGCCAGCAGGTCCACGTATGCACCGGTTCCCGGATTGATGGTGCTTTCAAAAGCATGGCACAACACATCAAATCCAGTGGTAGCCGTAACAAATTGAGGAACGGTCAGCATCAGCTCAGGGTCGATAATACAAACACGGGGATACAAAATGTTATTATAAAGAGCTGATTTATCACGCATTTCGGGATTGGTCACTACGGCCACCTGAGTCACCTGGGACCCGGTTCCTGAGGTGGTTGACACGGCAATGACCGGCAAAAGCCTGGCCGGATCGGGTTGAGGGTTTTTATAAAAAAGATAATCCCAACTGGTACCCGGATGAGTAGCCTCAACAGAAATAGCCTTAGCGGCATCCATGCTCGAACCGCCGCCGAGGCCGACAATGACTTCGGCACTGAACTTCCTCGACATTAAGGCTCCTGCTGTAATAGTCGCCACGGTTGGATTGGGTATAACCCCGTCGAAATGAATGACTTCAATCCCACCTTTGGCCAGTATCTTCTTGACTCTGGAGTATTGTCCGGCCAACGCGGGATTTGCAGCCGGAGTAGTCACCAACAGTGCCCTCTTCCCATATTGTAATACTATTTCAGCCAATTCACTGATTCGTCCTTTCCCAAAAAGAATTTTAGTTGACTGATGATAATTAAATTTCTTCATTTGATTTTTTGATTTGTTTCAAAATATAATGTCAGGCAATTCGGGTGTGGCTCCTTTTTTTGTGCACACCAAAGCTGCTATTTCAGTGGCTTTCCGGTGAACCTGCGACAAAGGCAAGCCTCTGAGGATTCCGGCAGTAAACACGGCCGTAAAAGCATCACCGGCTCCCACCGTATCTGCAACCTTCACCGAAGGTGCTTCAACAAACGAATATTCCCTATCGTTGACAATGATACTTCCCTTACTGCCCATCGTATAAACGATATATTTCAATTTCAACTTGATAAGCAAGTCGGTCAGCTGATTCCGGACATCGCCCGATAATCCTGTAAATTCCGCCACCGCCGGCAGCTCATCGTCATTCAGCTTAAGAACATCCGCCAACATGATCGACTGGACCACAATTTCCCGGCTGTAATAATGCTGCCTGAGGTTGATATCGAAAATCCTCAGGCAATCGGGCCGGGTGGCAAGGATAAGCGAAACAATGGTCTCCTGCGAAATCCTATTTCGTTGGGCAAGTGATCCAAAACAAACCGCATCCAGTTTACCGGCCAGTTCCTTTATCTGGGAATTCCATTGAATAAAATCCCAGGCCACTTGCTCATGAATAGTATAATCAGGGTGTCCGTTCTCATTAAGCCGGATCGATACGGTACTGGTCGGGAAACTGATTTTCTGGATGTACCGATCCGACAGATCCAGCTGATGAAGCTTTTGAAGAAGTTCATCACCAAGTTTATCCTTACCCACCGCACTGATCACCAGGCTATCACAGCCGGCCTGTCTGGCATGAAAAGCAAAATTACAGGGAGCCCCTCCCAGCTGTTTTCCTGAAGGGAGCATATCCCAGAGCAATTCCCCGATCCCGGCAACTAAAGGTCCCATATTATTTGTGACGTTAAAGGTCAATCATGACTTTCATTGTTCTATCGCCCTGTTTCTCAATAAACTGATAAGCTTCAAGGTATTGCGCAAAGGGAAAACTCTTGGTGAGCAATGGGGCAGTCACGATCATTCCTGATGCAATCATCTCAGCAGCAGTTTCGTAATCTTCTTGCCTGTACATCATAGAACCATACACATTCAATTCATGCTCACCCAGGAAAAACATATTGACAACCGGGTTCTTTGAATAAACACCGAGTATCACGACATCTCCACCTTTTTCAACATTCTGAATAAGAACATCCAGGGAAGATTGGACACCGGCCGCTTCAAACCCGACCTGGAAACCTTTTTCACCAAAGAAGGTACGAATGCTTTCGGTGAACGGGATTTCCTTAATGTTTGCCGCACCTTCGATCCCGCATTTCCGCGCGATATCGAGCCTGAAATTGCTTATGTCGGTAATGAGGACTTTCCGGGCACCCCGGGCTTTCGCAAACTGAGCTACGAGGTTGCCAATCGTACCTGCTCCTGAAACCACAACATTTTTCCCTTTCAGGCTGTTAACCCGGCTGGTGGAATGGGCGCCCACTGCTGCCGGCTCGATCATGGCGCCCTGCTCAAACGTCATGGCATCGGAGAACGGGACAATCCGGTCATCCGTGACAACAAACAAATCCTGGGCAACACCCTGCGCCTGAAAACCCTGTACCTTTAATTCCTGGCAGGCATTGTATTGTCCACGCCTGCAGGGACCGCACTTCCCGCATACCAGCTGGGGCCGGGCGGTTGTTTTCATCCCCGGCCTTACTTTGGTCACAAGCGGCCCGACAGCTTCCACAACGGCAGAATACTCATGACCCTGCACAACAGGATAAGGGGTCGCAGGATGCTCTCCGTGAAAGACATGGATATCCGAACCGCAAATGCCGATTTTTTTTATCCTTAATAAAACTTCATGATCCTTTAATGGTCCGGGCTCCGGGATTTCCCGATGTTCAATCACGCCCGGTGAAGTCATAACAGCCTGTCTCATAAGTTACAAGTTAGAAAAAAATTGTGTAAAGAACTACCAGGGAAAGAATTAAAACCGATGCCCATAACCTGGGATCCCTGTACCCTTCGAACTTACCTTTTGTTACCACCGCCAATGGATGATTCCATGTATATTTTTCGATAATGGCAGGGTCCGGTTTTGGTGTTAAATAACTGACAACAAAATAGATAACGGTGCAAATAACAAAGAGCCACCAGGCCTGCATCATAAAAGGAAGATGCAGCCCCTTGGTCAGGTACATATACCCGCTGATGGGTGCAAAATCGATACAAAAAAGAGTAATACCCATGACGAGGCCTGATATTAAAGTCGTTATCGCAGCCTGTTTAGTGCCCCTTTTTGAGAAGACCCCGAACAGTAAAACCACGGCGACCGGTGGTGCTATTGCCGCAGCAATTTTGTTAATGGCTTCAAAAATGCTGGAGAATTTATCCCCCTGTGTCGACCATACCATGGCCAGCAGCATGACTATGACCGCAGCGATACGTCCGACCCTGATCTGCTTCTGATCTGTGGTCGCCGGATTCAATCTTTTAACAATATCTACAGCAACCAAAGTGGCGGAACTGTTAAGCGCTGCAGCGATCGTACTCATCAGGGCAGCCAGCATGGCAGCTGCCATCACCCCCTTCAGTCCCACCGGAAGCAGTTGGTTGATCATCACCGGAAAAGCCTGGTTGGAATTCGTCCCGATGATATCCTTGAACAAAACATAAGCAATCACACCGGGGAAAACAAGAATAAATACCGGGAGAATCTTAAGAAATCCGGCAAAAAGAGGTCCGAGCTGGGAATCGTTCTGGGTTTTGGCCCCCAGGACGCGCTGAACGATCGTCTGATCAGAGCACCAATACCATAACCCGAGGACCGGATAGCCAAGCAGACAGGCATACCAGGTGAGGCCCGACTCAAAGCCCCCTTCACCCAGCGCCCTGAGACTTTCCTTTGAATGCAGCATACTCAGCTGACCGGGTTTCAGATGTTCCTTTAAATCGGCCAGGGAGTTCACCCCCTGGTCAGGCAAGGCGAGAATAGCTATCAGGGTAAGTAAGACAGAACCGCCGATCAGGATAACCGTCTGAATGGTCTCGGTAACCACCACTGCTTTCAATCCGCCTATAACCGTATAGATAGTGGTTACTACTGAAATAATCAATATCGAAGTAACTACACTAACCCCGAAAAAGGTTTCAAAAACCACCGCACCGGCGTACAGGCTCATGCCGATATGCACAAACAGGGCTCCGATAATCCCAATAAATGCCAAAACGGTGCGGGACCCGGAACCGTATCTTTTTTCAAGAAATTCAGGCAGAGTGGAAATCCGGCTTTTGAAATAAAAAGGGGCAAAAACCAATCCCAGCAATATCAGGGTAACCGCAGCCAGCCATTCGAAATTCCCCCACACCAGTCCTTCATTATAACCGGAAGCAGCCAATCCAACCAGGTGAATGGTGGAGATATTCGAGGCAAAAAGCGCTGCACCGATGACCGGCCATTTCAACCCCCGATTGGCAAGAAAATACCCATCGCTGGTCATTTTCTTATACTTGACTGATAGTACTCCGATCAAAAGAATACCCACCAGGTATACCAATATAATTACAGCGTCGGCTATACTGATTGTTCCGATCATTTTGCTCCTTTATTAATCCCAGAGGCACGAAACAAGAAACAGGTGAAAAAATCCACCTGTTTCGAGTTTCAATGCAATAAATATACTAAACCTAATGATTAATGAATGCCTGTCCGGGTATCCCACCACATCTGGGTTCCATAAAAAATATCATCCTCAACAACATCCAAAGGAAATTTCGTGTTCAGTGATTTTTCCTCATCGGCATAGGCCATCCTGAAAGGAGGACGGTTATGCTTAAGTGCATAGTTTTCAGATACATTCTGGTCCATCAGGGGTATATCAGTCCTTCTGCTCTCCGACCATGCTTCCACACTTTGTTTGAACAGGCATAGCCATTTCTGCAGAGCGATCTTGTAAAGGTTTGAGGTGGTACCGCTGCCCCATGCCACTTCAGGCTGACTGAGGAAAGTGGTAATCGCATCACCACCAATCTTGTTCTCTTCCAATGATCTGGTAATACCGGTTTCATATTCGGTTTTGGCGCTTCCGGGAATAAAATTTCTCTGCATAGCCTCGGCGAGAATAAAATGTACTTCAGCAGAATTCATGAGCGGTGAAAAACCCTTCGGATCGTTGCCAAAACGGTCCCCAATGTGAGAAACGTTATTTCCGTTATTGAGGGTATCTCGGGTTTGGCCATAATAGAACCGGTAACCGTTGTAAACGCCATTCTTGTTTTTATCCACATACACCGGTAAACGTGGATCATTATTGTTTTTCAATGCATTGACCATCACGCTGTTGGTACGATACTGATCCTTTTTATTCCCGTCAAGTACACCCATCCGTTTGAACCAGAGTTCCTGATCGGGACTGATCCCTGGCCACCAGAAATAGGCGTTGTCGGCATTGTCGGTCAGGATAGGATAGGTTGAAGGATTATTGACAACTTCAGCAATCACTGCCTTTGCGCCGGCTTCATTAACCATTGACATGCGCATGGCCACCCTCAGCCTGGTTGAATTGCAGAACTTCTTCCATTTGTCAACATTGCCTTTAAACATCCAGTCGCCTGCTCCCATGCTTCCAGTGCCGTTGTTAAGCAGATCAGCAGCTTCCTTGAGTTCTGCCAGGATTGCGGTATACACTTCCTGCTGTGTATCATACTTTGGATAGATGATATTCTCAGCCATTCTGAAAGCCTCGGAGTAAGGGATTTTTCCCCACATATCCGTGGTCTGGTGAGCACTGTATGCTTTCATGGTCAGGGCAGCGGCATACAAATTGGTATTTCCTTCATCTTTTGCAAGCCTTGCAGCATCGACGAAATAGGTCATGGCAACATACATGCCCCTCCACATACTGTTATTGATATCCACACGGTATTCATAATCACCGAGTCCGATAGCAGCCGTCTGGCCGGCATACGAACCTGCATAGTAAACATCAAGACGCTCTCCAAGCAAAGTACCGATCAGGGAGTTAGTGGCACGTAAAAAAACGTTGGTTGCCGGAACCACCGTCGGAGAGTTGGGGTTCACATTTATATCATCGAAATTCTTGGTGCAAGAATTTGAGATCATCAATACTGCAGCCAGTATCAGAAACTTTATTTTGATTATCGTTTTCATGATTTTCTTCATTTTGGGAGTTTATTAGAAGCTGAGTCTCAGTTTGACGCCCAGGCTCCTGGTTGTCGGTATCTGGAAGTTTTCAAATCCCACTCCGGAGTCGCCGCCGCCGAGACCGACCTCCGGATCAATCCCAAGCTCAGCAGTACTCTTGTCGCGGTAAAGAATGGCAAGGTTTCTTCCATAAACCGAAATATTAAGTTTTTGAATCCACTTAATTTTCGAGACCGGAACGTCATATCCTAAAACAACCTCTCTCAGTTTGATGTAGGTACCGTCGAGGATGGAGTATTCATGGTTGTTCCACATCCATGCACCGCCGTAAAAATCCTGAGCGGATACGCGGATATCGTTGGGTGTGCCGTCTTCTTTCACTCCGTCAACGATCAGACCGGTTTCCCTGACATTATTCTGTGTGGTGATCTCATAGGTGCCGGTCGGATAAGCATGCCATGCCGTGCAACTGAAGAAGTCCCCGCCTTTACGCATATCGATCAGGAAACCAAGATATAATCCCTTATAGTTAAAAGTGTTACGGATACCTCCGGTCCAATCTGGAGTAACATTACCCAGGTTTTTGCCGACGTTGGTCGTGAGCGGAATACCATCACTTCCAACAACAATCTTGTTGCTGATGGAATCCCTGACATACGGTAGTCCCCAGATGACTCCCCATGGCTGGCCGGGAATACCCACTGTGGTGGCACCGCCGAAACCATTGGAAATCCTGTAGGATTCGAGATCACCGTAGAGTTCATTTACCTGGCTCTTGTTTTTTGCCCAGTTCACCATAATATCCCAGGAAAGTCCGTCCGGTTTGTCAATGACTTTTCCGGTCAGCATCAATTCAATACCGCTGTTGGATATCTCACCGGCATTAAGACGCATGGCGCTATAACCGGTTGTTAATGAAGTTGCTACTGATAGAATCTGGTTTACGGTTGTCTGATCGTAGTAGGTAATGTCCAACGATAAACGGTTTTTCCATAATCTGAAATCACCGCCGAATTCAAAGGAAGAGGTGATCTGAGGTTTCAGGTTGGCCGGGGGGAATGTCAATCCGGGGCTGAACATGGAGATCGAATTAAAAGTCCCTACCGAGTAGGTATTGTTCAGCTGGTAAGCACCTGCATCGCCCCCTACCCGGGCCCAGCTACCTCTCAATTTGGCATAGCTGAGAATATCGGATTGCAGTTTAAAGGCTTCGGTTACATCAAAGCCCAAACTGACGGATGGATAAAAATAGGAGCGGTTGGCAGCCGGTAAAGTTGAACTCCAGTCGTTACGGCCGGTCACTCCCAGGAACAAGAAGTTTTTGTACGATCCGTTAGCCGCAAAGAAAACACTGTTTACCACTTTCCGGTTGGTATTCATGGTAACGGTTGGATTTCCTTTCACGTTACCGATGGTATACAGATCCGGGACTGTCAGGTCGCTGGCTGCCATATACATGGATTGAGAAACAACGTCGCGGTAGTTTCCTCCGATGATCCCGTCAAGCCGGATATCACCCAGGGTTTTATCAAACTTCAGCATCAGGTCGGCATTGGTTTCATTGAAATAGAACTGGGTCTGATTGAACTGTCCGCCCCTTTTCCTGCTGATATTACCCTGCGTTCCCGACTGCGTGATATCCTTCCGGTATTCATTATAGAAATCGATACCCACCCTGCCGAGGACTGAAAGCCAATCGGTGATCTGGTAATCAATGCTGGAGTTGCCGAAGAGCCTGTCGCGGTTGAAACCGGTCAGGTTTCTCAAATTATAGTACGGGTTATCCCCATCCGGAAAAATGAAATCCTTGTTCCCTTTTTCCTTATACACCTGCTTGGTATAATTAATATCGAAATCCCTCTGCAACCAGGCGTAATCCACCCCAATCCCCGAATAACCGTTATTGGGCAGGTTATTACTGGTCTTTTTCAGATAAGTAAGGTTCGTAACGGCCGTCAGGCGGCTGGTTGGTTTCAGGGTTATGCTTCCATTGATCGTTTGCTGGGACTGATCGGTGAAATCTATGATCCCTTTTGTGTTATTATTGGTGAAGGCGAGCCTTCCCATGGCTTTGTCACCATTGGATGAAATGGCGAGGCTATTTTCAGCATTCGTGCCGGTCTGGAAGAAGTCGCGGTAGTTATTCTGACGAGATATCCAGGGACTGTTGGGACCGGTGGACCATTGATCCAAAAGCAAACCTGCATCCAATCGCGGACCCCAGTTGATCGGCCAGCTATCGTTGACCCCGCCGCCGCCACCGTCAACCCAATTGTATCCGTAAGTTTTGGAATAATCCTGATAGGACATTTCAGGATGATCACGTTTCCAGATAAATTCCTCGCCGTTCCATCCACCGCCATATTCATTCTGGAATTTTGGAAGGTAGGCAACATTGTCAAAGGTCATGGATGTAGTAAAATCAACCCCAAGTTTACGGCCGTCTTTCCCTTTTTTTGTCGTGATGAGAATGACCCCGTTGGTAGCCCGGCTGCCGTAAAGAGCGGCTGCGTTGGCTCCTTTCAGCACCGTCATGGATTCAATGTTGTTCGGATCGATATCGGCCGCCGTATTACCCCAGTCGATACCACCACCACCGTCGAGGTTGGTGGTATTGTTGAAAATCGGCGTGCCATCGATCACAAATAGCGGGTCGTTGCCGCTGAATGACTTATTCCCGCGGATCACCACCCTTGATGAGGATCCGACGGTGCTACCACCACTGGTGACCTGCACCCCAGCAATTTTACCCGACAAAGTGTTGATGATGTTGTTATCTTTTGCCTCGGTAAGCTCAGCAGCGGAGACATCCTGAACGGCATATCCCAGTGTTTTCTTTTCCCTGGAAATTCCCAGTGCAGTCACTACTACTTCATCTATGTTCATCACATCAATCTCCATGGCTACATCATAGGTATTGGATGAAGTAATCGGCACTTCAAGTTTCCGGTAACCGATCGAGGAAAAAACCAGGGTACCGGTCTGGCTCTGGAACGACAGGCTAAACCTTCCGTCAGGACCGGTAGTGGTTCCATTCTGGGTTCCTTTAATCAGGACGGTAACCGCCGGAATAGGCTGTTTATCAGCCTCCGAGGTTACCTTTCCCGTCAACTGACGAGTCTGACCGAACAGGGAGCCGGCAAAAAACATCGTCAACAGTACAAAAAGTAATTTTTGCTTCATGGGTTAAATTTTACTTGTTAAAAACTCCATACTATTCAACAAGCTAAAACTATCCCTAAGCGCAGCGAAAAGAAATCACTTTGTTAGCAGTTTTATGTACTATGTTATGATGTGAAAAGCGCATTTTGCGGGAGGGCGTGTAGATACAGATAATTATCTGTCTCTACCGTACATTTCGCGGGAGGTTGCCAGGCCGATTACGCGTCCCTGATCGCCTACCGCACAGTAAAAATGATACACCACCCCGTTGTGGTTAACCACCCATGGTTTATGGGCATATTCCTGATCCCAGGGAACTGAAGGTTCAACCAGATGCGGCCCTTCCCATTTTGTCCAGTTGACCAGATCATATGAACAGGCGAAAGTATCAAAGGCTTTGGGTTTCCAGAAGGCGCCGAAATAAAACATCACCCATACTTCCCCGATTTTCATCACCTGGGGATCGCCTGAGATGCCGCTTCCATTGTCGATAACCGGATCATTCCCGAACCGCACCCATTGCCTCATGTCACGGGAAACTGCCATCCCTATCCTTTCATATCCCGATTCGGTTTTACCGTTGTAATACATAACAAATGGCCAGCCAAGCGTTTCGGATCCATCATAGATTACGTTGCTTTTATATTGGGTCAGTTTTTCCCAATAACGGGAATCAGGCTGATCGCTTGAAAGCACAGGTGCCTGCAGCCGGACCCAAGGTCCGGGTTTCGATGGGTCAGTGGTCCAGGCTATTCCAACCGACAACGGGTCGGTTTCGTACCCTTCCCTGGCTCCGCCGATATACGACAGCCAATACTTCTTGTCGAACTGCCGGAGCTGGTAAGAACCCTTCCATTCAGGATCCTGCAGGGCAACATATCCTGCTGCCTGGTTGGCGTCCCAGGTATCCTTGCGGAACGACAGAGTTTTACCGAGCGGTATCCAGGCCAGTAAGTTATTGCTTTCAGCAAGGTGAGTTTCGTAGCCGGTCTTGTTCATACAGATATAAACCATATACCATTTGCCATTGTGCCTGAAAACACTGGGACAATCGACCGGGTTGCCGCCGTCGCCGCGAATAACGACACCATATTTATAAGGGGTTTTAACCTCTTGGTAAATATCTTTCATTACCTCTTCATCGACCATGCGTTTTTCCTGAGGGGGCGTCAGCATCATCCGGAAAGGCTTGTCACGGTCGCAGAGCAGTTTTCCGGCTGCAACGGTCAGTTCCGCTGCCTGAAGGACGGTATGACGGTTGGAATACGGTGAAACGCCAGTCCTTTCCGGTGCATTTTCAGTAAAGGGATGGGTAAAATAAATGATAAAGGCACGATCACCGCAAACCACCACATCCGCATGCTTTCCAATCGTTCCGTCGCTGTTGCGCGTTCCGGGCTCATCCAGGATTTTACCCTGATAAACCCACGAACCCAGGTCATCGGAACGGTATACATCCAGACCGCTGTTGGGATCCTTGATCAGCCAATAGTGACCTTTAAAATAAAATGCCTTTGGACCCTCACCGTAAAGTTTTGAAACACCAGGATCGTTCACCGGTATCCAGTCTTTGAGATTCTTACTGTCAACCGCGAGGGTTTTTGAATCGTGACCCTCATCCTTGTACCACATGCGCCAGGTTCCACCGGGTTTCTTAAATAAGGTGGCATCGATGCAATAATCAGAGGTAAGCGGCACCCTTTTCACGAACTTCCATGTCCACAAATCCTTGGATGTATAATGCAGGATATGACGCTCTCCTCCCCAGTCGCGGTGAGATTCGGCAGCTCCCGGAACATAACTTACAAAGATGTGGTACAGGCCTTTATCATCGACGATGACATCAGGCGCCCAAAAGGAATAAGCCAAATCCGGATGAGTCAATGTCAGGGTGCCGGTATAAGTCCAGCTCATGCCCTGATCCTTCGATTCCGCCACCCCGATTTCGGTGCCGTGGCACCATTCCACTCCCGGAACATCGATTTTTGCACGGCGCTGGGTATAAAACATCCACCAGACGCGCTTCTCCCGATTCCATATTAAAACAGGATCGGCTGCCCCGTCATACACAGGATCACGATATAAAGGCGCCGGCACACTGGATGCAATGGCAACCGGATCAGTGATTTTAACCGATCGGATAAAATTTTGAGAAGATGCCTGAAAACAGGCAAAAATCAAGCAAAAACCAAATAATAGAAACCCCTTGATTTTTATCACCAATCAATTCTTAACATTCTTAACATTCTTAACGGTTAGAGCGTCCACCCGTTCCTGTACTCTCTTTTGATAAACCGGTTGGCATCCTCATCGTTCGTGACCTTCATGTTATCACCGTCCCACAACAGCCGTTTGCCGGGGACCCTGATAGCCAGATTACCCATCAGGACCATTTCGGTAAGCGGACCTGAATAATCGAAATTCGAGCAAGGACGTTCACCGCCCTTGCAGGCATTCACCCAGTTCATTTCATGGCTGGTTTCCATACGCTTAAGGGTTTTCGGCAAATCCTTGTATTCGAGGAACCTTTCTTCGGGGAACATCTGAACATCACCGCCATAGGTGGAGCACACGATTATTCCCTTGTCGCCGATGAACAGTGAACCTCCGTCTTCAGGAATCTTCGAATAATCGACTTCAGCCGGCCAGGTGGGCATCAGTCCTCCATCATACCAGGTAAGCCGCACCGGGGGCATATTTTCGCGGGCCGGGAACTGGTAGGTTATCATCGAGGCACTCGGATAAGTTTCCTTATTATCAACCCTTTTCCACATCTCACGCACCTCATATGAATGCGATCCCTGAACCCAGATGGGATATTTAAGTTTCAGCGCATGGAAAACCGGATCGAGCACATGGCAACCCATATCACCCAGGGCACCTGCGCCAAAATCATACCAGGCTCTCCAGTTGAACGGGAGATAGGCTGAATTATACGGCCGCTCAGGGGCCGGTCCCAGCCAGAGATTCCAGTCGAGCGTACCCGGTATAGCCATTGTTTCGGCCGGACGGCCGATTCCCTGCGGCCAGACGGGACGGTTGGTCCAGCTGTGAACCTCCCGGATTTCGCCAATGGCGCCGGCCCATATCCATTCGGCCAGCCGGCGGGTTCCCTCGCCCGAACGGCCCTGGTTTCCCATCTGACTGACCACCTTGTATTCCCTTACCGCCTCGGTGAGCTTACGGGCCTCAAAAACGGAGTGAGTGAGGGGCTTCTGCACATAGACATGCTTGCCCAGTTTAATGGCAGCCATGGCAGCCGGAGCGTGGGAATGATCGGGGGTAGCCACGATTACCGCATCGATGCCCTTCTCTTTTTCGAGCATCAACCGGTAATCCTTATATTGCGGGGCATTCGGATACTTTTTAAAGGTGGCTGCAGCCTGGTTAAAATCAACATCACAAAGGGCAACTATATTCTGGGTACTGACATTATTAATATTTCCGGCACCCATGCCTCCGGAGCCGATAGCGGCAATATTCAATTTATCACTGGGTGCAATATATCCCTTTCCGCCAAGCACATGGCGCGGAACAACAATCAGTCCGGCACCGGCTACGGCTGATCTGGAGAGAAACGAACGACGGTCAAATGTTTTTTTCATGGTCGAGATTTAGTTTTCAAATCAGAAGGGTAAATTTACTGATCTTTGCACAAAACAATGCAGCATGCGGTTACGTAACCTCTTTTTATTCGTGATTCTTCTCCCTGCCTGGAATTTTACGGCAGCCCAGAGTCCCCAGCTGAGCAGCGAGGCATCCGTCAGCCTATTGACCTGCGGACCCGGACCGGAAGTCTTCACCTATTTTGGTCATAGCGCCCTCCGGGTAACCGATCCCGAAATTCACCTCGACCGTGTTTATAACTATGGCACCTTTGATTTCAATATCCCTAACTTCTATGGCCAGTTCATTAAGGGCAAGTGTTATTACATGCTGTCGATAGTCAGGTTCCAGGGTTTCGCCCCCGAATACATTGAAGAGAACCGTTTCATCAAGGAACGCGAACTGAATATCACCCTTCCGGAAAAGCAGAAATTGTTCGACCTGCTGGAGATCAACTATTTACCCGAAAACCGTCATTACTGGTATGATTTTTTCATGGATAATTGTTCCACACGGATCCGGGATATTGTTATAAAAGCTACCGGGAACAATTATATCTGGCCGCCTGAACCTGCCACCCATCTAACCTACAGGCAGCTTATCATGCCCTACATCAGCCTGAATACCTGGGCAAGAACGGGAATTCTCCTGACCCTGGCCGGTGGTGCCGACCGGGAAGCGACGCAGCAGGGGTATATGTTCCTGCCTGATCATATGCACCGGCTTTTTGCCGAAGCCAGACTTACCGACGGATCACCCTTATGTAAGCCCGAGGTGGTTCTCTTCGAACCGGAATACCCCAAACCGATTGGCACCGGACTGGTTCACCCCTATTTTATTTTCAGCCTCCTGGTTGTGGCATCCTGGTTTATTGCCCTATTCCGTAAAATGCCGGCCAGACTGGTTAATTCCTTTTACACCTTCCTGTTCGTTTTGTCGGGCGGACTGGGACTGGTCTTCACTTATATGTGGCTGTTCTCGTCATTCACAGTTTGCCACGCAAACCTCAATCTCGCCTGGGCATTTCCGTTGAATATCATCCTGGCCCTGACACTCTGGTTCCCCCGGGCACACACCTTTAACCGCATTTACGGCCGGTTGATGTCGGGAGTGGCTATCCTGTTTTTACTGACCTTTATCTTCTGGAAGCAGAGCATCCCCGTTGAAGGGATCTTGTTCTGTCTGGCCCTCCTGCCGGGACTTCTCATTCAATCGGGACTGAAGGTATTCCGAAATGCCAAATCCAAGGATGAGGCTAACTAATAACGGTTCCATATTCTACGGCTTGTTTTGATAATATTTCACGCATTTCGCCCAGGATATCGGCCACCTCTTCGCCGATCAGGTAAAGGGCTTCAGAATCAGATTTCTTCAATAAGATATCCTGAAAAGCCCTGTTAAACAACGACCGGAAATTCAACCGGATTTCGGTTGTTTTCCAGGCTACCCAGCCCGGTGCTTCAAAATCCCAGTTTCTGCCGGTATTGACCAACAGAACCATGATCTCCCTGAAAGCTTCCATGGTTATATCCGTTCCGGGCACCGCTGAATCTTCAGGCTGGATGCCGATGATCAACTCTTTTTGATTTTCAATCAGCAAATTCATTTTCAGCCCATTCACTTCACCCAATGGTATTTTAATTCCGTAAAATCCAGGAAAAGAGGGGTCAAATTGAAACCTTTCGATCAAGTCCAGCATTTTTTTGCGTGAACAGGAATAGCCCAGATGTTCCCATGAAGGCTCCAATCCGTATTCAATGGCTATTGCTGATAAGGTTTGCCAGAACCTTTTTTCTGCATTCGTCCGTTCTTCTTTCATCTTTGTTCGTATTTAATGATTCAAAGGAATAAACCGGGAACGTAACCTATTTACGTTATGGGTTTTTTTATATTAGATGCAGTAAATAGTTCAAAATGGAAAAATGGCGCTGAATAAATATGCCGCAATTCGCTACCGGATCATCGACGAGTGCATCCGGAGCCGTTCCAAACCCTGGCCAACAAAGGAAGAACTAAGGGCAGCCTGCGAAGAGGCACTTTACGGATCAAGCAACGGATCAAACATTTCCATGTCTACGATCGAAAAAGATATCTGGGCATTAAAGAATGAGTCCGTATTTGGATATGCCCCGATCGCCTTCAGCCGGCTTCATAATGGTTACTATTACAGCGATCCCGGATTCAGCCTTGATTTGCCGGTCACTCCGGAGGACATCGACCTCATCCGGCTGGCCCTGCATACCCTCAACCATTTTAAGGAAAGCCAGGTATTTCACGATCTGGAAGCCGCAGTCAATAAAATTCAGGGAAGAATCATCCTTGCCGACCGGCTGTCGGAATCCAACCTGGAAAAGAGTATCCAATTTGAAGCAGTACCTGAGAGCAAAGGGCATGAACACCTGCCCGTCCTGCTCGATGCGATCCGCAACCGTAGTGAAACTGAGTTTGACTACACTCCATATGTTGATGGACGGCCCCGTCATTACCTGTATCATCCCTACCTGCTCAAGGAGCATAAAAACCGATGGTATCTGGTTGGAAAAGATATCGTTAATAACAAAATCCGGACATTGGGCCTCGACCGCATGACCAATATCCGTTCAACCGGAGATATTTTCTTACCTCCTGAAGGTTTCAATCCCGACGATTTTTTCAGGAACAGCTTCGGTATCGGAACTTATTCAGGTATCCCCGAAGAAATACTCATGAAACTCGATGAGATCCAAACCCAATATATTCTGTCAAATCCCCTGCATCCTTCACAAGAGATTAAAAGCCTCGAAAATGGCTCATCCCTGGTCAGGCTGTTCGTGATTCCATCGGAGGAACTAAAAATGCAAATCCTTAGCTATGGATCCAAGGTTGAAGTTATGAAGCCGGACTGGCTACGCACCGAGATTCGGGAGACGCTGGAGAAGGCGATTAAACTTTATAATGGAAAATCTTCAGTTAAACAGGATTAATTTTTTATAAAGTTGAAAGGAAGAAAGTTGAAATTCCAATGCAGAATTCCGAATACCGAGTATTAGATTCAAGTATTTATGAAGTTGAAAATCTATTTCTTACTTTATGATCACTTGAATCTCCAACTCAGCATTCGGAATTCTGCATTGGAATTTCAACTTTCTTCCTTCTTTAAGAATCCCTATTTTACCACCACCAGCCACGCCTTCGCATCCGTCAACCCTCCGGTATCCCTGACCTGAACCTTTATAATATAAGTTCCGGCTTCGGCAAAAATCTTTTTGATCACTTTGACAGTGGTGAACTCCGTATCATAATTGTTGTCATTATCCCAGTCCCACCTGACCTCAAGCAGATCCGGACTATCTTCGGCATCGGTGCAGATGGATGCATCAAAAGTAAACTCCGTACCAACTGTCCCCGCCTCAGGTGTGAAGGTAAAATCAGCATTCGGCGGAGTATTCGGGTTTGTAACCTTGATTTCTTTGGAGAAAGTAGCTCCATACCCTTCCGTATCTATAACTTCCATAACTACGGTATACACGCCGGCTGTCGGAAATACATGCTGGATGGTCTTAATGGTCCGGAAAGAGGTATCATAAATTCCGTCATTATCCCAGTCCCAGCGTACCTGCAGACTTTCCGGCGGATCTTCAGGATCGGTGCAGCCAGAGGCATCAAAGTTAAAACGGGTCTCAATCGTGCCATTTTCTGGATCGACGGTAAAAATCGCGGTCGGTTTGATGTTTGATGCCGCTACATCTACAATCCGTGTGGTGGAGCCCAGAAGACCCTGGGTATCCAGTACTTCCAGCTTGACAATATACCTGCCCGGCTCGGAGTAAACATGAATGGCAGCCTTGGTGGTTGTCCAGGGCTGATCCCAAATACCATCGCCGTCAAAGTCCCAGTGTACCTTCAACTGCGTATTGGCATCTTCCGTATCAAAACTCCCGGAAGCATCAAACAGGAAAACATCGCTGATCCTGCCCGATTCCGGAGTAACTGTAAAATAGGCTATCGGGGCAGATGACGAAAGGTTTACCTCGACTGATTTCACCAGCCGCGAAGTCAATCCTTCCGGATCCTTTACCTCAAGTACTGTCTGATAAATCCCAGCCTGCAGATACTTTTTGAAGGCTATCTTTTCAGTACTGAATTCAGTATCATAATGATTATCTCCATCAAAATCCCACCTGACCATCAGGTCCGAAGGCTTGCTTTCCAGATCGGTCGATGTTGAAGCATTAAACTCAAAGTTGGTATCAGTAAAGCCTGCAGGCGGATTAATGATAAAAGCTGCCCTCGGTGGCTGATTTTCAAGAAATCCGTTTTGAGATTCAGAATACAGCAAAGTTTGGCTTGTCGTAAGCCGGGCCGGGAAAAAACCGGCGAACGACGATCCTGACTTATCCACCGAACCCACGGTACCGATGGTCTGAACGGATTGCCAGTTGGGCAGGTTTAGTTCATGGTTAATGGCAGCAGTAAAACGGTTGGCTAAAGTTACGGATGCCTCTCCGCAGAAATAGGGCGTAATTTCCTGTCGTACAAATACTTCACCTGTATATCCCGATAGGATGGGACCCTGGTATGACAATATCACAGCGGATTGCCCCTGGCTATTTTGCAAAACTTTCCAGGTTTCCCAATAATTATAATTCATCGCGAGCGTGCCTTTCGAATGGCCTGTGATATTGATCTTAAGGATTGTATCTCGCTGGGTTATTGCATGAAAACCAAGCCAGGTATTGATTTGGTAGCTCACCGGCAACCCATCGGCCATAAAAGGTCCATACACGGATTTCTCCACCAACAGGCTATCGGCAGCATCCATCGCACTGCCGGTTTGAATCACCAGTTCACCGTCGAACAGAAGTGAATAATCCAGCTCAAGCTGGCAACGGTCGAACCAGGGATTGGATCCCTGGGCCGATAAAAGAAATTTCTTCAGTGAGGTGGTGGAGAGCAACTTCCCTGAAATGAACCTGGCTTTTAGAATCTTTGTCTCCCAGAAATCATCAAAGATTGTAAATCCACTGAGACCCAGCGTATCGAAATTCCATGTTTCCGAAACGGTTCTTTTCCTGGATTTCAATTGTTCCTTGCTGATTGAATCATGAATCGAAATGCTCGTGAAAAGCTGATCCAACCCCGTTTTCTCCAGGTTGAATACCATCCGGGAACCTATTGTTGCAACCGTGACTACTTTGCCGTATAGTCCCCCGCCACCCGGGTAATATACCACATCTCCGGTTTTGATCAGTGGAGGAGTACCAATCAGGTCAAACCTGATCTGTCCGTTCAAAGCCATAGGATTCGTAAATACCATTGAATCCAGCTTAACCACATTATCCCGAAGGACGGAAGCATTCAGGTTGGCAGAAGCATCGTGATCCGACACCGGCTCGCGCTCACAACCCGCAAACAGGAGGAATCCCACCAGTTGAGTGGCCATGAAATATATTCTATACCGGTTCCTTTGCATAATTAACTGAGGCTACCTGATCTCAATTTCTATCTTGTTCTTTTGATTCAGCCGGAGCGGCTCCGACAGGTTAACCCCGCCGAAACTATTGTCCTTTCCGTCGAACCTTGCATACACATAATAGGCCATTTCCTGCAGATCCACAAAAAACACTTTGCCTTCCTGGTCTGTCCTCCGCCACACCTGCACAGGATTCCTGGCGTTGTCCCATTCGATTTTGCTATCAAAAAGTGCAACATAGGCACCGCTGACGACGGACCCATTTTCATCTACCACGCGGATCTCCAGTTGAGGCAAGGTATCGAATTTCATGCATGCGCCTAACAGCATGACTATTCCTATAACCAAAACTCCTCTAAAAAAAGACCTCCTGCCGATCATTTAATTAACCTCCTTGTTTAATAACACCAACACTCCAATATTCAGCAACAGGGCCTGGTTCACTGTTTTACCGGGGGCGCCCCATAGAGGGTTATACTGCCCCTGATATTTGGAATAAACATAATCCGCACGGGTATTATTGTCCAAGCCTGATAATCCTTGCCGGTATCCGGCGCCAATCAGTATCCGGGCATAATTGTTAATCCTGCAGGTAGCCGACAGAGTCCCGATGAATCCGATATCCACACGGTTCATCTGACTGATCCAGTCAGCATCAGATATAACATTCAACATGGTTATCCCTGTATTTGCATTTGTAGCCGAGGTCGCCATATTTTCATACATTCTGATGCCACCGGACAACCCTATGTCAGCCTGTGCACCCCAGCGTCGGCCGGGGTTGGAGCGCCATGAAATAAACAATGGGATTTCTGCAAACCAAAGATCATTCTGAACCGTGACTTCATTAAAATTAGGATTAAAGCTGCCCAAGGGATCAATCTTATCCAAACCGACACTTCCGGAATATCTGGAATACCTGATTCCAGTACCAATACCCAAATGATTGCCAAAATAATGGGAGTAGGAAATCCCCGCATGAAAGCTGTTTCCCATGCGCAAACTCAACCGTTCATCTTTACTAATGGTTGAATTCCGGAATCCTGTCAGGGCCGGATTTAAAGATAGGGCCATAAAATCCTGACCTTTGGCCGGCAAGTCGATACCATAGACTGCAAAGTTTCCGGGGGTATTATTAGTTAATAAAAATGCAATCTGCAGGAGAATTCTTTGAGAGGTAGTGAAGACCACCCCTTTTGAAATCCCGCTGTATTTAATATTTACGCGTGCACGGATAATATACCGGTTGTTACGGTCGTACCGGGGCAGATCGATCGAGATTCTGAACGGATCAATGCCTGCAGTAAAACCATCGGGATAAAGTTCAGCCAATCTGATAATATATTCCTCGATACTAATTTTAACCAGCTTTGAATTTCCTTCCAGATAACTGATTACCTGAACCTTGGGATTTGAAAAAAGCCGGGTGAAATCCCGCTCGACAATTGGATCCGCATGAATATTCAGTTTATTATGCAGGTCCTGGTATTTCAGCAAAAGGGTAATGACTGAATCTTTCAGGTTGGCCTTGTTCCAATCCGGAGTGTCCTGGGCAGAAACCACCTGCCCTGAACATATTATCAGAACCAGGAGAATCCGACAAAATTTCAAATGGCTGATCAACCTCATGAATTCAAACCGTATGATTAGAAACAGATATGAAGATGGAGAGCAAAAATAGAAATTTAGCGGGACAGAAGGCTCTTTAATTCATATTCTTCTGTTTCGATGGTGCTATTATTCATTTCCAGGGAATGCTTGCGGGTGAGGATCCGCAATTCGCCTGACGATGGATTTGCCAGGCATGAAATCTGATAGGACTCCCGAAAAGATTGTTCATGGTAATTGACAGCATTCTGGATATAATTCATCACATCCAACTTGGCCTGGCCCCACCAGCCCAACAATAACAGTCCGGGCAGATCGCGCGGAGTCAGTTCGTTGCTCAATTCGATAAAACGGTCAATAAACACCTCATATTCCGTTCCTTTTCCTTCAGGTAACGATATCGATGCCATGGTTCCATAAAGGTACCCGACCACCTGGTAATTATCTTTGGGAATGGCCTGCATAGCTGCCGCAGCTAAAACTTCATCTACCACGGCCGAGTCAAAATTAACACCGGTAACAATAGAGTCACCCCAGGTATTGTTCAGTTCAATCCTTGAATATTTTTTATTTGCATGGCCATTGGACGGCTCGGTTTTAAGGTTGCTAACGGGATTAAGGGCAAACCGGTAAAGGTCGTCCCATTTTACAAAAGCGCCTGGATCAGGCAGCGGATCGAGATATCCACTCCTTCTCCGCAGGAAACCGGCTCCCTGCAGGACTTCCGAACCCGGATTAATCAGTACGCCGATCTGCCATTTCTCCTTAAAAAAGGTCCGGTGGATTTTCATCATTCCCTCTGGTATTTCGATGATATTATCGGTGCTCGAAGCAAACCAGCCAAGTAATCGCAATTTTTTATTCTGATTTACCAATTCATCCAGTTCATCAATAAGATCGGCCCTGGCACCCACATCATTTGAAATGGACGATCGCAGGTATTTTGAGTCGCATGCCTTTTCGATAAAAACCTCAGACCTTGTCACCCCATGGTTATGCAATTTGTATTGGTTCCCAAAAAGATAACCGCCAAAATCGGTACTCTTCTTCTCCATTAAAGCGCCCTGGACCAATTGATATACCGTTTTGATCGCTGAAGGGTGGTAGTGGATTTTTCCAACAACCGCTTCAGGTATGGTTTCCTGATAGTCAATGGTAAAATATTCTTGCTGACTATCATTGGAGAACAGTCCATCAACCGGTGCTTTGCCGGTGAGGTTTCCGGAATTCCCATCCTGAAAAATGGCCAGCCGTTCCTTCAGAATCTTCCGGCTGCGCGCATTGTTCCAGATGGCTGAGGCAAAAACAAACAGCAGAACGCCCAGCAATGCGGTCCACAAAACCCGGTTTGACATGTACCATGGGTTATCCGCCGTGGTGCCGGATGAGGTAGTCTGGATACTGCTATCGACCTTATCCAGGGCAGACTGGACGTTATTCCTGGCCTTCAGGAAGGCATTATGAAGGTCTTCAATTTCGGAAAGTGGCATTAACCTGTCTATATCAATCCGGTAATCTTTCCAGGTATTTTCATGTAAAAGAACCAGTTCGGCAAACTGCATTTTGATGAATCCCTGTTGCTGCTTTAATGAGTCAAGACCGGGAGTTCCCAAATTAATGCGTTTCCTGTCGGCCAGATAGGCCGCCAGTCCGGTTGCCAGGTCGTTCTGAACCTGTGTAATCTTGTTAAGGGAATCCAGCTGATTCTGCATGATCGGTTCAGTGCGTGTCCGGACCAGATTCCTCAGGCTGTCGTTTCTTCTTTGACGGATAGACGGATCCTCACCGCTTACCCGGTCAGACTGGGAGATTTGAAACCTCAGGTACTCCTCCCTTAAATTAAAAACCGAATCATTCAGCCTGTTATAATGCTCGCGGTACAACTGAAAGGTGTCTTTGGGCAGACTATCTGCATTCAGTTGTGATCTTTCATTGATTATGGTGGCCGAAAGCGTTTCCAGTTCTTGCCGGTAACCGGGCCGGTTGAGTTCATCCACCGATTTCCTGCCGGCAAAGTCCTTCACTTTCTTTTCGAGGTTCTGATAATTTTCAGAAACGACCTTCATTAAAGCCGGGCTGTAACCCACGTTTATATTGGGTTTTCTCGAGTTTGAAGTTACTTCTGTCCCTGTGACTGCCTTTTTTGACTCTACCTGTAAAACCATTTTTACGGCATCCGAGCCATTCGCTTCGATTTTATCCCACTTACCGGTATCATATAAAACCCGGGTCAGGGCATATTGAAAACGGGCGGTAATTTCAACAGCACCGGTATAACCGTTCAATACCTGCAGTACAAGTTTCTCCCTGGTTTGAAAAGCCAATCCTCTTTTTTTCTGATCAAAAGAGGTGCATCTTATATTTTGCTGCGGGGCCCATTCGAAATCCCACTTTGAAAGGCATAGGAATGGCATTTTACTGGTATCGGCAACCGGGTTTCCATTCTGGTTATTCCAGATCACTGAAAAATCAAGCTGGTACAGGTTATCTCCTTGCAAAGACAGCAGCCTGTAACTGATGTATCCGGCCATCTCTTTCTGAGATTGGTCAAACCAGGTAAAGGATACCTTTCTCTCCTGCGCTTCAATACTCCCCAGTACGCAGATAATCAAGTAAATGTTTATCAGTAACTTCTTGGCAAGGATTGGCATAAAACTCAATACAAGTAGGTTACGAAAAGTTTGCGGTGCTCGCTTTCGGTAACAAAAGTATTAAAATTTAGATCGGATTCGTTCAGAAAAAGTCCAATGGGATTCAGCATCCGAGCTGTGACAATTTCTCATAGGCACCCGTGATGCTGATAATCAGGTCTTTCTTAAGTTCCCTGAAATACCTGCGGGAATTTCCGTGTACAGCTGAATCAAAATGGTTGATGCGCTCCAATAAATTTTCCTTGACAATAATGATCTCGTTGATCATTTCCTCGTAGGCCGAGAAATCCTTATCAGGATGCTCTTCAATACAGGCATAACAATCCAAAATCAAATCAGTAATCAGGTAATCTACATCCTTTTTTAGGTTTTTCTTGCTGGCCATATCAGTTAATAAAATTTTTGGTACTTAAATATAGTAATTATTTGGTGATAAACAAATAATTGAGAAAAAAACTACCTAAGGATCAGCGGATTTGAAATTTATCCAATTCCCTCAAGGGAAGAATAGCAAAATCAACCGATTCGACCACCGCGTGGTCCGGACCTGATTTGCACCATTCCACCAGCATCCTGACATGGTCCAGGCTTCCCTGGGCTTCAATAAAAACCGATCCATCCGGCTTGTTTTTAACATAGCCGTTCAGGCCAAGACTCCGGGCCATTTTCAGTGTGGCATATCGGTATCCCACCCCCTGGACCCTGCCTCTCACCGCAATTTCGGCCCGGGCTAAATTCTCCATCGGGAATGAATCATTTCCCTCCGGTTGAATCAGCCGGTTGAGAAGGAAGGGAAACCATTTTTTCAGGCTTCGATTTATCCATGTCCGATTCAATCAGTGCTCGAACAAAATACACTCCATCAAGGGAAACGGTAATCCTGCACCAGAGCGTCGCTTTGGTCACAGGTAAGGTAAAGATCAACTCCCTTGGACGGCTTTTGATGATTGTTCCACCGGCCTTTACACAGGCACGATAGTAACTCTCCAAAATCTCAACCGTGGATATTTGTTTATCAACCTGGCCCTTGCTGTTCTTGACCTCGATTTTGATATCCCAGAAAGACCCCATGACCTTCTGACGGAAGAGAGTATCCTTAACGTTCCAGGTATACTCCTGATGATCGAACTTGCTATACTGGACTCTTGTTACAACCGCTTTCGGCATATAATTGATCCTTGGCGGAAGGGTTACGGAGTCGACATATTTGTCAAAAATTGCATTGATTTTGGTATCGAAAACCAGGGGATTAATAAAAGGAACCTCTTTAATGAGTCTTAAACGGTAAACCTTATCACTCGCAAGCACCAGACGGCCCCAAACATTACCATCTTCAGCCGGGATAACAAATTGAACCTGAAGGGTATCTTCAAAGAACAGGCTACCCTTGCTTTCTCCGATCTGATTAACCACAAAATCCCTGAATTTCTTTTTCTGACGGAATACCGAATCATAACTATAGGAAATCTCCCAGTAATGCCCCATGGCCTGCCGGTTATTCTTTCCGGCCACATCCCTGACATCGAGATAATTGAAGTTGTTATATTTCGATATTTTACCCTTTGCATTCTTGTAGCTTTTAATCATCGGGGGAGCCGGAAACTCTTCCGATTGGGATAAGCCCGCACCGGCAGTAAAAATTATTAAGACAAGGGCCGATAATACCAATTTGAATTTCATTTTCATCTATTTAGACTTTTCGAAGAATTTTAGTTTGATTTTCACCGCCATTGAGCAGATAAAGCAGGGGCAGCGGACGATCGACATACTCTCTGAAGGCAGGTTTTGCCTGCCAGGGAGTCACCGACAGAACATTGGCAAGATCCATCCAGTATTGCAGTCGGGCAGCCGGAAGGTTCCAGGTCATATGAAGGTGGTTGGCCGGTGCATAGTGCTTATATTCAGCCATCGAAGCAAAATCAGGTGTTATAAAGGTATGCGGCCAGGTGGCATTGGTTTTATTGCATACGGCATTTGCCAGGGCTGCCGGGAGTTCGACGGTTTCCGCTTCATCCCATACCATGGAAAACATGCCTGACAAAACGCTGTAAGCCAGACGGCCGGCGATTCCCCTGATCCCGCCGGGAGTGAGGAAAGTCACTGAATTTCCCATACCCGGGAAATAGGCGGGATCAGCCAGAGGAAAGGTTATCCGGGAGGTCACTGACTTGGGTGATTCGCCGGGCAATCCGGCCCAGTTAAATGAAGCCGAACCGCTGTTATTCCCATCGACGAATCCTCTGGCAGCCCATTTGTCAGCCGGGAGATCCAGGTTCAGCGATTTTGCGAGAGAACTGATTTCCCAAGGCTCCCAAATTTTCCGGAAATCCATGAAAAGCGGCGGATTTCCACCGGAAAGATAAGTGTAAAACAACATCGTGAGGAGCCCCTGGGTATCGGCTTCCGTTGCGAATGGTATCGCCGGTTTGGGGCCGTTATGGTCAAAAGTTGAATTAAATATGGATTCCATGGCATCTGCTACCGGCAGCGGAATTCCCCGGTGATCGGAGCCCCACTCCAGCTGCGACATGAAGCCTCCGCCAATTCCGTCAAGATCGTTGATCAAGTTCCTGGCAATCAGGTACATTGCAAGGCTATCATTTAATCTGCCTTCGTCTTCGGTAGTTTTCAGTTCCACCTTGCCGAACCCCGTACCGATCCAGTTCCTGAGCGCCTTAAGTTCTTCCCCGTCATAAGCTTTCTTGTGGAGCATATCTGCCAGGAGCTTCATATCCAACCTGGTAATTTCAATACCAAAGGTGTTCCTGGTGGGAATGATATGCTGCATGGCGGTTTCCATACCCATGGAGTCATGTCCGAAAACCACCACCCTTTTTCCTTTGACAAACTGAAAGGTCACGGCGGCGTAAAGCCAATCAACAAGTGAATTCAATGTTTCCCGGGTCATCTCGGGTTTTAACCCATCGTCGGGCCAGGAACCCACATTGATATGCATCAGCCGGCCTGATTGCGCAACCGCTCCAGATACCGCATGGGTAAAAACGACTCCGGGTTTCGGACCGCTGTTACCACAGGTGAAATTCAGCGGGGTATCCTTGGGAAAATGCGCGAGCAGGGATAATACGGTCAGTTGCGGGAATGCCCAGGTATCGGGCAAACCGACCAGTATGGTAACACCGGCGGCGATGAATGAACTGGCCACTTTATCAGCCTCTTTCTCTGTATCAATCAAAAGATCGGAATAAACCACGGGAACCATCCGGCCGTCGGGGAGTTTCACCGCATCGGCAAGCTTGCCGGCATGTATCTTGACGATGTTTCCTGCCCTTTCACGGGCAGCAGGATCAATTCTGGGGTCACAGGTGGCAAAAACACCAATCACGGGTATTGCACTCTCTTTTACGGTTTTTGTCGATATACAACGGGCTTCCATAAACTGATTCTCTTTTCTTAAATTTACCGCTAAAAATATACATTTTCAGCAATCCTTTCACCAAATGATCCGACAGCTTGTACTGACCGAAGATGGTTCCCACTCGTTTTTTGTCCCGGAAATGGGCGAACACTTTCATTCAGTTCACGGTGCGATTCAGGAGAGCTGCCATATATTTATTAAAAATGGATATGACCGGGTCACCGCTGATACGGTTACCATTCTTGAAATTGGCTTCGGAACCGGGTTGAACGCATTGCTGACCCTGATGAGATCAAAGTCGGACCGCCGGTCAGTCATTTATGAATCCTGGGAAGCTTTCCCGCTCAGCGCCGAAGAATCCCGCCAGCTCAATTATCCCGATCTCCTGGAGTCCGGTACGGGGATTTTCAATCAGCTTCACGCTGCACCCTGGGATGTTGAAACTTCTATCATTGAATCATTTAAATTAATAAAAATCAGGGGTGATATCCTTCGTTTCTATTCGGAAAGAACATTTGACCTGGTCTATTTTGATGCGTTCGGACCTGATTTTCAGCCAGATCTATGGACAACCGGAATTTTTGCAAAAATAGGCAGTTCCATGAAAAAGGAGGCGATTCTGGTCACCTACTCCGCCAAGGGACAAATCAGGAGGAACCTCCGGGAAGCAGGATTTTTGGTAGAGAAGGCCCCGGGTCCGCCCGGTAAAAGAGAGATAACCATTGCCGTTAAAAAATAGGTTATGAGTGAAAACAGGTATTTTCCAAAGATCCTGGCCGTATGGGTCCTAATGGCCGGATTGATTCTACCTCCTTTTGGTTTATCAGCCCAGATGGAAAACCATCTGATCCTGAAAAAACAAGGCTTTAAGAACAAGCTCCATTTTTTCACGGGCGACCCGATCACTGTTATTAGAGCCGGCAATAGTTTCCCGGAGGAATATTTCATTCAGGGCATCGGGGCCGATTACCTGGTCATTTCCGGACTGGAAGTTCCGATTTCCAGCATCTCCTGCGTGGTTCATTATCGTACCGGATTTAATTTCGCCGGGTCAGGCAAAGCTCTCCAGATAGCTGCACCGGGTTATCTGGTAATCGGAGCGATCAACACGCTGTTTCAGCACAGGAACACGGGAGGAAAATTCATTGATTTAATTCCCACGCCAACCAATTTGATTGTTGCCGGTTCCTTGCTGACTGCCGGATTAATTTTACCGCGGTTTCAGGTCAGGAAATACCCGATCGGGAAAAAGTTTACCTTGAAAGTAGTCCAGTCAGATCCTGCCTGGAACCGGTGATTCCCGCCTACTGACCGGCTAATGTTGCCTTGTTAAGTTTGCTATGGCTTTTGCCATAAGTAAAATAAACGATCAGGCCAATACACAACCAGACTCCCATTGCCATCCAGGCATAGAGGTTCAGGAAGGTGGTAACGCCCAGGCAGCAAACGATTCCGAAAATCGGAACATAAGGCGACCAGGGAGTTTTAAACGGCCGGTGGGTATCAGGCTGTCTTTTGCGCAGGATGAGGATAGCCAGACAAATGGAGGAGAATGCAAGCAAAGTACCAAGCGAAACCAACTTACTCAGCACGCCGATCGGGAAAGCACCGGCCAAAACCATGGCCAATAAACCAACGATAATGGTGGCTGCATAAGGGGTTCCGAATTTTGGATGCATTTTGGCGAAAACCGGTGGGAGCAATCCGTCCTTGGCCATTACGAAAAAGATACGTGGTTGTCCCAGAAGCATGACCAGTATCACCGAGCTTAATCCGGCCACGGCACCGATCTTGATAAGCGGCGACAGCCAGGTTACGCCAATGGCATCAACACCCACGGCGATCGGATCAGGAACGCCCAGTTTTGTATAAGGAACAATGCCCGTAAGCACCAGGGCAACAAGAATATACAATACGGTACAAATAGCAAGTGAACCCAGAATGCCAATGGGCAAATCGCGCTGTGGATTCTTGGATTCCTGAGCCGCTGTAGAAACGGCATCAAAACCGATATAGGCAAAGAAGATCACCGCGGCCCCCCTCAGGATACCGCTAACTCCAAATTTTCCAAAACTCCCTTGATTTTCAGGAATAAACGGGTGCCAGTTAGCTTTTTTCATGAAGAAAAGGCCAACCAGAATAAAGGTGATGATGACGAAAAGTTTAATAAATACGATAACATTATTAAACCGGGCCGATTCCTTCACTCCGGTAACCAACAGGATGGTCACCAGGAAAATGATGAGCATGGCCGGGATATTCATGATACCTCCCTGAGCCATTTCAAAGCCATTGGTCACATCATTGTATATAATTGGTGCTGTTGTCAGAGCCGCAGGCAGATGAATTCCCATATTGCCGAGCAGACTGACCACATAACCCGACCATCCGACACTTACGGTAGAAGCAGCGAACAGATACTCTACGATCAGGACCCATCCGATGATCCACCCGAAAAATTCACCGATTGTGGCATAGGCATAGGTATAAGCACTTCCGGAGATCGGAATCATGGAAGTCAGCTCCGCGTAGCACAATCCGGCAGCAGCGCATGCAAGGGCGGCAACCAGAAATGAAAGGATAATGGCCGGTCCTGCATAATTGGCAGAAACCTCTCCGGTAAGCACAAAAATACCGGCCCCTATGATGGCTCCGATCCCCAGGGTAATGAGGTTCGTAGCCGTTAAAGCCCGCTTAAATCCGTGGCTGTCGCTTTTAGCCTCGGCCTGGAGCTGATTAAAAGGTTTAACTTTAAAAAGCTGGTTCGTCATTTCGGTTAATTTTAGAATTGTCTAAAAATAGTGTATTTTATTATCGACAGGTAGTGCTTTTAAGGAGTTTTAACATTCTATGTATTTATTGATGGAAATCCCCTAAAAGTGTAATAATTTATCCGGCTGTACAAATGTATGCGGATGTTGCTCAACAGAGCCTACCATGATAATTTCACCACGGTGATTCCCGATCCGCCAAACCGGATATCCTCATCATCGAATCGATTGACCACATCAACTCCTGAAAGATAATCGCGGATCATCCTGCGCAGAATCCCATCTCCCTTGCCGTGAAGTATCCTTAGCTCCGCGGATCCGACCATTACTGCTTCATCAATGAATTCAGTCACTTTCCGCAAAGCCTCATCCGCCCTCAGGCCCCGCAGGTCGAGGCTGGGGGTGAAAGACAACTTGCGGTTTTCCATATCTACACCGGCAAAACTGGTTCCGTATGATTTCACCCCGGTGGCTTTCTTAAATTCGTTTTCAGATACCGGTTCAGCCTGTCCCACCGGGATGGTAGTAATCATCTGACCCATGGCGATCAGCAGGTTGCTGCCGCGGGTCTCCAGGATTTCAGCGAAAATATCCTTGTCTTTGAGGCGTATCTTATTACCTATAGCCCAGAGATTCACAGGTTCAGGTTTCTTTTCTGTAACCGCAGACTTTGGCTCATCCTGATGAATTTTCTTTCTCACCTGTCGGTTTTCATGGTCCACCTTTTCCAGGCGCTTTGAACCTGTTTCAAGGGACTGGTCCATATTGTCCTTCACCCCTTTGCGCAAAGCTTCCAGTTCCTCCCGTATTCCTTTGACGCGAAGCTTTTCAGCCTGCGATTCACGAATTTCACGGATGGACTGTTCTACTTTTTTATTAATGCCCGATAATATCTCTTCTGATTTTTGCCGGGTGTCCTGAATGATCTTTTTCCTCTCCTTTTCAACCGAGGATATCGTTTCCGTGTATTTTACCAGCAATTCGTCGATCTCTTTTGAGTTTTGCCGGATTTGTTGGCGCTTGTTTTCCCAGTAGCGCTTATCCCTGGAAATTTCCCTCAGATGTTTGTCGAATTGAATATGATTGTCACCGACCAGTTCCGATGCCCGTTTGATGACCTCCTCGGGCAACCCGATATTCCTTGCTATTTCGAAAGCAAATGAACTTCCGGGTTTTCCTGTTTCCAGTTCGAACAGGGGCTGCATGCGCTGCACATCGAATCTCATCGCAGCATTCACGACCCCATCGGCTGATGCGGCAAAATGTTTCAGATTGGAGTAATGCGTGGTGACCACACCATAGGCCCCTGAGGCAGCCAGGTCGCCCAGAATGGATTCGGCGATGGCTCCTCCAAGCTGGGGTTCGGTACCGGCGCCGAATTCATCGATCATGAAGAG
>Ga0172379_10001581_pt1 | contig 44698 bp, 41 predicted proteins | sample GrowelOW334metaG_FD_119756 | JGI IMG/M metagenome (GOLD analysis project Ga0172379, IMG submission 119756) | Groundwater microbial communities from an aquifer near a municipal landfill in Southern Ontario, Canada - Groundwater well OW334 metaG | ecosystem: Environmental > Aquatic > Deep...
AGAGAATTTTGTAAATCTCATCTTCACTAGAGGGGACTTTTATTTGACATGTAAACGTGCCTTCCGCCCTGCATTATAGCGTTGTAAATAAGATGTGTCAATACCTATTTGACAGGGCCTTTTACTTATGATAATGTATAAAGCGAAATGGGCATCCTCTTGGAGCCTAATTTTTTTACCTTAAAAACATGCCAAGAATCAAAGGAGTGATACTCCTCTTCTCACTACTCGCGGGCGTCCTGAGCCCGTTTTTTGTTTATTCAGAAAGTCAGCACTTAGTGATTAACGAAGTGCTCTATGATCCTATCGGATCGGATCTGGGCAATGAATGGATTGAAATATTTAATCCAACCGACAATATTATTGATCTGAATAACTGGTCGATTGAAATGGGAGGGGTGACTTATAGTAAAGTTATTACTTTTGGTGATGTCATCATCCAACCGCAATCATTTTTTGTGGTAGGAGAATTAAATATTGTCGGAGCTGATTTAATAGTTGATCGACTGCAGTTTCAAAATGGCGGATCAGAGACAGACGGGATTCGTATCATCAATCAAAATAGTGAAGTCATAGATACTGTATTGTATGATGAACCGAACCCGAATCAATTAACGGACGATACGGGAGTTGCCGGGATCAATTTCGCACCGGATGTGTCAGCGGGTTCCAGTTTGGGTCGCAATTCCCAATCAGCAGATTCGGATAATTGTGTCCAGGACTTTATTGAATATTTAATTCCTTCACCGGGCGCGGAAAACATAATTGTTTTACCTAATGAGGCACCGCAAGCTAACGCCGGTTCCAATCTGAACGGGGTAGTAAATGAAGCAATCCAGTTTGATGCGTCAGACTCTACTGACTCGAACGGTGACGTTCTTTCGTTTGCATGGGATTTTGGCGATGGTGCCGGTAGTGATCAAATTGCACCAACTCATCCCTATGCTGGTGTGGGCAATTATCTGGTAACTCTTTCAGTAAGTGATGGAGAATTACAGAGTTTGGATTCTATTACTGTATTCATAACTGAAGCGCCGATTGCCCCGCCTCCGGGTGGATATTCGGTTGGAATAATAGTCAGTGAACTATTACCTAACCCAGTCGGGTCTGACGCGGAGGGTGAATTTATTGAACTACATAATATCACTAACAATAGAATTGATCTCTACGGATGGAAGTTAAGTGATTTGAGCGGTGCAATGTTTTCCTTTGAGACGCAGTCAATTGAACCACGGGGATATCTGGCTGTGCTTCGGGAACAATCTGACATTTCACTCAATAACAGTGGAGGTGAAAAGGTTATCCTGCATCATCCGGACGAAAATGTTGTAAATGAGATTGAATATTCCGGCAGTACACCGGAAGGAAAATCATACAGTTTATTAGATTCCGGTAAATGGGCATGGACTAAACCTTCTCCCGGAGCGTCCAATTCTTCTGATACGGGCAATAACTCTCCCGAAGCTAAAATTGGCGCTCCGGCCCAAGCGAAAGTGAATCAGGAAATTACCTTTGACGCATCTGATTCTACTGATCCGGACGGAGACAGTATGGAATTCGCTTGGGATTTTGGCGACGGCCAAAATGGAGAAGGTATTGAAACCGCTCATCAATTTTTAAAGCCTGGTTCTTATACAGTAACTCTAACTGCTATCGATGAATACGGAGCTCTGTCTAAGGATTCAGTTGTGATTCAAACTTCTGACTTTGATTATTCTGAAAATTTATTGATCAATGAAGTAATGGCTAATGTGGCGGGTTCGGACAGCGAGGGTGAATGGATAGAATTGGTAAATACGGGGGATAAAGATGTTGATTTATCCGGTTGGCAGGTTACCGACACTAAAACATCTTACAATTTTGCCGATTCGACTTTGCTGGGAGCGGAAGAATATCTAGTCATTACCCGTCCCGAATCAAAGATCACATTAAACAATTCTGCTGAATCAATTCTTTTGATTGATCCTGCTGGCAAGGTTGTTAATGGCGTAGAATATACAAAGGCGCCGGAAGACATTTCTTTTGCCAGAAAAGATTTTTCCGACCAATGGTCATGGACAGAAAAACCGACCCCGGGAGCGGTGAATGAATTTGTTGAAGTGGAGATGCAGACGGCAACGGAAGAAGAAACAGATGATCCGGAGTCGGTAACAGATGCTGATATCAAAACTGTAAAGAATCTGGAGAAAGGTGTTTATGTTAAGACAACCGGTTGGGTGACAGTCGAGCCGGGTTTATTGGGAACACAGAAATTCTATATTATGGATCAGCAAGCGGGCATTCAGGTTTATTCTTCTAAAAAAGACTTTCCCGAATTAGCATTAGGTGACTATATCCAGGTGACTGGCAAATTGTCAGAAGCGAGCGGAGAGAAAAAAATTAATATCAGCGCAGTAGAAGATATTCTCGTACTTGAACCGCAGGAAATCATTCCCGAACCGGTTATTGTAGAGTTGATTGATGAATCAGTAGAGGGAATGCTGGTAACAATTGAAGGTCCGGTGGTGGACAAAAAAGGAAAAACTTTTTATGTAGATTACGGCGGACTGGCAGAAGTAAAGGTATCAATTAAAACTACCACAAATATTGATAGCCCGGATTTAGGCGACGGGCAGATCGTGCAAGTGATCGGGATTGTCAGTCAGTCGAATGAGGCATATCAGATACTTCCGCGCTATCAGGAGGATATTATATCTCCGAAAGTGCTGGGAGAATCTGTTGAATTATCTGAAGAAAAAATAACAGTTACTCCTGTGGAAGAAAAAAAAGAAATGATAAAATATTTGATTGTGGCGGGAGCGGGGATAATTATAGCCGGCGCCGGATTGCTTATGAAGCATTTTGGATTGGTTGAGAAGGTTAAAAGGATATTTATTAAGAAGTGAATGTGTTTTAAATTACAAATAGATTCCTCCGCTCCCCCTCTCCGCCAACTGGCGGATTAGGGTCGGTCGGAATGACTATTAGTAGTGTCATTTTGGCCGTCTTCATGTGTCATTTCGACCGGAGTGGAGAAATCTAAAGCTACAAACATGAAACAATATTATGTGTATGTAATGAGCAGTTATTCCAAGACGCTTTATATTGGTGTTACAAATAATTTAATCCGAAGAGTACAGGAGCATAAAGATAGTCAAATTGAAGGATTCACGAAAAGATATAACATAAAATATTTGGTTTACTATGAAGTAACCGACAATGTCCTTAGTGCTATAGAACGTGAGAAACAATTGAAAAGGTGGAGAAGGGATAAGAAAATAATGCTTATTGAATCGATAAACCCGAAATGGGAAGATTTAAGTGATTTATTTTATTCATAATGGAGATAATGAAGATGAAAATGTGTATCCTTGCCTGCTGTTCTTTTTATCAAAATTAAAGTAAATTATATGTATACCAATGAAGTAAAATGGTAATGTTTAATTTATGGCAATAAAAATTAGAGATTTCAAAGCAGACCGGGGAACATTTTTTACACCATTGTGGTACTTTTTATGCCGATACCGGTTTAAAAAATGGAGTACGGATGATATCAGGCGGTATCAGGATAAAAGAATGAAAGAATTAATCAAATTCGCTGTTGATAATTCCAAGTTTTATCATAGGTATTATCAAGACAAAAATATCAACGATAGTTGGAATTTACCAACAGTAAATAAGAAATTAATCATTGATAATTTAACAGATGTAAATACCCTCAATCTGACTAAAGAGGAAATTTTTGGTTTCTGCCTGGAGATTGAGAAAAGCCGGGATTTTTCGAGGCGATATCGGGGATTGAATATCGGTATGTCATCGGGTACCAGCGGCAACAAAGGTGTTGAGATAACCACGCCCAGGGAGGAGAGCTACATTAAGACGTGCTTCTTAGCCAGATTTCCATTCATACCCGGAGAGAAGCTCAATCTGGCATTTATATTGCGAGTTTTTACGCCGGCATTTAATTTTAATAAATTCGGTCACCGGGTAACCTATGTAAATCAGATGCAGTCAATCGAAAAAATTGTTCATCAATTAAATGATATTAATCCGAATGTAATTTCCGGTCCGTCTTCAGTACTTCGTTTATTGGCGAAAGAAATAGTAACAGGTAAGCTTAAGGCCAGACCAACCAGATTAATCTCATATGCAGAAGTGTTGTCACCAGAGGATAGAATATTCATCAGCAAAATATTTCAGGCGGAAGTTCACCAGATCTATAAAGCAACTGAAGGATCAATCGCCATGACCTGTAAGGCCGGTTCATTGCACATTAATGAAGATTTGGTTGCTGTGGAATTATTGGAAAAAGACGGAACCGCCACACCGATCGGCCAGCCGTGCAGTCGAATGGTCATTACAGATTTGCATAAGACTTCCATGCCAATAATCCGATATGCTTTAAATGATATTGTATCCATCAGTCCGGATAAATGTGCCTGCGGTTCTTCGTTTCGCGTAATCAAACAAATCCAGGGTCGGGCGGATGATATATTATGGACCCGCAATAAGCAAAACAATTCCTGGGTATCAATTTTTCCTGACTTTATCAGCAGGGCGATAATTTCCGCTTGCGATAAGATTGATGAATATCAGGTTGTTCAGGAGTCCGCTGAATTATTGGTTATTAGAATACAACCACAATTGAACGAAGAAAATGAAAAGAAAATAGCCCGTGCAGTAAAAAATGTTTTTTCGAATTTTGAATGCTATGAACCTCATGTTATCATCAAATGGGAGCAACCAGTACCCAATGAACGGTCAGGCAAACTTATTCGTATCTTCCGGTCCTTTCCAGAACCGGTTTAATATTAAAATAAAATAAATGAGCAAAAGACTTCTTTCTTTAGACCTAATACGCGGAGTAGGTATTATGGGCGTTATTTTTTTACACGCTGCGTTGTATCATTTTGGCGGCATTTTCGATCTTGATATGGATAACCCGCCATTGGTTGTCACCATTATTGGTTTCTTATTGATGTGGGCGGGTTTATTCGCCATAATTTCCAGTTTTGGCTATGCGTATCGCATATCCAACCGTTTGGAGGAAGGTGAGAATGATAATAAAGTTGCTAAGAGTTTATTTTTCAAGGGGGCGGTATTATTAATTTTAGCTTCTATTTATTTTGTTTTCATCGGACCGGCGATCATTAATTTCGATTCCAGAAGTTTTCTAACTTCCATGGTTGATGGCCTTTTAATGCGGGGGCAGTTCCCGTCATTTTCATTCGAGCGTTTTGTCTATTTAGATGCTTTGGCTATGATGGGTTGGAATTTAGTATTTTTATCTTTAGTAGTTTGGCTGTTTAAACTCCGAGCTAGCAACAAGTTCAAATTTGCGAAAGTACTTTTAGTCCTGGGTAGTTTAATAGTTTTATCATCTGCAGTTAGGATCCCGCTTTTTGAATGGTATGAAAACTTTGTAAAAACCGGGAACAGTTTTCTTGTATGGTTATCCAGTCAATTCATCAACAAAAACAATCCCATTATTCCCTACATTGGCTTCGGATTTATCGGTGCTGCTTTTGGTATATTTTCCTCGGGTGGTTGGCAGCACTTCAAAAAAAGATTCGCATATATATTCGGATTATTCTGGTTAATAACGGGCGCAACAATTATGTTCATGCTACCCGACACCATGCTGGAGCGGACTATTGATTGGACATGGTATTCGATTATGCTCGCACAGCTCGGAATATTTATTCTAATTATCTTAGGTGTCCAGGCTTTGGTTGATAATCCAAAAAGAGAAGCCTTTTTCAGTAAAAGAATAAGGTTGATAAAATATTTTGGTGTCATATCCTTATCTATTTTCTTTTTGGAAACGCCGCTCAGGGAATTATATGCCCATCTTTGGAATTGGGTTTGGCCCGGATGGAATGATACTATTAATATGACATTGATATTTGGTGCTACATTAGTGGTAATTTGGTCGGGACTAGTTTATTTATGGAAGAAGTCTGAAAATAATGGAGGTTTAGAATGGATGTTAGCAAAGTTTTACAGGAGCATGAAAGTCAGATCAGAGAAAGTTTATAAAATAGAAGACTAAAAAAAGTCAGTTGGAATAATCGCAGATGAGGATGTCTGCCCGCCATCAGCCTACGGCTTCAGGCATTGGCAGGCGGGCGCATCCTCATCTGCTTTAGTTTGAATAATTCTTGACAAATAAAGCGACATTTGTTTGTATTAGGTTGCGGGTTTCTGCTAAATCCGCAGCAGTACCAGTGAGACTGCGAACGCAAAGGAGGATTAGCTAGTCCTATTTAGAGGGTGGCTTCCTCTAAGCTTGAGACGGGGTTCGAATCCCCGTTATGCGGTCGTCGCAGGCTCTTCGGGGCGGAAAAAGCTTAAGTAGGACAATCGTTCAAAAACACGCGTCACCGTGGGGGTGATTCAGGAATTGTGTTTACATCAGGTGAATCACATCTCCTAGTCATCCCCTGTTTTTTTATACAAAAAAGCGCCGTCTTCTTTTACAGCCGAGGCGCTTTTGTAATATTTATTTTAATCTGCTAGCGGACAACCAGGATTACTCAACATCCAGGACCAGTCAAGAAGATTGTCATGTGGGTTAAATCCACGTCGGCCTAAATCAAATTGACACGATTCAAACGCATTCATGTATGAGTTTCTTTCCGGCAAGGTCCAGTCTCTAATTTCATCTCCCAGTTTGTTGGGAAGATTACTGTAATCTCTTACCCTGTCTTTCCAGATCGCATTAATTTTATCAGCGAACTGTCCTTCAGAGAATTGTAATGGCGCACCAATTGTTACATACTTATAAAATGCGTCTGTTTGATAAATACTTATTCTATCATTAACCAATAAACCCCAGGAAAGAGCGGTCAACCAGTCCGGAATGCGATGCGCTCCGGATTCATTGATAAAAAACCATTCATGACGGGAAGTACTGACGGTCTGGTTTTTATAATGACTTGTGCCGATATTAGCAAACCAACCATAGGTAGTTTCATCGAGCCAAATTTTCAAACGAGCTATCGGTGTATTGTGATCAACGTGAAATTTGATTTCATCGCAACGGGCGTCCCTACCCCATCTCAAAGCGTAAGCATCATTGATGTTAATGGTATTATCCGGGTTCAAGGTATAAACATGGGTTGCATCCGCTTCAGCTGGAGTATTAACAAGGATGCAAGTTCCTGCCTTTACATCATCAGTGTAGGGATAATTCGGCGACTTCCAGGTTTTGGCCTGCGCTGGTTGAAATAGTGGGAATAATACAAAAACACAAATAGCTATTCCAAAAGAAATTTTTTTCATAAACATTATAGTTAATGTTAGCTAAAAATATTTAGTATCCTAAAACGTTTCACTACTTCCATAGCGCCAGGCATCTAGATCATTCTGATCTGGGCACGTACGATATCCTTGATTAGACTGGAACCAGCGCCAATCGAGCAAATTACCACAATGTCTATCTGTAGGACTTCCGCATGAACTGGGGCAACTGGTAAACAACTTAGGATATCCGTAGGTATAGCCGCTTAGGCTTGTTCCTAACCGCGTTGGAAGCGTATCAAAATTTCTGTCACCGTTTTTCCAAATCGCTCTTATCTTTTCCGCATACTGACCATCGTTAAATTGCAGCGGACTGCCTATGGTTACGGAATTGTAAAACGAATCAGTTAAGCGTGGACTGATTTTTAGGTAATCTTCTCCAAGTAGTCCCCACGACCAACCGGTAAGAATATCCGGAATGCGGTGTGCTCCAGACTCATTAATAAAAAACCATTCATCACGGGATGTACTTACGGTTTGGTTTTTGTAGTGTGAAGTACTAATATTCTGGAGCCAACTCTGTGCGGTGGTAAGAAGCCAACTGCTAAGCCTAGCTTTAGGTGTATTATGATCAACGTGAAATTGAAGCTCATCACAGCGTGCTTGCCTTTCCCAAAAGGCAGGATATTCAACTGCCAGTAATTTAGTATAGTCCGGATTCAAAGTATAAACATGGGTTGCATCCGCCTCGGCGGGCGTATTTACCAACGTGCAATTATCTCCGGCTGTTATTTCATCAAAATAACTGTCTAAATACGGGGTCGCTTTAAGTGGACGACTGGCTGGCAGTAATAACAAAAATAAAGTAACTGATAAGATGAGTGCTTTCTTCATATATGTTCAGTTAATTATTAAACTGATTTTAACGCAATACTATTATACCACCCACCAAAAGAAACTGCACTTTCCTTTTTAGCTGATTTACAGTAGATTATAGGTATGTCTGCAAAGCAAAAGAAGATAGTTATAATTGATGGGAATGCCCTGATCCACAGGGCTTTTCATGCATTACCCCCTTTGCAGAAAAAGGACGGTACTTTAGTGAACGCGGTATATGGATTTACTACAATATTACTTCGGGTATTAAAGGAGATTAATCCGGAATATGTGGCTGTTACTTTTGACCTGAAAGGACCGACTTTCCGGCATAAGGAATACAAAGAATACAAAGCCACGCGCGTTAAACAACCCGACGAGCTCTATGATCAGATTCCGATTATCAAAGACCTGGTTCGGGCTTTTAACATGCCGATTTATGAAGAAGAAGGCTTCGAGGCGGACGATGTGATCGGCACAATCACCCGGAATAAAACGATCACTGACAAGCAGATCAAATCAGTAATTGTCACGGGAGATATGGATGCTTTGCAACTCGTGAACAGCAATACGGAAGTTTACACGATGAAAAAGGGAATCGCTGATACGGTTACCTATGACCGCAAGGCGGTTAAAGAGAAATTTGACGGATTAGAGCCGGAGCAGATGATTGATTACAAGGCATTACGCGGGGATCCTTCGGATAACATTCCGGGTGTGAAAGGAATCGGTGAGAAAGGCGCGATAGCATTACTTGCGGAATTCGGGACAATCGAAAAGATTTATGCATCACTCGATAAAGCGGACAAACAAAGCGAAAAGATTTCTGAACGAACCCAAAAACTGCTAAAAGAGCATAAAGAAGATGCTCTGATGAGCAAGATGCTGGTGACGATTATTACGGACGTGCCTTTTGAGTTTGATCTGGAAAAATGCAAAGCGGGGAATTACAACCGGGGAAAGGTGGTTGCTATTTTACAGGACTTGGAATTTAAAAGTCTATTGAATAAAATCCCATTTGCCGAAACGCAATCGAAAATTGATTTATTTTCCAAAAAATCAGCTGAATCGGAAATAAAATTTGATAAAAATCTTGATTATCACCTGGTAGATACATCGGAAAAGTTTGATAAATTTTTCAAAGAGCTTTCCAAACAGAAAGAATTTGCCGTGGATACGGAAACTACCGGATTAAATACCTTTGATACCGAGCTTTTGGGGATCAGCTTCTGCTGGAAGCCCGGCTTAGCTTTTTATGTGCAACCGAAAAAAGAATTTCTTACAAAACTGAAATTCATTTTAGAAGATGAAAAAATCGAAAAATTTGGACACAATATTAAATTTGATATGGAAGTTTTGACTCAGTATGGGATCTTCATGAAGGGGATTACTTTTGACACGATGATTGCCGCTTACCTCTTAAATTCCGGTTCCCGACAACTGAAGCTGGATAGTGTTGTGTTTTCCGAGCTGGGTCACGAAATGATTCCAATTGAAGCACTCATCGGTAAGAAGGGAAAGGATCAAAAAACACTGAAAGATGTTTCGATCGAAAATGTTTCTTACTATGCCGCAGAAGACGCTGATTTCACTTACCGTTTGGTTGAGCCATTAAAGAAGCAACTGGATGAGAAGGTGAATTTGGGGTTGTTTGAAAAAATTGAAATGCCATTAGTCCCGGTTTTAGCTGAAATGGAAAGAGACGGGATTATCGTGGATTCTGATTTCCTGCGAAAGATGTCTATTGTGTTTACCAAAGAAATAGCTAAACTAAAAGATAAAATCTATAAACTAGCCGGTAGTGAGTTTAATATCAGTTCACCTTTGCAACTGAAGAAAATTTTGTTTGAAGACCTGGGAGTTTCGACTGATAACATTAAAAAAACAAAAACGGGATTTTCCACGGCGGAAAGCGAACTGGAAAAAATGCGTGATTTGCACCCGATCATTGATCTAATCTCACAATATCGCGAATATACCAAACTGCAGTCGACATATATTGATGCCCTGCCGGAATTAATCAATAAAAAGACTGGCAGAGTGCATACCAGTTTTAATCAGACAGTCGCGGCAACCGGACGACTTTCCTCGTCCGACCCGAATTTGCAGAATATTCCGATTCGAACGGAAATGGGGCGTGAAATCAGAAAAGCTTTTGTAGCGAATAAGGGATATAGTATTCTGGCGATTGACTATTCACAGATTGAATTAAGAATCGTCGCATCGCTGGCAAATGATATAAGGGCGATCGAAATTTTTAATGCCGGTGAAGACATTCACAAGAGTACTGCCGCCGAAATTAATGGGGTTCAACTTGAACAAGTCACAAAAGAAATGCGTTACGCGGCTAAGGAAGTAAATTTCGGGATTCTCTACGGTATGGGGGCATATGGTTTGGCTTGGCGTGCCCATATTGATCGGGATAAAGCAAAAGATTTTATAGAAAAGTATTTCAAAGCATTCAGCGGGATTAAGGAGTATCTGGATACGACAAAAGCGCTGGCAAGATCTTTAGGCTATGTTGAGACCTTGTTTGGTCGACGTAGATATCTGCCAGAAATTAATTCCGGTGTGCCAATGGTCAGAAACGCAGCGGAACGCATGGCGGTTAATATGCCGGTTCAGGGTACCGCGGCGGATCTGATTAAAATTGCGATGATTGAAGTGCAAAAAGAGCTGAAAAGAATAAAAGGAAATTCAGATGGGAAACTTGTAAAAATGATTTTGCAGGTTCATGATGAGTTGGTGTTTGAAGTACAAGATGATTATTTGAATACTGCAGCAAAAATTATTAAAGAAATCATGGAAACAGTATATAAGCTGAAAGTGCCAATTATTGCCGAAGTCAAGTCCGGTAAAAATTGGGGGGAATTAATAGAATTAAAAATTTAAGATGATAATATTAGTTCATGGCGAAGATGCTTTTCGTTCGCTCAAAAGGTTGAAACAGTTAAAAGAGGCATTTATTGAAAAATATAATTCTTCCGGTTTTAACGTTGTTCAGTTGGAAGGTGCGGAAACAACTTTGGAAAAATTCCGATCTGTCAGTTTCACTGGCGGATTATTGGACAGTAAGAGGTTGATAGTGATTAAGAACCTTATATCAGGAGGTGGTGCAGAATTAATTGACGGAATGTTAGAGGTATTAAAAGAAAAAAAATTTCCTGAAGACAATGTGTTGATTGTCTGGGAGGGCGTGGTTGAAGAAAAAGGTAAGGCCAAAATCAAAGGTGGCGCCAAGGCAAAAAAATTACTACTTACCCAGTTAAAAAAAGAACGGGAAGAAACATTCCCCCTGCTTACTAATATTCAACTTTCATCCTGGATTCAAAATGAAGTGAAGGACCGGGGCGGCAGGATTGAAAGAAGCGCTGTGGAAGAACTAGTTGCTAAGGTCGGAACCGATCTGTGGCAGATGGACAGTGAAGTAGAAAAACTGGTCAACTACGTCGGTGGTCAGATTATTACCGGAAAGCAGGTAGAAGAATTCGTGAAATCAAAGTATGACGAAAATATATTTCATCTGACGGATGCTTTGGGGCAGAAGAATAAGGAACAGGCACTACGTCTGGTGCGTGACCAGTTGGCGTTGGGGACCGAACCGCTCCAACTACTTTCCAAATTTATTTGGCAGTTTAGAAATTTAATTCTGGTCAATGAGATGCTGGGAGCGAATAAAACTCAAAAGGAGATCGCTGATACATTAAAACTGCATCCATTTGTAGTCCAAAAGACAGTCCCTCAGGCGAAAAAATTCAGCCGTGAACAACTAGGTCTGATTTATCAAAAGTTGGTTGATATTGATTTTGATCTGAAGAATTCTCAAGTTAAGCCGGAACTTTTATTTGACCTAATGGTTATGGAAATCTGCCGGTAAAAAAGTAAAAACGTAGACACGAATTTGTATAACGAAACGTGGACTAATCAGTCCACGTTCTATTTTCTTTAATTGTGACTATTTCAGCTTATTCAGTTTTTTCATCAGTCTTGATTTTCGGCGGGAAGCGGTATTTTTCTTAATCAGGTTTGTTTTCGCCGCCTTGCCTAGCGCTTTGATGGTTTTTTGAACTAGCTCTTTTGATTCATCTTTTTTCCCGGATAACAAAGATTTTTCCGTTTTTTTAGTAAGATCCTTCAAGTTGTTTTTTGCCGAAATATTTCGGATCCGGTGTTTCTTTGACTGTCTTAGAGCCTTGATACCGGCCTTTTTGATTGGCATAGAATATCCTTAATTATTTTTAAAGTAAACCAATCGTAACATACACATCGTTAATGTGCAAGGGTCTTTGACGTACAATAAAGTAAATGATAAGGTGAAGAGCCTCAAGTTTTGAGGTGGGTTTGATCATTTCAGGCTTCAACCAGAAGAAGGGGGTGCCTTTATGTGCTCGATTTTCGGTGTGATCGCCCTGAAAACAGCCGACCCTGCCGAGGTGATGGAGTACAGCCAGATTGGCGCGTATGATCTTCAACACCGCGGTCACGAATGGGTCGGGGTTGCGTTCTCGGGCGGTGACATGCTCCATGTGGAGAAGCAGTGCGGTCTGATCGCTTCACTGTTCGGCAATCCAAGCGTCGTTGCCAAGATGCAGGACGCTACTCCGCAGATGATGCTGTTCCAGACCAGGTTCTCAACCCAGGGGCGCAGTACCGCCGTCAACGCACAACCGCACTACATGCGGCCGCGCTGGGGCACGATTGCTCTGGGCGCGAACGGCGACATTCCGGACTACAACGGACAGCGTGCAAGACTGGAGCGGGCCGGTTGCCGGTTTGTCAGCTGGAACGACTCCGAGGCGCTGTTGCACCACATCATCCTGAACGCCCAGGACAACCCGAGCAAGCTGCACGAAGGTATTGTCAGCCTGATGCGGGAGGTGCCGGCGTCCTATTCGGCGTGGCTTGCTACCGAGAGCTGTGTCTACCTGTTCCGTGATCCTTTTGCCAACCGCCCGCTGTACTACATGCGGGTCGGCAACTACTTCATCTTTGCGTCGGAAGATTGTGCTCTGCACGCGATTCTGGCGCATCGGGCGAATCAGGGGCACAAGGACGGGACGGTCGAGATCAACCAGTCACTTCCCGGCGAGGTGATCCGCATCACCATGCACGGTGAGATTGAGTATCTCGAAGGCGTGACACCTTCGGTACCGCTGGCGATGTGTGCTTTCGAGCGCGTCTACTTCGCCCGCCCCGACGGCCACGTCTTCGGAGCTCCGCACAATGGCACTCAGCGGTTGTTCTATAAACTGCTGGTTCAGCACGGCGAAGACGGCCGTTACAGTATTCGTATGCTGACTGACGGTATTAAGGAGGTCGGCAGTTTCCGGTACGATTTGGGCAAGCAGCTGGCCCGTGAGTGTCCGGTGGAAGGCGCGGACTGTGTCATTTCGGTGCCCAATTCGGGTAATTTCGCGGCACTCGGATTCGCTGATGAAAGCAAAGTCCCTTACCAGATCGGTTTAGTTCAGAGTCCCTATGTGGCTCGGACCTTCATCGTTCCGGGTAGGGATGCGCGCAGAGAACAAGCGGCTCTGAAGTACCGGCCGATGCGTGGCTTGTTCACGAAGTACCAGCGGATCGTGGTCGTGGATGACTCACTCGTCTACGGTACAACTTTCGAACAGCTGAACCGCATGTTCATGGCGGCTGGTGCGCGGGAAGTACATGCCCGTTTGAGCTGTCCGCCGGTGATCGCACCCTGCAAGTACGGCATCGATATGACATCAAAGGGCAAACTGATTGCTGCAGACATGCCGGTTGATCAGATCCAGCAGATGTTGGGTCTTACCAGTCTGCGGTTTCTCTCGCTCGAGGGAATGAAGAAGGTACTCGGTGCCGGCGCCGAGCACTATTGCACAACCTGTTGGACGGGGCAGTACCCCTTCTGACCCCGGGAAGCAAGTGGCTACCCGGTTTTTTTATTTTCAAAATATTTGCACGATACAAATAATCTGCTAGGATGAAATCATATAAACTAGCTAATATAAAAATGGAATTAAAAGACAATTCACCAATTGTTGAAGATCCAGAAAAGCAGGAAAGTGTTGAAGATATTGATGCAATCGCGGATATACTTTTGGATGCATATATAGACGACGAAGGGAATATTCTGCATTATAGTGATATTGATATTCGTCATCGATATTCTGATTCAGATGCCGGGAAAAAGTTGGGCTTAGATGATATAGGTTTAGATGAAGCTGCAACATATAAACCCTCAGTTATCAGTCTGTTAATTGAGACCTTGTTTAAGAAAAGTGAGGCAAGTAAATCAGTTCTTACTAAGTTAGTTGCAATTAAAATTATCGCTGACCTAAGGCGTGACGGTTATGATGAAGGTATCAGCCCATTATCTGCAGATACCGGGTTAAAGGATTTATCAGATAATGAAGGTGAAAGTTATTTTGTCCGACAATATGCAAAATATTTTCATTTAATGAGGCCTGGTTTAGCATTTGAACAGGATAAAGAAGAAGAGCTGCAGGCAATAGCTGATTTACCTAGTTGGTCTGAAATGCATCAAAGCCAGTTTGATGTGTTGCGATTCCGATTCAATGATAAAATGCTCAATAAGTTGAATCATGATAGCGCGGATGTTGATTACGGGGCACCAAGCACAATGACTGATTCTGATCACGCATATCCCTGGCAGGAGGTGGAAGCTGACATTGATGGGAAATATTTTAGAGGTGATTATCTTACAACTGTGATTGCGCCGGGAATAATTGGTGTTTTCTCTGCTCAGGGTTATTTAGTCGGGTGGCAGGAAGTGGGTGAAGATTTTTTGAACAATCCGGAACATACTGAATTATCACTAAATGAAACCGCTTCTTTACAGGATCAAATACAATTTGAAAATCCGAAAGAAGACCTAGCTATGTTTAAAATTCTAATGTCTTTAGACTTAAGGTCTGCAATTGAAAGTGATTTTAATATTGATTTGTCTAAATTAAATCTAAGGACCCAATATCAGTTTTTAAAATATATAAAAAGCAATACAACAGAGCAGATGAAGCCGGCTCAGGATTTTGTCCAAAAAGTATCAGGACCTGACCAGAGGTTAGAAAGAATGAAAGCATTCTTATCATTAGAATCAGACCAAGTAAACGGTGATAAGTTTATTGAGATTGGTAATAGTCTTGATCCAGAGGAAGCACAAAAGCTTTTTTCAACATATGCACGGCTTGTTGATCAGGCTACAGAAAAAGCCGGTCAGATATATGCAGAATTGTCAGACAAACAGCCGGAAGTGGAAATATCAGAACAATGGATTTATCAGAGCCTGCTTGCCAGAGCAAACGCGCTGATTACAGAAAGCCATCTTAAACTTCAGGATCAGCGGTTGGATGTGGATGAAATGCTTCAGGATCTGGAGAAAGAGTCAGCGTTTCAGGAAGTGTTACGCGCACAATTCCTGCGGATAGCTAATTTGCTTTCTCAGGATGATGTAGATTTATCAAAATATCGCCATGAACAGGAATTGATCGCAAGTAGTCAGGGCAAAGCCGGAGAAAATGAATCGGTTTATTTGCGCGCTCTAAATGCCATGGGAAGATTAAAGCCATTACCGGAACTTTATTGGAAAGTTGACCGTAACTCAGCTGAATACAATCAGCGTCTCGGGGTAGATATATTCGGGCTGATGAAGGGTTTTACTCAGGATGCGGCTGGCCGGAAAACGGTTTTAGAATTTGGTCCGGGTAGTGGTATTGCTAAACACGAGCGTTCACAAAAAGGAATCCGTGACAGATATGAAGAGTATGCGATGAGCGATGCGCTTTACTATGATATTGCCGGTATAATCGGCAAACTAATTGACCTCAAAAAACTGGAGACAAAACTTGGCAGGCAAATAACTCCGGAGGAGCAAAAATCTTTTATTGAATATATTAAAGCGGCAATTCTGATTGAGTCGGGTCAGACCGGTTCTGATAGTATTGTTTATGATGAAACAGTCAGAACTGAAATTCAAAAGGACCCAAATAGATTAAAACCGATTTTACTTACTGCCGGTGAAAGAATGAGTATGGCGGAAGCTGTACCTACAGATCAAGCGGAAGAAACTCCCGAGGGTCCGCGCTATAGAGAAAAATTACGAGTATCCGAGCAAACAAATAATTGGCAAAAGGCCAGGGAGCTGTTAATTGAGGGTATAACTGATTATCTATCAGATGATTTCTATGAAGTGGACGCTTATGAGTTGCTAGATGCTCATCCGGCCGGAATTATAGTGGGTGATTTTGGTCAGATCGGTAAACTGCAAGATGAACAAATTGATTTGGCTCTTGGAGTGCGTTCTACAGTGTATGTTGAAAGAGAAAGATATGCTCAATTCATCAGCGAGGTTTATCAGAAGTTAAAATCAGGTGGAATATATATCGATGACAACGTCAGGGAAAATTTCGGACGATACTATAGAATTGATGAACTAAAAACAGCACAGGAATTAATCAATGATTTATCCGGTCAGGATGGTAAGTCAGCTGATTTCGCAATTTACCTCGTACTTGGGCCGGGGGTGGAGGGGGAGGATTATAGAGAAGGAGACTCGCCACTTGCCATAGTGGTTGGTAAAGAAATGGCGGATCATTCTCTGATTGAAGCGAACCTGATGCCGAATTGTCGAATGGTGAAGTTGAATGATGTCGCCTCTAACACGGAATATCTTAAAAGTCTCGGCCCGGATAATGATGATGCAGACCAGAGCGATCAAAAAATAGCTGCTTAATTTTGAGTAGCGAGTTTAGTCCAAAGGAATTCAAAAAGGATATGGAAATTTTCCGCGATTTCCTGATTGTCGATTAGGACGCCGACAATGTTTTTCTCGGGGAAGGTAATTAGCGAAACTTTATTTCCGCTGATTTTGATATCCATACGAAATGGGAATTGATCAGCCGGGACCAGGCGGGCTTCTAGGAGCTTCTCTGGATTGGACTGATTTAGAGTATTGGTATCCGGGGAAATTACCCGATTAGGGATTCTTTTTTGCACCCGTTTTTTTACATAAGTTGCGGCATAGTCCGGGATGCTTTCTACCAGATCACCTTTGTCTTCGATACTGTCAATCGGCTGATTATTCGCTAGCAGTTCCTCGTAAATTTTAATTATCCCTTCCTTGCCTTCAAAATAACGTACTCCTGGTTTATTCATCGTAATCCGATAAAGCGAATTCAGTGATTCATAGTTGGCATTTAATGTTTTTGCCTGTTGTTGAACCGTCTTCTCTCTTTCGTCTAATAGGACTTTTATTCTTTCTGGGGGCTCGATCACAAAAACTTTCTTACCTTTTATCACTGTTTCAGTAACAAGTCCTTTATCAATTAATGCCTTCACTAAATCGTAAGCATTCCCTCTTTTGTAGGGTATTTTTTTTAATAATCCTCCCATACCGGCTTTACCCAGCTCAAGAAGTGCTTCATAGACGGCCGCCTCTTTTTCAGTTAAGCCGATTTGGACCAGGGTTTTGGCAATAGGGGATGAAATTTTGGGCATAGAAGTCGTGATTAAGTATATTAAATGCTTATTGCAGAAATGATATTTCTGTTTTTATGATAGCACCGTAATAAATAAATGTCAATAGAAAATGACAATAATAATCAATACAAAGTCGTCAAAATACATTGATAAAATTGAATAATGACAAATATTAGTAAAGAATGGCGCTAGGTATTGACAAGATTATCAAATGGGTATATACTGTCTGGTTAACATAAATTATTGCTCTTTTTCAACACTCGATTATCCCAACTAGATTAGATGACCAAGTCATCCATTTAGCGGGTAATATTTTCAAAAGGTTTATCCTCACTGCTTACTCAAAGCTTGGTCAAAGAGAGACAGGCTTTGGTGAAGCAGGAATAAATCTTCTAGAAAATACTTGTCAGTGTATTCCCTGATCACCAAGAGGTGACCGGGGAGCCAGTGCCAAGTATAGAAGCGACTTCAAGACAATCAGGTAATTTGACAACTGAATAAGGTAATCAAAACGGAGAGAGCATCTAAATCCCAGTTTGTCGGGACATGATGGACCAACAGTGAAAACTGTTAGCCTAATGATTACCAAAATAATAAGATAGTATTAAATTTGACGCGGGCTCTCTCATCCAAAATGAAAGAGCCCGTTTTGATTTAGCAGGTTTGGCGAGGAGGGAGTATTCAAGAGGCGCAGAAATCATAAAATACCGCCTCCTGTCTCCTCACCAAACTCTTCTAAGTAAGAGTTACATCGTTCTTTATCGAAATTGTTCTTTATAAAAGCAATGGTATCGAATTTAGGTGATTAAGATGAACTAACATTATTTATTCTGCAGTCCGATCAAGGAGAGACGGATTCGTGGAATAGGAGAGAGTTCATTTCCTAAGTACAATACTTTGCTAATTCGCTCGATAGGATAAACGTTTCAATTCATTTGAAGCCGGTACTAATCAGGTTGGCAGAAGCGAGTCAATCTGTGTCGGTACATTGTCCCAAGTAAGTGAGTGTCGAGAGTCCCGTAAGGGGAAGTAGACCGCTGAAAGACAAACCTATCATCCGTTCTCATAAGGAGATCGGCTGGAGAAAAGAGATTAACCACCTTTTGTCTCCAGAAATCTCCTCGTAATTATTAATCGCTAGAACTTGAGGAGAGAGTTCTGGTATAACCAAAAAGTAAAGCAAGGAGGAAAGCCGATGAGCAGCATCGGTATGTTGAAGTCTGGTGAAGCGGTGATTGACCGCCACCAAAGTCATCTGCATCCGGGAGTGGTTGCACTGCTTCCGGATGCTCTTCGCCGCATCGATGCGGTGGGGAGAAACTTTCTCATCGAGGAGGTCGATTTCGGTCAGCTCATCGGTGAGACCGTCTGCGTCCAAACGACGGATGCGGACAAAATTGTCTGGGCAAAGCGCCCCGGACGCTTCGGGCTCACGCGGTTCGTCAAGAACCGCACGACAGAGCTCTGCAGTGTGGTGACGATCATCCTCAAACGGGATGGTCGCGAGGATTTCTATATCCTCATCACCGCGTTCGTTGGGCACCGGCCCGAGCCAGAGCCCTGGGACCGGAACGCGACGGAGCAATCCGTGGCATTCTGGCGTTCGCATGCCCTCGTGTGGGGCTACGAGGCCATCGTCCCAGGTACGGAAACGGATGAATGCCCGAGGTGAATGAAGTAAGTGACATACCGCTCATGCAGTTTCAACTGTGGGAGGCCGGTATGTCGGTCTCTTCACGTGGTGACTCCCCACCAACAAAAGCGGGAGGAGTGCCAGGCCGATGTCATGCCACAATCGCATGTACGTCGGGCGCTCAAACTCATGAAGAAAAGGAGGTAGAGGATGAACCTCTACCAGAAGATCCACGGAGTACTCGGAGCGGATTTCATCCGCCACGAGGAGATTGCCCGGATTCTGGCGCTTGCGCTGGAATCTGGAAAGAACATCTTGCTGTGGGGCCCCGGTGGCCACGGCAAGAGCGAGATGGTCGCGGCGGCGCTCAAGGCCGTCGCAGCCGAAGACGAGATCTTCGTCCAGTCCTTCGGAGAAGGAATGGACGAGGCGACCCTCTGGGGCGGACTCGATTTCGCCGCCTTGGAGCAGGACAAGGTGCTTCGGTACTTCCCGGAGCAGAGTTTCCTTGCACGGTCCTATGCCGTGTTCGAGGAGATCTTCGACGCACCGGCAAGTGTATTGCTAGCGCTGAAGGACACACTGACGGCGCGCCGCCTTCGCAAGGGCGCGCAGCAGTTTCCGATGGCGACGAGAGTCGTAATCGGGATCACCAACCGCGATCCAGAGGAGATCGCGGATCTGGGCCCCGCGGCGGCGGCGCTCATCGAGCGCTTTCCGCTCCAGCTCAAGGTGTCATGGCCGAGTTACTCGGCCAGGGATTACCTTGAGTTGTTCCGCAAGGTCGGTCCCCGGCTCTCGGGTGCTGATCTGAACGGAACCCAGGGTGTTCTCGCCGAGCTGGTCGCCAAGGCCAGCGAGGGCGACACGCCCATCTCGCCCCGTAGCGCGATCTACGCGCTTGGGGTGGTGAAAGCCGCGGCCAGTCTCCGCGGCGACAGCATGGTCCACAAGGAAGACCTCGTAGATCTGCGGTTCATCGACGGTCTCGAGGGACTGGCGGAAAACATCCGCCAGGAACTCGAAGCCGCGTTTGAGCGCGCGGCGGCTGAGGGACGGATCGTCGAGGCGGAGCGCAAGCTCCAGCAGTTCCTCGACGAGTTCCAGGCGGCTGGTGGGAGCCCGATTAAGCTCCTGCAGGTCGCCAGGCGCCTCGTCGCGTTCGTCGACGAAGCGGCGAACCTCAAGATCACGGACGGTCTCGCGGAGCGGCGTAAGCAGTTGCGTGAGACGGCGAGCGCCAAGGCTGCGGAAGCGCAGAATTTGGCTCTCGCAAACACCCGCATCTAGAGCGGGAGGAGGGAGTCTGGAACGTGTATACGTTTCGTACCTCGCCTCCCGCAACATATCTTCCGCCCACAACGGAGGAGATGCGGGAGGTAGCCAACGGGGTCGGTCTCAAGTCGTTCAGTCGAGACTTGGTCTCCGACCTTTGCAACATCGCGGCAGGTGGCAGTGTCAACTCGCCGTCGTTCTACCGCGAAATCGTCCGGGAGCGGGTGGAGGAAACTCTACCAGCTCCGAATAGATTCGGAGAATGGATTTATCCCGTTCGTGGTAAGAACGGGATAAAGTATTTCGAATCTTCGAATGATAAACAGATGATCGTCACCGCTCACACCGAGGAGGCAATGAGGTACCACCAGAACGTCTGCGATTTCCTGCAGGTAGTGGATCTCTCCCGCTTCCCCGGCGGAAGCCCGCTCAAGCAGGCGATGAGTCTGCTCAAGCTGCTCTCGAAACAGCAAGGCGGGCAGGGCGGAGGTGAAGGTGGGGAACCGCTTCCCATCTTCACAGATAACGACCGTCCCGAAGGGACGGCTGAAGCTCTCCACGAGACGATCGATACTGTTGATTCCCTATCGGCGGAAGAGCAGGATATACTCGATCCCGAAGGGAAAAACCATAGTGTCGAGGACTCGACGCAGAGTGATGGCCAGCGGTCCGGTCATAGTGGGCTGAACAGACTCGCTGTGGCGGAGGATCTCGTTGAAGGGAGTGACAAGCGGGTGATGCTCGATATCTCCCGAACTCTCGACGATTTCACTAAGCTTCAGGCGCGCCGCCAGGTGCGCATGGAACAGGATCCAACTGGTGAAGAGGTTCGTCAGCGGCCGATGCGGTCGCTTAATGAACTTTCGCGGGTGGCCAAGTCGGCTCTCGCGCTTCGCCAGCAGTCGTCCGGTTACTTCCTATACCAGGCAGTGACCGGGCAAATTCCGGTGCGAGAGCGCGTAACGAGGATGGAGCGCAAGCAAGCGATCTTTATCCTCGTGGATGGTTCCGGTTCCATGCGGGGCCGGAAGCACTGGAAGGCAACTGGCGTCGTCATGAACCGCCTCAAAGCGGTCCTCACCGACGACGCTGTTGTCTGGGTGTCGGTCTTTGACACCCAGCTCGGGAAAGTCCAGAGGGCGGGGACTCCTGATGAGGCACGCAATCTCATCAGGGAGTTCGCGGCCGGAAACTTTTCTGGTGGCGGCACGGACATCGCCACATCGGTGAAGGCGGCTCATGCCTTCATCCAGAAGGAGATCGAATCGGGTGCGGCGCTCTACCGCCCCGAAGTCGTCGTCCTCACGGACGAAGATTCATCGGTCTCCGGTGTTGCAAAGCCTGATATCCCGGGAACGCGGGTACATGGCTTTGCGATGGAAGTGTCCAATCCTTCCCTGGTCGCATTTGCACGATCCACGGGCGGGGTTGGAAAAGACAAAATGTGAAAGGAGGTGGCTACGATGATCCGTGGCCCGCCCCAAAAACGTTGAGCATGCCTAAACGTAAAATACCTGCCAAATCTTGGTACCGGGCATGAGGTAAAAAGCCAAGATCGCATCCCAGCGTTAAGGGACGCAGGTAAGTCGCGATAGAACTTACAGGGAATGGCGCACCTAATCAAGCGCTATGGGCTCTCTATGCCATCAATAAGGTATAGATCCCATTCATTGGTAGGTTATGGCGGGAGAGAAGACCGAAAATCCTTCTCTCCCACCAATCGTTCTTTTTCGAAGGAGGTTAAAGAGTTTTTCGGAAGTTCTCTATAATAAACTTCCCTCTTTTCTTCAGACTATTATTCATTATAATAATCTGAAGCAGAGGAGAGTAATAATATTAAAAAAGCCGCCAGTAATTCGCAGGGCAAAAAAGGTTAAAAACATATTCTTTAATCTCTCTCTTTAGAATATGTCATAATCTTTAAAATGCTCTGCGAATTACTGGCGGCTTTTATTTGTTTAATTTGGAGCTTTTGTATTGTTCCGGATGAAAAGGCTTAAGCCGGACAATCTTGGTATTCAAATCAAACTCTTTTAGTTTGGCTTCCAGCAGTTCAGTAAAAGCTACTTGGTCGTATCCTAGACAGATAACGTCCGGCGCAATCTCTTGAATGATTTTGTATTTATCATCTTCATAACCCAGCACTGCTCGGTCGACAGCGGGATGATTTTGTACCGCTTCCAACCTTTCATCTTGTGGTTTTTGTGGAATGTGTTTTTTAACCTGGTTAATTGTATTATCTCTAGCAACGACTACTACCAGATAGTCACCATGTTTTTTTGCCTGTTCAAAAAAATCAACATGCCCTGGGTGTAGGATGTCGAATGCGCCAAATGCCATTACCTTCTTCATTTTTTCTGTTCCTTTTTCAGTTCCATTATCTGATCACGAAGCATTGCTGCTTTTTCAAACTCCAGGTTCTTAGCGGCCAGATCCATTTGGTTTTGCATACTGGTTATCATGTAGGATAATTCTTCCTTCGGTACAATGCTGGCATCAAATTTATCTACTTCTTCTTCCTCAATCTTTCCTCCTGAAAGTCTTTCAGTTTTAATTGCCTTGATTATCGACTGAGGGGTGATGCCACGTTCTTTATTATATTTAATCTGGTTATCTCTCCGGCGGTTTGTTTCGCTGATCGCTTTCCGCATGGAATCGGTCAGTTTGTCGGCATACATTATAATATGACCTTCCTGGTGACGGGCAGCCCGACCCATGGTTTGTACTAGTGCTGTAGCACTTCTTAAAAACCCCTCTTTGTCCGCATCCAGTATTGCAATCAATGATACTTCCGGAATATCTAGCCCCTCGCGTAACAAATTGATTCCTACGATAACGTCATAGGTGCCCATACGCAGTTCACGCAAAATCTCCAACCGCTTAAAAGTATCGATTTCTGAATGCAGGTAATGAACGGCGATCCCCATTTCTTTCAGATATTCCGACATCTCTTCCGCCATTCTTTTTGTTAATACAGTAACCAAAACCCGTTGGTGTTTCTTTACCCTTTTTTGTATTTCCGCCAGCAGATCGTCTATCTGATGCTTGGTTGGTTTGATCTCAATAGTCGGATCCAAAAGTCCGGTCGGTCGGACCAGCTGTTCAACAATCTGCTTACTTATCTTTCGTTCATAATCAGCCGGAGTGGCGGATACATAAACCACTTGCTTTATTTTTTTATCAAACTCTTCGAAATTGAGGGGGCGGTTGTCTTTCGCAGACGGCAGGCGGAATCCATAGTCAACCAACGAACTTTTGCGTGAACGGTCACCGCCGTACATCGCACCGATTTGCGGAACAGTCATGTGTGATTCATCGATAAACATCAGAAAATCATCCGGGAAATAATCCAATAAGGTATAGGGCGGATCACCCGCTTTTCTGCCGTCAAAATAGCGCGAATAGTTCTCAATGCCACTGCAGAATCCGGTTTCTTTAATCATTTCCAAATCATATTTCGTCCGCTGTTCTATTCTCTGCGCCTCGATCAGTTTATTTTCTTTCTGAAATTTTTCCACCTGCCTTTTCATATCCGCTCTGATATTCTTCATTGCTATTTCCTGTTTAGCAAATGGAACTAGATAGTGCGTAGCAGGATAAATTACAATCTCCTCCAAATTATTTTGCACCGCACCGGTCAGCGCGTCTATTTCTTTTATCTGATCGACACTGTCGCCCCAAAACTGAATCTGGTAAGCAATCTTTTCCGAAAAGATTGGAAAAATGTCGATCACATCCCCGCGAATGCGGAATGTCCCTCTTCCTAGGAATGTATCGTTTCTTTTATATTGAATCGTGACCAGATCTTTCAAGAATTGTTTTCGGTCTAAGTTATTTTTTTTGTTGATAACAATTCCTTCATTCTTATATTCAGTTGGCTCACCCAATCCGTAAATGCAGGAAACGGATGCAACGATTATTACATCACGGCGGGAAATCAATTCCTGTGTAGAAGCGTGCCGTAGTCGGTCAATCTCCTGATTGATATCAGTTTCTTTTTCAATATAAGTATCCGTGCGTGCGATATATGCTTCCGGCTGGTAATAGTCATAATATGAGACAAAGTACTGTACGGCGTTGTGGGGAAAGAAATCCCGGAATTCGGAAGCCAGTTGTGCCGCTAGCGTTTTATTGTGGGAAATAATCAAAGTCGGTCGTTGCACTCTGGCAATGACATTGGCCATGGTAAAAGTTTTCCCGCTACCGGTAACACCAAGCAGGGTCTGATCGCGCATACCTTTGTTCAATCCAGTAACAATTTTATCAATTGCTTCCGGTTGATCCCCGGTCGGTTTAAATTTAGATTCCAGTTTGAATTTCATATTGTAATGTAATGGGTAGCCACGAATTAATTCGCGGCACTCTATGATTATATCAATAGAATCGTGATGCGAGAAGGGTTGACATATTTGTCGTAATGCGCTATGGTGTCGTGTCAATTCATCTTGTCCGAATACACACCTCAGAAGAAAGAAGGTGATCATGAACGGTGAATGGACGCACGACTTTCTGGAAAATCTCGTCCGGAATCTGGTGGCGGAAAAGAACCGACCTCTGCTGTTCGAGCCAGTCCACCACAACACCAAGTGGCACGAGTTCTCACTCATGCGCCACAACGCGCTGGTTGTGGAAGCGGCTCAGCGCATGCTGGTGCTGACCGGCGTCGACGTGATGACCGCCGCGCTTTTCCATGACCTGGGGAAGCTGGTCCAGTTCGACAACGCAGTCGCTACTGGCGACTACTTCTTCGCCGGCCACGAACAGTTCTCGGTCGAGCTCGCGCAGAAGTATGGCATAAGCGGTCACGTGCTACACGCGATCCAGTACCACGACATTTCCTATCAGCATCGGGCGGATCGTATTCTGCCCAAACTGTGCGGTGGCGATGTCGGGATGTTGCGTCATCTGCTAGCAATTGCCGCGTGCGATACGGCTGGCAAAGGCTGGACGGACGCGCAGCGTGTCCAGCGTCTCAAGGTGGCGGAGAAATTCCATCACGTCTGCGAAATGGCGGAACTCGACGATTCTTTCGCCGACGTCATTAAGCAGGCTTGTCTGGAATGGTAGTTCGTTTTCGAAGCACTCCTCGGGGCGCTTCTTTTTTATTCCGTTAGAAGTCAAATATCCCATAACTTGCTGAGAGTATGAATGATCACAAGATGGTGAGCACATAGTTTATACCTGTGTGGTTTCTGTTAGAGAAATGCTTGGACTTCTAACGGGATTCATTTGCCCAAATCTGCAATTTGTTTTATTCTTAATAAGTAATATGAAGATTATGAAAGAAAAAACAAAGAAAATATTGCCAAGATTGCTTATGACATTTGGATTTTTTGTTTTATTATTAATTCCTCAGATCAGTATGGCGGTTGATGAATCTGAAGCAGAGGGCGGTTCGTGTACAGATAGCATGATACTCCCGCCATGTACATGCAACGGTAATTGCAGAATTGAAGACATACTTATCCTGGGAGTAAATATTTTCCAAGTTGCCGTAAGTATGTTAGGTGTTCTTGTAGTGGGCTTTATAATAGTTGGTGGATTGGTTTTATTGACATCCGGCGGTAGTACTCAAAGAGTTGAAAGGGGTAAAAAAATTATTTCGGGAACTTTTTTTGGCGCTCTCATTGTTGTCGGTTCATGGTTTGTTGTTAATACAATTTATTATGCAAGCACGGGAGGAAGTAACAAGGTGTTTGGAACAAGTTGGTTTGAATTGAAGGAATACCCCCCAATAGAAATAATTCCACCTGTGTATACCCATGATGATGAGGGTAATGAAGTTCTTGTTACACCAGAATGTTCAGATTTACCTGCAGTTGCAGTTTCATATGGCGTACCATATCCTAGACAAGAATCTGCTGACTTGTTGAGATTAAAAACTTGTATTCAAAATAATATTGATATGGGATTGGTTGATATGGGGCAGATATATACATATGATATTACACATGATACTTGTAATTATACTCGAGGTAATCCTGTTTGTGATACTGAATGTTCTCATTCTTCTAGTAGAAGGCCATCTTGTCACTATGGTGGTACTACTGGAAGTAATGGTGCAGAGGCGGTTGATTATAATGCAAGGGATAACTCGCTACAAGGGGAAACGATACTCAATAATCAAATAAAGGCAGCGGTGAATGGTCCTTGTAACGAATATGTCGGCTATGATGATCTTGAAGTTTACTACGAGGATGGTGTTTATAAACATGCTCATACCCACCTGAGTACAACAGCATGTGATGCAAATTGATTCCAAATAATTAAGATAAGAAATAATTTAGTAATCAATCTTGGGTTCTAGGAGTAAGCTGCCAGCTAAAAATCAGCTCAACATATTATAACGAGACCATAGAGTCTCGTTGTTTTGTGTTGCTGTATGTATTAAATAATTTTTTGCCAGAAGATTCGATTGTATGATAAAAAGCATGAGATATAGCAAACACGACTGCGAAAAATAAAAGCATGATCCAAGGATTATGGTAATTAAAATTGAATCCTGAAATTTTTTCTACAATTCGGAACAGAAGTTGAATCGGATAGTGGATTAAATAAATTGAAAAAGATATTTTTCCAATATACATCAGGACTGGATTTTTTAATAAGTAGCTCATAATATTACTTCGGATACTTGATACAAGAATCAGGGGAAACACTATACAAGCGGTTACGAGGTCTATTCCGGTTATTGTGCCGATTCTAAAACTCATAAAAAATATCAAAATCAACACAAAGATTATGAATTGGAAATCATATAAATATTTTGATAACTTTAATTCTTTCCCATCATTTTTTTTAATTAAAATAAATAACAAAACACCCAGGAAAAAATCTAGCATTGTTCTTAATATCCCGGAACTAACAAAAATAATTTTTTGATCAGTTATCATTGTATGTGTGATAAACAGAAAGAAAAGAAATGGTAGCAAAAAGCAAAGTATATATAGTGAAATAGCAAAACGTTGATTTTTTACCTTTGAAACAATAAGAAAAAACAGAAGATTAACAAAAAAAATGGTAGACACTGCCCAGGATGTCGCATTGAATGAAAAACCGTCTTCCAGGCCGGTATTCTGCAGAAGAAAAATATTCAATATGAAATGTTTTAGGTTATTATACTCATAAACATATTCTTGGGAATTAAATATGTTTACAAGAATCACGACTTGTATCAGCACAATTATCAAAGTGAAAAAATGCAGTGGGTACAATCTCAAAAAACGGCTGATAGCTAATTTATTAAAACTAGGCCCCTTCTTTTGATTCAAATATTTGTATGCAAGAACAAATCCTGACAATAATATGAAGAAATCAACCAATATCAGTCCCGCATTATAAAATGGGAAAAACAAATGAAATAAAGGTTCTGCTCCAAACTGCGCTTTATAGTGCCAAAATACAATACCGATTGCGGCAATGCCTCGTAATGAATCAAGTTCCCTAAATCTGTGGAGATTCATTTGGTTATCCATATGTGTTTATTATATCATGTTTAATTTGTTACTCTTCTACTATTCTATGTTTGGGAATATAATATAAGTAAGTCGCTCATGGCAGGTTTTAGAGGGTGGCGTTCGTCATCCAGAAACGGAGGCGTTGCCATGTCCGAAACCACCGCTCCTAGAATGCTCGATATCGAGCTAACTACTCCCGGGTATGTGCGTTGCACGGAATGCCCACCCATTCCCGTTCCGCTGGCAGTTGGCAGAGTTTACCGTATCGGGGTACAAGATGAAGTCGTGCGTCCCGAAAGCGAGACGGTTGCTCTGGATCCTGTCGATCCGGACCTGGAACCCATTTCTGTTGCGAAGGATCTTCTTCGCTGGCCCTTCTTTGATGCGGTAAGCTAGTCCGCATTGTTACAGAGCGCGTATCTTAGGTAGATACTGCGCTTTTTTTTAGTATTGACAGAAGCACTTTATTCTAATAAACTGAAAGTGGCTGTCGTAGCGGTCAATTAACCGGCGAAAGGTGTCCGCCATGGAAGGCTCGGTTTCAGATCATCCCCATTTCGAAGGGGAATTTTACGCGCGGGAAGTAGTAGAGAGATCCGCTTCCATCGATCGTCACGGCGAGTTGCCGTGTGGTTGTCACCATATCTTCATTCCCGATCCCGATGGCGATCATGAGCCGGAATTCGATCCGAAAGCAGAGTTGGCAATTATCAATGCCAGAATCGCCGAGCTCGCCCGGAGCTAGTCGGAAGGGAATCTTCCAATAAGTTCGTACAAATTGCTACGTAGCCGGGGTAGCCTTTGCGGTTGCCCATTTTTTATTGCTTGCGCAACTTCTCCGAGTTTGACATAATTGGACTATGATTACGTATTTAAAAGGAACGATTAAATATAAGAATAAGGGGTATATAGTATTGGACGTTCATGACGTCGGATATCAGGTTTTTGTATTACCCCAATTACTGGAAAAAGCAAAAGTTGATGCAGAAACAGAGTTGTATACCTATCAGAATGTTACAGAAAATAAAGTTGAGTTGTACGGATTTAGAAATATTTCCGAGTTGGAATTTTTTGAACAGTTGATTCAAATTTCCGGCATTGGTCCGAAGTCCGCATTGGGCGTTATGAACCAGGCGAGCATTGAAGATATTAAGCGGGCGATTATTCACGGTGATTCGTCAATGTTGACCAGGGTATCCGGTATCGGTAAAAAAACAGCGGAAAGAATAATATTAGAGCTTAAGAATAAGATTGATATATCGGATAAAGACAACAAAGAATTTTTGCAGGAATCCGGTTTTCAGGAAGATGCCGACGCGATGGACGGTTTGGTCAGTCTGGGGTATTCGCTTAGAGAAGCAAGGGAAGCGATCAAACATATTCCACGGGAGGCAAAAACAGTTGAAGAAAAAGTGAAAGCATCACTGAAAGTTTTGGGCAGAAAATAGATATAATTTATGGATATAAGAAAAATAGAGGATATTGAACAGGCACATCAATTTATCGTAGCCCACGCGTTGGCTAGTGGGTCGTTTTTGCAGTCAAAATTTTGGGGAGAGTTTCAAAAAAAATTCAGATTCACCTGTTGGTATATCGGTGCATTCGATAAAGATGAATTGAAGGGTATCGCGCTCGTAATAAAAATAGGTCTGCCTTTCGGCAAGTGCTATCTTTATTGTCCCAAGGGTCCGGTGGTGGTTACTGGCAGTGGTGTTTTAAATGTATTGTTGGGGGGGATTAAAAAACTGGCGGAAAAAGAGGGGGCAATTTTTCTGCGCTTTGAACCGGCGTTTGAAAGTGGGTATTCAAGGGTGATTCAGGAACAGTTGGGTGTTATAGTAACAAAAGAGATTCAGCCGAAGTCCACTTGGATTCTAGATATTGCGAATAGTGAGGCTGACTTACTTTCCGGCATGAAACAAAAAACCCGTTATAACATTCATCTCGCGGAAAAGAAGGAATTAGTAATCAGAACCAGCCGTGAAACAAAGGATGTTGAAATATTTTTTAGTCTGGCGCAGGAAACGGCAAAAAGAAATGGTATCAATACCCATTCGAAAAATTACTATGTCGAAATGATGGAATCATTGTCGGGGCATGCCATGATTGATCTGTATTTGGCGGAATTTGAAGGCAAGACAGTTGCTGCTAATCTGATGATTTATTTCGGTGAAACGGTGACCTATTTGCACGGCGGTTCGAATTCGGAATACCGCCATCTGATGGCTCCCTATTTACTGCATTGGGAAGCGATCAAGGATGCAAAGAAGGATGGTTACAGCATATATGATTTTGGTGGTGTCTCTGACGAGAGTGACAGTACACATAAGTGGTCCGGCATTTCACGTTTCAAAAGAGGTTTTGGCGGCAGGCAGGTTGACAGTGTCGGCACATTTGATTCTGTTTATAATCATTTTTGGTATAAAATTTATGAAACGGCGCGAAAGTTTAGGAAATAATAACTATTCTTGCGTGAATGTTAAATATCACTTATTATATAGGACGTTAGCCTGAGAAGGGTGATTTTTTTTAAGATTTATACCAAATAATAATGATCAAAAAAGTTGTAATCGCTGCCGCAGGCCGGGGCACTAGAATGCAGGGTTTAAGCAAGGATAAGCCAAAACACCTGATCGAGGTGAACGGCAAGCCTTTTCTTTATTATCTGCTGGAAAATCTGAAAAAAGCCGGTTTGGAGGAGATTATTATTGTGGTCGGCTATAAAAAGGAAGTATTGGAGAAATTTGCCAGAAAATATGATTCTAATATGACAATCATCAATCAGTTCGAAAAACTGGGCGATGAATATGGGACTGCCAGTCCGATCAAATGTGTTGAGGATTTAATCGGTAATGAACAGTTTATTTCTGTTTGTGGTGATGATTTATATTCTGTCGCGGATTTAAAAAACATGATGGTGGAAGATGATTATCATTACGTTGCTGCTAAAACAGCTGAACATCCAGAAAACAAAGGAGTACTAATTGCAGAAGACGGATACCTGGAAAAGATCATTGAAAAACCCAAAGAATTTGTGGGCGACTTGGTAAATACCGGTATGTATAAATTCACGCCGGAGATATTTGAAATTGTGAAAGACGTAAAATTGTCATCTCGCGGGGAATATGAACTTACCGATGCTATTTCCTATCTTGCTGGCCAGAAGAAAGTCAAAGTAAAAAAAATTAAAGAATATTGGCTTGAATTCACCCGTCCGGAAGATGTGATTGCGGTCAGTGATTTTCTTAAAAATAACCAAATATAATTTTCAATGCCCAGGCAAAAAAATATTGTAACAATCGGAGGCGGAACCGGATCGTCTGTCGTCTTGTCCGGGCTAAAAAGATATCCGGTTAATCTTTCCGCAATTGTGACAATGACGGACAGCGGGGGGTCTACGGGTAAATTGGTGCGCGAGCTCAATGTCCATCCGATGGGTGATGTCCGCCAGGCGCTATTGGCATTATCCCATGCGGAAAAAAACCACAGGGATTTTTTTGATCTCCGGTTTGATTCGGGTGATCTGCGCGGCCATAATGCAGGCAATTTATTTTTAGCCGGGTACGAAAAACAGCTGGGCAGTTTTGAAAAAGCAATAGAAAAGGCAAATGAATATCTGGCAACACAGGGGTCGGTAATACCGGTGACACTGACCAGAACCGATTTAGTTGCAGAGCTTGCCTCCGGCAGAAGAATAATCGGAGAACATGCTTTTGATGATTTAACAAAACGGAAAAATGTTTTTAAAAAATTGTTGCTGAGCAAAAAAGCTGTTGCTAATCCCCGGGCGATTGATGCGATAAAAAAAGCTGATGCGATAGTAATTTGTCCCGGCAATCCTTTGCGGAGTGTGTTGCCGAATTTTTTAGTAACTGGAATTCAACAGGCGGTCAAAAATTCGAAAGCTCCGGTAATATTTTGCGCGAACCTCATGAATAAAAAAGGCCAGACCGATTCGATGGAGTTATCCGATACAATAGATTTTTTTGAACAATACATCGGACAGGAAATAATTGATTATGTGATTTACAATACAAAAAAGATTACCGGCCGGATGTTAAAAAAATATAAACTAAGCGACGAACAGGTTGTTACGGTTGATCAGAAAAAATTATACTCAGCCCGCTATAAACTGGTTGGTGCACCGTTATTAGCCGAAGAGGCGTATCTCCAAAAAAAATCAGACATATTGTTGCAACGAACCAGGATTAGACATGACCCTCGGAAGCTTGCTACAATTATCATGAGGATTGTCCAAAAAGGACTCAAATGAAAATAGTATTAGACTTCGATCATACATTATTCGATACCGAAAAATTCAAACAGGCTTTGCAGGATCGGCTGGCCATGTTCGGCGTGACAGGCGACCAGTTCAACTCAAATTACCGGATTGTTAAGGAACGGTCCGGTTACTATAATTATCGGGAGCATTTAAGACTGCTGGCACAGACTGAGGAACTTGACGAAAATGATTTGTTGTTGAATTTTAATGAAATCGTCAATTCAGCAAATGAATTTCTCTTTCCCGACACTGTGGATTTTTTGAATGCACTAAAATCGATTCCGAAATCAGAGTTATACTTGTTGACTTTTGGCCAGGATGAATTTCAACAGGCGAAAGTGGAAGCCAGTGGTATTAAAGCATATTTCAGGGAAATAATTGATACTGTCGAATCAAAACTCCTGTATTTTGACCAAAACCAAGATCTGCAAAGCGCGGTGTTTCTGGATAACCGAGGAAAAACAATTGATCAGATTAAAGCAAAGTATTCGGACATTGTGGCAATCTGGATTAAACGTGAAAACACTCCTTATGATGATGAGGTTTGTGAGAAGGCGGATTATCAAGCCACTTCTCTTACAATTGCATTACAATATATTAATAAATTAATTTGATAGAAATGAGCGATATCAGTCAGGACGTTCATGGCCACCATGTGCTTGGTGAGAGTGACGCCAAGAACGGGATTAACCATTTGGATCATAAATTGGACAGCGCCGAGGCTCAAGTATTTTTTGAACAGGCGAAAATGCATGGTTCTGTAGAATTTGAGGACGGCAACGGCAAGAATTATACACTGATTAGAAATTCGGATGCCACTTACACCGTGCAGAAACGCAAAGAACCGGGCGGGTGGTTCTAATCTAAATATATGATAAAAGAATTTTTAAATCCGGATCGATTTACCTTGGGTTTGGGTAAGGTTGCCGCAAAAATAACTCCACGCCCAAACGTGTGGACTGTTATTTCATTTTTCCCTGCGATTTTTGGATTCATTTTTGTTGCCCGGGGGAGTGTTTTCTGGGGGATGATATTATTTATTCTGGCCGGGGTAATGGATGCGATCGACGGAGCGGTAGCCCGTTCGCAGAACCGTACTACTTATTTCGGCGCGTTTTTAGACGGCACAGTTGACCGTTTTGTTGATTTTCTCCTGATTTTCAGTTTCCTGTTTCTGGACTTGCCTGATTTCTTTATGCCTATCTCGTGGTGGATAGTAATGGCTTCATATTTCGCACTGATGCCGACTTTCATTGTCGCATATGCCAATCATCGCCGGGCAGTGCCTGACCCGACCGAAAAGATTATCTGGCGCATATTGCATCGCACGGAGATGTACCCCCTGTTTATAATTGCATTAATTACCGCGATGTTCAGTTTGGACTGGGCTATGTATCTCATAGTCTTTACAACTGTGTTTTCCGTAATAACAACATTCCAGACAATTTATCTGACGGCGCTAAAATCAAAAAACTATCCTCAGCGATAATTTAACATGAAAAAGATTAAACTAATTAGAATCGACGAAACTCCCAGAAAATTCCCCCAGAGTTCACTTAAGATCCTTATGGATCCTCCTGTTGAAGGACGTTCGTTCGGACAAAATAATCAATTCTCCAGACCGCCGTTTTTGTCTTCATCCCTTCCTCATAATCGGGAGCAAAGAGGCAGAAATAATTCTTCTTTCGGTTCCGCACAGCATATGCAGGGGAGCGAGCACGCGGAAGGAATTGAAATGCCACCGCATATTGTCAACCAACTGATTAGAACCAATGATCTGATTGTTGCCTTCAGTGCGGAATTAGAAAAGCACAAAGTGCCGATAAATCTTATCCGGGAATTTCAGCATGATAGTTTTAAAATAGGTCTGAAAGTGACTGAGGGGATATTTCTGCATAATATCCAACCACTCTTAGCTGGTCGGCAGTTTGACTTAGTGATCATCCATATTGAAAATACCCTGATCAATCTGGAAAACTTTGAATTGGAGAAAATCGGTTCATCATTCAAAATAGATGCCCTAAAAAAAGCCTGTATTGAATTGATACCACTGATCCGCGAATTGAAAGAATATTTTGAATTAGATTGATATCGCTTAAGATTACCGCAAAAATGGGGTATAATAGGAAATACGATAATATTTCTATTTTTACTATATGAAGAGAATAATTATTTTTAGATCTCCCGTCGTCATTTTAGCTATTATTAGCGCGGTTTTTTTATTACTTCCCACTTCTATCAGTGCGGGTACGGATGAAAAAATCAAGGGTGAATATGAGCCAGGTGTGTTGCTAGTTAAATTTCATCCTGCTGTTAATGAAGTAATCGATGTGAATGGGCATAAGATAAATCTGCCGACTGTGAATTATCTTGATACAAAGTATAATCTCAATTCAATTAAGCCATTATTGTCAGGTGACAATCAGGGACAAGTTTATAAATTATCTTTTGATTCGGACACGGAACTGAAAGAAATTCTATCGGATTTTGAGAATAATGTCGTGGTAGAATATGCCGAGCCGAACTATCTTGTGCAGGCTCAGGTGTTTACGCCGAACGATTCATACTATGATGAGCAGTGGAATTTTGAAAAAATAAATGTTCCGATTGCATGGGGCTATGATAGTGTGTCTCCGAAGTATGGCGGTGACCCGTCAATTGTTGTCGCGGTATTGGATACAGGGGTGGCCTATGAAAATAGAGAATCATATGTTATGGCAAGTGATCTGGCGGAAACAAATTTTGTCGCTGGTTATGATTTCTGTGGTGAATATGTAAGTGACTATATTCCTTGTGGTGGGCCAGATAACTATCCCAATGATGATAACGGTCACGGTACACATGTTACCGGCACTATCGCACAGAGTACCGATAATAGTATTGGTGTCGCCGGCATCGCTTTTAATACTTCCATCATGCCGGTAAAAGTTCTCAATACCGAGGGTTATGGTGATATGGCTACAGTTGCTCAAGGTATAGATTTTGCTGTCGCAAATGGAGCTGACATTATTAATCTCAGTTTGGGCGGGCCCATATCATCCACTCCATTAGAAGAGGCAATTCAGGATGCGTGGAGCGCCGGGGTGATTATTGTGGCTGCAACCGGCAACAGCGGTACCGGCTCAATATTGTATCCGGCAAAATATGACGAAGTAATTGCGGTTGGTGCAACCGGAGCTAGTGATGAAATTGCTGATTATTCAAATTATGGTACCGGAATTGATTTGGTAGCACCGGGTGGTAACGGAGTCAGTGGGATCTTACAACAAACATGTACTGCTGAAGGTGATTGTACCGCAATAGATTTTTCGTATTCACAGGGAACTTCCATGGCCACCCCTCATGTTTCGGCCGCCGCCGCATTATTATTAGCTTTTGGCGTAGACCCGGAGAATATCGAAGCAGTCTTATGTGATAGCGCGAAAGATTTGGGTAGTGTGGGATATGACACGACTTTTGGTTATGGTAGGTTGGATATCGGCGCTGCGTTTCAACTGGTGGCGGAGGACACCGCTCCTCCATCCAATCCTGAGATACTGGCGTATAATTCCGATGATAAAGATGTGGCACTGGACAACGGCGGACGCTATGATTATTTAACCCCCTATTTTGAATGGACAGGAGCGACTGATGATGTCAGCGGAATTGCCGGCTATTATGTTTATTTCGGCACAGACAGCAGTGCCGATCCGGAGTCGGAAGGTGAATTTGTCGCTGATAATTTCTATACAGCCGACAGCCTTTCCGGCATGGATGATGTTACATATTATTTACGGTTGAAAACAGAGGATGCTCAAGGTAATGTGAGTTCAAGCGTCAGGGAATTTATCTATATTATCGATACCCGAGCCGATTACATTGTAGTTGGTCCGAGCCCCGGCGGCGGTCCCCAAGTGCGGGTTTTTGAACAGGACGGTACGCTGGTATCGCAATTTTTCGCGTATGGTGAAAGTTTCCGTGGCGGGGTAAATGTAGCGGTCGGTGATCTGGATGGTGACGGAGTTGATGAGATTGTGACCGGAGCGGGGATCGGCGGCGGTCCTCAAGTAAGAGTATTTGATTACCGGGGAGTGCCAAAATTTACTAGCGGTTTTTTTGCCTACGCGGAACATGTCCGCAATGGCGTATACGTAGCAGTCGGCGATTTAAATGGTGACGGTATCGGAGAAATAGTCACGGGTACCGGAGCCGGCTCCGGTCCGCACGTTCGTACTTTTGACCGTTTTGGCAAACCTGTATTTTCACCTGGATTTTTTGCCTACGCGGAACATGTCCGCAATGGCGTATATGTAGCGACCGGCGATTTGGACGGCAACGGGCGGGATGAGATTATTACCGGCACCGGTCAGGGGTCCGGTCCGCACGTTCGGACATTCAACTATGTCGGCAATGCCGTATTCACCCCGGGATTCTTTCCGTACAACTCCGCTTTTCGCGGAGGGGTCAGAGTGGCAACGGGAGATTTGGACGGCAACGGGCGGGATGATATTTTGACTGTTCCCGGCATCGGTGGTGGTCCGCAAGTAAGGGCGTTTGACCGTTTTGGCAAAGCCAGCGTGACCAACGGCTTTTTTGCCTTTGGTGATAATTTCAGGGGCGGATCATTTTTAGCTGGAGGCGATACCAATCAGGACGGATTGGATGAAATAATTGTCGGCGTCGGTTCAATGAGCGCACCGCTGGTTAGGGTTTTTGATAAAACCGGCGAGGTGATTGAGGATCAATTCTACGCATTACCGGAAATATTCACAAATGGGATAATTATTGCATCTGGGGCGGTAAAATAAATGAAATTGAATGTCAGGGGGAAAGTTATTTATGGGGACGGTTATGGCGCTCCGTTAGGATATCCGACGGCTAATTTGCGTATGCCAAAAAAAACAATCTCCAGTGGCGTTTATGCGGGATATGTGAAGTTTAGTGGAAAAAGATATAAAGGTCTGGTTGTTGTCGGTATGCCTTCGGAAACTGAAAAAAAACCCAAATTAGAAGTTCACATTCTGGATTTTGAAAAAATGATTTATGGGCAGTGGCTTTCGGTGGAAATAGTTAAAAAGATGCGGCCATTGAAAGAGTTCAGCCATCGCAATTTATTGCTGGAAACAATTAAAAATGACTGCGAGCAGGCAAGATTGATCCTGGATTTGTAAATTGTTGTGTGAACTTGTTATTTTCCCTAAGTTTAAGTAGTCTTAAAGCTATGAAATGGAAAACGCAGACAATCCGGCTGGAAACCCAAAAACAATTTGAATTGTTTGATTTAACGCAAGAAATTGAAAATGAAGTATATGATTCTGAGGTTAAGCAGGGAGTTTGCATAATTACGACTACGCATGCCACATCGGCATTGATTATAAATGAAAACGAGTCGGGGCTGAGGGGGGATATTTTAAACAGAATTTTAGCACTGGCTCCGGAGGGAGAAGATTATCAGCACAACCGCATTGATAACAATGCGCGTGCCCATGTGATTGCCAGTATTTTAGGCACCAGTCTTACATTAATCATTGAAGAAGGTCGGTTGATACGCGGTAAATGGCAAAACATATTTTTTGTGGAGTTGGATGGTCCCCGCGCAAATAGGGAGGTTATAATTAAGATGTTTGGGGAGAAATAGTTGGTTTTTGTAAATCGTAATTAGTAATATGTAATTCGTAATTGGTAAATAGTAATAGTAATTTAATTACATGTTACCAATTACCGATTACCTGTTATCAAACAAAATGAAATCATTTATAAGAAAACTTATTCCAGAATTCATCATCCAGTTTTACCACCGAACTTTATCATTCATGGGAGCAGTTTATTATGGCAATCCTTCGGAAAAACTGATCGTGATCGGAGTCACCGGAACGAACGGCAAAACAACCACCGTTAATTTTATTTCCCAATACCTGGAAGCACAGGGGCAGAAAACCGGGCTGGCTTCCACTGTTAACTTCAAAGTTGATAAAAGAGAATGGCTGAATAATAAAAAGATGACCATGCTCGGACGCTTTCAAACGCAAAGACTGCTGCGCGATATGGTACAGGCGGGCTGCGCATATGCGGTGATTGAAACTTCCTCGCAGGGTGTGGAACAATTCCGCCACGTAAATATCAACTATGATCTATTAGTTTTTACCAATCTTACACCAGAACATATTGAGGCACACGGCGGTTTTGAAAACTATCGAGATGCCAAAGAAAAACTGTTTGCCCATCTGGTAAAATGCCAAAAGAAAAATATCAACGGAAAATTGATTGATAAGATAATTGTCAGCAATGCGGATGATGCAGAGAGCGAAAGGCTCAGTAAATTTACTGCTGATAAATTCATTACATATGGATTGGATCAAAAAGCAGACTTTCAGGCAAGTAATCTGGACTTAAGCAGTGGAGTATCTTTTACATTAGAAGGCGAGCGGATCAGTAGTTCATTTATTGCAAAGTTCAATGCCTATAATGTTTTGGCAAGCATCACTACAGTGGCACAACTTGGCTTCCCGCTCTCCTCATTGGTCAAGGTAAATTTAAAAGGAGTCCCCGGCCGGCAAGAATGGATTAATTCACCAGCTGGCGAAAGCCAGAATTTCAAAGTGATGGTGGATTATGCTCCGGAGCCGGCAAGTTTGAATTTGTTGTATGATGCGTTAAAAGCCATCTCCAGAAATAGATTAATTCATGTCTTGGGTTCTTGTGGCGGTGGACGGGACAAGGCTCGCCAGCCGATTCTGGGGCAGATGGCGGGTAAAACTGCCGACATCGTAATTGTTACCAATGAAGATCCTTACGATGATGATCCGATGGAGATAATTAATAATGTTGCGAAAGGTGCGGAAGATGCGGGCAAAGTATTGAATCAAAATTTGTTTACATTTGAAGATCGGAAAGAAGCGATCACCAAAGCCCTGAGTCTAGCTGGTCAGAATGATTTAGTATTAATTACGGGCAAGGGTGCGGAACAGCAGATGGCGGTAGCGAATGGCAGAAAGATTCCCTGGGATGACCGCAAAGCAGTCAGGGATATCTTAAGGATAGAGAATTAATTTATTTGTATCCAATTAAACGGAACGTAGACTAGTCAGTCTACGTTCCGTTTTTAATAGAAAAAACTCCACTGGTTGATAGTAAACTTTTTGTGACTTTGTCCAAAACCGGCTACTATTGACATTTTATCAAAATATGCTATTATCATCAGTTCTTTGAAAAATATTGAGGCGGGTGTTTTGAGGACTATTCAGTTAGTCTTTAGTACACTCGTCTCATTCCGAGATAATGATTCGAGTCCGCACCCTGACGGAATCAGGGTAAGCATTTCCAAAGTTTCGCAAAGCGAAACAAGGAAAAAAATGGAGGAAAGTGCTGTGAAACGCACAACCAAAAACGGTCTCTGGACGGTGGAGTTTGGTCAGCTGGGCGCTACTCTCAAGGCGCTCCAGGACCACGGTGTCACTCCCGAACACCTGGCTCGGATACGTTCCGACCAGGACTATGCCAAGAGCGTCGCGGCGTATATGCGTCGCGATGATCTCAAAGGATTCCTGCACCAGAAACAGGTGCGCGACATCTTCGGTGACAATTTCTTCGGCATCGAGGAGTGGTCGGAATTTTACGGAGTAAACTTCTCGCAGAAGCAACTCCGTGCAGTGTCTGATTTCCCATGGGACGAAGATTTTCTCAAAGGTCCTTGCCCCATACACAAGGGGAAGGAACTTCGGGAGACGCATTTCGCCTTTCTCGGACTTCACCGCGTCAATGGAAGACGCCTAACCATTTCGAGATGGCGGCAGCTTGGTCCGAAGAATGTGGAGGGCGAGTATTCGGAACCTGGCCAATTGACCTTTGGTCGGAATGAGTATTGGAATCAGCACCTTGCTTGTGAGGGCTACATCCACCGTGCGTGTGAATTCCGGTGGTACCTCATGCCTCTCGGTGCCATAGGTGGAGATTTGTATCATTTAGATTCAGATTTGGACTTGTATGAGTGGCCATCAGCTGTTGAAGAGGTGACCAAGCTGATCCTCTATCATCGCAAAAATGGCATCTATTTGAACAAGGAAGGGTATGGGAGATGCCGGGAGCAGACAGGAGACTGGTTTGTGCAAGTAGGATTCACACGAAATGGAGAGATTAATATCTCCAAAGTTAACTGTTTGAAGTATATCGCTGTGCATGTTGGTAACGCCATTTCTCTGAAGTTGCCTGTTGTTCGTTCGTAAGCTGATCCGCTCCTAGAGTGGAGAAGCTATAGGGTTTATCCCTCTTGATCTGTGAGCCTTCGGCGCGAACTTTTTCGCCCGGGGCTCTTTTCTTTTTACTAATAAAGATAATAATCAGAGAATAATATTTGGATTAAAAAAAACTCCGCTGGTTTTAGTAGCGGAGTGTCTTCGGAAAGAACGGTATGCAGCCGTTTTTCATTTTGCTCGGATCTTGTCCTGCAGGATCAGCCCCCGCAGAAAGAGATCGAGTGCTTCACCACCCAGGCGGTCCTGGATGGGGATTTCCACCAGGGTGTCGGAGGCGATCGGGCAGGGTGCCACCAATTTGTACTTGGGTTTCCCTTGGCGAGACATCAGCCTCTCCTTCCAGTTGAAAGGGCAAAGAAAAAAACCTCTGTTGTAGAGGTTCCGGTTGCATTATCGATTAAACGATATTCTAGGTGTTAATGCAGAAAGAGACTCCACAACATTCGGTTGGGTGTTTCTTTGAGCGTTTAACTTGTAGCGTTATCGAATAATTCATCTTGCGGTAATTTTAAATTAATAAATTATATTAGTCAAACATTCAGAAGTATCATTTTTCCTTAGTTTTGCTATAATTAATCCATAATAATTAATTATGGATATTTATGGAAAACAATAATCCAAATCCGGAAGACGAGGGAAAACGTTTTCAGGGCTTGAGAAAATTCAATCTGATCATGGGTTTTTTTCATCTGGCACAGGGTATTGCCATGGTGATATTAAGCAGTGATTTTGCACTACCGGTCACTTCGGTATTTGTTGAGTTCAATACACAAACCATGAAACTAGAGCCAGTTCTAAAGGAAGTCTTTCAATTAACAATCGGCCCACTGATTGCTGGTTTTCTTTTCCTTTCCGCGCTTGCTCATTTTATGATATCAATGCCCGGCATTAATCGCTGGTATGTAAATAATCTGAAAAAAGGTGCAAATTATGCCCGATGGATTGAATATTCCTTCAGTTCATCCCTGATGATCGTCGTGATTGCTATGATCACCGGCATGTACGACGGCGTCAGTCTGATGTTGATGTTTTTCCTCAACGCGATGATGATCCTGTTCGGTTGGGTAATGGAACTGCATAATCAGAAGACCGAAAAAACCAACTGGACTTCCTTCTGGTTTGGATCGCTGGCCGGTGCCATCCCTTGGGTGGCAATTGCCATATATCTGTTTAATGCCGGATCGGAAACCCAGGGGCCGCCGACATTTGTGTACTGGATTTTCGTCTCGCTATTCCTGTTTTTCAATGTTTTTGCCATCAACATGGTTCTGCAATACAAAAAAATCGGGAAATGGAAGGATTATCTGTATGGGGAAAGAGCCTATATTATCTTAAGTCTGGTTGCTAAGTCGCTTTTAGCCTGGCAGGTCTGGGCCGGAACGCTTCGCCCGGTTTAATGAATTATTAAAAAAATACCCCACCTCAATATGCATATCATTGCATAAAGAGGTGGGGTTTTGATTTGTACGATACTAGAAGGTAAGCACAGTTCTGAACCAGAGTTGGTTTTCGCTGTGGTTGTGAAACTGGTAAGTGCTGATCAGAACCAGCTTTCCTTCGTTGAAAGGCAGAACAGCCCGGGGGCCGATGCTCAAGTCAGCCGATGTGTTGTTTGGAATGTTGTTTTCCGTTTCGACTCCAACTAGTCCGACTGCGGGTAACCGGTAGTTGATATCGAAGTAAACATACCAGTCGCCACTTTGGGGGAAATACTCGATGTTTGTCCATAGGTGAACGGGATCAAGCGCGTCGAAGGAGGCTCTGAGGTCGATCAGCGGGGTGCTCTCCCGCTTTACGGTAAGTGCACCACTCATCAGTTCGATCCACCAGCGGTCTCCTGCTTTATAGCGCGGACCGGCGACGAAGACATTCTTGGTAGGATCCGCGGCAAAGTTCGGGATGATCTCCCAAGCGGCAACTTGCCAGCTTGATTGCCCGGTGGCCGGCTTGGTTCCATGGAGCAACAACTTGGTGTTAGTCACTCCGGCAACGGCATTGCTGGCAAAGACCACCAGCGCGAGAATAATGATCAGCTTCTTCATGATCCACTTCCTTTACGCTGTTCCAGTTCTTTTAGGAGTTGCTCTTGCTCCGTACGGATTATTTCTACGGCTTCATCGGCAGAGTCAAACTGTCGTATGTGCACAATGCGCCAACCGAACGGTTGTAAGAACAGTTTTGCTTGTTCTTCATTCGGGAAGGCAGCGAGAATCGTATCAGGTGCATATCCGATCCAGTTATCTCTCTTGACCAGCATAGTGCCAAATACAAGGGCTATTTTCTGGACCATTTCACTTTCTCCTTGTTTGGTTGTCAATTATCATTCTAGGCGTCATCTACCCCTTTGACTTTTAACAGGGGATGATATATCATTAGTAATGAGTGGCAAATATCACCACAGGCAATTTATTATGAAGATAAGCTAATTTTAGCCAAATAATAATGTATACAGAGATACTACTGCAATTAGGACTGCCGAGAAACCAAGCAAAAATATATGAAACTCTCCTTGTTTTAGGAAGCTCCAATATTTCTTCGATATCCAGTAGTGCAAAAGTAAATAGGAGGAATGTCTACGATTCCATCAAGTGTTTATTAAAACGTAGACTTGTCATATGTATTTCAGAAACCGGTGAGCAGTTATATGCGGCAGTAGATCCAGAAGAACTTCGAGGAATTCTTGCATCAAAAACTGAAGTGATCAAAAATATATTGCCGGAGCTAAACAATCTTTACTCTTCCAGTAAAGCATTAAATCAGGCTTCGATTGAAAGAGGATGGGAAGGAATGAAAAATTTCTGGAAATTTATTTTAGCAGAGAATGAACCCGTGCTTTTTATCGGTGGCAAAGGGGCTTGGCATGACCCTAGAATTGAAGCAGAGCGAGTAAATTTTTTTGCTGCCTGCAAAAATCAAGGAATTCGAATTCAAGGAATTTTTGACCATGAAATTTATATGACTGGTAAGGATATCTATAAAAATTATAATCCCCAGTGGATTAGGTTTTTTCCGAAAGAATATTCTACCTTTGCCTCTATAGATATATGTCGTGATCAGGTAATTCACTTTTCTATGCCAAAAGAGAGAACGATTGAGGACGTATCAATATTCCGGATAATTAGTAAAGATTTAGCGGATTCCTATCGAACTTGGTTCAATTATCTATGGAATCAAGCAAAACCACTGCAAAAACAATGAATATGGAAATTGGGCTAATCAAAGAATTACAAACAGTAGGTGTTACAAAGAGTGAGGCACAGATCTATGTTGCTATTCTTGGTATGGGCGAGTCGAGAGTATCGTTGATTGCAGCCAAGACAGGCATTAATCGTAGGAATATTTATGATTCGCTCAGTACACTGATTGATAAAGGATTAATTTTTCAGATCGTCGGTGAAAAAGAAGGAGTATATGCAGCGATTGCTCCAGAAAAACTTCATCAATTAATTCAGTCAAAAGAAATTGCGCTTGGAATTGTTTTGCCAGAGATGAAAAAAATTTTCCAATCCACAAAAGTTCGAGAGAGGGCTGTAATTTATCGTGGGATAGAAGGATTCAAAAAATATATGCAAGATATGCTGGCAAGCAAAACAGCTATCATGAGTATTGGCGCAAAGGGCGGTTGGGGTGATAAGAAGCTTGGTAATTTCGCAGACTGGTTTGAACGTGAAAGAATCCGAAAAAAAATTAAGGTTTATAATCTGTTTGATTATGAAATGAAAGAAGTAGTTGCAAAATCCAAACCTTTATACAATACATATGGCGAATATCGATTTCTGCCGCCTGGTTTTTCGACAAATTCGTCCGTGGATATTTTTGGGAATACAGTTGTTATTTTTACCGGACTTTATGTAGAAGAGGTCGTGGAGGATGTAACACTTTCTGTGCTTGTAAACCGTGATTTAGCGGAATCATATCGCATATGGTTCCAGTGTATGTGGGATGCCAGCTCGATCTGATGTGACCATGTGGATAACCTGTGAGTTACAGTTTATGGGTAGAAAATAGATACAAAAAACTTAAGAAAAATTGAAAATACGATATTTTATTGAATATAATTTAGGCTAGAATTAGCCAAAATAGTAAAAAAGTAGTAATTTCCGACCAAAATACTTGACAGAATTGAAAAATAGCTGTTAGTATCTATTTATCAACAATCTAATAAAAACACGACTGGAATAGTCTTAACGATTCTTCCTCGCAAACAAATAATGAGGAAGTTGTTTTAATGGCCGACAACCAAAGA
>Ga0172379_10001582_pt1 | contig 44696 bp, 42 predicted proteins | sample GrowelOW334metaG_FD_119756 | JGI IMG/M metagenome (GOLD analysis project Ga0172379, IMG submission 119756) | Groundwater microbial communities from an aquifer near a municipal landfill in Southern Ontario, Canada - Groundwater well OW334 metaG | ecosystem: Environmental > Aquatic > Deep...
ACAATATCATCCTATGCCCAAAAATAGAAAAGCCGGACACCTGATCATGTTCGCGGTGACCCTTATTTTTGGGATCAACATTCCGCTCTCAAAATCTTTGCTCCCCCAATGGATTTCACCCGAAGGCCTCACCTTGTCGAGGATAATTTTTGGAGCGGCTATTTTCTGGATTGCCTCCCTTTTCGTACCACATGAAAAAGTAACATTTAAAGAACATCGTTTTTTTTTAATCGGTTCCTTGGTGGGAGTAGTTTTTAACCAAGGACTCTTCATTTCCGGTTTGAACATGACCTCCCCCATCGATGCATCTATCATTATTACATGTGGCCCACTTTTCGCGATGATTTTTGCTGCCTTCCTGTTGAAGGAACCCATCTCTCTCTTAAAAGTCCTGGGAGTCCTGGTTGGGGCATCTGGGGCTATTCTGTTGGTATATACCGGACATCACGCTTCAACGGCACACACCAGTAATCTAACCGGTAACCTGATGGTTTTCGGGAGTGCCGTTATCTATGCATTTTACCTGGTTTTCACCAAACCCCTGACACTCCGATATTCTCCCACTACAATGATGAAATGGATGTTTTTATATGCCTCAATTTTTGTCGCTCCATTTTATTACAGGCAAGTTTTATCAGCTCCGGTCTTCAGCCACCCCGAACCAACCGCTTTGTTGCAGATGGCTTATACCTTGACCTTTGCAACTTTTCTTGCCTATCTCCTGATCCCGATGGCCCAACAGCGAATCCGTCCGACAACCATCAGCATGTACAACAATTTTCAGCCTTTGGTCGCTTCAATTGTCGCCGTATCTGTCGGAATGGACCATTTCAGTATCATCAAAGGACTATCTGCCGTGCTCATTTTTGCCGGGGTATATCTGGTAACCAGAAGCAAGGCAAGAGCCGAAAACGAGAAAGGGGTTTTGGATGAGTGGGAAGCGCCGGAATCTTACAAATGATAAAATTTTCAATTTTATCATTTGTAAGATTCCAATTATAAATTTTATTGCTATTTTTGCGACAGAATATAAGAATACAACGATGATTTCGAACAGTGCTGTTTATTTTTGGTTTTATTATCCCGTCCTTCAACAGGAGATCGGAAAGTAAGGCATTGTTTGAAACAAACGATAACATACAAAGAGGTCTCCCGGTGGAGGCCTTTTTTTATTAGAGCTATGAGTGATAAGTTATGAGTGATGAGTTGATGGAAACAATTATCTGTGATCAACTACTCATTTTTCATAACTCATAACTTATAACTCATAACTTGAAATACGTTATGAAATTAACAGTAATTGGATTGGGTTTGATTGGAGGTTCGATGGCCATCGACCTGAAAAAGTGCAAATTTGCAACGGAAATTATCGGTGTTGACAACCAACCGGAACATGCGGACGAAGCCCAAAAGCTGGGTATAGTAGACAGGTTGGCCGACTTTGAAACAGGAGTAAAGGCTGCCGATTTGGTTTTGCTTGCACTTCCTGTGGACCAAATCATCGCTTTACTTCCCAGGGTACTCGATCTTATCTCCCCTTCCACAACTGTTGCGGATGTCGGCTCGACCAAACGGCAGGTTGTTGCATCCATTGCCAACCACTCATTACGAGGAAATTTCGTTGCTACACACCCAATGGCCGGAACAGAAAACAGCGGCCCCTCTGCAGCCATTCCAAAACTTTTCGCAGGTAAACTGACCATCGTATGCGACCATGAACAGTCGCGTCCGCAGCATCTGGCGCTGGTTGAAAAGATGTATCAGTCACTTGGAATGTCCACCGCATACATGAGCAGCGACGAACAGGACCATACCACCGCTTTTGTTTCTCACCTGCCGCATGCCGCAGCTTTTGCCCTGGCAAACGCGGTACTTGCCAAGGAGGAGCGGAGCATCATCTTTGACCTTGCTTCCGGAGGTTTTCAGTCCACAGTAAGGTTGGCAAAAAGTTCGCCTGAGATGTGGACCCCCATTTTCCGTCAAAACCGGGATTATGTTGTGGAAGCTGTCACAGCATACATTCACCATCTGAAAGAGTTCAAAGAAGCCTTGAAAAATGACAACGGGGAGCAGTTGTTTCAACTGATTCTGGAGGCGAATAAAATTCGAACAGTACTAAGCGGAGAAAACACCTCCATGACCAAAAATGAAGAGACAATCGTAAAACTTTACACCAAAAAATAAAAACAAAATGGTAACAAATTTGAAAGTAATGCCCATCAACCACTGGTTGCCTAAAATTGACAACCCGTTGCTGATCAGTGGCCCATGTAGCCTGGAATCTGAAGAACAGGCCCTCTCTACCGCCCGCGAACTGGCCAAAGACAAACGTGTATTTGTCTACCGGGGAGGAATCTGGAAACCCCGTACCAGACCGGGAATGTTCGAAGGTGTGGGTTCCATCGGACTGGAATGGTTGAAACTTGTGAAACAGGAGACCGGATTAATGACCGGCACAGAAGTAGCCAATGCCCAGCATGTTGAAGAGTGCCTCAAGGCAGGCGTAGATGTGATGTGGATTGGTGCCCGTTCTACGGCCTCTCCTTTTGTCGTGCAGGAAATTGCAGATGTATTGAAAGGTACCGACCAAATCACCATGGTAAAAAACCCCGTGAATCCGGATGTTCAGCTATGGGTTGGCGCTTTGGAACGACTTAACCAAGCCGGGTTAAAAAATCTTGTCGCAATCCACCGCGGCTTCACCCCCTTCAGCGAATCCAAATACCGCAACTTTCCCAATTGGAAAACGGTGATTGAACTGAGGCGACTCCTTCCAAATCTTCCAATCATATGCGACCCAAGCCATATCGCAGGTAAGAGAGAGTACCTCTATGAAATTTCGCAGAAAGCCTTTGACATTGGATTGGACGGACTAATGATCGAATCGCATATCGATCCATCTTGTGCATTAAGCGATAAAGATCAGCAAGTTACTCCAGCGGATCTGGCAAAAATCCTGGATAAACTGGTCATAAGGTATGCCAGCTCGGAAGACCCCCAATTCGAGAACAAACTGGAGAACCTACGTAGCCGCATCGATGACATTGACCATGAAATCATGGAGGTGTTAGCTCAAAGGATGGGTATCGTCAGACAGATTGGCCAATACAAAAAAGAGAACAAGGTTACTGCCCTTCAGATCAACCGATGGGCACAAATTATGGAAGACAGAAGCCTTCTGGCTGAGAAATTGGATCTTGACAATGCATTTGTACAAGCTATTTTTCAATTGATCCACGAAGACGCTGTACGACAGCAGTCTGAGATTATGGACAAAGAGTGAGAAAGGCCGGAAAGACGGAGGGACTGGGAGACCGGGAGATAAGAACTGACCGGAAACGGAGAAACGATGAAACGGAGATGAAAAAGGGAGAGAAGGGCGAACGGAACACTTGAATTGCCCCAATTCGGGGGTTGTACCCCGGAGGGGTTAAATGTCAATAGCCCGGGGTGAGCGACGAAGGAGCGTTACCCCGGGTTATGTAATGTGCATAGACTACCGTCCGCGGTAGCATCTTGAAAATAGATTTCTGATTGTATCGGACGGAATGTAAGAATCTGGAAAAGAAAGTAATATAAATCGAGAGGCAATGATCAATTGCCCAACTGTCCATTTATCTTTTCAATAGCCTTTACAACTGCCGGCTCAACTTTAGCGAGAGGGAGCTCTTCCTTGGCAATATAGATCATCATGAGGGCAATCCGCTTTTCTGACTGATAGAGCGATGCATACAATCCTGCCTTGTGATGACGGTAGGATTCCCGCATCAATCGCTTCATCCGGTTGCGGTCGACCGCTCTCTTAAACAATTTTTTGGGAACAGAAAAACCAGCCTGGGCAGGCGATTCAGATGGGAGCTCGCCGAAAATCTTCCAGACAATCCTGAGGGGGTAAGACAAAAAACTATTGCCTGAGAGAAACAATTCCCCCATCAATTTCTGACTGCACAACTTTTCATCTTTTCGAAAAGTACGGGAAGCAAGTTCTGTCAAATTCCTACTTGTGGTTTTTGTTGAAATCCGAAATGTATTTATCAAGTGCTGAAGTCATGGAAGGTGTCTCGGGAAGTGGCGCTTCTATGTCGACATTTAAATTTGCATCCCTGACGGCCTTCGCTGTGGCATAACCGAAGGTAGCTATTTTTGTCTCGTTTTGCAAGAAATCCGGGAAATTGAAAAACAAAGATTTGATATCAGAAGGACTGAAAAACACAAGAACATCGTAGTTAACATCCTTTAAATCTGACAAATCACTACAAACGGTCCGGTACATAACGGCTGATTTGAAAGTCAGTCCAGCAGCAGTTAGCTTCTCAGGCACCTCGTCTTTGTGCATGTCGGAAAGTGGGATCAGGAAACTCTCCTCCTTGTGTTTCATCAACACCTCAAGCAGTTCGCTGAATTTGCCGGGTGCATAGAATATTTTGCGTTTCCGGTAGACAATATACTTCTGTAGGTAGTGGGCAGTAGCCTCGGAGATACAAAAATATTTCATGGTATCCGGAATGACTACCCTCATCTCCTGAGACATACGGAAAAAATGATCGATGGCAGTTCGACTGTTAAAAATAACAGCTGAAAAATCTAAGATATTGATCCGATCTTTTCTAAAATCTTTCGCCAAAACACCCTCAACGTGAATGAAAGGACGAAAATCGATCTTTAAATTGTTCTTTGCAGCCAAATCGTTGTAGGGTGAATTTTGGAAATTCGGCTCTGGCTGCGTAACTAATATCTTCTTGATTTTCAATTCTTTACTTATTAAATAATTTTAATTTTCCTCCTTTTTATGCTCCGGCTGCCAATTTACCAACCAGAAGGAATGGAAGAATTTCAAGGGCACAAAGGTACAAAATCAAATAGAATATTGAAATACCCTCACGAATTGCAAAGTAGATACTCCTGAATATGGACATGAGGTAAAAAATCACAACAAGAGCGGGCACCAAAAACATGGAGATGATTCCAAATCCGGGCACCAATAAGTGAATTGTTGCCACAGGCAACAATATTAAACCCAAAACATTGTGGTAAAGCATCATGTTGAATATCAATTCCCCGGTTGCCTCCCTTTGGGAAAAGATTGATCCAAGCATTTTATATATGAATATTTTTAGCATAAAATAGGCATTGACAACAGCGAATACAATAAGGAAAAATTCTATTCCACTTGAGCCCACGGTCATTCCGTTGTCTCTTGCAATGAGATAAAACGGAAAGGGGAGGAACAGGAAGAAAATCACATTCAATCTGAACACGCCAAAATTGTTGCTGTAGCCTCTTTCACGGTAGAGCCGTGATGAAGCGCCGTAATTGACAACACTTTGAAAAACCTGGAGGATGTACTTTGAAAATCCAAATTGCAGCGATGCAAATATCGTCCAACCAATTAAAATCAGGAAAAATGTCCAGTCCTGCTCCATTGATTTGATCGGTTTTCCATCAAATCCATAAGGCTTTCCGGGTTGTTCGACCGTAATTTTTAATACAACAGTCGAATCGACCGGCACTGGGGTTAGGCTCCAGAAGTTGAGCGTATCGCCATCCGCCTGATAAATCCCGGGATTGCCGGTATAGATATTTACGCCCAAATCGCGCTCAGAGCCATCACTCTGAACTTCAACCGCTTTTACACTATTTGATTTGTAATCCGGCCTAGCCTTTTTTTCTACGGCCTTTTCAGTTTTCCTGCCTGTGATCTGCTGGTGGTATTGTTCGGCGGCCCTGATGATGGCATCCTGTTCGCGAAGTTGCTGATCATTAACAGGTGCAGATTTGGAGGTCTGCACCTTCTGATTTTGCGCAGATACTTTTGGCGTTACCTTTTTGAGCGATTGCGTAGATGCTTTGGCTGTGAGATGGGTTGATTTTTGCGATGTCTGCTTGGCAGATTGTTGCATTTTTTTGCCGCTTTTCTGAACCAGCGCCTTGGTTCCCTTGCGAGGAACTTGCGCGGTTTTGGCCTTTACAGCCGATAAAAGTGAATTGGATGGAAGCAGCATCGCACGAATAAATATTGTGGCGCAAAGATAACAAAAAGTGTTTCATCGGTAAATACCAACAACCATCCTTCTGATGTGACAATTGATCCTTCTAATCAATATCTTTGCGCCATGGAAAGAATATATCAACCTGGAATTTATTTTGCACCCTTACAGGAATCAACGGATTTTGTTTACCGGAAGGCTCATGCCTACTATTTTGGAGGCATTGACAAATATTTTTCGCCTTACTTGCGGCTTCAGAAAGATGGTACATTGAAGAAATCCCACCTGCGTGATTCCGCTCCCGAAAACTGCTCCGGTTATCATCTTGTACCGCAGATCATGGCAGGAAACAGCAACGATTTTCTCTTTCTGGCCAAACACCTGACCGATCTTGGCTACCAGGAGATCAACTGGAACCTTGGTTGCCCCTACCCCATGGTAACCGGCAAGGAAATGGGTGCCGGTCTGCTGCCATACCCCGAAAAAATTAGCGAAATACTCAATCAGTCATTGCCTCAGCTCACCTCTAGGATCTCTGTTAAACTTAGGTCCGGATTAACCTCTGCGGAGGAGATCTTTCAGGTACTTCCAGTGTTGAACCAGTACCCCTTATCGGAAGTGATATTGCATCCAAGAATAGCGAAACAACTCTATTCAGGGACAGCTGACCGGGGGTTGTTCCAAAAGGTTGCGGCTTTGATCTCTCACCCTCTGGTGTACAACGGGGATATTGTTAATTTGGAGGATTTTCAGGAGGCTGATAAGACTTTTGAATCTGTCGACAATTGGATGATTGGCAGGGGAATACTTAAAAATCCATTTTTGGCCATGGAAATTAAAGGAGTTCAACTTCCCGGCAGGATTGAAAAGACTGAATTACTTGAACAGTTTCATGGTGAAATTGTAAGCAGCAACGCGACAATGCTGAGTGGTCACAGCCACCTGATTACCCGCATGACCAAATTTTGGGAGTACTTTTGTTTCCAGTTTCCCAACCCGCACAAAGCATTTAAAAGAGTAAAGAAGTCGGTCAATATGTCTAAATACGAGATTGCAGTAAGGGAAAATTTCAGCCAGTTAAGGAATGAAGAGTAATAGGATTGTTTCTCCAAAGCTAGTTAAGGACTCGCAGGACAGCCGGGACAATTAGGACGCTCGGGCTTCGGCAGGCTCGGGGACCCCAAGCTCAGGGATCTCTTTGCTCTGGAACCGGTCTCATCTTCTCACCCTCTCAGTGCTTAATCCCCCCCTTCGACAAGCTCAGGGACCGGCTTTTATTGGATTTTGGATACTACCCTTCGACAGGCTCAGGGAGCATCTGCCAATCTCCCCCTCTCCCAGTCTCCCCTCTTTCTTCCATCAGTGCGCCAGCAGCCAGTTCTCAGCGGCATCCATCTCGACTTCGAGGGGTACAACCATTTCGACAGCATGTTCCATCTCCTCCTTTACGATTTTTTTCACAATGTCGGTTTCTGATTTCAAGAGGTCGAAGTTCAATTCATCGTGCACCTGAAGCATCATCTTCGAAGAAATCTTCTCTTCATCAAATCTCTTTTGAATCCTGACCATCGCCACTTTGATGATGTCGGCTGCCGAACCCTGGATGGGTGCGTTGATGGCATTGCGCTCGGCAAATCCCCTGACAGCAGCATTTTCGGAGGTGATGTCCTTGAGATAGCGCCTTCTGCCCATGATGGTCTCGACATATCCCCGCTTGCGCGCCTGTTGGATTTGTTCGTCCATGTACTGTTTTACCCGTGGAAAGTTGATAAAGTAATCATCGATCAACTGTTTGGCCTCATTCCTTGGGATATTTAGCCGTTGGGCAAGCCCGAAAGGGGAGATACCGTAGATGATACCGAAATTGGCCGTCTTGGCCTTCCTTCGCATATCGGAAGTTACCTCACCCAGCGGGATATTGTAGATTTTGGCCGCCGTGGCCGCGTGGATGTCCTCACCATTGGCAAAAGCTTCGATCATCACTTTGTCCCCGGACAAGGCAGCCATGATGCGCAGTTCAATCTGGGAGTAGTCTGCAGATAGGAACAGGTGGTCTGAATCGCGCGGAACAAAAGCCTTGCGGATTTCCCTGCCATTTTCATCCCGGATCGGAATGTTCTGAAGATTGGGGTTGTTGGAACTCAACCTTCCGGTTACGGCTACCGTCTGGTTGTACGAAGTATGGATTCTGCCCGTTTTGGGATCGATCAATTTGGGCAAAGACTCAACATAGGTCGAAAGCAGCTTCTTCAATCCCCGGTGGTCCAAAATTTTCGCAACGATCGGATGCCGGTCGAGCAGGGTGGTCAGCACCTCTTCGTTGGTCGAATATTGCTTGGTTTTGGTTTTTTTTGCCTTGGGATCAAGCAGCAGCTTGTCAAAAAGAATGTGGCCAAGCTGTTTGGGGGATGAGATGTTGAACAGCTCACCCGCCATTTCAGTGATTTCAAGTTCCAGTTGAATGATTTGTTCCCTCAGTATAACGGCATACTGGTCAAGCGCTTGCACGTCAATTTTCATTCCGGAAAGCTCCATCTCGATGAGCACTTTCAAAAGTGGCATCTCCACATCCTTGAATAGCTTGGCCACATTTCCATCGATCATCTCTTTCTCCAGCAGCGGTTTAAGCTGAAAGGTAAAATCTGCATCCTCACAGGCATACTCCTTGATCGTCTGTAAATCGACAGAGAACATGGATGTTTGATTTTTCCCGCTTCCGATCAATTCGCTTGTCGCGATTTTCTTGTAACCAAGATAGATCTCGCTCAGGAAGTCGAGGTTGTGGCGCAATTCCGGCTGGATCAGGTAGTGTGCTACCATGGTATCAAAGATCGGGCCATGCAGCTTAATGCCGTACCCTGAAAGCACCAATGCATCAAATTTGATGTTCTGGCCAACCTTGGTAATGGTTTCACTGTCGAAGAGTGGCTTGAAACTGGCCACAATCTGTCCGGCCTCCTTTTGATTTGAAGGCACAGGGATGTAGTATGCCTCTCCCTTTTTGAAGCTAATGGATATTCCAACCAAATGATCCGTAAGCGGATCCAGACCGGTAGTTTCAGTGTCGAAACAGAACTCCTTTTGTTTAAGAAGTTCGTTAATCAAATTCGCACGGGCCTCCTCCCCCTCTACCAGATGATAGTTATGCGAATAGGAGTGAATCTGTTCGAGGTTCGAAACCGGAGCAGCGACGCTCTCTTCGGCAAAATCAAAAAGCGATCCCTGAGGATTAACCGGCTTTTGGACAACTACCTCAGCTTTAGGCAATTTTGAGAGCATGTTTCGAAATTCGAGTTCAGAAAAAAGCTCGTTCAGTAACTGCTGGTCCGGCTCCTGCCTGACCAGCTCTTCGGGCTGGTGGTTCAAAGGGACATCCACAATAATTTCGGCCAGTTTTCGCGAGAGTCGAACCTGCTCTTCGAAATTGATCAGGCTCTCCTGTTGCTTCCCCTTTAATTGACCGATGGCGGCATAAACACCATCGATGCCACCAAATTGGGAAATCAGTTGGGCGGCACCTTTGGGCCCAATCCCGGGGCAGCCCGGAATGTTGTCGGAAGAGTCGCCCATCAATCCAAGGAGGTCAATCACTTGCTCCGGCCTGGAAATCTGGAAGTTGTCGCAAACTTGCTCCACGCCCCAAACCTCCATCTCATTGCCCATCCGCTTGGGTTTGTACATAAATATATTTGCCGATACCAGCTGGGCATAATCTTTATCAGGGGTAACCATAAAGACTTTGAAATCCTCCTTCTCGGCCGTCTTGGCCATGGTGCCAATGACATCATCAGCCTCATAACCTATACATTCCAGCGTTGGGATGTTGTAGGCATCAATCATTCTGCGGATGTAAGGTATTGCTGTTCTAATTGCCTCCGGCATCGCTTCACGGGTCGCCTTGTAGCCGTCAAAGAGTTCGTGGCGGAAGGTTGGGCCATGCAGGTCGAAAGCAACCGCCAGGTGGGTAGGCTGCTCCAGTCGCAGGATCTGTTCGAGTGTATTGACAAAGCCAAAAACAGCCGAAGTGTTCATTCCTTTGGAATTAACCCTTGGATTGTTGATAAAGGCAAAATAGGAGCGGTAGATAAGTGCGTAGGCGTCAATCAAAAAAAGCTTTTTCATCGAAAAAAAATATTTGAACCAAAACTACGAAGTAATTGATAATTCCGGTCACAAAATCAGGAATATCAAATTTACTTACGCAAAAGTCGGTTGAATGTTCTACCATGTTTATGGTATATAGAATGCCTGAATAAAGGTATTGTGGGTATAACCATTTGAAACAATATTGCGGGGCGGTTTTGCGATTTTACAGGAAGTCAGAAAGCTCAACGGGAAATACAATCCAACAAATAGATCCACAGGCAATTACAATGATAAACAATGTTTTTCCATCGCCTCTTGGGGCAGAACAATTTGAAAAATTCAGACAACTTACCGATTCACTGAATGAAGTGCAATTGGCATGGATCTCTGGTTATCTATCTGCCTTAACCGCACAAAATGGGGTTCCGGTTTCCCTTCCGGTTAAAAAAGAAAACATCAATGCATCAGCCATTGACACAATAACCATTCTATATGGTTCACGCACCGGTAATGGCAAAGAGGTGGCAATGAAAGCGGTAAACCTGACTACCGAAATTGGTCTGACCCCGACTTTAAAGAGCATGGACGATTACAAACCCCGTGACCTGCAGTCGGAGAAAAACCTGCTGGTGATCGTCTCCACGCATGGCGAAGGTGAACCTCCCTTTGCAGCAAAGGAGCTGCACGAATTTATCTTCGGGAAGCGTGCGCCGAAGCTCGATAACGTAAAATTTGCCGTTTTGGCGCTGGGCGACTCATCTTACCTCCAATTTTGCCAGACAGGAAAAGATTTCGATCTCCAAATGGAAAAATTGGGCGCAAAAAGGTTGGTGCCTTTGGTTTGTTGTGATGTTGATTTTCAGGATACCGCCGACCAGTGGCTGAGATCAACGCTTCCTGCTTTCGCGGTAGCTACAGTAGGAAAAATAATAGATTCTACAGATGCAGTTATTGATACTTCAGCGGCACAAAACTATTCGAAAAAGAATCCATATTATGCAGAATTACTGGATAAGGTCAATCTGCACGGTCGCGGTTCCGAAAGGCAAACATTGCACATAGAACTCGAAGCCGATTTACCTTTCGAACCAGGTGATTCTGCCGGAATCATGCCAGTGAACAATTCGGAATTGGTTAACGAGGTACTGTCGGTCACCGGGCTCAATCCCGACGAACTGATAGAAATCAAAAACTCAAAAATCTCCCTTTTTGATTCCCTTCAACAAGAATTTGAGCTTTCGAAAATAACCGTCGATGTCATCAAACGATACCTCGAATTTGCTCCGGACGAAAAGCTGGCTGCAATTTACCAATCGCAGGAAAAACTGCAGGATTACCTTTTCGGCAGGGACATTGCCGACCTTTTCAGCGAATTCCCTGCGAAGCTATCAGCTCAGGACTTTATCCATCTTCTCAGACCATTGCAACCCAGATTGTATTCCATTGCCTCAAGCCCCAAAGCCAACCCTGGTGAATTGCATCTTGCAGTAGGGGTGGTTGAATACCAAAATGGAGGAAGAATCCGGCGAGGAACCTGTTCGGGCTATCTGTCGGAGATTGATGGCAATGCTAACAAAATTCCCGTTTTTATTGAAAAGAACCCCAATTTCCGCTTACCCGAAAAAGATGAGACTCCCATCATCATGGTGGGTGCCGGTACCGGGATAGCGCCTTACCGCGCCTTTGTCCAGCATCGTGAACAATCTGCAAAACCGGGAAAAAGCTGGCTCATATTCGGAAACCGAAATTTTGAAACTGAATTTTTGTATCAAACTGACTGGCAGAAATTTATGAAATCAGGAGCATTGTCCAAAATGGACGTAGCCTTCTCTCGCGATACGGACAAGCGGGTTTATGTGCAGCATAAACTAGAGGAAAATGCTGCTGAAGTCTATCGCTGGCTTGAAGACGGGGCCCATTTTTATATTTGCGGAGATATGAAGAAGATGGCCACCGATGTGCAAAACACCCTTGTTTCAATTGTAGAGAATCAGGGTACCATGAGCAAAGACAAGGCTACGGTTTACGTGAATAAACTACAGAAAGAAAGGCGGTTGCAACTTGACGTTTACTAACTTCAAAATGTATAAAATGGAAAACGACAATATATCGGCTCCCCCAAGCCAGCTTGAAACAATCAAGACAAACAGCAACTATCTGCGGGGAACCATCACCGAAAGCCTGAACAATCCGCTCACGGGAGCATTGTACGAACAGGACCAGGTGCTGATCAAATTTCATGGCACCTATCAACAGCAGGACCGTGACCTTGACGACGAACGCAAACGGCAAAAACTGGAACCGCTGTACAGTTTCCTTATCCGGGTACGTGTTCCGGCCGGAATTACCACCCCGGCACAATGGCTGGCCCTGGATGGACTGGCCGATAAATATGCCGACAAGACTCTGAAACTCACCACGCGCCAGGCTTTTCAGTTTCACGGTGTTTTAAAACGCAAACTGAAAACCACCATTCAGGAAATCAATAAAACTTTGCTGGATACGATAGCAGCCTGTGGCGATGTGAACCGAAATGTCATGTCTTCGGCCAATCCATACGAGTCGCCCGTCCATTCTGAAGTGGCAAAAGATGCAAGAAGAATATCAGCCCATCTCACACCTCAAACAGCCGCCTATCACGAAATCTGGCTGGATGGAAAGCTTGTTGAAGGCGGAGAAAAGGAAGAAGAGCCGCTCTACGGGAAAACCTATCTTCCCCGGAAATTCAAAACTGCCATCGCCATCCCTCCGCGCAACGACACCGATGTCTTGTCGAACGATCTTGGTTTTATCGCTATTGTAGAAAACGGTCAACTTTCCGGTTACAATGTCACGGTAGGCGGAGGAATGGCCTACACCTTCGGAATCAATACGACTTATCCGCGGGTAGCCGATGTGATGGGCTATATCCCAAAAGAAAAGATTGTGGATACCTCCGAAGCAGTGCTGGTATTTCAGCGTGACCACGGGAACCGTTCCGATCGCAAAAATGCCCGGTTAAAATACACCCTCGACCGTTTGGGACACGACTTTTTTCATGCTGAATTGAAGCGTACGCACAATATACTGCTTGAAGCGGCAAAACCTTACGAATTCACTTCAATGGGCGATCAGTTTGGCTGGTCCCAAAGCAGAGACGGACTTTGGCATTGCACTATTTTTGTCGAAGGTGGTAAACTCGCCGACCGTAACGGATACCCTGCGAAAACTGCCATTCGCGAAGTGGCCAAAATTCATACCGGAAGTTTCATCCTGACTGGTAATCAGAACCTTGTCATTGCACAGGTTCCGAAGGAATTGAAACCAAAAATTGTAAACATCCTGAAAAAACACAACGTGGCAGATAACAACCTGTCGCAGTTACGCAAAAATTCCATCGCCTGTGCTGCTTTGCCATTATGCGGACTTGCCTTTGCCGAAGCTGAACGCTATTTGCCATCATTGGTTGACAAACTTGACAAAGTACTCGAAGCAAATAATTTGCAAAACGAACCCATTACCATCCGAATGACAGGCTGTCCCAATGGCTGTGGCCGGCCTTTTCTGGCTGAAATCGGATTGGTTGGAAGGGCTCCGGGCAAGTACAACCTTTACCTTGGCGCCAGTTTCGTTGGTGAACGCCTTAACAAGCTTTACAAAGAGATGCTTTCTGAGGAGGGAATCATTGCCGCATTAACGCCAATCCTTGAAGATTTTTCCACAAACAGGGATCTAAATGAACGCTTTGGAAATTTCGTCATCCGAAGGGGATATGTGAAAGCTGTTGAAGAGGGAAAAAAATTTCACGAATAAAATCATGGAACGAGAAGAACTTCATTTTCTCCCCATCTCTTTAAATGTGACCAACAAGAAGATTCTTCTGGTTGGCGGAGGAAAGGTTGCCACCCATAAGGGAGGCATCCTGGCCCGGTTCGTGTCGAATGTGACAATTATATCTCCCGAATTTACTGACGAAATCCGGCAACTGCCTTTTACTTTTATTCAAAAAGAGTATGAGAAAAAAGAGATGGAAGGGTTCTTCCTGGTTTATGTGTGTACAGGTAACCATGCGTTAAACAGTCAGATAAAAGCGGATGCCGAAGATTTGGGTATTCTTGCCAGTGTGTGCGATGCCCCGATGCTGTGCGATTTCGTATCCCCAGCCATTCACAAACAAGGGCATTTTACCATATCGGTAGGTTCCAATGCGCAAAATGTCCATCAATCTATTGCAATTCGTAACCGGATTACTCAACTGATAACGGAAGGTCTGTTAAAAATTGATTGCTGCAACAAAATACCTGAAAACAAATGTCCTTCATTTTAAAAGTTATTATAGGAATGGGTAAACCTCATTTAAAACGGATAACCGGTTTTTGGGATTATATTCCCAATATGAAACACTGGTTGAAGGTACTTTTATCAGATGGTTTCCGACACAAAAGGAATCAAGCCGGGAAGGTTACCCTCGTTGGGTTTGGACCAGGCAATCCAGATCTGCTTACACTTGGTGGGGAGAGAGCCCTGGCGCAATCCGATATCATCTTTCATGACGACCTTCTGGATATTGATTACCTAAAAAAATACAGGGCTGAGAAGGTTTATGTAGGTAAACGGAAAGGAAATCACCACGTTGAGCAAAACGAAATTAACCGTTTGCTCCTCAATGCTGCAAAAGCCGGTAAAAAGGTGGTCCGTCTCAAAGGGGGGGACCCAATGATTTTTGCCCATGGTGGTGAAGAGGTCGAATACCTGGAACATAACTTAATTCCTGTTGAAGTTATCCCGGGTGTTTCAGCCGGAGTTGCTGTTTCATCGCTGCTGAAGGTACCGCTTACCCATCGGGGTATCTCCTCCTCTGTGGCTTTTATTTCCGGGCATTCAAAAAATGTTTGCCTACCTGATGCCGATACCTTGGTTGTTTACATGGGTGGCTCAAATATCCGGGCAATTGCCCGAAAAGCCATTGCACAGGGAAGAAATCAGGATACTCCGGTAATGTTGGTTCAAAACCTTTCATTACCCGGACAGCAAGAATTTTTCTTCACGTTAGGTGAGCTAGCGTTAAATGAGCAGAATTTTCCAACGCCCATCATCATTGTCATTGGCGAAGTAGTCTCTTTTCGAAACAGGACGGTCACCGCACTGTCAAAGAACATTCTCAGGGTTTCACGGTCAGCCATCACACATTTTAGTGACCATTTAAAAGAAAAATCATTTGAACGACAGATTTTCACCCATCAGCATATAATGAATTCGTTGGTAGAGGCCGAAGAGCTATCAGGAAGGGACAGCCGCCCCTTAGTAACATCAAAATTAACAGCGGCCGGAAAAAAAACGAAAGAAGCGCTAAAAGAATATGGATCATAGGAAAATCAATCATCTAAAAGAACTGGAATCTGAATCGATCTTCATCATCCGTGAAGTCGCAGCACAATTCGATCGCCCTGCACTGCTCTTTTCTGGAGGGAAAGATTCTATTGTCATGGCCTATCTGGCCTACAAAGCCTTTTATCCGGCAGCTATCCCGTTTCCGTTTGTCCACATCGATACGGGTCACAATTTTGAGGAAACACTTACTTACCGTGACAAACTGATCAAACAACTGGGGGCAAAACTAGTGGTAGGGTCAGTGGAAGAATCAATTCGGCATGGACGGGTTGGGGAGGAAAAGGGATTCTATGCCAGTCGCAACAAATTGCAAACCGTGACTTTGCTGGATACCCTCGAAAAACATGGGTTCGACGCCGCGCTTGGCGGTGGACGCCGCGATGAGGAGAAAGCCAGGGCCAAAGAACGGTTCTTTTCTCACAGGGATGAATTTGGCCAGTGGGACCCTAAAAACCAGCGTCCTGAATTGTGGAATATTTTCAACGGGAAAAAACAAAAAGGCGAACACTTCAGGGTATTTCCCATCAGCAACTGGACCGAAATGGATGTATGGCAGTATATCTTTCAGGAAAATATCCCGCTGCCTTCGCTTTACTACACACACCAGCGGGAAGTGTTTGAACGGGACCAGATCCTTTATGCCGCTTTGCCACCCATCCCCCGTAAGCCTACCGAGAAGGTTGAGGTCAGGAGTGTACGGTGCCGTACCATAGGCGACATCACCTGCACCGGATTGACGCTGTCGACAGCCAATACGCTTGAAGAAATTATTTCAGAAATTGCCGGTTCACGCGTTACCGAACGAGGCGGACGACTGGATGATAAGCGCTCTGAAACTGCGATGGAAGACCGAAAAAAGGAGGGGTATTTTTGAGATAGGAGTTATGAGATATAAGTTATGAGGTATGAGTTACAACTCCATGATTATAACTCATAATTCATAACTCATAACTTATTTATTTTTAGTTGAATTGATAAATTGAGGACATGATTGATAATGTATTGTCAGGTTTGGGCGGGAAAGAGACCGGATATTTGGATATGGAACTGCTCCGTTTCAGTACTGCAGGCAGTGTTGATGATGGTAAAAGCACACTCATAGGGCGGTTGCTTTTCGACAGCAAATCGATCTTTGAAGATCAGCTGCAATCGATGAAAGAGGCAAGCAGTAGAATGGGGGACGACGAAGTAAACCTTGCTTTGCTTACCGATGGTCTTCGCGCCGAACGGGAACAGGGAATTACCATTGATGTGGCTTACCGCTATTTTGCCACACCCTTACGCAAATTCATCATTGCAGATACTCCCGGCCACATAGAGTACACCCGAAACATGGTGACTGGGGCATCCTCTGCCGATGTTGCCATCGTCCTGGTCGATGCCCGAAAAGGCATTGCTGAACAAACCAAACGCCATTCGTACATCGCTTCGCTGCTGCAAATCCCTCATGTAATCCTGGCAATTAACAAAATGGACCTGGTGAATTTTTCAAAAGAGGTTTTCGACAACATTCAGAAGGAATATGAGGAAATAGCCGCAATATTAAAATTAAAGAAAATCTATTTCATTCCCATTTCTGCCAAAGATGGCGACAATGTGGTCAATGCTTCAGCAAATACACCCTGGTACAATGGAGAAACATTGCTGCGCCTGCTCGAAACCATTCCGGTGCATTCCAACGAGAATTCACTTCCTGCCCGATTCCCGGTTCAATACATCATTGGCTCCAACAACGACAAACATCCGGATTACAAGGGATATGCCGGTCGTGTCTCGGGCGGATCATTTAAGGTGGGTGAAGCCATTCTTGTTTTACCCTCAAACAAAAGATCATTTATTCAGGCAATCCATGAGGGTACCAAGGAATTGAATGAAGCATTCACACCTCAGTCGGTCACCATACAACTGGATGGCAATATCGAAATTAAACGGGGAGATATGTTTGTCAAGTTTACTGCAGCATATCCAAGATACAGCTCAACCATATCGTTGCATGTTTGCTGGCTGAATGCAGTGCCGCTTCGCATCGGCGGGAAATACATAGTGCGACAAACTACCGACGAAACAACTGCCGTCATAAAGGATATCCGCTTCAAGGTAAATATCAATACACTTGAGAATATTGAGGACGAAAAGACGGTGAACATGAATGACATTGCACATATCACAATTAATACGCTAAAGCCGCTTAAATATGACGATTACAGTGAGAATAGGATCACAGGTAGCCTTGTATTAATTGACGAAAACACATTTGAGACCGTTGGGGCGGGAATGATTGTTTCTGACCCGGAAGTCTTTTCCTACAACATTTAAATGCAATGAGGTGATCTGAACGCAAATCTGAAGCCTCCCTTCCAAGAGATTTAAAGGGGTCAAATTCTGGAAAAATGTTGGATTAAATTTTTCCCAAAACTTAAAAAGGGAAGGGCCGTGGAATTGATCCTCCGGCCCTCCACCATGATGGGATAATCACCTAATTGTGACAAGTACAATCTTCAACGCATTTGAGGATGCCACTTAGACCGGAGTGCTTAAGATAGTAATAGGTGTTTTTACCATCACGTGTAGATGCCAGAACACCTTTTGATTTCAAAATCCCCAAATGGTGTGAAGTGGCAGATTGTTCTATGCCTAATCGCTCATAGATTTCGGTCACAGTTAATTTTTGCTCGCCTTCCAGAAAACTTACGATAGTGATTCGCATTGGGTGCGCTATCGCCTTGAGCATTTCTGCAGCAACTGTCAATTTTTCTAAAGTCTGTTCGTTGGTGTACATGGGGTATGATTGATAGAAAAATGTGTAATTTAGAAATACAAATATATAGATACTATGCAGTTAATCAATAGAACAAATCGTTAAAATGTTTAATTTAGAACAGATACAAACAATTCCGGGGTGGCCGAAAATTTGTTACTTTTGGCAATAGCAACAGCTTATACTACATGGCATCCAAAAACGAAATTATTGCTCCGGTTGAAGCCGAGTTGAGTCAATTTGAACCCTATTTCAAAAAATCAACCAAGACGACTATCCCTTTGCTGGATACCATCATGCATTACATCCTGCGTCGCAAAGGGAAACAGATGCGTCCCATTCTGGTCTTCCTTTCGGCCAAATTAAACGGACAATTCAATGAGCGAAGCTATCACGCCGCCTTAACCATCGAGTTGCTTCACACAGCTACCCTCGTTCATGATGATGTAGTCGATGAATCGTACCAGCGAAGGGGGTTTTTCTCGGTTAATGCCATTTGGAAAAACAAAATTGCGGTACTGGTCGGCGACTTCATTTTGGCCAAAGGGTTACTTTGGTCGATCGAGCACAAGGATTACGATATCTTGCAATTCATCTCGCAGGCAGTCAGGGAGATGAGTGAAGGCGAGATTCTTCAGATCCAAAAAGCCAGGAAACTGGATATCACAGAGGAAGTTTACTTCGAGATTATCCGTAAGAAAACGGCTTCGCTGATGGCCACCAGCGCGGCTGTAGGAACATGTTCTGTCACGGAGGATGCCGAAATCATTGAACGTATGCGTCTGTTTGGCGAATATGCAGGCATTGCCTTCCAGATCAAGGATGACCTTTTCGATTTCCAGAAATCAAATCTCCTGGGCAAACCTACCGGGAATGATCTTCATGAAAAAAAGATTACCCTGCCGTTGATTTTTGCCCTCAACCAGGGAAGTTCGTCCGAAAAAAAGCAAATACTCGACATTGTCCGCAAGAAAAGCAAAACAGCCGCTGATCTGACGGCTGTTTCAAAATTCATAGAAGCCAAAGGCGGATTTATATACGCCGAAAAGGTGATGCAGGAGTACCACCAAAAGGCACTGGGGCAGCTTAGCACCTACCCGGATTCGGAATACAAACGGGCATTGATAACCTTCGTGGAGTATATTACAACAAGGGAAAGTTAGGAAGAAGTGACTAAAGTGACTAGAGTGACTTGGGAAGGATGCCTAAGTGTATTGTTGCCCGTCAGGGCATTAAGCTGATTTTTACTTCTTCTTGCTGAAATTTACAATCAGGAAGTAGACAATAAATCCCATAGAGATAGAGACCAATTCAATGCCAAATGGCAAGAGACTTTGATGCATGTAATTCCGGTAAGCATCCTCATTGCCCAATCCAGGACCCATTTGGTGAATTAAAATAAATCCCAGTCCGGCAAAGAAAGCGACCAATCCCCATTTAAGGGAGGGATATTTATTGACCTCCTGATTTTCGGCTATTGGTGAAGCAATTTTTTGCTCCAGGATACCAGCACTGTCAAAATGCCCGGCCCTGATTATTTTCCTCCTGAGAAGGAAGTCTGTAAAATTTTTGATAATCTGATAAAAGGCAAAGAAAACAACTGCAGCCATTAATACTTCTGACATAATTTTCGGTTTTAAAGTGTTTGTATCATGTGACAACAGCAAAGTTCAAAATGTTGCAACTCCGACCTTTTTTTTTATTTTAATTTTGAAAGTTTGTGCAACATTTTCCCAAAAATAGTGTCAAACTGTAAGTATGAACGATACTGAACTAATCAGCCAAATACTGGACGGGAACATGAATGCATTTACATTTTTGGTAAACCGTTACCAGAAATTGGTAGTGCATATTTCCGGAAGGTTGATTCAGCGGCAGGATGAACTCGAAGATGTTTGTCAGGAGGTATTTATCAAGGTCTATCAAAACCTTGGCAAGTACCGGAATGAATGCAAGTTATCGACATGGATCGCAACAATCGCTTATAATTCCAGTGTCAACTATCTGAGAAAGTTCAGGAAATTTGATGAGGTTGATCCGGATGACTCCATTTCACTGCGCAATCTCGTGGATTTCAGAATGGAAAATTATGAAACTATTGATTTAAAGCACTATATCAGAGAGCAAATTGAACTGCTTCCAATCCAGTATCGAACAGTTGTAACCTTGTTTCACCTGGAAGAGTTCTCTTACCAGGAGGTTGAACAGATAACAGGGATGGCCGAAGGAACAGTTAAAAGTTACCTGTTCAGGGCAAAAGCGTTATTAAGGGAAAAACTAAAACATATTGTCGACGAAGACAGCTTAAAATTAGTAAAAGAGATATCCAATGAGAAAGGATGAACTGACAGAAATTTTGGATAGGTCGCTCCGTGGGGAGCCTGATTTCCGGTTACCGGCTGATTTTGCTCAAAAAGTAACCATCTCCGTCGTCAGGCGTGAAAGATGGAGGACCGATCTTCACGATTATTTTTTCCTGACGGCAATTTTGGTTGGACTGATTGCAGCGGCTTCAGGAACCTATTATCTTGTGGACAAAGAACTTTTGGTTCGTGCGCTCAGTTTCTGTGAAACGAATTGGGTACCTGTCGCTTTCTTGTTCTTCACTTTAAATTTTGTCCTGTTTGCCGACAAGGTCCTTTTGGGGCTCTTGTTCAATCGTTGGAAGGTAAACTAATTTTAATGTTTTCGGCGGAAGCCGCATCTAATTTTTCCCTTTTTATCCAATCTGTGCGATCATCACCACATAGTTCTTACCATATTTTTTGGCGCATTTCGGGCAGGTGGTGTACCAGTGGTAAATTTTTTGCTTGCTGTATCCTTTTTCAACAAGGATACGATCAAAATCATTGCACCATTTTCCGGTATCCTTGAATGGCCCCTCATAAACCTTACTGAAGAATTTACCTGTAAAAATTTTGCTTTCAAGGGCTGGGACCGGCTTGTCAACATGGATGTACAAATCCATGTTCCATTTCGAGGTGATGTCGGATAGACAGAGTCCCTGCGACCAGTCAGCCCCGGCAGAGGCTATGATCTTGCTCAGTTTTTTCATGACACTGCCAAAATTTAAAGGCATGTAGAAGAAGGTGCAAACGGAACCCCTGACAAATAGCTTGTCGTTCCACTCAAAATTGACGTTGTCCCATGGGATAGGATCGAATTTGGGACAACAAATCGGATCAGTTGTTGTTTCCATAATTTATAATTAAAGTGAGCTAAAGTGACTAAAGTGAACTAGAGTGACTAAAATTATGGCCCCACTACAAAAGCAGGGCAGTGGCATAAGTACTTTAGGCACTTTAGTCACTCTAGTTCACTTTAGTCACTTATTTTTAACTTTTTCACGGGGTCTTCCACGCAGTGCACACCAGGTTTCATCCAGGGCGATCTGGGAGACCGGACGCAAATGGATCAGTTCAAGCGATTCCCGAATCCCAACCAGTTTCCATTTCCCTTAAAAATACGAAATTTTTTCTTCCGTTATCGAAGTTAACAAATTATTTGCCAATCGGCTGGCGCCAATTCTGAACAGATGTGGATGGAGCCACTCCTCTCCCAAAATACTCCTAACAATGGCCGTATAATAGATAGCATCTGCGCTCTCTACGATTCCTCCGGCAGCCTTAAAACCTACTTTCTTTCCGATCATCCGGTAAAATTCCCGGATGGCGCTGCACATCACCCAGGCCGCTTCAGGGGTTGCAGCCGGTTCCATTTTCCCGGTAGAGGTTTTGATAAAATCGGCGCCTGCCACCATAGCCATAAGTGAAGCTTTCCAGATATTTTCAGGAGTTTTGAGCGCTCCGGTTTCCAAAATGACTTTCAGATGGGCCTCTCCGCAGCTGCTTTTGATCTGCGAGATCTCCTTCATCACTTCCGTACTGTTACCTTCCAAAAAAGTACCGATTGAAATGACAATATCGATCTCACTGGCGCCGGCAGCCACGGCCATAGCGGTCTCCAGCTTCTTCACCTCAAGAAAAGTCATGGAGGAGGGAAATCCCGCCGAAACTGCGGCCAGTGCCACATTGTGATCCTTCAGGCTTTTTCGTACAACCTTAACCAGCGTAGGATAAACACAAATGGCAGCGACATTGGGCAATTCAATGAAATGACGGGGGAAAAGTGAAACCTTTTCTGCCAATAACCGACCTTTCTCCTGCGTATCTTCTGCACCAAGTGTCGTTAAATCGATGCAGGAGAAAGCCAGCTTCATATCCTCTTTGGAAAGAGTCCCTCCCATCTTGGCACGGATGGCCTCCAATCCGTTCTTCACCTCGTCTACTTGGAAAGTGCGCTCGTAATTCTCGAATATCAGACTCATAGCTTAACTCTATTGTATTAAGATAACAAACATCAGAACTCTTTGTTTTTCGAATCGATGACAATCGTGACCGGTCCATCGTTAAGCAGCTCAACTTTCATATCGGCACCAAAAATTCCGGTCTTAACCGGTTTCCCCAATTGCAGAGACACCTTATCACCAAACATCTGGTACAAAGGAACGGAAATTTCCGGAGGAGCGGCCCTGATATAGGACGGACGGTTCCCCTTTTTTGTGGCTGCATGAAGGGTAAACTGACTGATCAGCAGAATTTCACCACTTTTATCCTTCACCGATAGGTTCATGACACCCTCCTGATCTGCAAAAATGCGGAGTTGTACGATCTTGGCGCTCATCCAATCCAGGTCAATTTCAGTGTCGCCATGCTCAAAACCCGCCAAAACCAACAATCCGTTGCCAATGGAAGAGACTGTATCTCCATCAACGGAAACAGACGAATAGGAAACTCTTTGAACGACTACCCTCATAAAAATTTTGGATGAATGGAAATCAAAATTAGCGATTTTTGCCTCTCTTTGTGAAAACCTTCGTGCAACCTTTGTGCCTTTTGTGGCGAATTTTAAAATCTTTACCACAAAGGGCACAAAGGATGACACAAAGGACACAAAATGAAAAATGTACCAAGATCTGCCAATCCAAAAGTTACATCATAAGCTTAATTGTCTCTGCCAGCAGCCAGTAGCGAAAGGCTTTACCGATAAACATGTATAGCATAGTGAGTTTGGGAGAGATCCGAAAAAACCCAAGACCCAAAATCAGGACATCGCCAATAATCGGGACAAAGGAAAGCAGGGCCGACAAAGGTCCGTATTTTTGCAACTTAGGGTTGATGGCATGAATCTTCTCCATTTTTACCTTCCCATATTTCTCGATCCAATTCATGTTTCCGAGGTAGCCTAGGTAGAAAATGGAGATTCCGCCCAGTGTATTCCCGGCTGTAGCAACCACGATACACGATGTGATGTTCACCCCGGCCAGTATGAGCATGGACATGACCGCCTCCGAATTAAAAGGCAGGATGGATCCGGAAAGGAAACCCGCGAAGAAAAGACCGGTGAGCCCGTAATGTTGGAGAAATTCGACCATAGGAAGGGATTGAGTTATGAGTGATGAGTTATGAGTGATGGCATTCTACCTATAATATTGATATCGTGCGTTATAACTCATAATTCATAACTCATAACTTTATTTTCCTACTTTAGGCACTTTCTTTTTAAGATAAAGCCGCTACTGCTGATCCAATCAAATTGGCATTGTGGATCTCATTGACTTTTACCTTGACATCCTCGTGTCCGAGTTCTTCCAGAACTCTTTTGAGATATTTGGAAACCTGCTTGTTGTAAGCTTTACAGCTCTTAACCTTGCTCCAGAACAGACTGCCTTCCGCCGTTAAGCAAACTTTTTTAATTTCAGGATTGTGCGAAACCATCACGGCAACCAATCCGGCCAGTGAAGCAGCTACCAATTTGGCAGAGCGTTTGTAGATACGACGGGCCGCCTGAACATGTTTCTTCTTTTGCTTTTCCGGCTTGTTGATCAGATCGGTGAGGGATTTGGCATCAAATTTATCATCAAAACCATCCAGCGGGAAAAGCGTGGTGAAAATTTTCCCGAGGTACATTCCGGATACGGCCTTCTCAAATCGCTGTGCATTTTGTGTGCCTGAAGCAATATCGACCTGGTCGTCAATGGCTGTCAGGTGCAGCGGATGATAGTTTCCTGATTCGAGGTTTATCGGGGTAAGCCCTTGCCAGTTCAACTCCTTGTCGAGTTTGCCAATGTTGTCGGAATGTATAAAAGTTGCCATGTTGGTACCCGTTCCAACAATAAGGCCAATGTATGCATCATAAGTGCTATCAGACAGTCCCGCAAAAAGACTGGCTACCGTATCGTTGATCACCTTTACTGCGGTAAATTCGGCTTCGCCCTGCGTATTGAGGAACTCTTTCAGCGGTTTGCCTATCGGCTGATCGATCATCTCCTGAATGTCAACCCCTTTGGTCCAGCGAAGAAGTTTAGCATCACCATCCGGCAAACATTCTGCAGGATAGGAGAAACAGTAGCCAATGGGCGATCTCTCGGGCATTTTAAGATCTTTGAGGAAGGAAGCCTGCTCAGCGAACAGATCTTTGGCCGTAAAGCCTTTGGTTTTCATGACGCTAAGATCTTTGCTCCACCCATCAGGTGGGTATATATCCGTTTCACCATCCTTGAAACTGACAACAGAAGCCCTGTAATTGGTACCACCCAAATCCAATACCGTTGCCTGGCCTTCAACACCCAATGTTTTTGGCTTGATATAGGTAGGAATACATTGAATTTCGGTATTGTGGTTGTTCAATCCGTTTTCCACCTTTTGCTGAAGATCAAGTGCAATCTCCTTCAGCTGATCTGCTGACAATTTGAAAATATTTTCCTTCATTGCTGTAAATTTTGTTTGGTTTTCAATGACAAAACTGGAACCGCGAATAATTGGCTTACTGATTAAAGGCTGCTTTCCATATCGTTCTGATTCGTACCAAAAGTAGAATTTTATTTTTTCTAAAATGGCCGGTTAATCATTTTTAACGGGTACAAAATAGAAAAAAATGAAGAACCCGCTGATTTTGCCTATTTTTGTCTAAAATTAAGTGGATCATCATGGAACAATTTTCAACGCGACAGAACAAGATCGGCCGGCTTATCCAAAAAGAGCTGAGCGAATTCTTCCGGCGGGAAGCGCTCACGCTGGCCAAAGGGAAAATGGTTTCCGTTACGGCTGTACGAATCACCAAAGATATGTCTCTGGCGCGGTGCTACCTCAGCATCTTTCCTTCTGAGGGTGCAGCCGAAGTGATGGCAGATATCAAGCTGCACAAAGGACATCTTCGTGGAGAGTTGGGTCATGCCGTTCGTTTTCAACTGAGGCATGTTCCTGAACTGGAGTTCTTTTTAGATGACAGCCTGGACTACATCGAAAAGATTGATAACCTGTTGAAGTAAATCCCTCCCATGCATTACGATCCGATCAAACACCAACTGGGAAACCTCTTCAACAGCTCTCCATTGTTGCGGAAGCTGTTCTATCTACTGTTGGACCTGTTGCTGCTCAGGGCGTGGCATGTGAACAAGGCGCTAAAAACCTTACAACAAAACAACACTGTTTCAGTGAAAAGCGTTCTGGATGCAGGCTCTGGATTTGGCCAGTATTGTTATGGTATTTCGCGCCTATTTCCTTCCTCTGAAATTCTGGGAGTCGATGTCAAACTGGAACAGATTGACGCCTGCAACCGCTTCTTTCAACAAATCGGGAAAGGTGACCAAGTCTCGTTTGCCGTGGCCGACCTGACCCAATACAAAGCTCCCGGCAAATACAACCTGATCCTTTCTGTCGATGTGATGGAGCATATTCTGGAAGATGAATTGGTCTTCCGGAATTTTAGTGAATCACTGCAACCAGGTGGTATGCTACTGATTTCGACCCCTTCCGATCAGGGAGGTTCCGATACGGATCACCACGGCGAAGAGGGTGTGCGCGGTTTTATCGAGGAGCATGTTAGGGATGGATACAACATGGAAGATATTCGCAAGAAATTGCTGACAGCCGGGTTCTCGAGGGTCGAAACCTCTTACACCTATGGCAAATACGGGTCAGTAGCCTGGAAGTTATCGATGAAAGTTCCCATTCTTATGCTGGGATTTTCAAAAATCTTTTACCTGCTGCTCCCCTTTTATTACCTGGTTGTTTTCCCTTTCTGTGCGATACTGAATTATATTGACGTAAATCAAACCAACAAGTCGGGAACCGGATTGCTGGTAAAGGCATATAAATAAATCCCTTTGAACTTCTCTTTTTACATAGCCCGACGGTATCTTTTCTCCAGAAAGAAGACCAATATGATCAACCTGATCTCGGCCATTTCGGTGACAGGACTGATCGTTGGAACCATGGGACTGATCATTGGTCTATCCGGTTTTAACGGGTTTGATGCGTTGATCAAATCGCTCTTTTCCTCCTTTGATCCGGAACTCAGGATAACTGTCAAAGAGGGCAAAAGCTTTTCTGCGACCGGAGCGCAATTTGACGCGCTGAGCAAAATACCCGGAGTTGCATATTATTCAGAAGTCGTGGAGGACATTGCCATGTTGCGTTACAATGACCGGATGGTGGTCGCAACCATCAAAGGCGTCAGCGAGGATTTTGTAGAATATTCGGGCATTGATTCGATGATGGTCCAGGGGGAGTTCAAATTAAAAGATGCGACCAACAATTATGCCGTTTTTGGCGAAGTCATCGCTGGCAATTTACAAGTCGGCGTACAGCAAATGGAGCCTGTCAGCGTTTTTGTACCTAAAAAGGGAAGGGAATCATCGCTGTTACCTACCGGAAATTTTAACCAGAAACTGATCTATCCCTCAGGAATTTTCTCGATTCAGCAGGAGCTCGACTCCAAATATGTTATCGTGCCGATTGCCTTTGCCCGTGAGCTCTTTGAGCAACCCGATAAAGTGAATGCCATAGAACTGAAGCTTAAAGATGGTGTCTCTGAAAAAGAGACAAGAGAATCCATCACAACACTTTTGGGAGATAGTTTCGAAATCAAGAATCGCTACCAACAGCACGATTACCTCTATAAAACCATGCTGAGTGAGAAATATGCCACCTATCTGATCCTGACCCTGATCCTGGTAATTGCCTCTTTCAATATTGTAGGATCACTCACCATGCTGATCCTCGACAAGAAGGAGGACATCGCCATCCTGCAAAGCATGGGTGCAGACAAGCGCACCATCCGGAATATATTCCTCTTCGAAGGGTGGCTCATTTCCCTGATAGGCGCCATCCTTGGAACCATAGCCGGACTGGCCATCTGTCAGGCACAGATCTCGTATGGCCTGGTCAAGCTCTCTGACAAGGCCTCCTCCTTTATCATCGATGCCTACCCAATGAAAATTGTCGCCACTGATATTTTACTGATCGTGATATCGGTCTCCCTGATCGGGTTTTTGGCGGCGTGGTATCCGGTTCGATTTATCTCAGAGAAGTTGTTTGGGAACGAGATGCACTGATGAAGGATAAAGGAGCCTTTGACAGGTCTCTGGGCAAGTAAAGCTAAATGGACAAAGCGGGCATTTAGGGGTAGGCAAAACTGAATAATCCATTAATTAATTTCTGCAAAGATTTGCCCTGTCACAAATTTCATACTGTTGGCTGGAAAGAGATATTTTCTTACTTTTCAGCTGTTTTCCAAACTAATTATACCCGTATGAACAAACGACTTGCCCTGTGGTCCATTACCGTTGGACTGGGTGGATTTCTTTTCGGTCTGGATGTGGCCGTTATCTCGGGCGCTGAGCAAGCGATTCAAAAATTATTCACAAAACACTGAATATTCGTGACTAAAATTTACAAAGGCCTCTACTTCCAGGTGATCGTTGCTATCATTCTGGGTATCATCCTGGGTGTTTACCAGCCTGCATTTGCCGAATCACTGAAACCATTGGGTGATGGGTTCATCAAGCTGGTTAAGATGATGATTGCACCCATCATCTTTGTCACCATCGTAACCGGGATCGCCGGAATGCAGGATACCAAAAAAGTGGGCAGGGTCGGTATCAAGGCTATCTTGTATTTCGAAGTGATCTCTACACTGGCGCTGATCATCGGCCTGATCATCGTGAACCTTTTCCAACCAGGGGCAGGTATGCATGTCGACCCCCTGACGCTGGACCAAACAGCCGTTGCCAAATTTGTAAAGCCGGTCCAAAGCCATGGAATAGTCGATTTTTTCATGAACATCATCCCAGAAAATATTATCAGCGCACTGGCCGAGGGGAATATCCTGCAGGTGCTGTTCTTCAGCGTTCTTTTCGGATTTGCGCTTTCGAAAATAGGCGAAAAAGCCGCTCCGATCCTGAAAGGGATCAAATCGCTCGAAGCCGGGCTCTTCGGTGTGATCAAAATTATCATGAAGGTGGCTCCCATCGGTGCCTTCGGGGCTATGAGCTTCACTATCGGGAAATATGGCCTCGGCTCGCTTGTTTCACTCGGTCAGTTGATGATTTCCTTTTACACCACTTGTCTCCTCTTCATATTTCTGGTACTGGGATCGGTAATGAAACTATCCGGATTCAGCCTGCTTCGTCTGCTTAGCATGATCAAAGAGGAAATTCTGATTGTGCTGGGTACATCCTCCTCCGAGGCAGCCCTGCCGGGATTGATGGAGAAAATGGAAAAAATCGGCTGTTCACGTTCCGTGGTTGGGCTGGTCATTCCGACGGGTTACTCCTTTAACCTCGACGGCACCTCCATCTACCTCACCATGGCAGCCGTCTTTTTGGCGCAAGCTACAGGTACTCCGCTCAATTTATCTCACCAAATCACCCTTTTGCTGGTCTTGCTGATCACCTCAAAGGGTGCTGCAGGTGTAACCGGGAGTGGCTTTATCACCCTGGCAGCAGTTTTGCCCATTGTTGGTACAGTTCCGGTGGCCGCTCTGGCTTTAATTTTGGGCATTGATCGCTTCATGAGCGAAGCGCGGGCCATCACCAATTTGATTGGCAATGCCGTTGCAACGGTGGTGGTTGCAAAGTGGGAAAAAGAGATAGATACGACGGTAGCTATGGAATCAATCGGCTAGATTTTAGTTTCACGTGCAATTGGGTTATATCCAAAACAATACACCTCTTATGATGCATTTCTGACGGGGTGACTCTGAGTGACCCCGTCAGTTGTGTTTTGAACCTGCTTTCAAGAATGCTTCCATCCGCCCTTCGACACTTCGACAGTCCCAGCACGGGGTAGCCAGGGAGCATCGGAGTCGCACTCGCCCCCTCTCCCCTTCGCCAAGTCTCCCCCCTCTTTCTTACTTGACCTCCGCTCCGTCGTTGATTTTCTCAGATGGCTCAACAAACACGAGCTTTCCTTCCTTGCTCTCCGCCATCAGGATCATCCCCTGGGAGTCGATGCCTTTGAGATTTTTGGGAGCAAGGTTGACCAGTATGGAGACCCGCTGACCGATGATCTGCTCCGGTTCGTAATGTTCGGCTATTCCGGATACGACAGTCCTTGTATCGATGCCTGTGTTGATGGTTAGCTTCATCAGTTTCTTTGTTTTGGCCACTTTTTCCGCCGCAACAATGGTGCCTGTACGGATATCCATCCTGGCGAAATCATCGTATTCGATGTGTGGTTTAGCGGGGGCAACAGTTGCCTGTTCCAGCTCGTTCGATTTCTTCGTGGCCAGCAGTTTATCAACCTGACGCTGGATGGCATCATCCTCAATCTTCTCGAAAAGAAGTTCGGGGGTGTTTACTCGGTGTCCGGCCTTGAGCAAATCCCTTCTTCCCAGTTCGCTCCAGTGTAATTTTCCCAGATTCAGGAAGGAGCGAAGCTTGTTCATGGTGAAGGGCAGGAACGGCTCGAAGGCAATGGTGAGGTTGGCCGTGATCTGCAGACAGATGTGCATCACGGTCTTCACACGCTCCGGATTGGTTTTGATCACAATCCAGGGCTCCATGTCGGCCAGGTATTTGTTGCCCAGACGTGCCATTTCCATGGTCAGTCTTAAAGCTTCGCGAAAATGGAAAGTGTCGAGCGCCTTTTCGATATCCGATTTCAACTGAACGAGGGTAGCCAGGGCCTCCTCATCCCGGAGTTCAAGCTTCCCGGCTACGGGAACGACACCTTCGTAATATTTGTTGGTGAGCACCAGCACCCTGTTGACAAAATTGCCGAGGATGGCCACCAACTCGCTGTTGTTGCGTGCCTGAAAATCCTTCCAGGTAAAGTCGTTGTCCTTCGTTTCAGGCGCATTGGCCGTGAGGGTATATTTCAGCACATCCTCCTTACCGGGAAACTCTTCGAGATACTCGTGCAACCAGACTGCCCAATTGCGCGAAGTGGAAATCTTATCCCCTTCGAGATTGAGGAACTCGTTGGCCGGCACATTGTCCGGTAAGTTGTAAGTACCTTCGGCTTTAAGAATTGAAGGGAAGATGATGCAGTGAAAGACGATGTTGTCTTTGCCAATAAAGTGGAGAAGCCTGGTTTCAGGATCTTTCCAATATTTTTTCCAGTCGGGTGTGAGTTCTTTCGTGGCCGAGATGTAGCCGATCGGGGCATCGAACCAGACGTAAAGCACCTTCCCTTCGGCTCCTTTGACAGGAACGGGAACGCCCCAGTCCAAATCCCTCGTAACCGCGCGTGGGTTGAGCCCGCCATCGATCCACGATTTACATTGACCGTACACATTGGGTTTCCACTCTTTGTGGCCTTCGAGGATCCACTCTTTTAGCCAGGGTTCGTACTTGTCGAGGGGCAGGTACCAGTGTTTCGTCTCCTTCATCACGGGAACGTTGCCGCGGAGAACCGATTTGGGATTGATCAAATCCGTCGCGTTGAGTGAGGTGCCGCAGCTTTCGCACTGGTCGCCGTAAGCCTTTTCGAAGCCGCATTTCGGACAGGTTCCGGTAACGTATCGGTCGGCCAGGAATTGACCGGCCTCTTCGTCAAAAAACTGGCCGGAAGTCTGCTCGACAAATTCCCCCTTGTCGTAAAGGGTTTTGAATATTTCGGAGGCAGTTTCGTGATGGATCTTCGAACTTGTGCGGGAGTAAACATCGAACGAGATACCGAATTTTTCGAACGAATCCTTGATCATTCCGTGGTATTTGTCGACGATTGCCTGCGGGGTGGTTCCCTCCTTTTTGGCCTTAAGGGTGATGGGAACACCATGTTCGTCGGATCCGCCGATGAAGAGGACCTCCTCCCCTTTCAGGCGGAGGTAACGGGCAAAAATATCGGCAGGTACATAGACGCCCGCCAGGTGACCGATGTGTACCGGACCATTGGCATAAGGCAAGGCGGAGGTGATCAGTGTTCTCTTGAAATTGCTCATTCGATGAATTTCTTTTTTCTACAATTCAAATAAACCGCAAAGATAAGAAATCGGGTTCATTTAATGAAAAGATTCAATGGCACGTCATGAATAGCCTCCAGCTTCAGCTGGAGGTCAATGGGTGCAAATGATGCAGGGCTTTAGCCCAATATAATTTGGCTAAAGCCCTGTACGATCCAGAATCTATCCATTCCTCCAGCTGAAGCTGGAGGCTATTGATATCATTTCCAAAAAATTAAAAGGTCAAAACCTTGTCGCAGTCAATCACCCAATCGGCCAAAAAGCTCATGGTAGATTTGTTGGCCCCTTCGAAATAGGGATGGTTTTTGTAGATGCCGCATCGTGCCATGCAGGTGCCACACACCTCTACGGGCACTCCTTTTGCAATCAATTCGCGCAGCATTTCCGATAAATCCTGGTCATAGCCTTCAGGCTTCTTGCATGCATCCCTGGCCAAATCGACGGCATCGTTCATCAGGAAAATACCTAACTCGACACCTTTTTTTCTCAATGTTTCGGCCAAACGGAGCCCGTTCCAGGTAACATCGGTTTGGTCGTAAGGCTCACGGTTAAAGATCATTACAATTTTTTGCATGTTTTTGAGTTTTAAATTAAATTTTATTTCTACCAGCTATTTTATAATGAGAGTTCTTTAATAGCTTTGACAAGCACTTCGATGGCAAAATCGATTTCTTCCTCCGTCGTCCTTTTCCCGGTTGAAATACGGACTGTTGAAGCAGCAACCCTGAAATCAAGATCCATCGCCTGAAGGACGGAAGAAATAGTTGTTTCTCCTGAATGACAGGCAGAACCGGTAGAAATTAAAACATCGCTGCTGATGAAAGAGGCCAATGCGTGCGCACTGATGTTGTCAAAAGCCAAACTCAGTGTATTAGGCAGGCAATTTGCCAGATTACCAGTTATGTGAACTTTATTGCCAAGATGGGATACCAAACCATCAAGCAGTCTATCGCGAGAAAGCTGCATATTGTGCTGATTCTGCTTGAAATCGCGCAGCGCTACTTCACAGGCTTTCCCAAGTCCGATGGTGTGCATGACATTCTCTGTTCCGGGGCGGATCCCTTTTTCCTGTCCGGCGCCGTGCATCAGATTCTCGATCTGCGTGCCCTTCCGGATATACAAAGCGCCAATACCTTTGGGCGCATACAATTTATGCCCGGCAATTGTCAGCAGGTCTACCCCCAGTTTATTGACATCCGTTTCTATTTTCCCTACCGACTGAGATGCATCGGTATGAAAAGCAATATTTTTGTGCCTGGCAATTGCACCGATTTCACGAATGGGCTGTATTGTCCCAACTTCGTTGTTGGCGTGCATGATCGTAATCAGCGCCGTATCCTGACGTATAGCCTCTTTTACCTTTTCAGGATCAACCCTTCCATTTTGATCAACCGGAATATAAGTGATCTCGAACCCTTTTGAACCCAGATATTTGCAAACCTCAGTTACTGCAGGATGTTCGATAGCCGAGGTAATAATGTGCCGGCCTTTATCGCTGTTTGCCCAGGCAATTCCTTTAATGGCCAGGTTGTTTGATTCAGTAGCACAACTGGTGAAGACTATTTCTTCCGGATTGCAGTTGATCATTTCTGCAACCTGGCTCCTGGCTTTTTCTACGGCTTCTTTATTACTTCTTCCGATTGAGTAGGAGCTGGAAGGATTTCCATATAGAGAGTCAATAAATGGAATCATTTCTTTTGCAACCTCATGGTCAACCGGGGTCGTGGCGTTATAGTCGAGATAAATTGGTTTTTCCATATTTTGAACCATTTTCATATTAGTATTTGTATTAGAGTTTAACAGGAACGCCTATTAACGTTCCACCTGCCAGAAGCAGATCTTTGTAGAATACTTTTTTAAAGCCAACCGGACTTAACCACCACTTTTCAAAAAGCACTTTCCCAATGTGCCATTTCCTGGCTACCTTTTTTAAATAAACTTGTGGATGTGGTTCTCCGAAAAAATCGCCATAAGCAAATCCTGCTAAATCCTCTCCTGCTTCAAGCATACAATAACCGTCGGCACAAAATTTTTCATCAGCTTTTTCACCTTTGATTTTATTAGTAATATTTTTTGCCACAACATCAGCCTGCAAATGGGCAAAAACTCCGGCTTTGGGAAGCATCATTGGTTTATCGGGAATCCATCTGCCGGGCAAAGGTATGGATGTAATATCCCCGATTGCAAAAACGTTTTCATACTTTGTTTGAAGGGACGCAGGATTTACATCTATCCATCCGTTTGCATTTGCCAAATCTGATTTACCAATTGCCACAGGTGCTTGATGAGGTGGAATAACGATGAGTAAATCATATTCATAAGTATCTTTCCCATTGAAAAACAGCTGTTTTGATTTTGTGTCAACTGAATTAAGCTGCATAGACGGATGGAACAGAATTCCTTTCTTGTCGAGTATGTTTTTAACTGCATTCCCAAGTTCAGGTCCGGCAACGGGCAAAGGTTGGGGCTCAGGGGTAAAAAGGCTAATTTCAACTTTCTTCCTGAGTCCTTTTGCCGTAAAAAAATCTTCAATTAGCATTGCTCCTTCGTGCGGTGCACCGGGGCATTTGTAGGGCATTGATGAAATTACTACTGCAACTTTACCGCTCGAAAAGTTTTTCAGTTCTTCATGTAATTTTGCCGCTCCTTCCAATGTATAAAAGGTATGAATGCTATCGTCCAAACCCGGAATTTTTTCAGGGGCCAAATCAGCGCCAAGCGCTACTACGAGGAAATCATAATGGTATTCTTTCTCACACGCTTTTACTTTCTGTTCAGCCGGAACAATTTCATTAACAGTGGCATTTACTACTTCAATATTCTTCTTCAGGAGCGATTTGAGAGTGACACTTATTTGTTTTTTATTACGGTCGCCGTTCATCAGCCATAAATATGACGGTGCGAACGTATGTTCTTTATTCTTTTCGATCAGGATAATTTTGTGCTCCACGCTTAAGTGGCTGCTAAGTTCATTAGCGGTTACAATTCCACCAACACCGCCTCCAAGAATTATAATTGTTTTCATTTTAGCTGATTTTGAGTACTTAGTTATTTGTTTCTAATTGTTTGATTTTCCACTCCGGATAACCTTCATCCAGTCTGCGGACTTGGTAGCCATGTTCCTTCAGAAATTTTACAGCTTCGTCGGCCAATACGCAAAACGGTCCCCTGCAATAAGCGATAATCTCTTTGTCTATAGCGATGTTTTTTAAATTGGACATGAGCTCATTCATGGGGATTGATATGGCTCCTGTAATGTGTCCAAATTCGTATTCAGCCGATGGGCGAACATCCAGTAATAACACATTATCGGCATTAACCATTTGTTCCAGTTCAATCAGACTAACAGCATGCTGAGCACTGTTATCTTGCCTTTGGCGGCTCATAATCTTTTCCAACTCAGCGATTTCCTGCGATGCATATCGGATAACATGCTGATAGACTGACAAAAAATCATCGTTGATCAAAGAGTAAAACACATATTGCTTTTCTTTTCTATACTTTACAATATTGTTATTCTTCAATACCTGAAGGTGCTGAGAGGCATTGGCAAAAGTCAGGTTGGTGGTTTGTACGATGCCTTCAACGCTTTTTTCTCCCTGAGAAAGCATTTCTATGATTTCCAATCGGGATGGATTCGAGACGGCTTTGAGCATCTTGGCTAGCCCATCATACATGGCATCTTTAAATTCGCGACCTTTCATCTCTGTATTGCTTTAAATGATCCAGCAAATATAAAGATTTATTCAAGTATTTAATATATTTCTTGAATACTTGAATGGGATTTATGCCATAAATTACTACTGAATAATTATTTCGTTTCACAATGGTCGCAGCTACATTCCTTCCCTTTCGCTTTTTCAAAAGCCTCCTTCCCTTCGGAAACAGAAAAGTAAATTAGTCCGGCTGAACCAATTACATCGGCATAAACAAATCCGGTAAGCTCGTAAATAAGGCTGGCGGCCAGCAATACCAGCGACATGTAAACACAAATTTTTGTGCAATTGGCATCGGCCACAATGGGATCAGAATGAAGCAATCTGCCAACTTTCTTCTTGGCATTCATCAGCCATACCATCACCACGATTGAGATCAATGCGATCACAGCGCCCCAGAAGGTTGTTTCGGGTTTGTGGTGGTTGATCAGGTTGATCACAACACCTGCCAATAATCCTGCCGACAAAAGATAGAAGGCAGTCCCTGTTATTTTAAGCGCCTTGATTTCGATAGCACTTCTTGGGCTGGCCTGATTTTTCCTGATGCGTAAAATCATTACTGCAATTCCAATACCGGACATTACTTCAATAAAACTATCTACACCAAAACCAAACAAAGCAAGGGTTTCATCCTGAAAACCCATAAACATAGAGATTACCCCTTCCAAAACATTGTAGAAAATGGTGAAAAGGATTAGCAGATAGGCCTTTTTATATAATGTTTGTTCGTACTGTATCATGATATAATTAAATTAAAATGTAAATATGTGCCAAACGAAAGTACTAATTTGTTTTCATTCAATTTTTTTAGGCTGGAATTGGCGGTTCAATGAAAAAAAGGAGAAATTTTAGCCCTAACTTTCGGATCGCTGCCTGCAGGCAGATCAAAAAGGAACACTATATTTGTTTCGACTATATCAATTTACTGCTAACGCGATAACAATCTACCGCATGACGACTTTCGACAGCATCATTCTGGCTATCGTAGAGGGACTAACCGAATTCCTTCCAATCTCTTCCACAGGACACATGATCATGGCGTCCAGCGTGATGAAAATCTCGGGGGAATTTGTGAAAACATTTGAAATAGCCATTCAACTTGGGGCAATCATGGCCATCGTCATGATGTATGCCCAGCGATTTTTACAAAGCTTTACCATCTATTTTAAACTGGGCGTCGCCTTTGTCCCTACCGGGATTGTTGGCTTCCTGGCTTATAAAACCATCAAGATGTACCTCTTTAATCCCTATGTGGTGGGTTTGGCGTTGGTGATTGGGGGCATCATCCTGGTACTGATCGATAAAAAAGTGGTAGCACGCGAAAGCAGGACGCTGGACCTGGAGTCGATCTCCTACCGAAGGTCCTTCCTGATCGGACTGATCCAGTGCATCTCCATGATCCCCGGCGTATCCAGGGCCGCAGCAACAATTATAGGCGGTGTTTTCAACGGTCTTGACAAAAAACAGGCGATGGAATTTTCGTTTCTGCTGGCAGTGCCCACCATGTTCGCGGCTACGGGGTATGAACTGATCAAAACGCCCATCACCTTCACCTCCCACGAATATACCCTGCTGGCTATTGGATTGATTGTTGCATTCATCTCTGCATGGGCAGCGGTAAAGGTCTTTATCAAACTAGTCGAGAACTATGGATTCAAATATTTCGGATACTACCGGATTGCCATTGGTCTGTTATTTTTGTTGTTTATTCGGTTTTAATTGATAAACAACAAACTGCAGGGCAAGATCCGGATTTGGACCGGCGACATGGATGGCCTCTATTCTAATGTGACTACCCTGTTTTTGAAGATGTTCCACGAAAATAAGTTAAATCCGAAGTCCTATGCGTCCATCCATTTTACCCCGATGGCCGGCCATAGTGAGGAGTGGAGCGATGAGGATGTACTGGTGATGGTAGGGAAAAGGCTGAGGGGAAATCTGCCATGTCGCAGAACCAGGATTTCCCGTTCAGGAATCCGGGATTATCTACTGAAAAACGGATTGACGATTTGCTGGCCTGAAAAACGGAAAACCCTTACTTAAGATGGTGTATGGCAATCTTGAAGTGACAAAAGTGTTGGTTTCCGGCAAAGAACAACAATTATAAGCCTTTCAATTTTAAAATCATTAAATTTGCCTAATCATTTCATCAATTCAAAACGATCAAGTCAATCATGAATCACCCTTGGGGCCAAAACATCCAAAAAATGAAGAAAAACATTTTGTTATCCGTTACCTTGCTTGCAGCGATGATCTTTTCAACTTCCGCCTTTTCACAAGAGGTCAATAAACTGACCAAAAAAGAGAAAAAAGCCGGTTGGGCACTACTGTTCAACGGTAAAAATTTTGATGGCTGGAGAAAATGCAATGGTACAGCTATGCCAACCAACTGGGTCGTTGAAGACAATGCAATGAAAATATTTACCGCCCCCGACAAAAAACCCGGACAAGGTTCTGATGGCGATGTTGTTTATGGAGCTAAAAAATACAAGAATTTTGAACTCTCCATCGACTGGAAAGCTGGCAAAGCCACCAATTCTGGGATTTTCTATTACATAAGGGAAGTACCCGGAAAACCGATCTATTATGCTGCGCCCGAAGTTCAGGTACTCGACAACAAGGATGCCGGTGACAACAAAATTGACAACCACCTTGCAGGCTCACTTTACGATATGCTGCCTTGTGATCCAAAAACAGTGCATCCTGCCGGAGAGTGGAATACAACCATAATCAAAGTGAAAGACGGCATTGCCACCCACGTAATGAATGGTGTAGAGGTTGTGAAATATACATTATGGACACCGGAGTGGGATGCCATGGTGGCCAAAAGCAAGTTCAAATCATTCCCGGGTTTCACAGAAGGAATCGCCAAAGAGGGCTTCATTGGCCTCCAGGATCATGGTTACGCTTGCTGGTTCCGCAATGTAAGAATCCGCGAATTATAGTCTAAAGAAAAAAGGAGTTAAATAAGAGGAAGCTAATTTCTCGTAATCCCGTAATGCGCCGTCAGAATATATTTAAATAACTTAAGATCGGGAAGAACCTTCAGCGATTCTATCTGTTGCGCTGTGTTCATGTTGAATTTATCCAAAAAGGGTCCCGCTTTCCCATCAGTCACAATCATGTTGTCTCCCGTAACCAGGTAATCCCGGCCAATGACGAAACAAACTGACCCTGGAGTATGTCCCGGTATGTGAATGATTTTGATTTTTAATCCATCCACAGTCAGCGTATCATTGCTGTTGAATAATATGTAGGGGCCATATTGCCAATGATTCTTGAACGGTCCCATCTTGGCGGTCTGCCCGTTGATCATCTGCTCCTCATCCCTGTTCATATAGATCTTTGGATTACTGAAGAGCCCGATAGCCCCGGTATGATCGCTGTCGGTATGGGTCAGAAGAATGGTTGTTATCTGATCAAGGGATATGTCCAGTTTCTTCAGCTCTGCACGAACTATATTCATGCAATCTTATCCATCTTACTACCTTCTCCTCTGCCCGCCACAATATCACCTCCATAAATCATCAAGTCTGGCTGAATCGCTGCAATATTTGCTACAAACTGCTCCACAAAGCGGATGTCGGTCTGCTGTTTCAGGTGAAAATCTGAGGCAAAGGCAATCTTCAGGTGGTCGATATCGGATGATTTCTTAGGTATTTCAATACGGTATTCAGTGGTGCGAATGGCGTTAAAATTAATCGCTCCGGCAAACACCACCCCGGCCGAAATCAATGAAAATGCCAACAAACAGGAGACCTTAAAACGGGTACTTTTCATTTTCCCCCTGGGAACAATTTTGACCAAGCTGTTAACAAGCAGTAAAATATCAAAAATCAGAACAGAAAGGAACAAGTAGAGGCAAAAAGGCAAATAATAACTGGCGATCCAGGAAAAGGTATCATACACAATACCAGACTTCCCGGCAGAAATGAAACTCACAAAAGGATAAATGGCAACAAGGAGCAGATAGATCAATGCATACAGAAATCTATATCCCTTGTTGATAAAAAGTTGGCCAATCCGCAGGATCAAATAAACATTTGGAACACCGAAAGCTAATGTGGCAATGGTATGGAAATTCATCTCTAAAATCGAGTTTGTTTCCTAAAGATATCGGAAAATAGGGGAAATTAAAAATTATAACAGTTTGATTACTTCCGAATTAATTTAAACGCTATTTTTAGGCCTTTTATTGAGGGATTCAGCATACTACTACGACTAATAAACAGTAACGCTTTGATGGGGGAGCCTGAAAGAACGTACCAAACTGTTTGATAAAATAATGAATGAGCTGTCGGGTAACTGAGCAGTTTTTTTTCTCCTTTGCATTCCTCATTAAAACACAAAAAATATACAATTGATTGATTTTTAAGCATGAATTGGAGCAACGCGTTTACAGGACCCAGATCAAAATTCCTATTTGCCGGAATTTGGATTTTCATTTGTGCCCTTCTTTTATTTTCTCTGAACACGGTTTCAGAGTACACCTCTACCGATAAGTACTGTGTCTCGTGTCACATCCATCCGGTGCAGGACCAAAACTGGAGACTCTCCGAACACTACAACAACAAATCGGGCTTTGTTACCCACTGTGTCGATTGCCACCTGCCTCCCAAGGGTCATGGTTACCTTCCGGCGAAAGCCTTTCACGGGATGAAGGATATTTATGGCAAACTTTTCAAGGATAGCGCTTCTTTTGACTGGGAAACGAGAAAGGCCCTTGAATATGCTAAAAAGTATGTTTACGAGGAATCCTGCATCAAATGCCACCAGAACCTATTCCCGGCCACACTTTCGGTTAACGGCAGCAATGCCCATCTTCAATATGTCAACGCTCCGAAAGACCAAAAATCAAATTGCATCAACTGCCACCTCAACGTCGGTCACTACGACAAGAACAACATCCATGCCCACAATGCCAACTTTGGGGTGACGGAAACTGTCGCCAAAGAGCTTTTCACCGCCCCGGCCGAGGTGAAGAAATTCGAAAATTTTGCCGAAAAAGTACCCGGAACGACCCTTACCTTCGAGATGGTAGCCATCCCGGAAGGAGCTTTTGAGATGGGAAGCCCTGAAAAAGAGGAACTCCGCAAACCCGACGAAGGCCCGGTAAGAAAAGTACACCTCTCCAAATTCTGGATGGGCAAAGCCGAAGTAAGTTGGGACGAATACCTCGAATTCTTCAAGGCCACAGCCTCCCAGGGACGAAAAGAGGCAGTCGTGAACCAACCGGTCACCGATGCAATCACCGGGCCCACGCCGCCGTGGGGCGCCCCCGACCAGGGATGGGGAAAAGGAACCAGGCCGGCCATCACCATGTCGTGGAAAGCCGCCAACACCTATTGTTTATGGCTCTCCAAAAAGACCGGGAAGAAGTACAGGCTTCCCACCGAAGCCGAATGGGAATATGCCTGCCGCGGCGGTTCGAAAAATCCCTATTTCTTTGCAGGAAGTCCGAAAAAATTCAGCTCCCGTGGTGTGCTGAACAAACTGTTTGGGCCCGACACTACCGTGATCAATTCGTATGTGGTCTATAAAGTAAACAGTCAATCAAAAACCAAAGAACCTGGTTCCGTAAAGGCAAATCCATTCGGTTTGAAAAATATGCTGGGGAATGTAGCTGAGTTTTGCTCCGACTACTATTCCCCCAACAGCTACAAAGCCGTCTCCGGCGAAATGCTCAACAATCCAACAGGACCCGAAAACGGTCAGGAGCATGTAATCCGTGGCGGCTCCTTTAAAAGCGACGCCAAAGATGTGCGCAGTGCCGCCAGGGATTTCACCAAAACGAAGGCATGGCTGATGACCGATCCGCAGATGCCGAAAAGCATTTGGTGGTATTCGGATAGTAATGATGTGGGTTTCAGAATTGTATGTGAAGCAGACTCAACAGTAGTTGGTCAGTAAGATTTTATACCATGGAAAACAAGAAAAATATCAACAGAAGAAAATTTTTAGGAGCAGGCGTCCTGGCCGGAATATCAGTTGTTGGCGCCAATGCCCTGCTCGCCTCCTGCAAAAAAGAGGCCTCCAACGCCTCTCTCGGACTTCCCCCCATTTTGAAAGGAGCCCCGAAAGGAAGGAAACTTCGTGCCGGACTTGTCGGTGCAGGCAACCGCGGCACCGGCGCCGCAATCAATTTCATTAGTGCCGGTCCCGATCTGGAGATCATCGCCGTTTGCGATGTCTTTCAGGACAAGATCGATGCCTTCCGCGAAAGATTCAAATCTTTCAACCTTGAGATCCCCGAGAAAAATTGCTTTACCGGATTCGATGGCTACAAGAAAATGATGGCCCTCGAAGAGCTTGATGTGGTACTACTGGCCACTCCTCCCCGCTTCCGCCCCGAACATTTTCTGGAAGCCATCCTGAACAAGAAACATGTCTTCATGGAAAAACCGGTTGCTGTCGACCCTGTCGGAATCCGTTCCCTTATTGCTACCGGAAAGAAGGCCGAGGCATTGGGCCTCTGCGTCGTCACGGGTACACAGCGACGCCACCAGGAAGATTACATCGAAACCTACAAACGGGTTCAGGCGGGGGCCATCGGACGGCTCACCTCCGCAAGAGCCTTCTGGAACCAGGACCATGTCTGGTTTCGTACCCGTGAAGAGGGTTGGGACGACATGACCTACATGGTACGCAACTGGAACAATTTCTGCTGGCTCTGCGGCGACCATATTCTCGATACCCACATCCACAACATCGATGTTATTAATTGGTTCATGGGCAAGACTCCCATCAGCGCCATCGGCAATGGTGGCCGCCATCGCCGCGTTACCGGCGACCAGTACGACTTTTTCAACATTGATTTTGATTATGGCAACGGGGTAAGCTCCCACAGCTATTGCCGCGAAATCGACAGCTGCACCAACCGGACCGGTGAGATGGTGATGGGCACCGAGGGCTATACCAACTGCGTAAACACCATCTGGGACCTCAACGGCAAGATCAAATGGCAGTTCGAATACGAGAAAGATGCCAACGGCAACGCGATGAACCAACTCAAAATACCCGCCTACGTTCAGGAACACATGCACCTGGTCTATGCCATCCGAAAAGGTGAATATGTGAACCAGGCCGAACAGACCGCCCTCTCCACCCTCACCGCCATCATGGGCCGCACGGCAGCCTACACCGGACAGCTGGTTACCTGGGAGGAGATGATGAAATCAGACTTGCAGCTCGGACCGAAAGAGATGGTGTTCGGTCCCGTCGATATGAAATTTGAGGTACCGGTGCCTGGCACACCGCCAAATGTCTGAATCAGGATTTACTGAATTAAAGAATTAACAGAATTGAAGTAGTAACATTTCAAATAGCACATGCACAACTCTCTTGACCCTTCGACAAGTTCAGGAACCGGTTTCTCTCTAGGTATAAAAGGTGCAGCGACTCTTCGACAGGCTCAGTGTCTTACAACATTTCAAACTTTTCAAACAACATAAACTTTTCAAACTAATAATTATGACTAACTCGAACAGAAGAACTTTTTTAAAGAATTCGGCTGTTGCATCTGTGGGAGCCATGGTAATTCCGCAGATCATCCCCTCCACGGCCTTGGGGATGGGAGGCCGGCTGACCCCGAGTAACCGTCTCGTTATGGGTGCCATAGGTACCGGTTCCCAGGGCAAAAGCAACATGCGCGACTTCCTCGAACTCAACAAAGAGGTGCAATTTGTGGCCCTTTGTGATGTTGATACCAACAACCTGCAGAAAGCCAAAACACTTGCCGATGCTGCCTATGCCAACAACGATTGCCGCACCTATGGCGACTACCGCGAATTTCTGGAGAAGGAGAAGCTGGATGCTGTCTGTATCGCACTACCCGACCATTGGCATGGCATCATCTACACCGCCGCCGTCGAGAAAAAATTGCATGTGTATGGGGAGAAACCCATCTGCCGCACCATCCGCGATGGACAAACTATCGTGAAGGCGGTACAAAAAAATAAGATCACCTGGCAAACAGGGAGCTGGCAACGGTCAAGGCCCAATTTTCACAGAGGTGCCGAACTGGCCATCAATGGCAGGATCGGAAAAATCCACCACATCGAAGTGGGTCTTCCCAACGGCAACAGAGGCATCGGAACACCCCCGGTTAAGGATGTTCCGAAAGAGCTGAACTGGGACATGTGGCTCGGGCCTGCACCCAAGGTAGCCTACCGTGGTGTCAGTCACTGGAACTGGCGCTGGATCCTCGAATATTCAGGCGGTCAGCTTACCGACTGGGCCGGTCACCACATCGATATCGCCAACTGGGGCGCCGGATTGGAGCATACCGGACCGGTCGAGATCGTTGGAGAGGGTGTCTACCCGAGAGAAGGAATTTACAACGTGCCGGTTGAATACGACTTCAATTGCAAATACGCCAACGGTATCGAGATGAGGGTCTGCAATGAAGGTCGTCTGGAAAAAGGTTCCGGCACCACCTGGTATGGCGACAAAGGCTGGATCCATGTCAACCGTGGAGAGACCCTGTTTGCATCCGATCCTAAAATTCTGGAAGAGGTGATTGGGGAAAACGAAATTCACCTGATCAAAAGCGATAACCACTGGCAAAATTTTGTCGACTGCGTACGTTCCGGAGAGAAAACCATCGCACCGATTGAAGTAGCATACAGGGCTATATCGGTCGCACTGCTGGGTGAAATCGCCATGCAAACCGGTCAGAAGATTCAATGGGATCCTGAGAAGGAAGAGATCATCGGTAACCCGATGGCTGCACGCCTGCTTGATCGCCCCTATCGTTCACCCTGGCAACTGCCAACAATCTGATCAATGAAAAACTACACAGAGAACCACAGAGAAGTCACAGAGTTACACAGAGAATAAAATATTTTTCTCTCTGTGAAACTCTGTGTTACCTCCGTGCTACTCTGTGTAAGAATTATAACCGTACAAATCAAGATACATCATGAAAAAAAGATATTCTCTTCTCCTGCTGCTCGCAGGGTTTTTCCTCCTCCAGTCGTGTCAGGAACAGAGAGCCTACAGGGCCCTGATCGTTACCGGACAGAGCAACCACAACTGGCAGGCCTCAGCACCCATTTTAAAAACCATCCTGGACCAGACCAAACTCTTCTCCACCGACATCGCCCAGACCCCGAAAGAGAAGGGCGACATGAGCAATTTTCATCCAAACTTCAGCAGATACTCCATCGTGGTGATGGATTACAACGGCGACGCCTGGCCGGAAGCTACCAAAACCGCCTTCCTCGAGTATGTGAAGAATGGCGGAGGTGTTGTGATTTACCACGAGGCCGACAACTCCTTCCCCGACTGGAAAGAGTACAACGAAATCATCGGACTCGGTGGCTGGAACAAGCGCAACGAGAAGGACGGTCCCTATGTCTATTACAAGAATAATCAGTTGGTAGTAGATACCGCCAAAGGATCCGCCGGTTCTCACGGCCCGCAGCACGAATACCTGGTAAGGGCCAGAAAAGCCGATCATCCGATCCTGAAGGGACTTCCGGTAGCCTGGATGCACGGGAAAGATGAATTGTACAGTACCCTTCGCGGTCC
>Ga0172379_10001583_pt1 | contig 44688 bp, 45 predicted proteins | sample GrowelOW334metaG_FD_119756 | JGI IMG/M metagenome (GOLD analysis project Ga0172379, IMG submission 119756) | Groundwater microbial communities from an aquifer near a municipal landfill in Southern Ontario, Canada - Groundwater well OW334 metaG | ecosystem: Environmental > Aquatic > Deep...
ACACAAGAGACAAATGCTGGACTTCGAAAATGGCAAGCCCTTGCATCGTCATCAGATGGAAATAATTTTGTCGCAGGTGTTGGACATCGAAGTTCTGCTGTTACTGGGTATGTTTATACGCATGACTCCTCAATTTCAACTCCAACTCTAACGACAGAACCAGCAAGTGGAGTTAATCAAACCTCAGCAACTCTAAATGGGGCCATTACATCAACCGGTGGGGTTAATGCAAATACTCGAGGGTTCCAATATGGGCTGACTACTAGTTATGGTACAAACACGACAGAAAATGGCTCATTTGGAAGTGGAAATTACTCAACCCTTTCTTCACTAACTTGTGGAACTCTATATCACTATCGAAGCTATGCGACAAATAGTGTCGGTAGTGGCTATGGAACTGATCAGACATTTACGACAAGTACTTGCACTACAATTACAACTCCGACTCTAACGACACAACCAGCAACAGCAATTGCTCAAACCACTGCAACATTTAACGGTACGATTACATCAACTGGTGGAGAGAATGTTACTCGTCGAGGTTTCCAATTTGGAACAACTACTAGTTATGGAACGACAACTATAGAGAATGGTTCATTTGGAACTGGAGCTTATATAAAAAATCGTGCAGGTCTAACTTGTGGAACTCTATATCACTATCGAAGCTATGCGACAAATTCTGCCGGAACTAGTTATGGTAATGATCAGACCTTTACCACAAGTACTTGCACGACAATTACAGTTCCAACTCTCACCACAGAGCCAGCAACTGGAGTGACTTCAACTGATGCTACTTTAAATGGAACAATTGTTTCAAATGGTGGTTCAAATACGACAGTTGTTCGAGGATTTAATTATGGCCTGACGACAAGTTATGGATCTCTTGTCAGGGATGTGACAGAAACAAATCCATTTGGAATTGGATCTTTTAGCAAGAATGCTTCATCTTTAATCTGTAATACTCTATATCACTATCGAAGTTACGCCACAAATAATATTGGTACAGGCTATGGTAATGATCAAACATTTACAACTGGGAGTTGTGGTGACAATGGCCCAATGTTCATAAAAGAAAACGGAACAGCTTCAGCCGTTGTTCCGGCTACGACGACAAATGAAGCCGGGAACATAATTCGTGGAATTAATCGAGGATTAAACTGGTTGTGGTCTCAGATTTCTAATTTATGGAATTATATATTTTAAATAAATCCATTTAAAATTATTAATCATTTAAAAACCCCATATTTATGGGGTTTTTAAATGATATTGACTTTATTAATTCAAAAATGTATTATATTCGTATAAGCCCCTCGGGGTGGTTTTTAATAAGAGAGGAATATTTATTATGGACAAAATCATTAATTTTATAAAAGAAGTTATCGAAGAAGCAAAACATGTAACTTGGCCGACTCGCAAACAAACAATCCTTTTCACTATCGCTGTCTTGGTGGTGTCTTTGCTCGTTGCCTATTATCTTGGTCTATTAGATTTGATATTCAGTAAAGGTCTTGGGTGGTTGCTTACAAAATAAATTTTTAATTACTATGGCAAAACAAGAATTAAGAGGGGAAAGAAATTGGTATGCGATACATACTTATGCTGGATACGAAAATGCTGTCTTGCGTAATTTACGTCAGCGTATTGATTCACTTGGAATGAATGATAAAATTTTTAACGTCATTGTTCCAGTTGAAAAGAAAATTAAAATCAAAGCCGGAAAGCGGATAGAAGTTGAAGAAAAAGTTTATCCCGGATATGTCCTTGTCGATATGATTGTCGATGATAATTCTTGGTACGTTGTCCGCAACACTCCGCGAGTTACTGGTTTCGTCGGCGCAGGAGTTAACCCAGTTCCACTTGCTCGTGATGAAGTAAACGAACTCTTCGGACGAATGGAAAAAGTTGATACAAAAAATAAACATCAAATAGATATTGAAATCGGAGAAATTGTCCGTATTGCTGATGGTCCTTTCAAAGATCTCGAAGGCAAGGTCAATGATGTTGATAGAGAAAGAGGGAAGATTAAAGTTTTGGTTTCAATGTTTGGCCGTGAGACTCCGGTTGAGCTAGATTTCTTGCAAATCAAGAAACTTTAAGATAGTATAAGTCTGTTACGCTAAAGCTTCAAATTATTAAGTATTTCATAAATTCTTAATTCCTAATTATTAATTCTTAATTATTTAAATATGGCTAAAAAAATTATAAAAAAAGTAAAATTACAAATCCCAGCCGCAAAGGCAACACCAGCTCCACCACTTGGACCTGCTCTTGGGCAGGCTGGAGTTAATATTGCAGAATTTTGTCAAAAATTTAATGCAATGACCCAAAAAGATATTGGAGAGATTGTCGGAGTAGTCATTTCCGTTTTTGAAGACAGAACTTATGACATAGCAATTAAAACTCCTCCAGTTGCCGGGCTTATATTCAAAGCTGCAGGGGTAGAAAAAGGTTCTGGTAAACCGAATCTTTCAAAGGTTGGTAAGATTACCAAAGCCCAAGTTAAAGAAATTGCCGAGAAAAAAATGGTGGATCTAAATGCTAAAGATATAGAAGGAGCAATGAAAATAGTAGAAGGTTCCGCTCGCTCCGCTGGAATTACAGTCGAAGGATAAATTAATTTTATGAAAATTACAAAAACAATTAAAACTTGGTCTGGTTTCTCTGAAAAGAAACTAATTTCTTAAACCAAGGACTAGTTGTTTTTCTTACAAAAAACTACCCGTCTTTGGGTGGTTTTTTTGTTTGTTTATTAATCTAAAAATTAAAATATGGAAAATTTATTATTGTTTAAAAATCAAAAAAAGATATTAATTTGTTTAACTCTTTATATTACATCTTTGTTTGCCGCAAATTCACTTGGTATTAAAATTATGCCATTTATCTTTGGAAGCCATTTATCTGTTGGTATTTTTTCATTTCCAATTGTTTTTATTATGACTGATGTGATAGGGGAGGTCTATGGAAAAAAAGTTTCAAAATTATTTATTCTCTCAGGGATTATAAGCATTATTCTTTTCACTTTCTATTCACTGATTTCTGTCATTGTTCCTTGGGCGAAAGAAGGATTATGGGTTAAAGATAGTTATAATCAGATATTTGGTATAACCGCTAGAGTATCTATTGCGTCTCTGCTTGCTTTTGTTGTGGCGGAGTATCAAGATGTTTTTTCTTTCTTTTTTCTAAAAAGAAAATTAAATGATAAATATTTTTGGCTACGATCAAATTTATCAAATTTATGGTCCCAGTTGTTTGATTCCATTATATTTATGTTTGTAGCTTTTCTTGGTATTTATCCACTAAAGACAATTATATTGATAGTAATCCCATGGTGGTTGTTTAAAGTTCTTATGGGTTTTGCTTATACTCCGCTTTCGTATCTTGGAATTTACTTACTCAAAGGTCGTAGTGTCAAAGACGGAAAAAATATATGAAAATAAAAGCGATTAAAACAAGAATATTTAAAGATGGGGAAGATTTAATTAAATTTATTACAAAAGAAATTCCTAAAATTTCTGATGGTGATATTTTAGTAGTTACTTCCAAGATAGTTTCATTATCTGAAGGTAGGACAGCAGTTTATACAAATGAGAAAGATTTAGAGAAGATAATAAAGAGAGAAAGCCAGTTTGCGATGAGGACAAAGCTTGTGTGGCTTACCATAAAAGATGGAATGGTTCTTGCCTCAGCTGGAGTAGATAAATCTAATGCAAATAGTAAAGTTATACTTCTTCCAAAAGATTCATTTAATTCCGCTATGGTTATTAGAAAATTATTATTAAAATACTTTAAAATAAAAAATCTCGGAGTTATTATTTCTGATAGTAGAACTCTTCCTCTTCGAGCGGGGATAATAGGAATCGCCGTGGGTTATGCTGGTTTTAAGGGTCTTCGTAGTTATAAAGGAAGTAAGGATTTATTTGGTAATGTTTTGCATTTTTCTAGAACTGATGTTGTAGATAGTTTGGCTACTTCCGCTGTATTATTGATGGGAGAAGGGAATGAATGCCAACCCCTGGCAATTATTAAAGATGCACCAATTGTATTTACTAGTAGATTAAATAAAAAGGAGTTGCATATAGATCCAAAGGAAGACATGTATCAACCCTTATTTGAAAAAACTCTAAAAATCTACAGGCAAGACCTGTAGATTTTTAGTTTTTAGAGTGTTATAATATTATTATGTCTCTCAGAAAGGTAAAATTAGTTGAAGGTGAATATTATCATATTTATAATAGGGGTAATAGTAAACAAATAATTTTTCATAATGATCATGATTATCAATATTTTATTAAATTATTATACCTTTCTAATTCGACAAATAATTTTAAAATACAAAACATAACTGGGGATAAACTTTCTTTTGATCGAGGGCAAAATATTATTTCTCTTGGAGCTTATTGTTTAATGCCAAATCATTTTCATTTATTAATAACTTCCAAAATAGAAAATGGGATTAGTAAATTTATGCAAAAGCTTACAACAGGGTATTCAATGTATTTTAATAAAAAATATAAAAGAAGTGGAGTATTATTTGAAGGAAAATTTAAATCACAACATGCTGGTGATGATATATATTTAAAATATTTATTTTCTTATATTCATTTAAATCCAATTAAACTTATTCAGTCAGATTGGAAAGAGGTTGGTATAACAAACAAATTACAAGCTCTAAATTTTTTAGAGAATTATAGGTATTCAAGCTATCTAAATTATATTGATATCAATAGGATTGAAAATGTACTTATACAAAAGAAAGATTTCCCAAATTATTTTTTCCAAAAAGATCAAATCAGAAAAGATATTTTTGAGTGGCTCTCCTACAGGCAAGACCTGTAGATATCATGCAATTATTTTGAAACTCTTTCGACGTATTCTCCAGTCTCAGTATTGACGATAACTTTATCTCCAGCTTCGACAAAGAATGGCACACTTATTTTAATTCCATTTTCTAATATCGCTAGTTTACCTCCACCGTTAGCAGTATTTCCACGAATTGATGGGGGAGCTTCTTTGATTGTGAATTCCATTTTAATTGGAAGGGAAATTTTTATTATTTGTTCATCGCCATCATTATCCCAGATAAGCGCAGTAGTGTTTTCATTTGGTTTTAGGAATTTTGCTGTTTCCCCAATAATTTTTTCATCAATTTTGAATCGATTAGAAGGATCAGTTGGATCGCAAAACCAATACTCACCCTTATTAGCATATAAAAATTTTACATCCTTTTTACTAATTTCGGCTTCTTCAGCTTTATCTGAAGCATGGAAAACTGTGTTCCAAGTACGGCCAGAAAGCAAACTTTTAAGTTTGACTTGGTTTTGAGGCTTACGTTGCTGAGTACGAGCGACATGATTTTCCATCACTTCACAAGGCTCATCCTCATATATTATTATTTTTCTTTCACGAATTTCACTATATTCGAGCATAATGTTTAGTTTATATCAGATTTATAAAATTAAAACAAGTTTATCAAAAAAGAATTAAACAAAAGCAGAATATTAAAATTTTAATATTCTGCTTTTGTTTTTTGTCTATTCCCCAGAACTAGCAACCTGTATTTCTCCAAATCGACTCCGAACTTCTTTTAATATCTCATCGGCAAGCTTTTTATTATCACGAAGAAATGTTCGAGCAGCGTCATATCCGCGACCGAGTTTTATTTCTTCGACTGGTCCTTTTTCTTTCTGCTTGGCTGTTCCATTGTACGAGAATATTGCTCCACTTGTTTTACTAATGATTCCAAGTTTCTCACCAAGAGCCATAATTTCTCCTTCACGAGAAATTCCTTCTCCATAGAGAATATCGAATTCGGTTTGTTTGAAAGGGGAGGCGACTTTATTTTTCACGACTTTTACTCGAGTCCGACTTCCGACAACTTCTTCACCTTTTTTAATCTGTGCAATGCGACGAATGTCTAGACGAATTGTTGTGTAGAATTTAAGAGCTTTTCCTCCTGGAGTTGTTTCAGGATTACCGAACATTACGCCGATTTGCATACGAATTTGATTTATAAATATCACAACTGTCTTTGAATGAGCAACAATAGCTGTAAGTTTACGGAGAGCTTGTGACATTAATCGAGCTTGTTTACCAACATGTGATTGACCCATGTCTCCTTCGATTTCATCGCGTGGAGTCAGAGCCGCAACAGAATCAATAACAACGACATCTATTTTACCTGAACGAATCAAACTTTCAGTTATTTCCAATGCTTGCTCACCATTATCAGGTTGAGAAATTAAAAGTTCTTTAATGTTTACTCCCAATTTACCAGCGTAATCTGGGTCCATTGCGTGTTCGGCATCGATATAGGCACATACACCACCCTTTTTCTGAGCTTCAGCAACGATATGTAGAGCCAGAGTTGTTTTACCTGATGATTCTGGTCCAAATATTTCTATCATTCTTCCACGGGGAACACCCCCAACACCAAGAGCCATATCAAGGCCAATAGAACCAGTTGGGATGACATCGATATCTACTTTTGGGGTATCTCCCAATTTCATAATTGCTCCTTCGCCGAATTTGGTCTGGATTGATTTAATTGTGTCTTCAATTGCGCCCCCCATTTCCTTCGGAGCTTTTTTTGCTTTCTTTTGCATAAATAAATTATTTAAAAGCAGGAAATATATAAAAATTTTATGAGTAGGTGTGGGCGCGCCGGAGCCCGAAGGGCGGAGAGGGATAAGCGAATAAAATTTTTATATATTTCCTGCTTTTGCTGATCTAATTTTTAATAATTTCACCACTTTGAAATGCGATCGCCGACGCATTTTCTTCACGAACTAATTCAAACTTTTTCTCTGCTGTTTTTCCGAATTTATCTTTTGCATTTAAAGTTACAATTGAAAACCCTGGGAGAACAGAGACAGACTCAGAGAAATCTCCATTTTTCTCTATAAAAATTTCTCTACCATTTAGGGTTAGATGTATTGCTTTAGATGCATTACCCTCAACAGTTATGATAGAAGAATTGTCACTCTGTTTTATTGTTGCTTCTATCTCCACTCCTTTCCATATAAAACTCATTTTTTCATAACCAAAAACTGCAATAAAAACAAATAATGTTATACAAGATATTATTCCCACCCACCATTTTATATTTTTCTTTTTGAGGTTTTTTATTTGCATCTTTATTTTAATTCCTAATTATTAATTCCTAATTTTTAATTATCCTATCGTTTCCTCTGTATGATCCATTGGTTTTTCTAATATCTCTCTTGGTTTTGCGCCATTACCTGGCCCGATAACTCCACGCTCTTCAAGCATATCCATCAGTTTTGCCGCCCGAGCATATCCAACTCCCAATTTTCTTTGCAGATATGAAGTCGATGCTTTTCCCGCTTCAATCACTGTCATTCTGGCATCTTCATAAAGATTATCATCTCCGTCATCATCTCCCCCTATCATATCAGAAAATAAATTATTACCACCTTTGTCGATATTACCACTTAATTCTATCATATTTGGTATTTCATCAATATAGGCTTTCCTCAAGTATTCTACCACTTTTTTAACTTCTTCTTCAGAAATAAAGGCACTTTGGAGTCGTTCTGGTTGAGGGGATTCAGCGCAAGAATAAAGCATATCTCCAGCACCGAGCAATTTTTCCGCTCCACCAGCATCCAAGATTGTCCGCGAATCAATTTGTGAAGAAACTTGCAAGGCCACTCGAGTTGGAATATTTGCCTTAATAAGACCGGTAATAACATTAACCGAAGGCCTTTGGGTCGAGAGAATTAAGTGGATTCCAACAGCACGTGACATTTGAGCAAGGCGAATGATAGCACTTTCAAGTTCTCGTGGGTAAGCTTGCATTATATCAGCTAATTCATCGATGACGATGACTATATAAGGTAAGCGCTCAGCAATTTCATCTTTCTTTTTAGATTTTTCATAAACATTTGCATGGTATGATTCAATATTTTGGACAGATTCAGCCTGAAGAATATCATAACGACGATCCATTTCTCGAGCAGTCCATTTGAGAGCTAGAATTGTTTTCTTGGCATCAGTTATAACTGGAGTAAGTAAATGGGGGATTTTGTTGTAAAGAGTAAGTTCTACTCGCTTCGGATCAACCATGATAAATTGCAAATCCTCAGGTCCATTTCGGTATAAAAGAGAAGCGATGATAGAGTGAATAGTTACAGATTTACCAGAGCCAGTTGTTCCGGCGACAAGCAAGTGGGGCATTTTGGCTAAGTTACCAAAGATGGCTTTACCCGAGAGTCCACGGCCGAGAGCAACTGTTAGTGGCTTGTGAGAGTTTTGGAATTTATCATCTGCAAGTAAGGTTGCCAATCCGACGATTGATTTTTCTTTATTTGGGATTTCAATTCCGACTAGGGATTTTCCTGGGATAGGGGCTTCGATACGAATTGTTTTTGCCGAAAGTGCTAGGGCTAATTCATTTTGAAGTCCGACAATACGCGAGAGTTTGACTCCTTGTGCTGGCTTGAGTGCATAGCGTGTGACAGTTGGCCCCACAGTGACTTCATCCATTTCGACAGAAACACCAAAGGTTAGTAAAGTTCGCTGAATAATATTCATGTTGCCTTTCATGTCGCCAGTGTTAGCTTTACCTCTATCTTTCTCAAGTAACGAGAGTGGGGGAGGGACGTAATTACTCTCTACTTTTTTTACTTTTCCGACTTTATCAGAAATTGAAATTTCTTCTTCTTTTATTTCGTCAGTAACTGGTTCAATCACTGGTTCTACTTTTTTTACTTCCACCACTTCTTCTTGATAAGGTTCGTCCGTTATCTTTTTCTTGAATTTTGGTAAATGAAGATCGTTTTTTAAGAAATTCCAAATTTTTTGAAATAATTCTACAAGATTTGGTCTTTCATCAAATAGGACAATTAAAGAGATAATAAGTAATGCCCCAAGCAAAAGTATCCCTGCATACATTCCAAAAAGTTTTATAAATGGCCAAGCGACTATTCCTCCTAAGTATCCACCGGCAGTAATATTTAAAGATTCTCCTTTTCCATTGCTAGCAATATCCATAATTCCAAGAGCAGACAGCAGAGTGATAAGACCAAAAATTGCATGAACTTTTGCAACTTGTGGACGTTCTTTTTTCATAAAAGAAATTCCTATCACGATAAGTAAAATAGGAAGAAGATAATATCCAAACCCTAAGAGGGAAGAGAATACAGAAAAAATAAAATCTCCCACAACTCCAGCCATTTTAAAGACCGAAAGTATAATTAAAAAACCAAAAACAAGAAATAAAATACCCCAAATACTGTAACGAGTTTCATCTTTTAATTCTATCCGTTTATTCTTTCTACCATTTTTCTTTATCTGTTTAGATGTAGATTCATCAGTCGTTTTTTCTGTTTCTTTTGCCATATATTTTTATAATTTATGTGTGTATTGTAGCATATTTTTGTATCTAAATAAATTAAAAAAATAATTTAGAAATAATAAAACATACCTGTGGATAACTTTTTTAACTAAAGATTTTTTTGTTTTTTAGTTTAATTTATATTTAAATTTAGTCATTATTAATTAGCAGTTGGTAATTATTTTTTGGACTTGCATCCAAAAAATTTAGGTATATAATGGACACATTAAAGACATAAAATCTCTAGTCTAACTAGTTAAAAGACAAGATGGGTAATCAAAAAGACACACAAAGGACAAAGATAAATATGTACGGGCAATCAAATGTCCCTAATATAAAAGCATTGTCAGATATGAGTGTTTATGAATTTGCGAACAAAAAGACAGAAAAGCTTGTCACCGCCCTATATATGGTCACCGATTGTATGGACACAGATGATGCCCTAAAAGGCAAACTTCGTTTGCTTGGGGTAGAACTCTTGTCCGATATATATAAACTTTCTACAATATCACCCATAGATAAGTATAATTATATTTCCATATCATTAACTCATATTTATGAAACTCTTTCTTTTATTGAAATAGCTCATACAATTGGCTTTATTTCTGAAATGAATACTATTATATTGAAAAATGAATTTAATAATTTAGCCTCTGAACTTAAATCTCACCAAGTGAAAGATAAACATTTTACATTTACCCTAGATGAAAAGATGTTTGATCTATCCGGTCATAAGCAACGCTTAGGACCAGGGCTAGCTGAACATTCTATAAAGGACATTCCTCGCGACAATGCAGGCAAAAGGACATCGTATAATACTATGTCCTTTATGAATAGAGAAAGTCCTTTACAAACATTTCAATCCAAAAGGACAAATTCCATAACAGATAATTTAATTAATAAACAAGAAAGAGTAAATAAAATTTTATCTCTTATAAAGGACAAATCTGGAATTGATGGAGGGGCATCTATAAAAGACATTTCCCTTACTTTTACTGATTGTTCGGAAAAAACAATCCAACGTGAATTAAATTCTCTTGTTTTAAAAGGCCAGATAAAAAAAACCGGCGCCAAAAGATGGAGTCGCTATTCGTTAATTACGAATTAAAAATTAAGAATTAAGAATTTTAAATTCACTACAAAAGTGGACCTTTTACGACTAATTTTCGTTTTTTGGACCCCAATTCCTAATTCCTAATTATTCATTCTTAATTATGGGGATAACTACCTTATCGGGGAATATCCCCAAATAAGGCAGTTATCCCCATATTTGTTGCATATTTCAAACACCGAGTATATAATATATACGTATATTGCCGATGGTGTTTTTTCACTAGATATGGTAATATATGGTATTCCAATCCGTCTATATATATGGGCGTGTTTGGGAAATAGAGATGATCATTGAAAGCTTAATACCGTAGGTTGTTAATACCAAATAATCTTCGGCGTGAATTATTTATTTTGGTTACTTTTAGTTTTTGGAAATTTTTCCTTCTTCTAATTCGTAATTCTTAATTCCTAATTCTTAATTGAGTTTCCTTGGTCAGATCCGTTTTGAATTTTATTTTTTTAGTCGCCCAATTGATATTTACCCGCCAACATTTTGATAGAGAAATTGTGGAGGGGAAATTGGGTTTATCCCATTTGTCTCGCTATAACTTTGATAGAGAAGTGAAAGCGGATTGATAGAGATGGGGTGTCTAAAATAAATATTTCAAAATGTGGTATCGGCCCTGTCGACAAGGCAGATATGCTTGTCTCGTCTTTTCTTTACTCTCGAAAGAGATTCTTTAGAAGGGTAAAGGCAGGCAGTGTGAATTTAGTTTGTTTACGACTCTAGATTTTGTTTCTAATTTTTTCTTTTTATTTACTTCACCGTTGCTTTTGATAGAGAAGCGGAGGAGGGTAGTAGAGAGAAGCATGTCCCGTAGCGAGCTTTGCTCTGGTACTGGGATTACAAAATTATTTTCAACTTTTAGAAGTTCAGTAAAAAATAATTTTGAGTTTTGAATTCTGGTTTCGATTTAATTCGTAATTCTTAATTCCTAATTCTTAATTATTTGATATACACACACATTAGTTTTTTTCTAGAGTGCACAATATTATTATCAGTCGCATCATAGAATTAGTCGAAACTAATCTAAACGTGTATAAATTATAAAATATGTTAAAAAAATTTTTAATCGGAACATTCGCAGTAGCTGCTTTTGCATTAGTATTCGCAACAGCATCAGCTTCGTATGATTTCGGACCTACAACTTTAAAAGTAGGTAGTACAGGAGACTATGTTAAAACTCTTCAAACAGTAGTAGGAGCAACTCCAGTAGATGGAGTATTTGGTCCTATGACTGAAGCGAAAGTTAAGGCATGGCAAGCAGCTAACGGCTTAACAGCTGATGGTTTGTTTGGAAATCTTTCAAAGGCTAAGGCAAACCTTGGTCTAGGAGGCACAGGAACATGCACAGGTGCATTTGATCCTATGACTGGTTTACCATGTACTGGTTCAACAGTTCCAGGTTGTTTGGCAGGATATGTTTACAGTCCAACAACAGGAGCAAAGTGTGATGGTTCTACAACAGGTGGAACAGGAACACTAGCAGGAACAGCAGGAACTGTTACATACACTCAATTATCACAATACAGTAGTGAAGAAGTTGGTGAAGGGGTAAATGATATCAAAGTCGCCGGCTTTGAACTTGAAGCTTCAGATGGAGACGTATCTCTTCGATCATTCAAATTAACTTTTGATGCTACAGGATATGGATCAGGAGACTCAACTAATATTGTTGATTTTCTTTCTTCAGTGTCAATCTGGCAAGGAGATGAAAAAATTGGTTCAGCTGACACAGAAGATTTCACCAGAGACAGCACAGGTATTTATTCAAAAGTTGTAGCTGTTTCTAATGCTATTGTTCGAGATGGTGATACAGAAAAGTTCTATATCACTGTAGATGGAGCAAGTAATATTGATTCAGGGGACATCAACTCAGATTCATGGACAGTTGATCCTATTAACGTTAGATATGAAGATGGAGGCGGAGTAGTATCAACAGATACTATCTCACAAACTGCAATTCCTCTTTCTTTCGTTACCGCGGCAACAGCATCTGATACTGAACTCAAGATCACTCTTGACTCAGCATTACAAGCTGGTGTAGTAACAGTCAATACAACTTCTGACACAACTGGTGTTCTTCTTTTGAAGGGTACTATGAAGGTAGAAGGTGGTGCTGATGTTTGGTTGGATGAGGTTCCATTCTTGTTCACAACTAACGCAACAAACGTTGATGCTGTGACAGCAACAGTGTACTTCACTATTGATGGTACAGAGTATTCAGAGTCTATGACTGCAACTGCAGGAACGACAGAGGTTATCACTTTCAACGAAATTGATAAGACTCTACAACCTGGCTCATACTCATTTACTGTTAAAGCAGATGTGAACGATATTGAAACCAGCACATTTGATGAAGGCGATTACTTGAGTGCTGCACTTGATGCAACTCGACGTGCCTCAATCATTGCTCAAAGTAACGGGACTCAATTGACAGATGCTACGGAAATGACTGGAGTTGCTTCAGGCACTATTCAGTACTTCTACTCAATTGCTCCAACTGTAACAGTTGTTTCAAAATCTATTGAACCAGCTGGTGCTGCAAGTAACGGTGATATCGTTTCTGCGACAGCTAAAATGAAGCTTGCAATTACTGCAAATGGAGGAACTCTTTACCTCATGGGTGATGATGAAACTACTGCAGCTAACGAATTCTTCACTATCGCAAAAGATGGAGGAAATGCAAGTTCATCTATCAGTTCTTACACATTTACACCATCAGGTACATATTCCGTAACAAACAGTGGTTCTAACGACGAGTATTACACTCTAAACGAAGGTGATACTATGTACGTTGATATCGAATCCGTTGTTGTTCAAGCAACTGGTTCAACTGCAGTTCTAGTAGGAATGAAAGGATCAGCAATATTGTTTGATATAGCTGTTCCAGATGGTACAACTACTCCAAGTGGTTCACTATCCTTCTCGTCCTTGACTGATCTTCTAAAGACAGGAAAGACGACACTGGTGAATGCTGACTAGTTGTTTTATCTCTGGTTAATACGCCTTAAAAAGTATTCCCGTCTTAAAAGACGAGGTAAAACAAAAAACCACCCTTCGGGGTGGTTTTTTGTTTGGTTGAAATGTTGTATAATACTTGCTATGAATTCAGTAATAAGAAAAATTATTTTTACTTCTATCTTTATATTACCTTTTGTTTTTATTCCCCGTTCATTTTACGGAATAGTTTTCCCGAAAGCTCTTTTTGTTGAAGGTGTCACTCTTGTTCTCGGCACTCTGTGGATAATCGGGAAGTTGTTTAAAAAAGAAAAAGAAACAGAAAAGATTCCAAAAAACATTGTCTTTTTAATTTTTGGCATTTACGTGTTGTTGCTTTTAGTCTCTTGTTTTAGTGGAGTGTTGCCAGCTCTGTCTTTCTGGAGTACTTTTGACCAAGGTACAGGTGTCGTGTTTATGCTTTGTTTGTTAATTTTTTCTATCATTACTAGTTCTGTATTTAAAAAAATTGATGATTGGTATAAAATTTTTACGGTTTTTGTTTGTTCTGGAATTGTCTTCACACTCGGGTCTCTTTTAGCTGAAATGGGTGTAAGATTTTCTAAGTTTTTGACCCTGAATACTGTAAACGGATTTTTAATGGGTAATTCATCTTGGACAGGAATTTATCTTGCTTTTATATTTTTTGTAAGTTTAGGGCTTACTTTTGCTTCTAAGACAAAAACTCAAAAAATAATTGGCATTTTGGGAGTTTTAACTGCGTTTTTTAATCCGACTCTCACGGGTTTTGTAGCACAGTTTCCTGGGATGGAATTTGGATTTATTGGACTTGCCAAAACAGCTTCTTATTCTATATTTGTGGGCATTGGAATTTTTTGTCTATATTTAATATTCAGGAGAATACATTCTCTTAAATGGAGAAAAGTGTTCACGGGGTCAGTGCTTGCCGTTCTTCTTATTGGAATAATTTCTATATCATTTATCGGGTTGAATCCTATGCGTAATTTAATAGCCGAGAAAGCGGGGCCAAATAGACTTGTATATTGGGACATTGCAATTCAAGGTTTTAAAGATCGTCCTGTTTTAGGGTGGGGAGGAGATACGTATCAATTTGTGTATGGGAAATATTTCAATCCAATTATTTTAACTCCTGGTTATGCGCGTGAGTATTGGGTAGATAGATCACATAACATATACCTTGATGAGCTTGTGACTGGGGGAATATTGGGGTTTTTAAGTCTAATTTCTTTATACGGGATTGTGTTATTTGGTCTCATTAGGAAAGCTATCAAGGAAAGAGAAAGAGAAGGAATTTTATATATAGCTTTATTTTCTGGGATGGCCTCCTTCTTAATCCAAGGAGTAATGATTTTCCAGACAGTTACTGGATGGTTTATCGTTGCACTACTGATTGCCTTTGTCTCTAATTTTTGCTTTAAAGATAAGAATAAAATTGAAATTGATACAAAGAAAAATCACAAACATACAAACAATAATCAAGGTTTTAATTTTTTAATAACCTTTTTTATTTTAGTAATTTTTTGTATTTTATTTAACTATCTGATTATTAAGCCGTATCAGATTGATAATGGGATGGGTAAATATCCAGCAATGCTGTATGTTGAAAGGTTGGAATTTTTAAAAGAACTAGATAGTGCTTATGTGGGGAATATGGTAGATTTGGGCAGTCTTTTTGCTCCGTACCACATAAAACTCAGGGAGTTTATTAAAAAGGGGGTTTTAAAAGATGAAGAGAAACAATTAATGATTAAAGAAATTAAGGAGATTAATGTTGTCTTAGAAAATGGATTAAAGCGACAGAATTATAGAGATATGAAATCGTTGATGAGTAGTGTCGGATTTTACTCTATCCTTACCGGGATGTCTCCTATTTCAGAAAGGCAAATGTATTACGATCAAGGGATGTTTTTTGTAAATAAAATGGCTGAAATTTCTGACAAGAACCCAATCGTAATTTTATCAAAAAAAGTCTTAAATATGTCTTTAAAATATGGAGAGGCGGGAGTCAATGCGCTTGAAACAGATGAAACAAAATTAAAAAGATAATTTATATATGGAAAAAATAATTGTCACCCCAGAAGCAAAATTTAAAATCGAATGTATTTTAAATTTGTTACGGGGCGGGAAGTGGTTATGTTTTCTTTATTAAGTAATATAGTTAAGTTGGTTTAATAACATTATGTCAAAAGTAATTATTACAGGTGGAGCAGGATTTATCGGGAGCCACAGATAGGTTTGAAAGGTGGCATTGAAGAATTGAATAAATTTGTTTGATGTATCGAAATATGCTAGGATTAATAAAACTAAAAACATTAATTATATGAAAATATTTGTATCAGGGTGTTACGACATTCTACATGCGGGGCATGCACAGTTCTTTAAAGAAGCAAAAGAATGGGGGATTGCCCATCTTCCTAAACGTAATACTGGTCAAGTTCAGAAGGTTGACCTTATTGTTTCATATTGTTCCAGTGCAAATTTATTATTGTATAAAGGCAGACATTCAAGTTTACCTGACGATAACAAGAAAATTTTATTGGAAGCAATAAGATATATTGATAAAGTCTATAAGGGTACCGATGATGGTGGAGTATGGGATTTTATTCCAGCTTTTCTTGAAGAGAAACCAGATGTATTAATTGTCACTGAAGATGATAAGCATGCTGATGAAAAAGCACAATTCTGTAAGGAACATGGAGTAAAGTTTGTAATTTTACCAAAGACACTACCACCTGTCACCCCTACCTCAACTTCTGAAATTAGAAGAAAAATAAGGACTGCTATTTAGTGGTCCTTTTAAATTATAATGATAATTGTAAAATTAAAAGGTGGAATGGGTAATCAAATGTTCCAGTATGCACTAGGAAGGGCTCTTTCTCTTAAATATAATGTTCCTCTTGGTTTTGATCTTTCTTTTTTACTGAATATAACACCTCGGTTGAATTTTACCTTTAGAAACTATGATTTAGATATTTTTAATATAAAAGCTGATATTGTTCCGTCTTATAAAATTCCATTAATGAATAAAGTATTTAAGGGAAAAATAGGCAGAATATTTGACTATTTAAGGCGATTACTTAGTTTTGATAGAGGAATAGAAAAATATCCATGGTTTAAATCTTCTATTTTACATATTGGCCCAAATGCTTATTTGGATGGTTATTGGCAGAGTTATAAATATTTTGAAGATATTGCAGATATAATACGTGAAGATTTTACTCTTAAGAATAAATTATCTTTAAATATAGAGAATTTAAAAGAAGAGATAAATAACTGCAGTTCTTTATGCATTCATGTTAGAAGAGGTGACTATGTGGGGAATAAATATCACGAAATTGTCGGTAAAGACTATTATGAACAAGGAATTAAAAAGATAGAAACCTTAGTCACAATAGATAAGATATATGTATTTTCAGATGATATAAAATGGTGTGAAGATAATATGAAGTTTTCATATTCTACTATGTTTGTTGGGGAAGAATTTTCTGGAGAAAAAGGAGAGGGACATATGTTTTTAATGAGCCAATGTAAGTATTTTGTAATTCCTAATAGTTCTTTTTCTTGGTGGGGGGCTTGGCTTTCAAATTATAAAAATAAAATTGTGATAGTTCCCAAGAAATGGTTTCCGTGGCAGATTATCAATAAGTCAGATATAGCACCAAAAGAATGGATAAAAATATAAGTAAAGTAATAGAAAAGATAAAAAGTTTATCATTAGAAAAAATAAACAAAGGATTGTTGTTTCTTGCCCTACTTTCCCTTATTTACCGACTTGGTAATTTTTACAATACTTTTATTCCTAAGCCATTTGAAATTATCCTCGTACTTATTATTCTACTAACTTTTTTAGATTTACTAATAAATAAGAAGTTTAAACAATTTTTTTCATCAATTGATAAAAAAATATGGATAGCATTGTTGTGTTTACTCGCCTCTGTTTTTATTGGTTGGTTTGTCGCTGTGTTTTTTAAAAATGTACCAATAAACTTAAATGTAATTTTAGAATTTGGTAATTTTGTTATATCTTTAGTAATATTTGTATTAGTTTTATTTTATACAAAAGACGACCAAATATCTGCAAAGAAATATTTATATGCATTACTTTTACCAACTATCTACACAATTTTCGTGTTGTTTCCTGAGGGGGCTGTGTATTTTAATCTAGAAAATAATGGTACGTTTCTAGGTTTCATAATGAACCCAAACATAATTTCTAAGATACTACTTATACCAACATTATTTTTTATTACACATTCTTTATTTACATTTCGAAATGTATGGATTAAATTAGGGTATATAATTATCTCTATTACTTTAGTTGCATTATTATTTTGGGTTGCATCCCGTGGGGGATTGGTTTCTTTGGCACTTTCTGCTGTATTTGTATGGCTTGTTTTCTCATTACATAATTTTAATTGGAAAAAATTATTTTATAGTGGATTTCTTGTTTTTCTAATATTGTTAATGGGTTTTATATTCACCCCACAAACAGGGAAACAACGAGTTGTCCTACGGTCTTTATATCCTAGTGGTTCCGACGCTTCTAGTTATGTGACAGTCAAAGATAAATCGGCTGATGATATTGTTGCAAAATTTGTTGAAGATAAGTCTGATAATCATATACTTGTGTATTCTGAAAGAGAAACTCGCTTTCAGATTTGGCCATTTTATTTAAAATATATACTATTGAATCCACTCGGAATAGGACCCAATACTCATTTAAGTTTTAGCCTCAGGGATAATGTAGGGGAATATATAAATTCAGGTCCACACAATACCTTCCTTCAAATCTGGTTATGGGGAGGATTGTTGGGGATACTCAGTTTTCTTTATATTTTTATTAATGCATTTAAAAACTTAAGGACAAAACTACGATCTAATTTTAATTCTATGGCTTTGTCATTATTAAGTATTCTTTTTGCGGTGAGTATATCTGTGATGTTTGATGATAGCTTGTCTTTCTTTTGGTTTTTTATTATTTTAGCTTTAGCTTTGAGATATGAAAATGCCACTGATTAGTATAATCTTGCCAGTTTATAATGGGGCAAATCGCATAGAAAAGGCGATAAATAGCGTTAAAAGCCAATCCCACACGAATTGGGAACTTTTAGTGATAGACGATGGTTCTAATGACAACACAGGGAAAATTGTTGACATATTTGTAAAAAACGATTCGCGAATAAAATATATTAAAAATGAAGCAAATCTAGGTATACAGAAAAGTTTAAATAAAGGGCTGAAAGAAGCAAAAGGGGAATATATAGCAAGAATAGATGACGATGATGAATGGGCAGACATTGATAAGTTGGAAAAGCAATTAGAATTTCTAGAATATAATAAAGATTATGTTTTAGTTGGTACGGGAGCTGTCGTTATTGATGAAAATAATAAAGAATTATTTAGATATTTATTACCTCAAAATGACAAAGATATAAGAAATAATATTTTAAGTAAAAATTGTTTTGTGCATTCAAGTGTTCTTTTTAGGAAAGATGCTACTTTGACGTTTGGGGGGTATTCAGAAGAAGAAAATATAAAACATATAGAAGATTATGATTTATGGCTTAAGTTAGGAACAGTTGGTAAATTTTCGAATATAAATACTTATTCGGTTTTATTAATGCAAAGAGATAATACTATTTCAAATACAAATCGAGTAATTCAAGCAAAAAAATCAATATATGAGATTATTCGATTCAAAAACAAATACCCCAATTTTCTGCTAGGGTATTTATTGAGTCAAACAAGATTACTTTTCTTTTTAATACAGAAAATTATTCCTTTTAATAATAAATTTTTATATAAAATAAAAACCATATACAAACAATAGCAAACACTATTTTTAAATATGGTATAGTATTATTTTAACAAATGTAAATAGTGCTCTCTGTTCTCTTTAAGATACTTTGGCCATTCACTCTCATCTATCCAAAATTTATAATTTCTACCGAAAAAGTCTTTTCCTCCTTTAATTTTATTCATTAAAGAATCAGTGGGGATACCATAATAAGAATCCGTTTTGTCTTTATAGGTAGAACGAGAACTATTTATTTTTCTTTTTATTTCTTCTTCCCCCCCTTGATAAGTAAAATGCCATCCCCCATTTTTTATTTTCTTCTCTCCTTTTTGTTTAATATGATTTAAAATCTCACCTTTTAGTCTCTTGTAGCTCGTTACGATGCTTCCAGTCCAAGGCTCACTAGATCTATTATTAAGTTGATAGTAATAAACTAATTGTTCCAAGCCGTAAACTTTATCATCTTTTGGTATCTCAATGTCAGGATTCCATATCTCATCACAATCACTTATAAATACAATGTCATCTTCATTACATACTTCTAAAGGTTTCTTCATCATCTCCATTGCATAAAATACTTTCATCCAATAGGGATTTCCATGAGAAGTGTAAGGCCTCCCTATTTTCTTCATGATTTTATAAAATACTTTCATCCAAAAATTACTTCCAGTAGAAGTATTTGGAGAGTTGCGTGCCAACTCAACAATCTCTTTGTCTTCCATCAGGTTAAATTGGTAGTTAATTATTTTACTTTCCCATTTTTTGAATCGTTCTTTGTTTTCCTGGTAATATGATGGACATGGTTCTTCGCTGAATGACTGTCTAGCCTCACAAATTACAAATTTATCCACTTTCTCACCAAGAATGTTAAGACGCAAATCTAACGTATCAAGTTCACCATGGAATAAAAAAACATCGTATATCATAGTTTTTTAAAAAAGTTATAGTCTGTTAAAATTATCTCTCCAATGTCTGTATACTTAGGTTTCCATCCTAATTCCCTCTGAGCCTTCATGGAAGATGCAATGATTATTCCAGGGTCTCCAGCACGACGAGGGGATATCTTGTAGTTTAATTTCTTGCCAGTAACTCGTTCTGCTTCCTTAATTAGTTCCATCACAGAAAATCCTTTATTTATTCCCAAATTATAATCAAAGCAACCATCTTCTTCAAGTTTTTTAATCGCTAGAATGTGGGCATCTGCAAGATCATTTACATGGACATAATCTCGAACACCTGTACCATCAGGAGTGGAGAAGTCATTACCGTAAACATTAAATATTTCTTGTTTTTCTAGCAATGTTTTTACAAGATTTGGTACAGCTTGAGTTTCAGGGTCATGGTAACACCCTATTTTCCCTTCTTCGTCACATCCTGTAGCACAGAAATATCTGAAAGATACTGAACTTATTCCATAAGCCCTGTGATAATCCTTTAATATTTGCTCAAACATAGCTTTGCTGTGTCCATAAGGGCTAGTTGGATTTTTGGGGTGGTCTTCATTTATTAGTTCATTGGATTCACCATATAATGCTGCGGTAGAAGAGAAAATAATCTTTCTACAACCTGATTTCCTCATGGCCTCTAATACATTTAAACTGCCTGTAACATTATTATCATAGTATTTATCTGGATTAGCTACTGAGTCAGGGACACTTGCAAGTGCAGCATAGTGGACAACAATATCTGGTTTTTTATCCTGAAATATTTTTATTAACTCCTCCTTATTTCTTATATCCACAGTATAATATTTTATATCAGACCTTTCGATAACATTATTTTTTCCTTGACAAAAATTATCTACAACAGTAATTTCATGTCCTTTTAATCGATTTATAAAATGCGCTCCTATGTACCCCGCTCCGCCTGTAATTAATATTTTCATATATCTAATTTGATAATGGTCCTAGACTAGTCAAGAACTAATAATTTATTTTAAGACTTCCATTATATCATATTTGTGGTTGTAGTGAAACCCACTGTTCAGTTAACTATATTTGTCATCCCATACGTTTAACTAAACAATTGTTTGACTATATAAGCTCTTTTTAGTAAACTTGAAAGGTGATGAATAAAAGAAAAGAACGAGTTTTAATAACAGGCGGAGCGGGATTTATTGGAAGTCATACTGCTGATGCGTTGGTAAAAAAAGGATACAGGATAAGGATTTTAGACAATTTAATGCCTCCAGTACATAAAAACGGTAAATGGCCGGATTATGTGCGGGGAAAGAACTATGAGCTTATACGAGGAGATGTCACTAATAAAGCAACTTGGCAAAAAGCATTGAAAGGGGTGCAGTATGTTTATCACCTAGCTGCTTTTCAAGATCAGATGCCAGAGTTTAGTAAATTTTTTTCAACTAATACACTGAGCACGTCTTTTTTATATGAACTTTTAGCTTCTGGTAAATTTTCAGTAAAAAAAATTATTGTCGTAAGCACACAGTTTGTATATGGCGATGGGCAATATAAATGTATTCATGGTCAAAAAAAAGTTTTTTATCCTGAGCTTAGGACACTTTCACAGTTTAAAAAGCAAAAATGGGAAGTTCTCTGTCCTCATGGGAAACGAGCAACATTCGTACCATTTCAAGAGGATCAGAAACTTATGCCAACCAATTCATATGGGCTTTCCAAAATCGCATCAGAAAATTTGGCACTTCGACTTGGCAAAACATATAATATTCCGACAACTATTGTGCGATATTCGATTGTGCAAGGGCCTCGTCAGTCACCGTATAATTTGTATTCAGGAGCACTTCGGATTTTTACAACCCAAGCTCTTACTGGCGGGCCTATTATAGTATATGAAGATGGAAAACAATTGCGGGATTTTATTAACATAGAAGATGTTGTGCAGGCAAATGTATTACTGCTGAAAGACAAACGAGCAGATTTTAAAATTTTTAATATAGGTGGCGGTAAGGGTTATAGTATATTAGAATTTTCTAAAATTGTTCAGAAAATTATTAATCCCCAAGCTAGGATTGTTGTTCCAGGCTTATTTAGGAAAACTGATACCCGACATTCTGTTTCAGATATAAGTAGAATAAAAAAGTTAGGTTGGAAACCAAAGAATAACCCATTTAAATCTGTGCAAGATTATGGGATTTGGTTTAAGAAAAATAATTTTGATACAAAAAAATTAATTATTCCACTTAGTAAATTAAAAAAATTAGGTGTAGTTAGTGATTATAAATAAAATTATGATTGTAGTACGAGCTCCATTAAGAATAAGTTTTGTCGGTGGAGGCACAGATTTGCCTGATTTTTATCACAAACATCAAGGTGCTGTTTTGTCGGTGACTATTGATAAGTATGTGTACTTAGTTATTAATCCGACACCAATGATATCAGGTATATCAGCTCGCTATTCAATAACAGAAACTGTTGATCATCCCAATAAACTTCAACATACTCGTATTCGTGCTGCATTAAATGAATTGGGAATTAAGAGTCATATAGAAATTGGTTCTTTTGCTTCAATTTTATCCCAAACAGGACTCGGATCATCAGCTAGTTTTTCGGTAGCGTTAATGAAAGGACTTAATTTACATAAAAATAATAAAAAGCTTTCTCCTAAAGAAACAGCTGAAGCTGCATGTCATCTGGAATTAGGATTGTTAAGTGAGCCGATTGGTAAACAAGATCAATATGCATCAGCAATTGGTGGCTTTAATATTTTTGAATTTAATCCAGATGAAAGTGTAAATATTAAACCAATATTTCTAGGATTTGAGGTTAGTAGTAAATTAGAAGACCACTTACTGCTTTTTTTTACGGGTATTACTAGATCTGCATCAGCTGTTCTTGATAAGCAACGGATAAATATTGATAAAAAGTTAAAAGAATATAAAGAGATGACCACCATGGTACCTTTTTTTGAAAAAGAACTTCTTGCAGGTAATATTAAAGGTATGGCTAAGATTTTACATAAAGGATGGTTACTGAAGAAGAGTCTATCAAAAGATATCTCAAATAACGTTATAGATAAACTTTATGAATCAGGGTTGAAATCTGGAGCGTGGGGTGGAAAAATATTAGGTGCTGGAGGGGGAGGGTGTTTACTTTTTCTTGCTCCACCTAAAAATCATAAAGTAATTCGAGCAAAGATATTACAAAAGGCTAAGAAGAATAAGCTTAAAGATTTTCAAGAAATTCCAGTAAAATTTGTCCAAAGTGGAGTTGAAGTTTTATTTAATGATAATCATACTGTATTATGAGAAATTATATTACCAACTTTTTAGATGAAACACGGGAAGTTATTTTAACTGTTGAACCAGAAGAGATAGCTAGAGCCCTCAAAATTTTACAAGCCACTTATGAACGAGATGGACGCATCTATATTTTTGGTAATGGTGGGTCACTCGCACTTGCGACACACTTTGTAAGTGATTTGAACAAGACCGTGTTTAGTCAAGACTTGAATCGTTCTATCAAAAAATTTCAAGCTCTACGTGTGCCTTCAAATGAGTCAGAGTTGACAGCTTGGGCCAATGATATTGGTTACGATATGGTGTTTGCTGGTCCTCTTCAAAACTATCTTTCAGACAATGATTGCGTGGTAGCAATCAGTAGTTCTGGGAATTCTACAAACATTATTAAAGCAGTTGAGGTAGCAAAATTACGGCATATCCCAGTAATTGGCTTGTCTGGGTTTGATGGCGGAAAGCTTGCTCTATTAGCAGATGCGAAGATTGTAGTTAAAACCGAAAAAGGCAGATATGATTTTGTAGAATCTATTCACAGTGTAATACTTCATTTAATAACATCATATTTTCAAGATTATTTTAATCATTTAGCAGTAAAGAATTCTGGTAAATAAAAGTTGTGAAAACATTAAATAAAATTCAAGCAGTTTTTCTAGATAGAGATGGTGTTCTAACACGAAGTCCTTATCCAACTTGGAAAAAATCACAACTTAAATTACAGAGCGGAGTGGTAGATCTTATACGAGTTCTCAATCACAAAAAAGTTTTTGTTATTGTAGTAACAAATCAATCTGTGGTTGCACGGGGGCTTATTTCAGAGGATGGAGTTAGAAATCTCCATGCAATTTTACAAGAACGTTTAAAACGAAAAGGAGTATTTGTTAATAGTTTTTATTTTTGTCCACATCATCCCAATGCAACACTACGTCAATATCGAAAAAAATGTACATGTCGTAAGCCTAATATAGGTATGTTTACAAAAGCGAAAAAAGAGTTCAAGATTAATTTGAGAAAAAGTTTTACCATAGGTGATATGACGCAAGATATTTTTGCTGGAAAGAGGGCTGGAACAACGACGATTTTATTAAAAAAAGGACATAAAGGAATGGACGGTAAATATAAAGTTACTCCTGATTATGAAGCAGAAAATTTTAATAAAATTATAAAAATTTTAAAATATGAATTCTAATAATAAAATTTCACAAGCAGTTATTTTATCAGCTGGACTGGGTACACGACTTCGACCGCTGACAGAGGGAATTCCAAAAGTAATGGTTCCTTTACTAGGCAAACCCTTATTACTGCATCATATTGAACAACTCAAGAAACATGGGATTATTGATATTTTTATCAATCTTCATTATTTGCCAGATGTGATTACTGATTATTTTGGAGATGGATCAAAGTTTGGAGTACACATAACCTATGCAATAGAAAAGCCTAATATTTTAGGCACAGCTGGAGGAGTAAAAAATTTTGAGGAAAAACTCAAGGATAATTTTTTTGTTATATATGGGGATGTTTTTAGCCAGGTAGATTATGCTAAAATGGCTGAAGATTTTTTTAAAAAAAAGAATCCAATTGCTATGGAAATTGTCGGGGAAACCAATCATCCTACTGATTCTGATCTTGTCGAAATTGATAGTAAGGGACGTTTTATTAAAATCTTTTTAAAACCACACATCAAGTTGCCGACGAAGTACTATTCAATGCGAGCGCTTTTTATCTTTAATAAAAAAGTTCTTATTTTTATTCCTAAGGAAAAGTATTCAGAAATAGACCATGAAATACTTCCTCGTATTTTAGAAGCCGGCGGGATTATCTATGGATATAAAACTAAAGATTTTTTGAAAGATATTGGGACGCTTGATAGGTATAATGAGGTTGTTAAATATCTTTGAATTACAAAATTTTACAACCTCACTTTATTTAATATTTTTTCATAAAATAATAAAAGAATATTTTTATTATTCAAATGCAACATATTAGCTTCAAATCTTTTATCACATGTCCACATGATATACATAAATCTTTCTATAATTTGTGCTTCTCCTGGGGTAGGGCTGTAATCGATACACTGTCTTAATTTTTCATAAAATGATTTTGGGTGTTTAAAGATATCTTGTTTTGTTACTAAATAATTTGACCCAGGAGCGAATTTTATATATTTAGGTTTCTCTATGCCAAAGCTCCTAATGAACTGGGTGTAACTACTGAAATATTTTGCGGGATAAGTCTTTAAATACCAACTATTATTTTTCTCGTTATACATTCCATCTTCATCATAAAAACATATAGGCATATAAGTTTTGTGATATTTAGTGAAAATAGGAGTGAATTTTTCATTATTGCATATCTCATCAAATTCTTCTTTTGAAATATATTTAAAAATATTACCTTTTACCATTATGATTACGCTTGGTAAATTATCATAATTGTCTATAATATATGTTAATTTATCATAAATATCCCACCCTATGTTCTTAACTTTTTTGACCTTTAATGGGTCAAAAGGTTTTATCCACTGGTCTGTGGTGCTTCTGTCATAAATAATATAATTATCTGTATAATCTAAAATCCAGCTAATATCAGCATTATAATTTGAAACCATTAAAAAATTTTTATTAATTTTCATTTTTTTATTTTTATAAATCTACTTATAAAATTTTTTGTTTTAAGTGAAAGTAAACCACTAATTTTCTTTCTTAGTAGAAAGAGAATATTTTGCTTTTTGAATTGTTTAAATTGATTATTGTTTACACTAAAATAATCAGAATGATTTTTCTGATATTCCTCAAATTCCTTTAGGCAAGTCTCATAATCACTTAGTTTTCCTTCTCTATCTTGGTATATCCACCCTTTTGTTATATTATAACCACAATTCCAATATCCATCAGAAACATTATGCCTTGCCCAATACTTTGGAGCAACACAATACCTTAGGTTTTCGTTCAGCCAAGCAGGGAACCATGCAAAACTAGAATTAGATAATATTAAGTATTTTGCATTTTTTATTATTACATAATCTTTAGCAATGCTAAAATGAAAAACATCATAATTAGGAAAGAATTTTTTTGCTTCATATCTATCATCAGTAATAACAACAAACTTAAAATCTTTATTAATTTTTAACATATTTCTTACTGCATTTTCCCAGTATTTTTTACTTAAATATAATTCATTATGACGGGCATATTCCCCACCCCTAAAATTAATTACACAAATATTATCATCTGCATAATCCAGACATTCATATTCTTTCTTAACTTTTAACCATTCCTTCACCTCCTTTTTCCTATGTTCAAAATATTTTTCATCTTGCATTAATCCATCAACTTTTGTATTTGGAAAGACATTTACTAAGTTTTTATCATACAATCTTATATCAGATCCATTAACAGGATGAATTATTTGTTGTTCTTTATAATAATAATTAATTCCTGATGGCAATTTTTTAGGAGGGCCACCTTCTGGTCCTTTACCATCAATAACTTTTTCTCCCCAATTTAAGTTTAAAAAATCAACGCCCTTAAATTTCTCTGGATGCATAATTCCGAAATCGTAGCCCTTATCTTTGGCAATTACTCTAGTTGTAACATAACAAGCAAGTTGATTTCCTAACCCTTGTCCATTATATAATTCAGTTACTAATAAATTACCTTTCTCAAAATTAGGATAACAAGCATTTTCACCTGTTGTCTTATGATATACAAAAGTTTTCAACCCTTTATTCTCTGGTAGGGGATTTTCTCTTCCGAATAATAAAGCTTCTTCAAAGGGAGCAAATTTACACCCATGTTCTTCAAACACATGTCTCATATTTACACATATATAACCATCTTCATTATAAAATCCATGGAACGATTTCCACTCCATTCCTATTTTTTTAGGTAATTGCAAAAGTTTTTTTGATCTTAACGATACGCTATTTCCTACCCGTTGAATTTTTCCATGGATGTCTCGATAAGAAAAGTCATCTGTCGGCAAAGGAAAGGGGGAACCAATAAAATCATAATTTAACCACTCATCACGCCATAATTGTGGTTCGCCGATTCCTCCATCTGCATGTATTAATAATGCAAAATCTGTTTCAATATAATCTCCCAGATCAAATACAATAGCTCTATTCCATTCATCTATTGTATTAGTTGGAACGATTATATTTTTGACAGCACCAAAATCTATTCCCCTTGAACTATAATCTAGGGATTTCTGGTGCTGGTCTTTATATTGGAGAGAACCAAATGTACAAAGTGTAACATTGGGTAATTTTAATTTATTCATAATCTTTTGGAACAAGAACGCCTGTCTCTTTTACATAATCAGCGACTTTGTTTGGTTTTACATCAGGGCGAGTTCTCTTGGCAAGTTCAAACATTGTTTTTCTTCCAGTCCCCAGGTATTCTAGTTTACTTGTTTTTCTATTCCAACTTTTTACTTTTTTGGCTAATAATTTAGCAATGACATCTACGTAGTCACCTTGAGTATATTGATCTATGTATGCCTTAGGGAAAGGGAATGGATTAGGTTTAAATAATGTTCTAAGGATTAAATGCTTGGGATGTGTTTTTACTATTTCCTCCCCCAATTTTTTTGTTAGTCCATAAACATCGACGGGGTTATGAGCGTATTCTGTTGAAATATAAATAAAAGGAGTATCTTTATATGTATTTATAAGATTAAATGTACCGTAAACATTCGTTAAAAAGCATTTTAAATGTTCAGATTCTGCTTTTTTGACATTTGTATATGCCCCCATATGTATTACTAAATCATATCTCTTTACTTTTTTTATTTGTTTAGTGAAATCAAAATTTTTTCTACTGGGATAGTCTCCAGATAAGTGTTTCTTTAATTCGACACCTAGTTTTCCAGTTCCGCCCGTAATTAATATATTATTTTTCATAAAATTCTTTTACTTTACTGATAATGAATTTAACTTCTTTATTAGTTAAAGCATTATGTACAGGTAATGATAAAAGTTTTACCCATTCTCTGTCAGTTACAGGAAGGGGTCGTTTAATTGCTTTCTTCCAGTATGTCATTTCTGAAAGTGGTTTGAAATGTACCGATGTTGCAATGCCATTATCTGCTAAAAATTCACTTAATTCATTTCTATTTTTGCATTTCATTGTATAATACTGAACAGTATGAGAATATTCTGGAATTTCAATTTCTGGAATATTTTTAAATGCTTTGTTATACATCGCTTGAATGTCGCGTCTTCTTTTGTTTGTTTTTGCCAGTCTTCTTAATTGGCCTAATCCAACAATTGCTTGAATATCGGTCATATACGCCTTAATCCCTTGCGATTGAGTGATATCATAATCCCAAGTATATTTTTTCTTACCAGCGCGATCATATGTAGATTTTTCTACACCAAGCCAGGTTAAAGTTCTAAGTTTATCGTAGATTTTTTTATCATTAGTTGTAATAGCTCCTCCATCCCACATTGGCATTGATTTCACAGCCTGAAAACTCCAAATAGTAATATCTCCATCTTTACCGGCGCCGGGTGTGTACATTGCATGAGCAGCATCTTCAATAATTAATCCCTTGAATTTTTTTCGAATATCTTTTATATTAGCTAATCTGCCATGTGAATCGACAGTGATAATGGCTTTTGTTTTTGGAGTAATTACAAGAGTTTTTGGATCAAGACAAAGAGTTTTTGGATCAATATCAGCAAAAGTTACATCCATATTATTCCATTCACCAACAATCGCATCGGATACGAAAGTCATAGGTGTCGTGATAAGTTCTCCTCCTTTAATATTGTAAACTTTTAAACATAAATCTAAGGCTGAAGTTCCCGAATTCATCCCTACACAATATTTAGCTCCGACATATTTGGCAAATTTTTTTTCAAACTCTTGAGTTTTAGGTCCAAATCCCCACCAACCAGAATCTAACACTTTTAAAAGTTCTTTCTTAGTCTGGTTATCGATTGTTGGTTTTAATACAGGTATCATATATTTATAAATTTTTAAATTAAATTATTTAATTATAATTAGCCCATTTTAACATATCTAAGGTTTTTTATATAATTTGCTAAACATTATCAAAATTAGTCTATATTCTCCACCAAGATTCATTACTTTTATACCACCTGACGGTTTCTTTGATGCCTTCTTTAAAATTGACTGTTGGTTTCCAGCCTAGCTCAATTGTTATCTTAGAATGATCTATCGCATAACGCATATCGTGACCTTTTCTATCTTCTACAAAAGTTTTTAGCTTTTTTGGTTTATCTAATAAATCTAAAATCGTATCTGCAATTTCGAGGCCATTTTTTTCTCCATCGCCACCAATGCAATATGTCTCTCCAATTTTACCTTTATGTATAATTAAATCGATAGCCGAACAGTGATCGGTAACATATAAATAATCTCGTATTGCTTTGCCTTCGCCATAAATTGGCAGAGGTTTATCCTGGATAGCATTTAAAATAAAAAGAGGAATAATTTTTTCAGGAACTTGGAATGGTCCATAATTATTTGAGCAATTTGAAATTGTAGCAGGGAAGTTGTACGTTTCTATGAAAGCTCTGACCAAATGATCTGCTCCAGCTTTTGAAGCCGAATAAGGCGAACGCGGAGAGTAAGGACTATTTTCATTAAACTTTTCATCTAAATTATTTAATGAAAGAGTTCCAAAAACTTCATCAGTAGAAATATGGTGGAATCTTTTTATATTTAAATCTTTGGCTACTTCAAGTAAAACTTCTGTGCCGAGGACATTGGTTTTGATGAAATCTTCAGGGGAATCTATTGATCTATCAACATGAGACTCAGCGGCAAAATGAACAACAGTGTCGCATTTTTCCATTGCCATTTTCACAATTTCTCTATCACAAATATCACCTTTAATAAAAGTATAATTAGGATTACTCTCCACACTTTTTAAATTTTCTAAGTTCCCAGCATAAGTTAATTTATCTAAATTAACTATTTTGTAGTCAGAATATTTACTCATCATATAGAGTATAAAATTTGATCCTATAAATCCTGCTCCTCCAGTAACTAAAATTTTCATAAAATGTTATTTAACTTATTTGATTATATTAATTATAAAACATAATACTACTACTTCCTGCCCCGTAGTAAATTTTAAATGTACTCGATTTAAAATTTTACTTCTGGGGTAACTAAAATTTTCATAAAATGAATTTTGACAATTAAAAATTAATATCACAATCGATTAAGAATGGAGCTATCTTGTCTTTTTCTGCCAATATAGGATTGCTAATTTTCCAATCTATTCCAATCTCTGGATCATCAAAACGAATACTTCTTTCTGATTGTTTATTATAATCATTATCTACCTTGTATTGGAATTCAGTATCATCAGTTAATGTTAAAAATCCATGAGCAAATCCTCTTGGAATGAAAAGCTGTTTTCTGTTTTGCTCCGAGAGTTCGATTGAAAACCATTTTTTATAAGTAGGGGAATCTTTCCGTAAATCAACAGCGACATCCAAGACTGTTCCCTTAATACAATAGACAAGCTTGGCTTGAGCATAAGGCTCATTTTGCAAATGTAATCCTCTCAGAGTGCCCCTCTTTTTACTATAAGAATAATTATCTTGAATAAACTCAGTAATTATTCCAGCTTCTTTTAATTTTTTCTTATTATAAGTTTCTACAAACCAACCACGATTATCTTCAAAAACGTCTGGCTCAATGATTAAAACATCTTTTAATTGTGTTTGAGTAACTTTCATATTAAATTAAATTAATATTTAATTTTTCCTTCAGCAACTTTCTTTAAATATGCTCCGTAATCTGATTTACTATATTTTTCAGCAATATGAGTTAATTTTTTATTACTGATCCAGCCATTTTTATAAGCAATCTCTTCAAGTACGGCAATTTTAATATTCTGTCCTTCTTCTATTATTCTAATGAAATCACTGGCTCTTGTTAAAGATTCAGTTGTTCCAGTATCAAACCAAGCAAATCCACGTCCCAAAAATTTTACATCGAGATCGCCATTATCCAAATACATTTGATTAATACTGGTGATTTCAAATTCACCCCTAGCACTCGGCTTAACCTTTTTAGCAAAATCGATAACCCTGTTGTCATAAAAATATAAACCAGTAGCAATATAATTAGACTTTGCTTTTTTAGGCTTCTCTTCTATAGAAGTAACCTTTCCTTGTTTATTAAATCCAATAACTCCAAATCTTTCTGGGTCATTCACATAATATCCAAATATAGTTGCATGAGTATTGTTTTTGGCTTCTTTTAAAAGTTCTGTAAGTCCATTACCATAAAAGATATTGTCTCCAAGAATCATTACGACATTATCTTTACCGATGAATTTCTCTCCAATGATAAACGAGTTTGCAAGACCATTAGGAATTGGTTGTGTAGCATAAGATAATTTTAATCCAAAATTGTCCCCATTACCCAAAAGTTTTTTAAAATTAGGTAAATTCTCGGGAGTTGAAATAATTAAAATTTCCCTAATTCCGGCCAACATTAGAATTGACAATGGATAAAAAATCATCGGTTTATCATGGATGGGTAATAGTTGTTTATTTAAGACCAATGTTAATGGATATAATCTTGTTCCACTTCCTCCGGCCAGAATGATTCCTTTTGTAGTTTTTGTGTGTTTAGGCATAGTTAATTATTTGAACATTATATATAATATTTCTCTTATTCTTATAAATATATTTATATTTATATGTGTAACTTGGTGTTCTCCAATTCTATTAACGACATTTATTTTATTTAAGATTTTAGGATTACCAAATTTATTATAACACCGATAATAATAATCACAATCCATTAACCATATCAATTTTTTATCGAAAATCAGATGATTTTTATTCTTGATTGTTAGCACAGAAGGAGAACTAATTGTATTTTTACCTAAAAATATCATTTTATTATATCTAGGATAAAATGGTCTAAAAAAATTAATCCCATCTTTGGTATGAATGCATGCAGTTATAAGCCAATTATCTTTTTGTAAATCAAACTGCTCACGAATTTCTTCCAATGAATTTTCATCAAAAAGAAAATCATCTTGAAATAATATTTTTATTAATGTACCATTTGCTTTTTCAATTGCATAATTAATGTTAGCAGAAATACTTCCACGCTCATTTTCATTTCTGTAATAAGAAATTTGTAATTGATTTTGATATTCTTGGCATAATTTTTCTATCAAATTATCCTTAGAATGGTCAGAAATAATAACATTAAAGTCTTTAAAAGTTTGGGCAATTAGAATTTTGAAACTTTTTTCAAGGAAGATATGTCCCTGACCACTCATTTCATATGTAGGGATACAAATACTAAGTAAATTCATTATTTTTTAATTTTAGCATTATTCTTTAATAGTCACCAGGCTAAGAACCTCTTTAATTATCAGTCGCTCCTTAATAAATAGAAAGCCGAGGTATAGCACTGAAGAGATAATGATATTTATTATTAGTGGAGTTTTAATATATCCAAGTAATAAAATAGAAGATATCATGATAACAACGGGAATAATTATTTTTTTAATTACAGGGAGTATTCTAAAGTTGTTCACTTTTTTCATCTTATACCACATAATATATGTTATCACGATTGTTGAAATAACGGTTGCTATAGTTGCTCCCATTACTCCCCATTTTGGTATCAATAAAAAATTAATAACAATATTTATTAATACACCAAATATATTGGCTGCTATCATTTTTCTTTGCTCATTAAATACAAGGATTGAATTTGTAAGTAGCGTAAGAGGGAAAGATACAAATAGCATAACGATCAAAATTTTTAGCACAGGTATTGCCCTTAAGTATTCTAAGCCAAAAATTAATGGGACGATCTGATCCATTAACATAATTCCACCTATAATAATAGGTATAGCAACGATCATGAAAATATAAAAAATTTTTTCAGTGAATATTTTAAATTTTTCCATATTTTCATTTGCTAATCTGGACATGACAGGCAAAGTAGCTGTAGCGATCATTGAGGGGATTATCAATATAAATTGGTAAAATCTTTGAGAGATAGAGTAAATACCAATATCTTCTGGGGTTCTCCATATTCCAAGCATAAAAATATCAGTATTAACTAAAATACCACCCACTAAAGTAATCATAGCAAATGGTAAAGTTGTGCGGATAACTAAACCTAAACTTTTCATATTTACTTTTATTATAAAACCCCGAATATTTTTTCTGAGTATAAAAATAATTAGAATAAGACCAAGGGCACTTCCTATCAAATAGGCTGTTGCCATTGATGTCGGTATTGGATTTATTTTAATTAAAATAAATCCGAAAATGAGAATACTCAATCCCATTATTATTTTAATAATAGTCTCCCTTTCCATTTTTTCTAGAGCTCTATTAATAGCGAGGCCAATATCTCTTATTGAATCAAAAAATAAAATGAAAGCTATAATTGGGAATAAAACATTTGCTTCCTTTATGTTCGATAAACTTGGAGCAATGGAAAGCACCAAAATAATACTAATGATTGAAATAATTCCTTTTAAGAATAAAGAAGCAGAGAGGAACTCTTTGTACCCTTCATTTTTTTTAGCAACTTCTCTAGTTATCAAACTACTAATTCCTATATCGGAAAAAATCATTAATAATGAAGCGGTAGATATAGCATAGGAGAAAATACCCCAGCCATCAGCTCCAAGTTTTCTGGCTGCATAAATTATTAAGGCCATTTTCAAAAGACGCATAGCTATTTCACCAATCAATAACCAAAGAGTGTTTTTTATAACAATTTGATTTGCGTTGATATTACTAAATAAAAATCTTTTAACCTTTTCCATGCGTTTAATGTGTAAAAATTATTTGAATTGTTCTTAATATAATACCAAGGTCGAGAAAGATATTTCTATTTTTGATGTAGTATAAATCGTACTCAAATTTTTCTTTTGATTCCTCTACTGTTCGAGCATAACGATATTTTAATTGTGCCCACCCCGTAAATCCTGGTCGAATGACATGACGGAACGAATAATAGGGAATATCTTTACTCAATAAATCAACAAATTCTGGGCGCTCTGATCTGGGGCCGACAAAAGAAATATCATCCCTTAAGATATTTACCATTTGAGGAATCTCATCAATATGTAATTTTCTTATTATTTTACCAACTTTTGTGATACGAGGATCGTTTTGACTCGTTTCCCACTTGGGGCCATCTTTTTCTGCTGATCCATCTGAAGAGAGTACAACCATACTTCTGACTTTGTATAAATTAAAAATTTTACCGTTTAGGCCAACTCTTTTTTGTTTTATAAATATTGGTCTACCATCTTCTATTAGTCGAGCCAGCATTGCTATGCCGAGAATTGGAGAAGATAATATGAGTATAATTAAAGCGAATATTTTATCAGTTATAAATGTTAGGAAGGAATAAAATACATCTTTATTTATGTTTATGTTATCAACAATAAAAGTTGTATCAATATATCCTACTGGTATTTTGTATAAATATTTTTCATAAGCTTTGGCAGTATCAATAATTTCTATTCCTTTTTTATAACAATCTAAAATATCCTGATCTTGTATTTTAATTTCTTTATCTAAAATAATAATAAGGTTTTTTATATTTTCTTCACTCAAATTAATATCATTTGTAGATTTGAAATGGTTGATTATCTCAAGTCCCACTTGTGGATTTTTTGAAATAGTTTTTTCTAGCTCTGATAAGTAAATAGAATCACCAATTAATATAGTTGGTTGCGTAATAGTTCGGGAAAATAGGTTATATATTATTCTCCTAAAGAAGAAAGAAAAAATACCAAATCCAACAACTTGGATAATTAAATTTATTTTTGGAGAGATTCCAAAAATGGATACAAAATAGAAAAATAATATACCTATAGCAAATGAACAAATAATCGCTACTATCCATCTCTTTAGATAGGGGATAGTTGGTTTAATTGAAAAAAGATCATAAAGTCCGAATACATAAAAAATTAATACCCAAGATAAATATAATATTACAAACGGCAAAATATGCTCATTTATAACAGTGGTATAATTTGCTCTCTTAAACTGGGTTAAAATCAATAACCCAAAAGAGATCCAAAAGGCTATGAAATCCCCAAAAATGATAAGTCCAGCCCTGTTTGTCATATCATAGTATAGTACTCAAATATTGCCTTTCAGTAAAGGAGAGAAATACTGAATATTCTACTCAGTAAAAATAAAAAAACAGAGATTGAGTTGCACACTCATTTCTCTGTTTTTGCGTTCCCGATGGCACATGGCACCTAATACCCGTTATTAAACTTATTATAGTAAGGTCGCGTGTAAGTGTAGTCGCCAGCACAGCTGGTGATCAGACCGCCCACAATAAGCAGGACGAGAACAAAAAGTACTATTTTTTTCATAACCGATAGATTTTATAATGATTAGAAGATTTATTTAGATAATATTACAAATACAATTATTGTCAAATCTTCCCAAAGGTCTTTCCTTTGGGAAAATTTGGGATTATAATTTAATCATGGGGATTCGAAAAGTACCATTTGTTGAAGGTGAATATTATCACATCTACAACAGAGGGAATAGTAAACAAAAAATATTCCTAGATAAAGAGGATTATAATCGTTTTATAAAACTCTTATATTTATGCAATTCATCCAAAAATCTTAATTTTCGAGATAATATAAAAGATAAGAAAATTGAAGCTTTAAATTTTGAGAGGGGAGACCAAATAATTGCAATTGGTGTCTGGGTTTTAATGCCAAATCATTTTCATCTATGCCTCTCCATTCCCAAAGGAAGGACCTTTGGGAATGGAGAAAGAGAAAATAGAATATCATTATTTGTAAAAAAAGTTTGTACTTCTTACACTATGTATTTTAATAGAAAATATAATAGATCAGGATCTCTTTTTGAAGGTAAGTTCAAGTCGCAATACGTGGTAGATGATAAATATTTAAAGTATCTTTTTTCCTATATTCACCTAAACCCAATAAAAATAATACAAAAAGATTGGAAAGAGAAAGGAATAAATAGTAAAGAAGAAGCTCTGGGGTTTCTAAATAATTATAAATATTCAAGTTATCTAGATTATATAGGTATAAGTAGGGCTGAAAGTAAGATTCTAAACAAGAAATCATTTCCTGGTTATTTTCCAACGCCAGAAAATATTAATAAAGAAATTTTTGAATGGTTGTCGTATAAAGATAATATTTAATAGTTTTCCCAAAGGAAGGACCTTTGGGAAAACGAAAGTTATCCACAGGTTTAATAGAGGTAATATTTACATAATTTGTATTTGATTTTATAATTTTTGTATGAATAAACTCAAAGATTGTTCTTTTGGTTTTATTACTAGCGTTTTTACAAAAAAATTTTATTTCGCTTTCTTATTCACAGCCGTAGTATTTATTACTAGCGGTTTTTTGTTTACGAAAGTCTCGGCGTATACGGTGGTTGATATGGATATCACAGAAAATACAACTTGGGATACAAGTGGAAGCCCTTATGTTGTTGATTCAATTCTTAATATTAATGAAGGGAAAATCCTTTCTATTCTTCCAGGAGTTGTGGTTAAGTTTAATTGGGGGGGAAGTTTGATTGTTGATGGGAAATTAGATGCAGAGGGGACAGAAGAATCTCCAATTTATTTTACATCAATCTTTGATGACTCTGTTGGTGGAGATACGAATGGTGATGGGGAAGATTCAATTCCTTATGAGGGTGACTGGGATTATATACTTATTGAATCTACAACTTCTCAATCTATATTAAATAATGTTTTTGAAAAATATTCAAATGAAGGACTTCTTTTATATAATGGAGGATCAGTAAATTCTACTAATTTTAATTCCAGTAATGGTATTCTGGCTTTCGGATCAAACAGTTCTTTTTCTAATCTGACTACTCCGTTCATTGAACTTTATGATGGAAGCACTTTTTTAATTTCAGATTCTTTAATTTCAAATCAAACTCGTTCGTCCATGTATGTATATAATAATAGTTCACTGCATCTTAAAAATTCGATTGTTGAAGGTAGGGATGATGATATTATAAATATTTTTGAAAATTCATCAGCGCTATTTGATTCAGTGCAAGTTGTAGGAGATTTTTTATCTAGTACAGCTTTTACGGTATTTAATGACAGCTCCTTGGATATTATTAATAGTTCTGTTTCAGATAATTACGATGGATATGCAATTTTTAATGAATCTTCTCTGTCGATTACAGATTCATCTATAGAGTGCGGAAATGAAGGGATTGTGATTTTTAATAATTCCTCCCTGAATCTTTCCGGTGGAAATATTTCTTGTTTGTATGATGGGATTACTATTTTCAATGAAGTGACTGCTAATATTGAGGGTGTAAAAATTACTGATGCACTAAACGCAGGAATTATTGTTTTTAATCATACAGATATTAGCCCTATTAATGTCACTAGAAGTGAAATCACTGGTAATGATTATGGTTTTATGGTATTTAACTCTTTAATTTCCGTTCATCAAAATAATATTCATGATAATTTTACAGAAGGTGCTACCACTTTCTCACCAGCGAATCTTGATTTCACTTCCAATTACTGGGGTGACCCCTCGGGTCCAACTCATATATCTAATTCAGGAGGAATAGGCGATTCTGTTTCTGATAATATTCTTTTTTTACCTTTTTTAACAGAAGATCCTCTTGTAGAATGTTGTTCAAATATCATCTTCCTTCCTGGGATAAAGGGCAGTCGTTTATATCGACAAAAAACAATATTAGGACTGAATATTGAAGATCAACTCTGGGAGCCAAACTGGTATACCGATATTGAAGATTTATATTTGGATTCAAATGGAGTGAGTCTTAATTCAAATGTTTACACTAGAGATATAATACAAGAAACCAATATTCCATTTCCCATAGGTTCGCTAGGTATGAATTTTTATAAGAGTTTTTCAAATATGTTAAATCACATGGTAGATTTTGAAATTAAAGATTGGGAATCATACGCGTATGATTGGAGATATGGAGTAAATGATATTATAAATAATGGAACAAAATATGAAGATGAAAATTTGTTACTCGTAAATATTTTGGAAGAATTAATACACTCTTCGAAAAGTGGAAAGGTGACAATCGTTGCTCATAGTAATGGAGGATTATTAGCAAAAGCTCTTTTAAAAAGACTTGAAGAAGATAAAATAGCGGGTATTAATAATTTTATTGATAACATTGACAATCTTATTCTTGTTGGATCGCCAGAAATAGGAACTGCTAGTGCTGTACCTGCGTTATTACATGCCTATGATCAAAGAATGGTAGGTGGAATTCTTATGAATGAAAAAATTGCTAGAGAATTTGGAAGAAATATGGTAGGCGCCTATGGCCTTCTTCCAAGTAAGGAATATATAGAGCGAGTAAGTGCTTCCCCTGTTACTTTTGTAGATAATACAATTCCCTCTAGTGTAACTACGCAATTTGTCCAAAACTTTGGTAGTGTGCTTGATTCGTATCAAGAATATAAAAATTTCCTTTTTGGATCTGAGGGAAGAGACAACCCCGACTCAAATGATATCAATTTACCAATTTCATTATCTGAAAATCTATTTACAAAAGCCGAAAACCTACATAATAGTATTGATTCTTTTGTGCCACCAGAAAATTTAAGAGTTATAGAAATTGCTGGTTGGGGGTTAGATACTCTAGCGAGTTATGAATATTACCCCAAATTAGCAGATTGTGAATATCAAAATATAAATTGTTATAAATTAGATCAAAGACCCCGTTTTACTGCTGATGGTGACAATACTGTAATTACACCAAGTGCTCATTATATGAGTCTTAATGGCTCAGAAAAATATTATTTTAATTTATTAAAATACAATAACGATTTTAATAAAAAAAATAGGCATGCAGACTTATTAGAAATTAATCCTATTTTAGATTTTATATCTAATATCATAACAAATAATTCCCAAATAGATTCACCTTATATTAGTGCTACAACTCCAATTGATCCACAAAATCGACTAAGATTATCTGTCCATTCACCAATTACACTAGACGCTTATGATATAGAGGGAAATCATACTGGTAAAATATGTCCATCCGATAATGATTTTTGTTATATAGAAGAAAATATTCCCAATTCCTCTTATTTAGAATTTGGAGAGGGGAAGTACCTAAATCTTCCAGAAGATAAATTTTCAAAGATAAAACTTCAAGGTATAGACATTGGAACCTTTACCTATGAATCAGAAAAAGTTTTATCAAATGGCGTATCTGTCGTCTCATCTTTTGTAGATATACCAGTAACAACACAGTCGCAGGCAGAAATAACCTTAAATAAAATTACTCAGGTTCCCGAACTTAAGTTAGATGTGACAGGAGATGGAATTATAGACTTTATTATTACTCCAAATGACAAATTTGAACCTATAGTTTTTCTACAAATAATGAAAAAAACTATTGAATCTTTTAATATATCTAAGCCGATCAAAAATATACTTTTGAAGCGTATTGATGATACAATAAGATTAATTCAGAAAGGCAAAATAAGAAAAGCAAAGCTAAGTGTAGAACAATTTAGAAAAGCTCTGAATATATATTCAAATGAGAATAGACAAGAGGTAATAGAGAGGAGAAGAAGGGAAATAGAGTATAGAATAAATAGAAATATAAAACAATTAAAACCAACCGAAATACAAACATTAATTGTTATGTTAAATCAATTATTAGATAATATAAATTAATATGATAAAAAATAATTTAATTTTTAAAATCTTTCTGATTATTATGGGAATTGGAGTACTAAGTCTTATATTTGTATATAATGCTAGTTTTTTTTGTTTTGATAATTACATATGTGTTAGAAATATAAAAGATGGGATAGTTATACCAATCTTATATTTATCATCCTGTATTTTGATTATCCTCCTTGTTTTATTTTTTGTATCTAATAGATTGAAACTGATTGGACTTATAACAATTGTTATTATTCCTATACCTATTTTATTTTTAATATTTAACTCTCCGATTTCGTGTGGAGGATTTATGTGTGATCGCCTTTCTAGCATTATTTTTTTGATTCCCCTTTATCCACTCGTAACTTTTTTAGTTTTGATTATCTCTTTTATCTATTTTAAAATTAAAAAATAATGGATATCTTATGTAAAAAAATGAAAATTAGATCAGACAATAAATTTATGGGGCAACTCACACAACAAGAAAGTAATAATTTAATTGAACAGATTAATAATTTATTAAACAGTCTTTAATATATGAAAAAGATAATTTTATTTTATATAGGTGAGATTTTAATATTTTATATATTACCTAGAATTTTTTTACAAACTGATGTAATTTCTTATTTATTTATAGGATTTGTCTGTACACTACCTTTTACTGTATTAATTTTAGTTGTTTTATATAAATATTTTAAGGAATATCAAAAAACAATAATTTTACACTGGCTTCTTTTGTTGATAGAAATTCTTGTGGGTTTTTATTTGATAATAGCCTATAGTGCTGCGCGTTCAATAATGAGCCTCTAATATTTATTAAACAGTCTTTAATATATGAAAAAAGTAACATATTTATATTTAGTAGAAATTGTAGTATTTTTAATACCATTTTTTGTTTTTAAAACAAATTTATTATCTTATATCGCGATAGGTTTTATTTTTGTTTTACCAGTTAATATTTTTGGCTTGATATTTCTTCGAAAAGAAATAAAACAAATAAAAATTTATAATATATTGCACTATTTAATATTAGTGGTCTCTCTCTTTTTTGTATTTTTAAGTTGGGTAACTTATAACGCTGCGCGTTCAATAATGAACCTCTAATAATTATTAAATTTATGATATAATAAACGTATGTTTAATAAGCATTTAGTTAAAGTTTTGGTTTCTTTTTTAGTTGTTGTGGCTATTGGGCTTATTTTATTAGTTGTTATTAATGAATTTAAATAGATCGATTTTTTGACAAATTTTTTATATTTGCTAGTATGCACGAGTAGCCGTAGAAAGTAGGCAAACCATAAGTCCTGCTGAGGTCGAACATTTTACTATATTTTATATAGTGGAAACTACACATTACGGCCCAAAGGGCCTTTTTTAATTTCAAAAGAATTAAAAATAAAAATTATAATACATTATGACAATTACATTAGACAAAAAGAAAGAGTTAGTGGCATCTTTAGAAAAGTCACTAAAAAGTGCGAATTCTGTTGTCTTCGTGAAATTTGATAAATTGAAAGTTGCCGACGCAAACAAACTTCGTCGAAATTTACAAGGACAAGAAGTTGGTTACCAAGTAGCAAAGAAAACATTACTCAAGCGCGCGCTCACTACGCAAGGTGTCTCGGGAGAATTACCTGAGATCCCCGGACAAGTGGCGATTGCTTATGGTGTTGATTTACTTGCTCCAGCTCGTGAAATTTTTGCTTTTCAAAAAGATCACAAAGATAATGTTTCCATTGTCGGAGGAGTATTTGAAGGGAAGTATATGAATGCGAGTGAAATGATGTCTATCGCAACAATTCCTCCACTTCAGACTTTGCGAGCAATGTTCGTCAATCTTATCAATTCACCAATACAACGTTTCGCTGTGGTGGTAAATGCAATTGCTGAAAAGCAAGCATAAAATTATTAATTAAATTAAAGAGCGTAGCGACTATAATTTAATATAACCCCGTGAAATCCTTGTGTCTGACACAAGGAAAAATCTAGAAGATTTTTATTTCACAGGGTAACTATTTTTATATTCACTTCGTTCATTAAAAATATGTCAGAAGAAACAACAAAAACAACAGTTCCTGCAAAATTCAAAGACATTGTTTCAAAAATTGAAGAAATGTCAGTTATTGAATTACACGAATTAGTAAAAGTTTTAGAAGAAAAATTTGGAGTCTCAGCTGCTGCTGTCGCAGTCGCTGGACCAGCCGTAGCTGGAGCAGAAGCTGCAGAAGAGAAGAGTGCTTTCACTGTGGAACTTACATCTTCAGGTGAACAAAAAATTGCCGTTATGAAAGTTGTCAAAGAAGTTCTTGCTCTTGGACTTAAAGAAGCTAAAGATTTAGTTGACGGAGCTCCTTCAGTTTTGAAGGAAGGGGTAAAGAAAGCCGATGCTGAAGAAATGAAGAAGAAAATTGAAGAAGCTGGAGGCAAAGTAACTCTTAAATAGAGTTACTTTGAGCCGGAGGCCGACGGGCCGAGGCGGGGTCGCGCAAATTTTCAGCAGAAAATTATGTGTGACAAGTTACTCTCCAAATAAGGTAAAAATCTCAAGGGAAGGACTTTTGGGAGAGTACAAAAAATACCCCTTGCGGGGTGTTTTTTTATGGTGTATAGTATTTTTATGGAAACCTTAGCTAAACTTTTCGGAGGTCAAGCGCGCGTCAGAATAATGCGACTCTTTCTATTAAATAGTGAAAGTAATTTTGAAATTGAAGATATTGTTTCTCGCAGTCGAGTAATGAAATCCAATGTTCGTAAAGAAATTAATGCTTTGTCTGCGATTAATTTTATTAAACAAAAAGTTATTACAAAAGAAGGTTACCGAGGTACGAAAAAGAAAGTTGTGGCTTGGGCACTGAATCCATCTTTTCAACACCTTAAATCTATTCGTGATATTTTGATTGATCCGAGTCTTTTAATTCAAGAAAATTTACCAGAACGTTTTAAACAAATTGGCAAAATTAAATTGATGGTTGTCTCTGGTGTTTTTATTGGTGATAGTAAAAGCCGAGCGGATTTGCTGATAGTAGGGGATAAATTGAAAAAAAATATTTTACAACAAATAGTAAAAAGCCTGGAAGCCGAAATTGGCAAAGAGCTTGATTATGCGGTTTTTGATACTAATGAATTTAAATATAGAATGGAGATGTATGACAAATTGATTTGTGACATGATAGATTTGCCTCACGAGAAGCTTATAGACAACGGGCAGTTATCCACATATATTTCTAAAAAGTAACTAAATTTGGTATAATAGTAAGGTACTTAAAAGGTCGAATCTTTGTTAGTACCTTATTATTTTTTTAAAAGATATATCTAATATATTATGATGTTGATACAAACTTGGGGTGAAGTTTTCAGTCAGTCCTTGCTAGGTCTCTGGTATGGATTTATAAACTTTTTACCCGGTCTATTGGGAGCGATAATTCTTTTTATCGTTGGTTGGGTTGTTGGTTCTATTATAGGAAAAGCAATTACTCAATTAGCTTCGGCGGTGAAGCTTGATAAGCTTTTTGAAAGCGCAGGAGCAAGTGAATTTCTTAATCGTGCTGGTCTTAAATTAAATGCTAGTGGATTTATCGGAGGACTTGTAAAATGGTTCATCATTGTTGTCTTCTTGATGGCTTCACTACAAATAATTGGGTTGACACAAGTAAATGATTTCCTTCGCTCAGCAGTGTTATATTACTTACCAAAAGTAGTTATCGCAGCTCTCGTATTAATTATTGCAACTATTCTTGCTGATACAATGAAGAAGATTGTTCGAGCATCAGCTCAAGCAGCAAATATTCGTTCAGCAAATATGCTTGGCTCAATCACTCTTTATGCAATTTGGATTTTTGCATTTATCATTGCTCTTTCTGAACTCGGAATTGCAAGTGCATTTATGCAAATATTATTCACAGGATTTATTGCAGCTCTTGCTATTGCCGTTGGTCTTTCATTTGGTCTTGGTGGTAAAGAAGCCGCAGGGCGAGCAGTTGAAAAACTCTCTGACAATATGCGTTCCAAATAAAATTTTTAAGTTTTTAATTTAAAATTATAAAGCATAAAAATAGCCCTATTTATAGGGCTATTTTTATGCCCAGATTAATCCCCAAAAAAGTTTGACATTGTTTTTCCATTAGTATAGAATACGGGGCACGATGTTAATGAACAAAAATCACCAAAAACTGCGGTTAAAGTAAGACCACCAGGTTTTCCTTTGTCCGCCCTGAGGCGGTTTTTTCTTTTAAGAGCATCGATATGATATTTGAAAACTGAATGCTGTTCCAACTCACTGTTATCCTAAAGTTTTTTAGGGTCTTTTCAATCGAGTTGGAAACAGAACGCAACAATAAAAAAACATTAATATTCTGAGGAAGCGGTTCCGAAAAATATTAATGAAATCAGATTCTTTTCCCGGAGAGGAAAAGATGAAGATGGTTTTCATATTTCCTAATAGGAAATATAAGAGTATATGGCGGATGCCTAGACTAAAAAAGGCGATGAAAGACGTAGCATGGCGGCGATACGTTTCGGGGAGGTGCCTAGCAACC
>Ga0172379_10001584_pt1 | contig 44672 bp, 37 predicted proteins | sample GrowelOW334metaG_FD_119756 | JGI IMG/M metagenome (GOLD analysis project Ga0172379, IMG submission 119756) | Groundwater microbial communities from an aquifer near a municipal landfill in Southern Ontario, Canada - Groundwater well OW334 metaG | ecosystem: Environmental > Aquatic > Deep...
CCGCCTGGACGAGGAGCAGCTCGGAATAAATCGAGCGCGGCAGCCGCTCGCGCATCACATCGTTGGAAAAGCAGTGGTTTCCGTAGATATCCGACAATTTTTCGACAGACTCTTTAGCGCCGGAGCCGACTTCGTTCATGATGTTCTCCTTGGACTAGGACAATAGCGGAATATGACTGTATTAATAGCAAACCGCGTGCCAATTCATGAAAAAGCCGGCGCGAATTGAGTGGACTCCGCTATCTCCAGCCTGGCTGATGAGCTGCGAGCGCGGGAGGAGGGGCGTCGCGCGCCGAGCTATAAGCGAAAGTCTTGCATGGGTGAGATTAAAACAACAAAGATGTAGTAACTAAGATATATTCCTACATTTTTGTTCTAAAACTATGGTAATCCACTTTATAGTGCTGAAGCGCGAAGCGGAATCGTCTTTCGGTGATGCCGAGCCTGCGGGCCGCTGAAGCCGAATTCCCCCTCTCGATTTTCAGGGCTTCCACGAGCATTTCCTTTTCGAGCCTCGCGATCGCCCCATCGAAGGTCGAGGTGGGCTCGGTTCCCGTGGAGGTGGCCGATTGGAGGCTTGGCGGCAAATTGTAGGAATGGATGACTCCGTCCGTCGTCACGATTCCCGCCCTGGAAATGCAGTTCTCGAGTTCTCGGACGTTTCCGGGCCAGTGGTAGATCATGAGGAGGTCGAGCGCTGGGCTCGATATCCGCTTGATGATTTTCCCCGAGCTGGAGCCGAATTTCTCGGCGAAATGGTCGGCGAGGAGCAAAATGTCCGCGCCCCTCTCCCTCAAGGGAGGAAGATGCACGGGGAAAACGTTCAGTCGGAAATATAGATCTTCCCTGAAATGGCCTTCCTTCACTTCCCGCTGGAGATCCCGGTGCGTGGCGACGATGATCCGGGCGTTCGTTTTTATGGGTTTGTTTCCACCAACTCTTTCAAAGCTACGTTCTTGTAGGATTCTGAGAAGCTTCACCTGGACCGTCGGGGAGAGATCCCCTATCTCGTCGAGAAAGAGCGTTCCGTTTTTCGCCGCTTCGAATCGGCCCTGCCGCGCGGCGATGGCGCCCGTGAAGGCGCCCTTCTCGTGTCCGAAAAGTTCGCTTTCGATAATGCTTTCGGGAAGCGCAGAGCAGTTGATGGCGATGAAGGGGCCTCCCGATCGATCGCTGCATTCATGGATGGCTTTGGCCACCAGTTCCTTGCCCGTGCCACTTTCCCCGGTGACGAGAACCGTCGCGTCGGTTCCCGCTACCTGGGCTATAAGCGTGAAGACTTCCTTCATCCGGTCTGAGGTGCCGATTATGCCGTGGAATGATATCTCTTCGAGCGCTTTGGGTTGTCCCAAGCCGGCTTCTTTGCCCGTAACTTCGGCTGGGCCTTTCTGACCGCTGATCGGCTGCTTTAGCACGGGTTCCATGGCGGATTCTTTCGCCCTTTCCAGCAAAGCGGACCTCAGGCCAAGCGCCTCCTCGATGAGGAAGCAGGTCCACCTCAGGAGGTCTTCTGCCTGGGCGAGCCTCGCCTGCGAAACCTCAGCGCCAAAAACGAGGCTGAGAGCTCCCGCTATTCTCTTGCCCTCCCAGATGGGCGATTCGAGGCAGATCCCGCGCGATGCAAGATCGGCGCGAACGAGTTCCTCGCGTTCCAGGGCTAGTCCGCAGGGGAAGGTCCCCAGGCGTATGGAAGCTTTCGTGTATCGCGATTGGGCGCTTTCGGGTAAAACGGAAGTGATCCCCATCGTTCCTTCAGCTTTTTCGGCGAATGCCACGACGATTTCGTTGGGGGAGCTGGTTTCGAAGATTTTCTGCGCGCAGAGGGGGAGGGCGGAAAGTATGCCGCTGTGCAGGGTGAGGGTTCTCTGAATGAAGAAGAGGGCTGGCAGATTGTCGGGACTCGGCTGCTTTCTCAGAGAACTCATCGCGGTCATCGGTTTCCCTCCATGGTTTATCATCCATTTCCGAAGGCCTTTGTCAATTGGAGCAGCAAGGTCTGAAATCAGGAAAAAGAGCGAAATATGCGGGTACCCCTTGATACGGATGAAATAACATGATATTTTCCGTGCTACCGATGGAGGAGCGATTCCCAAAAGTACGGTGACGGAGGGATGGGTCCCTTTGAAGTCATCCGAAAGGGGAGAACCGCCGAAGGGCAAAAAGCGCACCCAAAGCTCTTGCCTTGGACGTCCGGGCTAATACCCGGCGGCTGTCGCGGGAATCCAAAACCCGCGGAGAGCCAGACGTATCGCCTTCTACCCCGTATGCGGCCTTTGCGCATTGTGTTGAAGGGCTACTCTTGGGCCTTCCTTCGGATTGGAGGCACGTATGAGTGGCTTTCGATCCGTGGGGCGGAACGGTCTGCAAAGCGCCGATTTCCGAATTTCCCCACAGAATGACGATGAATCCTCAGCGATCTCGTCCCCGTTTTCCGGTGATGCCGCCGTTTCGAGCGGAGCTGGCAGAAATTCCCCGCGACCCAAACTGAAAGCGGCCGTTCTCGGAGCCACGGGTGTCGTGGGTCAACGCTTCGTGCGGAGGCTCGCGAACCATCCCAACTTCGAACTCGTCGCCGTGGCGGCGAGCGAACGCTCCGTAGGAAAAACGTATCGCGAAGCCTGCGCATGGCACCTCGACGGAGAGGAATACGCTGGCTGCGGGGATATGATCGTGCAGGCCTGCACGCCCGAGGCCGTGTCGGCTGACATCGTCTTCTCGGCCTTGGATAACGAGCCGGCGCGGCATATCGAGCCCGCCTTCGCCCAAGCTGGCGCCTTCGTCTTCTCGAACGCGGCTTCCTTCAGGATGGAGGCTGATGTGCCTCTCCTCATCCCCGAACTCAATGCTTCTCATCTCGGGATTCTTGCCCATCAGAGGGCCGCGCGCGGATGGAAGGGCGCCATTGTCACCAATCCCAACTGCACGACTGTCGTGCTCGCGAGCGCCCTGGCTCCTCTCGAAAGAGCCTTTGGCATCGAAGCGGTCATGATGACGAGCATGCAGGCGATATCGGGCGCGGGCTATCCGGGCGTGAGCGCCATGGACATTTCAGGCAACGTTATTCCCCATATACGGAACGAGGAGCCCAAGGTCGAGGTGGAATCCGACAAGATTCTGGGAAGACTGCTGGGCGAGGGCCTCGACGCGCGCCAGGAAGCGGCGAAATTCCCCGTTTCGGCCACCTGCACGAGGGTTCCCGTCTCCGAAGGCCATACCTTGGCCGTTTCGGTGAGGCTCAAGGGCAACCCTTCGGTGGAACAGGTGGAGGCGGCCTTCAGGAGCTTCGTCCCCGATACGGCCGGCATGAACTTGCATAGCGCTCCGAGGCACTTCATAGTGGTGAGCGACAGTCCCGACAGGCCTCAGCCTCGAAGGGACGTGGAAGTGGACGGCGGCATGCGCATCACGATTGGAAGAATCAGGGCCTGCCCGGTGATGGGGATCAAATTTATCGCCCTCGGCCACAACACCGAAAGAGGCGCGGCCGGCGCATCAGTGCTGAACGCCGAGCTGGCCTATGCAATGGAGGTGCTGCGTTGGGTATCATAGTGATGAAATTCGGCGGCAAGGCTGTCGCCGAGGCGGTGGCAATCAGATCGGCGGCCGATCGTGTTCTCCAAGCGATCGAAGCCTCAAAGAAAAGCGAAACCCAATCCACGCTCGACAGTGTCCTCGTGGTGGTTTCGGCCATGTCCGGCGTCACCGATTCGCTTTTCCAGGCTGCGAAGGCGGCTGAGGATGCCGATCTTTCCGTGGCAAAACGCGTCTGCGCCGAACTCAAGGCGCGGCATGTTTCAGCCGCTCGCTCGCTCGCGCCCAAGCAGAGCGCCGGAGCGGAGGCGGAAATAGAGTCCATCATCGCGGCTCTCGATTCGCGGCTTCAGGGTGTGCGTCTTGTGGGCGAGTTGAGCGACAGGAATATGGATGAGATAGCGGCGGCGGGCGAAAGGCTGAGCAGCATTCTCGTCGCGCTGACGCTTGGCGCTCCCTGCGTCGACGCCAGGACAATGCTCAGGACCGATTCGCGCTTTGGAAGGGCCAGGGCGGATGGGATCGTCACTTCAAAACTGGCCGCCGAACGCCTCCTTCCCCTCCTTGAGCCGGGAAGGGTCGTCGTGACCCAGGGCTATATCGGTTCGGACAGCCTCGGCAGCACGACCACGCTCGGCAGGGGCGGATCTGATTATTCAGCCAGCCTTTTCGGCGCCGCTCTCCACGCGTCGGAAATCAGGATCTGGACGGATTCGGAAGGCATACTCACCTGCGATCCTCAGGTCGTGCCCGAGGCGAGAACCGTGGAAGTCCTCGGCTACGAGGAAGCCTCGGAATTGGTGGCGTATGGGGCGAAGATCCTCCATCCAGCGACCATACGGCCTGCTCTCGAAGCGGGGATTCCCGTTACCGTTCGCAGCAATCAAAAACCCGAGGGACTGTACTCGACCATAAGGCCGGGATCCTCCAGCGGGAAGGCGGTTGTCGCCATCGCGATGCGTCGGGATGTGGCGGTGATCAGCGTGCGCCAGGAACTGATGATGGAACAAGCCGGCTTTCTCGCCCGTCTCTTCGCCGCTTTCGGCAGGCTCGGCGTGAGTGTCGATCTCGTTTCCACCTCCGAAATCTGCGTTTCCGTTTCACTCGATATGGACGCCCCGCTCGACAGGATCGCCGCCGAGCTCGCCGAGCTTGGCAGCGTGGACATCGTGAGGGATAGGGCTGTCATCGCCGTCGTGGGCGATATGCTCAAGGAAACGCCTGCCCTCCTGAGGAAAACCTTCGACGCCCTCGGAGACGTGGATATCGATATGCTCAGCATGGGCGCGAACGATATAAATTTGAGCCTCGTCCTCAGGGCCAGTGAGGCCGATCAATCCCTGAGGCGACTTCACGCCGCTTTTTTCGAGAGCGTCACCGAAACGGGCCTCCCTCGGGAGGGAACATGAGATTGGGCGTTTTCGGAAGGGGGAGGCTGGGAGGAGCGATCGCTACCGAGATCGCCCGCTACACTGCTTCACCCGATGCCCTTGAACTCGCCTGGACCGAAGGCAGGGAAGCCGGACCGAGGAGCCGCGTGGAAGTGGCGGTTGACGCGAGCAACGCGGCGGCCGTGGAAGAGCATCTGAAATGGGCCTTGGAGAGCGGCACCGATCTCGTGATCGCGACGACGGGGTGGAAGATCCCCGATCTCGAACGACGGGTAGGCGGAAAGATCGGCGTTCTTGTTGCGCCGAACCTGAGCACGGGCGTCGCTCTCATGAGACGCCTCGCCGCGATGCTCGGCGCTTATGCCGCGATGGACCAGGATACCGACTTGGGAATCGTGGAGCATCACCACAAGATGAAGGCCGACGCCCCTTCGGGTACCGCCATCAGTCTGGCCGCGGCTATACAGAAATCATGCCCTCGCTATGCCGGATGGAATATGGGTTCCTGGGAAAAGGACAAGATCAACATCGCCTCGCTCCGCTCAGGGTTCGAGATTGGCAGGCATGAGCTCTCCCTCGATTCGGCTTTTGAAAACCTTACCATCACGCACCGCGCCAAGGACCGGCGAGTCTTCGCGGCGGGAGCCATGAAGGGAGCGAAATGGATCTGGGGACGCAAGGGTGTCTTCACGATGGACGATTTCGCCGCCGAGGCATTCGGCGGCAAAAAGCCGGCGCGGAAGCCGGCGGGAGTGTAAAATGACGGCAGCAACAGCATTGCATGGCTTGGGCGTCGCTGTCGCGACCCCCTTCGATGCCTCGGGGCGAGTGGATTATAAGGCATTTGGGGCATTGCTCGAATTCCTGGCGGCAGGCGGGGCTGGCGGGTCGGCTACAAAGGGCGCCGCGAGCGCTTTGCCGACCTTCCCCGCGAAAACGCCGGCCGAATTCAGATCCAACGAAAGCGGAGGCTGCGATTTTCTCGTCGTGCTCGGATCCACGGGCGAAGCCGCCACGGTGGAAGCCGACGAGCGGAGAGCTATCGTCGAATTCGCCGTTGCGCACGCGCATGGGCTTCCTCTTGTCATCGGCACTGGCTCGAACTCAACGGCGGCAAGCGTGCGCTTCACCGCTGAAGCCGTTTCCCTGGGAGCTGATGCCGTCCTCGTCGTGACGCCCTTCTACAATAAGCCAACGCCCGACGGCCTTGTCGCCCACTACTCGGCGGTGGCTGAGGCCGCTGGCAAGGCGCCGGTCATCGTGTACAACGTACCCGGCAGAACCGGCATCAATCTTATTCCCTCCAGCCTGGCGAGACTCTGGAAGATTCCCGGCATCCTTGCCGTCAAGGAATCATCGGGCAATCTCGCGCAGATCGGCGAAATCGCGAGAACCCTGCCCGAAGGCAAGATTCTGCTCTCCGGAGATGACTCGCTGGCCTTGCCGGCGCTGGCCATTGGGGCTTCGGGGCTTATCAGCGTCGTCGGCAACGTTATGCCGCGCCGCGCCAGGGCGATGCTGGACGCGGCCATGGCGGGCCGGCGCGAGGAATCCATCCGGATCCATCAATCCATGCTTCCTCTCATGGACGCGCTTTTCCTGGAATCGAACCCCATACCGCTCAAGGCGGCGCTTGAATTGACCGGGCTCACCGGCGCGAATCTCCGGCTTCCCCTCGCGCCGGCCTCGGCGGCCACCCGGATGGCTTTGGCCAAAGCCCTAAGCCCTTTTCTTGAGGTGAAGGCATGAGTTCCTCGGCGATTGCGGCATTGGAAATGGAGTTTGAGGCGAAAGGCCGTCTCGAGGCTGGTGGATGGGCTTCCTTCCTCGAAGCCCTGGAATCCGGAGAATTGGCGGCTACCCGTCGTGAGGAAAATGGCGAATGGGTCGCTGTTTCCTGGGTAAAGAAGGCGATACTCTCAGGCTTCAAGGCTGGCGGCCTCTCGGCCTGGGACTGGCCGGGAGGCGCCTTCGACCGGCCGGCTTTCCCGCCGCGCCGCTTCGAGCTGGGTGACGGCGTGCGCGTCGTTCCCGGCGGCAGCTCCTCGCGGCGCGGCGCGCATATCGCGGCTGGCGTCGTCATCATGCCACCTTCCTATATAAACGTTGGCGCCTCCATCGGCGCGGGAACCATGGTGGATAGCCACGTCCTTGTGGGATCCTGCGCGAGAGTCGGCGAGCGGGTCCATCTTTCGGCGGGGGTCCAGGTCGGCGGCGTCCTCGAGCCCCCGCAGGCCCGGCCTGTCGTCGTCGAGGATGGAGCCTTTATAGGCGGTCTCTGCGGCATTTTTGAGGGAATCGTGATAAGGACGAACGCGGTGCTCGCCCCCGGGGTCATCCTTTCGAAGTCGACGCGGATATTCGATCTCGTGAAGGGCAGGGAATGGATCGGCGAGGTGCCCGCCTCGGCTGTCGTCGTGCCCGGAGCGCGTCCCGCGCGTGGCGAGTATGCCCTCGGGCATGGGCTTTCCCTCCAGGCTCCAATCATCGTAAAATACAGGGATGAAGGCACCGAGGCTTCGGTGACCCTCGAGGACGCCCTGCGCTGAACGGCGGGGAACCGTTTGGCGAAATGGTTCCCCGCGCCGGCGCGACATGGCCTTTCGCGCAGCTTTTTCTTGGAGCGATGCAGTGAAATACAAACTCGGAATCATAGGGGCGGGAAAGATAGGCGAGGCTTTGCTGGCCGGCGCTTTCGCGAAAGGGCTTTTCGCCCCCGAAGAGGTGATCCTTTCCGTCCGGACCGATGCCCATCGACAGGAATTGGCGTTGCGCTACAAGGTTGAAGCCACGCTGGACAACCGTCAAGTGGCCGCGAATTCAGGCATACTGCTTTTAGCGGTCAAGCCGAAGGCGATCGCGGATATCCTGGGCACCATAGCCGACAGCCTCCAGCCCGGCACCCTCATCATATCGGCGGCGGCCGGCGTTTCCCTCGACGTTATCGAATCAAAGGTGCCGGGCTTCGTCGCGGTGATACGGGCGATGCCCAACCTCGCCGTCGCGGTCGGCGAGGGGATGACCGTCCTCTCCCGCGGAAAGAACGTATCGCAAGAGCAAATCGAGACCGCGATGGGGCTTTTCGGATCCGTGGGCAGGGCTTTGACGCTCGAAGAACAGCACATGGACGCGGTTACCGGGCTTTCCGGCTCCGGTCCGGCCTATATCTACATCGTTATCGAAGCGCTCGCGGATGGGGGCGTAAAAATGGGTCTGCCCAGGGACGTGGCCATCGAAATGGCGGCCCAAACCGTGCTGGGAGCGGCGAAAACCGTCCTCGTGACCGGAGAGCATCCCGCGAAGCTGAAGGACCAGGTCACCACTCCCGCTGGCGTTACCATCGACGGGATCATGGAGCTGGAGGAAGGTGGACTTCGCGTTACCCTGATAAAAGCCGTGGTCAAGGCCACCGAGCGCGCCAGACAGCTCTTGCACAAATAAGCGCTAGGCGAGCTTGCCGTTCGAACTGGGCATCGTCGCCGCGGCTTTCATTCCCTGCTGAGGATTGAGGTTAGCAGCTCCCTTACTTTTGCCGGCAAGGGCAAGGACTTTCCCAAAGTCTTGTTCCTCGGCGCGATTTCCGACAGGACTTTCTGGGCGAAAACCTGTGCCCGCCTCGTCAATTCATTTGTCGAGAGAGGTGTCGAGGCTTCCAGCGCGTCGAGAATCTTCTTGCCCTTGTTCGAGGCTATGCTCGAAAAAAGCCTGTCATGGGCTATCGGCTCCATCGCCTGGATAAGGGAGGCGGCGAGCTTCGGGTCGAGCCCCGAAATAACCGACCGCAGGACATGCTCATCCAACTCGAGTATGAGATTGCTGATATCGGATACAAGATCTTCATCGACATCCATCGGCCATTCCTCATCCTCCCGCCCCATGGCCGAACCCGGCTCATTCTGGAAGGACGTCAGCAATTCCAGGAAAGCGCTCTGCGCGTCGGATAGTTCTTCCGATGAGAGCCTGTTCCTGGCTATCCGTATGTCCGAATCGAGGAGTATCCCGCCCAAATCGCTGTACGCGAGCGATTTAAGATAATCGATGGTCTCCCTGGGGCAGCCCGCCAGGGCGGCCGCGACCAACTGCGGACCAGCGAGCCGAACCGCCTGGGTCACCAGACCCGGATCGGTGCTTTTCGCGGGAATGATTTCCGGCAATTCGCCCGGTATGATCAGCACTTCGTCCTGGGCGTCCTCATGCCCAAATTGCTCGATGAGCCATTTTTCCACGGTATCGAAGACGGAGAATCCCAAATAGGCCGTCATCGCCCTCATGATGACGATAGGGTGGGCATTCTTCAGCGCGAGCTGCGTGCCTGTGATCAACATCTCCGCCTCGCACTCATCCTGCGCTGCGGCCTTTCCCGATAGGCCCGCGATCTCGAAAGCCGAACGCACATACTCAACCGGCGAGGAAGACGCGATGATGGAGTAGGCGAACTTGTGGAGCTTTCTCCTCTCGTCGTGCATCGTCGCCAGGAGCTGTTCCTTTCCTCCCGCCTGATACTGCCTTACGGCGAGGACAAAGCGTTTTGCCGATTCGAGATGGACGACGAACCTTCGCGGATTCGAGCCGAAAATTGTCGGCCAGATATCCTTCTGATCGTTGGGCTTTCGAATGTCGGTCTTCGGTTTCCCTTCCCGCTGCTCCTGGAACGGAACCCGCCCTCGCCGGTAGAGCGTCTGGTGGGCGCGGCACAGAGGATTGATGATCATAGGGTTTTTTCGCCGTTTTCCGAATCCAGGGCGAGAAGGAGGGAGAAGGCTTTTTCCGCGCCACAGTAGGGCGCGAGCTTTCTCAACAGCATTTCCCGCGAATCGCCGGAGGCTATGGCAAGAAGGGCTTCGGCGAAGACGCATTGCTTGAGGAATTCGAAGCCCGTAAAGGTGCTCGTCGAAAGATAGACGGCCAGAATCTCCTCGAGCGCCTCGGTGGAAAGACCCTCCGCTATGAGACGGAGCCCGTAGGCCAACATTGTCGATTCGATCGCTGATTTCGCGGCGATGAGCGGTTTTATGCCCTCCGTCCTGGCTTTGTCGGAAATAACCATCAATTCCGAAATGATGGAGGTAAGTGCTGCCTTTTCCTTGTCGGAACAGGAAAGTCGTTTCGTCAATTCAGCGTTCCACAGTATCATCCGAAACTCCGGAGTCCAGATCGAGCGGACTGTTTTAAAATTTTATCCTTCCTCATACTATATGATCCCTTTCAAGTCCTGACAATGCCGGGAAACGTCGCTAGACACCACTTTGAGCATTCGGTTGAATGAGGTCGCGCTCAATGGATAGATGCCGGCAAGGTTGCTCCGCCATAGGGACGAACGCTTTGCCAGGAAGGCTTGCTCGAGCTCGGGCCTGAGGGTTAGGAGCAGGGGGCATTCGCCGTTTTCGATAACCCATTCCAGGGTCCCTGAAAATCCTCCCCCCTCCCTGACCTCCAGGGGGCCAATCTCGTCGAGCATCACCGGACCGCAGCCTCGCGCGACAGCGGCTCTGACCCTGGCATCGGCCCAGGCAAAGGCTTCCCCCGAAAAGTGGAAGGCTCCGTAGGGCCGGCCGGGAAGGGCGGGGCCTTCTGCCCGGGAACCGAGAGCCATGGTTTCCCCTGTTTCCTCATCGCGCAAGGAGAGGGATATTGGAATGCCCGCCGCGTCGCGCGCGTTTTCCTCAGTGATGGAAAAAGGGGAGAGCGAGTCTTGCCTCAATATGCTGAAAAGCTCTCTGCAAAACCTCGTTTTTCCCGATCGCATGGGGCCGGTGATGATCATAAGCTTGCGCATGGGCTATTCTCCTTTTCTGGCGAATCCTTGTCCAGTTCTCGCCGCCCCTATTGCGGGAAAACCGCAAGGCTTAGAAAATAACAGGGGATGAAGGATGCGATATATTCATTAATTTTCATCAAAATGTTACCACATTCACTTGACAGAAATATACGCTTCTAGATATGTTTCTAACTGAGAAAACGGCACGATGCCGGCGGCGAAACGGCATCGGGTCTTTTTGATGGCAGCTACGCTGTCATGAGCCTTTCGGGGTGTGCCTCCTTCCCCGAAAGGCTCTTTTATTTTATACTCGCTCCCATGGATATTGGTGAATTCGACGCGTGGTGCAGGGCCCTCTTGCAGATCGACGCTCTCAAGGACATCGACGATTCGCTCAATGGGATACAAGTGGGGCGATCCGCCAATCCCCTTAAAAAAGTCGCTTTCGCCGTGGACGCTTGCGCCGAGTCCATTCGCCGATCCAAGGAAGCGGGCGCCGACCTTCTTTTCGTTCACCACGGTCTTTTTTGGGGTTCGCCGCTCAGGATCGAGGCCTGCCTTCTCGAGCGCCTCAGGATGCTCATCACTTCCGATATAGGCCTTTACGCCTGCCATTTGCCTCTCGATATGCACCCCGAAGTGGGCAACAACGCGGTTCTCGCCAATCTTCTTTCCCTGCGCGATCGAAGGCCCTTCGGCGTCTACCATGGAGTGCCGATCGGCGTCTCGGGCACCCTGGAGAAAGCGCTCACGATTCGCGAGATCCTTGCCCTGGTGCTTCCCGACGCTACCGAGCCGAGAGCCCTCATACTTCCCGGCAAGGAGAAAATCTCATCGGTGGCTATCGTGTCGGGAGGCGCTCCCTTCGAAGCCTTCCAGGCGTTCGGCAAGGATATCGATCTATATCTTACCGGCGAACCTTCGCATTCGGTGTATCACCAGGTTGTGGAAAGCAAGCTTAATTTTCTCGCGGCGGGGCATTATGCCACCGAAGTGTGGGGAGTGAAGGCGGTCGCCGAGCGCTTAGCCAAGGAAACGGGGCTCGAGACGATCTTCATCGATCTTCCGACAGGGCTTTGAGGTAGAGGGGATATGGAGCAGGACATGGCAACAATGGCCCGGAAACGCGTGCGTCTCGCCGCGCTTTTGCCGGTCGCGCTGAGCGTTGCGTTGATAGTGGCCGATCAGGTTTCGAAGAGCTGGATCGTGGCGAATATTCCGATAAACACGATCGCGTCCAGGTACCTGGGCGATTTCCTTTGGATCGTCCACGCCCGCAATCTCGGCATCGCGTTTTCCATCGGCGATTCCATCTCGAGACTGCTCAGAATCCTTCTTTTTATCATCATGCCGGCGGGCTTCATAACGGGCGCCGTCATTTTCGGCATCGTGTCAAAAAAGATCTCTTCGCTTCAGCGGTATGCGATTTCTATCATCGTCGCCGGCGGAATCGGCAATCTCATCGACAGGATCTTTCGCCCCGATGGGGTGGTCGACTTCATCTCCTTCTCGCTTTTCGGCATTCTCGGCCTCGACCGCTTCCCGACCTTCAACATCGCTGATCTTTCAATCACCCTGGGCGCCTCGATCCTCCTTATAAGCGGATTCCTGATGGAAGAAAAGGAGGCGGGCAATGACAAAGGGTAGCAAGGCCGCCATTTTCGTGATCGCCGCCTCATTGCTGAATATCGCCGTCACGGCCGCCTGCTTCGTCGCGTGCCTGGGACTTTATTCCCTCACGCTCGGGAGGCTGCTTCCCCCGACCGCCGTCATGTGGGCGGTGGTCGCCAGTTTCATCATAAGTCTGGCGGGTTCTTTTTTCTTCTACAAGAAATTCCTGTCCTTCGCGCAGAAAAAATATAATTTGGATGAGAAGCTGGGCTTCACCCCGGATACAAAGAAGAAACGATAGGAGAAACGCGATGTCAGCAGCGCGGGAAGAATTCCGGAAACTCGGCGTGCGTGTGCCAGAAATCCGCCTCCCTTCCAGGGATCTCGATCCTCAGGCTTGGGCGGTGGTCGCCTGCGACCAGTATTCATCCGAGCGCGAATACTGGGAGAACGTCGCCAAGGCGGTAGGCGACAAGCCATCGACCCTGCGTTTGATCTACCCCGAATGCTATCTCGAGGACGCGGACAAGGATGAGAGGATAGCAAGAATCCAGGCCACAATGAACGAATACGGCTCCAAGGGATATCTGGAATCGGCGGGCGAAGGCTTCATCCTCGTGGAGCGCTCAACGCCCTACGAAAAGAAGCCCCGCATAGGGCTCGTTATCGCCGTGGATCTCGAAAAGTATCAGTATGGGAAGGATTCCAGAAGTCTCATACGGCCGACCGAAGGCACGATCGTGGAGCGGCTGCCCCCGCGCATGGCGATACGGCGGGGCGCCTCGCTCGAGTTGCCCCATATCATGGTGCTCATGGACGATCCCTCCCGCCTGGTGATCGAGCCCCTCTACGAAAGGCGCGGTTATTTCAGGAAGTTGTACGATTTCGATTTGATGGCGGGTTCAGGCCATATCCGCGGCTGGCATGTAAAGGATGAAGCCTCGCTCGAGGCGATAGCGGCGGCGATCGGCCGGCTGGCCGAACCGGAGTCCTTCCGGAAAAAATACGGCAATGACGATGTCTTGCTTTTCGCCGTCGGCGACGGCAACCATTCCCTCGCCACGGCTAAGGCGATTTGGGAGGAGGTGAAGGCATCCTGGGCGGGGAAACCCGGGGCCGCGGCGGCGCTCGCCGATCATCCAGCCCGCTACGCGCTCGTCGAGCTGCTCAACGTCTATGACGAAGGGCTGCCTTTCCACCCCATCCACCGCGTTCTCTTCAATGTGGACGAAAAGATCTTTTTCTCGGCGCTCAAGGATTCCGGCGCGACAATCTCGATGATGCCGAATCCTCGGGAGGCGTTCGAGGCTTGCGACCTTCCCGATCCGTCGGGCGGACACAGAATCGCGTGGACGAACGGCCGCGGCTCGGGGCTGGTCGTGTTTGAGCATCCCACAGCGACATTGGCCGCGGGCACCATTCAGGGAATACTAGATAGTTATCTGAAAGCCCACCCCGAAACGACGATCGATTACATTCATGGTTCGGGCAGCCTGGAATCCCTGGCAGCCAAGCCGGGGAACCTCGGCTTGTATCTGCCGCCCGTGGACAAGGCTTCGTTCTTCGCCACCGTTGTCCGAAGCGGCGTGATGCCGCGCAAAACCTTCTCCATGGGGGAGGCGCCCGAAAAGCGCTTCTATATAGAGGCGCGCAAGATCGTTCCCTGATCAGGATACCATTGATCGTTTCGGGGCGTGGTACTACTATTTCAGCGCACGAACTTGACAGGCGACTTTGCCATGTTACTATAAAAAAGTATCGAGATAAGCGCTTTGTCCCGCCGCGGATTTTTCATCCGCGAGGGCAGGGCAGGAGGATTCCATGATTATTCTGTTGGCCGATGCCTTCACCCCCGATCTGCCGAAGCGGCTTTCCGTTTTCGGCGAGGTCGTCAGCGATCCGAAACGCCTGGGCGATGCCGAAATCATCATTGTCCGATCCAAGACGAAAGTCGACAAAGCGATGATCGACGCCGCCCCGAAGCTTAAATACATAATTCGCGGAGGCGTGGGCGTCGATACGATCGATGTCGACTACGCCAAAGCCAAAGGAATTCTGGTGGACAATACGCCGGAAGCCTCGAGCCTGGCCGTAGCCGAACTCACCTTTGCCCTCATGCTCGCCCTGCCCAACCACCTTGTGAAAGCCGATGTCTCGATGAAAGAAGGCAAATGGCTCAAGAAGGAGCTGGAGAGGACCGAGCTGTCAGGGAAAACCCTGGGGCTCGTGGGCATCGGCCGCATCGCGAGGGAAGTGGCCTCGCGCGCGCGGGCTTTTGGGATGAAGGTGATCGCTTACGACAAATATGTCACCGTTTCCGATGCCGCGTCGATGGTGAGTCTGGATGAGGTATTCGCCGCGGCTGACTACATAAGCTTGCATACGCCCCTCACCGACGAGACGCGCGGCATGATCAACGCCGGCAGCATCGCGAAAATGAAGAATGGGGCCAGGCTTATCAATACGTGCCGGGGTCAGGTTGTCGTGGAGGAGGACATCGCCGCGGCGCTCGCTTCCGGAAAGCTGGCAGGATACGCCACCGATGTCTACTACAAGGAGCCGCCTGAAGGATCGCCGCTCCTTGCCGCAGCCAATGTCCTTATGACGCCCCACCTGGGCGCCTCGACCGAAGAAAACCTCCTGCGGCTCGGCGACAGCATTGAAAGCCGTGTCGCCAAATACGTTTCCAAGTAAAGGGGAGCAAAACCATGAAAAGAGTGATAAATTTCAACGCCGGCCCCGCCGCCATCCCCCTCGATGTCCTGAAACAGGCCCAGGAAGAAATGTTGGACTGGAATGGCACCGGCATGTCGGTTATGGAAGTCTCGCACCGCTCGAAAGAGTACGAGGCCATGCACAATGAGGCGAAGGACCTCTTCAGGAAGCTGGCCGGGATGGGACCGGAATGGAAGATCCTCTTCCTCACCGGCGGCGCCTCCACCCAGTTCTTCCAGGTTCCGATGAACTATCTCTTTGACGGCAGGAAGGCTTCCTATCTCGTCACCGGCACCTGGGGCAAGAAAGCCCTCAAGGAAGCCAAACGCTTCGGAGCCTGCGACGCCCTGAGCACCGAAAGCGCCGACGGCACCTTCACGCGGATACTCACGCCGGCCGAAATCAAGATCGACCCGGCTTCGACCTACGTCCACATGACCTCCAACAACACGCTCTTCGGGTCCCAGTGGCATGAATGGCCCGAAACGGGCAAAGTCCCCTTAGTCTGCGACATGTCGAGCGACATTTTCTCCCGTCCCTTCCCTGCCGACAAATTCGCGCTGATCTACGCGGGCGCGCAAAAGAACCTCGGGCCCTCCGGCCTCACCATCGTGGCCGTGAAGGACAGCTTCTTCCAGCTTTGCCAGGAACAGGCCAAGCTGCCGACCATGCTCTCCTACAGGACCCACGAGGAAGAGAATTCCCTCTACAACACGCCGCCCTGCTTCTCCATCTACATGCTCAGCCTCACGCTCAAATGGCTGGACAGGAACGGTGGCCTCGACGCGATGGCGAAGGTCAATGAGGAGAAGGGCAGGATCATCTACGGCGCGATCGACGCCTCCAACGGCTACTATCGCGGTCCAGTCGAAAAGGATTCCCGCTCCCTCATGAACGTGGTCTTCAGGCTCAAGGACGAGGCTTCAGAGGAGCTTTTCGTCAAGGAGGCGAAGGCGGCGGGCATCGTGGGCGTGAAGGGCCACCGCTCGACGGGCGGCATCAGGTTCTCGATGTACAACGCCAACCTCGTGGACAACGTCAAGGTCGCGGCAGCCTTTATGGAAGATTTCAGGAAGAGGCACGGCTGAGGCTTCGCGCCTTCGATACCGCGAATTTTTACGCAATAAAGGCCGCTCCGAAGGGGGCGGCCTTTATTTATCCGGAAGCATTCAGGGCCGCGGTTCAAGGCCGCGATGTGGCCGCCGGTACCACGGGCGCGTCGGCGCCGGGGCCGATGATGGCGAGAGACAGGGGCGTCATGGCTGTGGCCGCGCTGATGAGGAGGGACATGACCCTGCCCTGCATCTCCGGCGCCACGACGGCCTGGATAATGGCTGAGAGGGGTCCGTTGGCGAAGGGCAGGGCGAGCCCCATCAGGACCATGCCGGCCAGCGCCATCCAGAACATGTTCGCCGGCGCCAGACCGAGGAACAGAATCCCCAGGCCAATTCCGGCGATGCCCATGGAGATCGTGCGTATTTTCCTGGGAAAGCCGCCCCAGGCGCTTAAGACGAGGCCGCCCGCCACCATCCCGATGCCGAAGGAAGAATCCATGAGGCCGAACTGCATCGCCCCCTGCCTGAAGTGATTCGTGATCAAAAGGGGAATCAGCGAACTGACCGGGGTGATGAGGAAATTGATGCCCATCGCCATGAGGATCAGAACGACCAGGCCGGGCCAGGAGCGCAGGTAGGCGAGGCCGGCGCGTAGGTCGCCGAAATAGCTGTTTTTCGCGGCGGGACCGGCGCCGCAAGTACTGCCGGCTTTGTCGGCGCTGCCGGCGCCATCGGCGCGCCGCGGCTGGGGGATGGCGAAGAAGAACAGGGGCAGGATCGCGACGATCGCGGTGCCAATGTCGATGGCGAGGACGCCCTGCATCGGAAATACCTCGATGAGTAGCGCTCCCGCCGGAGCCGCGACGATAGTGATCAGGCCCTGCAAGGTCTGATTCAAGCCCGACACGCGCGACAGCTGAGCCTTGGGAACCATGAGAGTCGTGGAAGCCTGCATAGCCGGGCCATGGAAGGCCCCGCCGCAGGACCGCAGCCCCATGAGGACGCGTAGATGTGCCATACGCGCACCGCGCCCATGCGGAAGAGAATGACGAGGACGAGGGTGGCGAGGGCTATACACGCATCAGCGACGATCATGACGCTCCGCCGGTTCCATCGGTCGACGAGGGCACCGGCGAAGGGACCGAGGAGAATCTGCGGAAGCATGGCGACGAGGGTCGCGGTGGCGAGAAGGGTTGCCGAGCCCGTCTGTTTCGCCAGGTACCAGACCAGGGCAAACTGCACGAGCGAGGAGCCGAAGAGCGAGAGAGCCTGCCCCGCGAAGATGGTGAAGAACCGCAGTTTCCAGTCCTTGCCTATATCCTCATCATCGTCGCGAACGGAGGATTCATTCTCGCTCATCGGCGGGCGTCTTTCAGAACGGAAGCGCGTTCGGGAGGTTCAGTTTTTCCTTAACCGCGCGGAAGGCGTTCTTAAGCGGCGCGTTGAAGGGAACGCCCTTGTCCTTCCTGAACAGCCAGGTCTCGTATTCCTTCTCGCCGGGCGTGTAGATTCTCTTCGCGCCCGGAGCCTTCTTTGAAGCCCTGAGCTGCCGGGAAATCTCGCCCACCTGGCGCTTGAAGGCGTCGAGCTCGCAAAATGCCTCGATTTTGATCGCCAGGAAGGAGTGGCCGAGTTCTATCGAAGCGGGTTTGCCATCTTTGCCGACGCCCATCAGCGCCTTCATGAAATTGGCCTGCGAAAGAGCCGAGGAGAGGAGCTCGACGACCATGGTGTTGCCGTAGCCCTTGTAGCCGCCCAGGTCTTCGCCGAGGCCACCCAGGGGGGTAAGGGCCGCCTTGTCCTTGGTGAGGTCGATCAGTACCTGGTGAGTGTCGTGGCGGTAGTGGCCGTCCTCGCCGATGACCCAACCGTCGGGAAGGTCCTTGCCGAGTCGGTCGTAGAGTTCGATCTTCCCGCGCTGGGTTACGGAGGTGGCGTAGTCGGGCATGAAGGGGAAGGCTTCGTCCGAGGGCATGCCCCAGGTCATGGGATTGGTGCCGAGCATAGGCTCGACGCCCCAGGTGGGGGCGATGGAGGGCCTCGCCGAGGTGGTGGTCATGCCGATCATGCCGCGCTCGACGGCCATGTTGGGGTAGTAGAAGGCCGCGCCGTAATGAGTGGAATTGCGCACCACCGTCATGCCGAGGCCGTTCTTCTCGGCCTTGTCGATCGCCATCTGCATGGCGCGCTTGGCGATGTAGTGGCCCATGCCGTTGTGTCCGTCGATAACGGCGGTGGTTGGCGTTTCCCTCACCACGTCGAAATTCGTTTTTGGCAACTGGGTGCCGGCCCAAATCCGGTCGAGATAGATAGGCTTAAAGCGCCCGACCCCATGGGAATCGACGCCTCTCTTATCGGCGGCTATGAGAACATTGGCGCAGACGGCGGCTTCTTCGGCGGGAACGCCGACGGCTTCGAAGCCCGCGCGCATGAACGCTTCGACTTCATCGAAATTCCACCAGGTAATACTCTCGTCCATTGGAAGCTCCTTATGAATAGAGGACGCTTGGAAAGCGCCCCAAGTGGGAAAAGTGCATAAGAAGCATAGTCCTATTTTGCTCGATTGGCAAAGGGTTTTTGAGGAGGTCGACGGTTCAGGCTTGCGCGGTTACGCCCAAGACATCCTTGATCGCCGATTGAAACGTGGCTTTTGGGAGGGCTCCCATGGCCATCTGCGGTTGATTGCCGACGGGGATGAAAAGGAAGGAGGGGATGCTCTGGATGCCGAACGCGGCGGAAAGCTCAGGCTCCTTATCGGTATTCACTTTATAGACTTTCAGCTTGCCTTCGAATTCTTTGGAGAGGGATTCGAGGACGGGCGCCACCATTTTGCAGGGGCCGCACCAGTCGGCGTAAAAATCTATGATGGCGGGGAGCTCGCCCTTGTACTCCCATTCCTTCTTCGTCTCGAAATCGAATACTTTTTCTATGAAGGTATCTTTCGTGAGGTGTTCGGTCATCGCATACTCCTTATATTAGAAAATATATATATTAAATCCGGTTTCGGCAAGAGGCAGACCGCTCGCGCCAAAAAGCTGGATCGAGAGAAAAATGCGCTTATAAATCCCTGAAAGCAAAGTATAATGCATTCATGGAACCAGTCCATGGAGGAAGGGGATATGAACCACGCTGAAGCGAAAAAGATAGCCTTGGATGGGGGAGCGATGCCACCCATGCCGGCCTTCGAGCCTGGGATCAGGAGGGCCCCTCGCAGGGAAGCTGACTTGAGTCCCGCCCAGGAAAGGCTTGCCTTACAAAACGCGCTCAGATACATCCCTCCCGAGTGGCATGAAATCATGGCGCCCGAATTGCTGGCGGAATTGAGAGAGCGGGGCCGGATCTATGGCTACCGCTTCAGACCCGAGGGTAGGCTGCGCGGCCTTCCCATCGACGCGTATCCCGGACGCTGCGTCGAAGGCAAAGCCCTTAGGGTCATGATCGACAACAACCTCGACTTCGAGGTCGCCCTCTATCCCTACGAACTCGTGACCTATGGCGAAACCGGACAGGTCTGCCAGAATTGGATGCAGTACAGGCTCATCTGCAAATACCTTGAAATCCTCGATCAGGACAGCACCCTTGTCATCGAGTCCGGCCATCCTCTCGGCCTCTTCGCGAGCCATCCCCTGGCGCCGCGAGCGATCATCACGAACGGCCTCATGGTTGGCATGTTCGATAACCAGAAGGACTTCAACCTGGCGGCGGCCTTGGGTGTCGCCAACTATGGCCAGATGACGGCGGGCGGCTGGATGTACATAGGCCCGCAGGGCATTGTGCATGGGACCTTCAACACCTTGATGAACGCGGGCAGGCTCAAGCTGGGGATCCCGCACGGGGCCGACTTGGCGGGTAGGCTTTTCGTCTCCTCGGGCTTAGGAGGCATGTCGGGAGCCCAGGGCAAGGCGGCCATCATCGCCGGAGCCGCCTCGATCATCGCCGAAGTGGATCCTTCCCGCATCGAGACAAGGCATTCCCAGGGCTGGGTCAGCTGCGCCACCGATTCGATGGAAAAGGCGTTCGCGTTGGCGCTGGACGCGGCGGCGGGCCGTCGCCCGATCGCCGTGGCATACCATGGCAATATCGTCGACCTCCTCGAGTACGCCGCGGACCGCGGCCTTCCTATCGACCTTCTTTCCGACCAGACGAGCTGCCACGTGCCCTATGACGGCGGATACTGCCCCGTCGGCCTCAGCTTCGCCGAAAGGACGCGCCTCCTGGCCGAGGATAGGGCAAAATTCAGGGTTCTCGTCGATCTTTCGCTCAAGCGTCATTTCGAGGTTATCAAGCGACTCGTGGCGGCCGGTTCGTACTTCTTTGACTATGGCAACGCCTTTCTCAAATCCGTGTTCGACGCGGGCGTGAGCGAGGTTTCCAAAAACGGCGCGGATGAAAAGGATGGCTTCATATTCCCGAGCTACGTGGAGGATATCCTCGGTCCCGAACTCTTCGACTATGGTTATGGCCCCTTCCGCTGGGTCTGCCTCTCGGGCAAGACCGAGGATCTCAGCAGCACCGACGCGGCGGCCATGGATTGCATCGATCCGGAGAGGCGCAGCCAGGATATGGACAACTGGAAATGGATCCGCGACGCGGAGAAGAACGCCCTCGTCGTCGGGACCCAGGCGAGGATCCTCTATCAGGACGCGCTTGGCAGGATGAAGATAGCCCTAAAATTCAACGATATGGTCAGGAAGGGTGAGGTGGGTCCGATCATGTTGGGGCGCGATCATCATGACACGGGCGGCACCGACAGCCCCTTCAGGGAAACGAGCAATATCAAGGACGGGTCCAACATGATGGCCGAAATGGCGACCCAGTGCTTCGCCGGGAACGCGGCGCGCGGCATGAGCCTCGTCGCCCTGCACAATGGCGGCGGCGTCGGCATAGGCAAAGCCATCAACGGCGGCTTCGGCCTCGTGCTGGACGGATCGGAGCGGATCGACCAGGTTATAAGGATGGCCATGCCCTGGGATGCCATGGGCGGCGTCGCGCGACGCGCCTGGGCCCGCAATCCCCACGCGGTGGAAGTATGCGCCGACTATAATAACGAACACGGCGACTTGGGCAACATCACCTTGCCGTTTGAGGTTGATCCGGCTCTCTTGGCGAAAACCTTGCGGTAGAAGGGGATTAGGCCCGCAAGGCCTCGACTACCCTTCGCAACCCCTGTCGGAGCGATTCCATTTCCTCTCGCGTTTTTTTCACGAAGGAGTTGTCGGCCGGATTCCCCACGACAGCCAGCATTTCGGCCTCTGATCTGAAAGTGGCTTTCCTGAATCGGTTATTCCAGTCCTTTGCCCTCGATTCAAAGACGCTTGCCTCCACGAAAGCGGAAAGTTTCTCGAGATCGCCCAGGGCCGCCATCAATCCTTCCCTCGATGGACCTTGCCCCTTCGCGGCGGCTGGCGCTCCGTCCGGCTCATCCGATCCAGTCGATCGAGGATAGAGAATACCGAGCAGGGACCAAGCGTATTTAGCCTTGTCCAGCGGATAGAAGTCGGAGAGCCTCGCGTATTCCTCATGAAACTCTCGCCATGTCGCGTACGAGCCCGCGGCGGCTTTGCCGAGAATCTTGTCGAGACGGGGCTGGGAAGCGAGGAGGCCGCCCAGGTTTTCCCATTGGACGCCAACCCGGGAATGTCGGTCGGGTTGAAGATCGGCATCCAAGCTTTCCCATCGCGCCGCCTGGGGCTTTTCGGCCGCGAAACGGGCGACTTCCCGCCCCGCGAACCAGAGCAACAGTTCCTTGTAAGCCCGCCAGGCTCGGACAGGTTTCCTGATCAGGCATTCACGGGTCGAATTCTCGACGCGATCGGCCTTGACCTCGAAGGGCAGAATATCCTGGCCCGCGTTCAGCACCGCGCGGCCGAGCGCGGCGAAGGCCTCGCTTGTCCTCGATGCCGTGGCATCGAGCTCGAGACGCGGGGCGAACGCCTCGGCCAGAGCCGCGAAGGCGCCCAGGCTTCGCTCCGAGGGATTTTCCTCGCGATACGCTTCGAAGGCTCTTCCCGTCAGTTCCTCAAGAAGAAGGATGGCGGAAAGGATTTCCTCGGCGGTATCGGGGGCGAAAGGCGAGTATTCAAAGCGGAGCGTTTTGTCGAAGCGATTGTCGCGCGCGAAGAATTTCGCCTCATTACGCATGAGCGCGTACATATTGCTCGTCCACCAGTAGCCGGGGCTGAGGACCAGACGGTCATGCTTGTAGTCGTTGTCGACCAGGCAGAAGGGGAAGGGGATATCGAGTTCGAATCGGTAGTCGCCTTTGGCGAGCAGGCAGAACGATGCGAAACGGGATGAATGCTTCACCGATGTGCAAAGCCCCGGCCAGAAACCGCGTCCCGCCTCGATTTCGCCGTCGGGGGCCCGGGAGTTGTGGTTCGATCCGATCGTCGCGCCCGCCGCCATGTTGGATTGGCCCTTCACGAGGCTGGCGATGAGGAAGCTCGTGTTGTGATGCTGCTCATGGGCCGGGAAAATGAGGTTATTGAGTATTTCGCAGCAGGAGACGGTGGAATTCTCACCAAGCACTGAATGGATGAGCCTCGCCCCATATTTGAGCGAGGAATTGTCGCACATCACGAAGCGGACTGCCTTGCAGCCGTAGAAGATCTTGCATCCATACCCGATGATGCCATTGACGAGTTCGACGCCTTCGCCTATCTGGGTGCGGGCATCCTCCCTCGATTTTATCGTCAGGTTTTTCAACTTATTCGAGCCCTTGATATAGGCGCTTTCCCCTATGGCGACATCCTTTATGACGCCGTTCGATTTGATCACCGAACCCGCGCCTATGGTTCCGTAGCGGCCGCGCCTGTTGTCGAACATCGCGTCGGTCATGCGGCGGAATTCACGCATCAATTCGGCTTTGTCGCGGAAGCGCGCCCATAGGTAGGCGTCGGCGCAGCTCATGCCATTGAAAGGATAGATCCAGCGGCCGCCGCTTTCATTCATGACATCGATGGTGATGCGGACGTCTTCGCCTTCGCCTTCGACGACGTTGCCGTTGCCGAATTTCGAGTGGTTTGAGACATGGACTTCCGCGTTGTCGATCATCATGCAGTTGTCGCCGATAATGTAATGCGCGATATAGGCGCAGTTGCTGATCACACAGTTGTCGCCTATGTCGCAGGCGATGATTTGGGAGTTGGAGATGCCGGCGAAAAGATGGAGATCGTGGTGTTCCAGCGATACGCGTTCCAGCCGCCCGATCCTTACCATGCCCGCGAAGGAGGTATTGTGGATAAGCTCTGGCGTGAAGGGATCGGTCACGAGGATTTGCGACCAATCGCTGCAAGTATTGTCCTGCCTCACCAGTGTCTCAAGTTCGAAAGGCCTTAACTTTCTGTAGCTTTCGGGCTTCTTTCCCGACGCGGCGAATTGTTCGTTGCGTATCCTGTATTCGTCCTCGCCAGGGCGCAGATAGTGAGCGGGCACAAAACCGGTGCCAACATGGATATCGCAGCTGATCTTTATATCATTATTCATGGGGAAAAGTATCTGGCATTTTCGATGTCCACGCAAGCCTGCGGGGGAATACCCTCCTGGTTCTCACCCCTCGAAAAGGATCTTTCCCCCCCCCCTTGACCAAAAGGTGCCCTTTTCGACATCGTACAGCTATGGATCATGCTGAAACGTCCATGTTGGATACCTATCTCACCGATTCTGAGAAAAGGACATTGGAGCTGTTCCATGCACTCGTCACGGAAAAAAGCTCCCTGCGTGAATCGTACGCGATTCGCTTGGCTGATGTCATAGGCAATCCGGGCGAGTTTTCCTTCTACATCCACTGCACCGAAGACCAAAAATTGATCCGAACCTTCCACCTTCTGCGCGTTTTCCGCGAAAACGTGGAACTCCTCGTTCATAAAACCTGGGTCAACGAAGCCGATGAAAAGCCCAAGCAGATCCTTTTCGAGGATCTCAAGGTGTTTATCGAAGACTACAGGGCGGGCAAGATGGGTTCGGCGTTCAGGCGTTTCGTGAGCATCGCGCGCGCCATTCCCTCCCTGCTTTTCGGTTCCGCTGGCAGGGCTCCCGACTTCCTGGAGTATGCCTTCCGCATCGATCCGAAATTCGGCCTCTTTTTCTGGTATGTTGGGGAGCTTGAAAAGCAGATGCGCTCGACGGCGGAAATCGTGGACAAGGATGAGCTGTACAGGATCGAAACCCTTCTGGGAGCCTATATCCTTTCCTGCTTCTGAGCCTTGGCGCCCTAGCCTCGAATCATTCACAAAGCGCAGGAAAATACCACATCGCCACGCGGGCCGCTTCCTCCATCAAGCCTGAATCGCGTACCCGCGCGAAACAGGACGTTTCCCGCCTGAATATACATGCCAAGCTCAAGCGTCCCCTCCCATCGCATCATCGCCGATCCGTCCAGGCTGGCGATGAAGGATTGCCCGAGTTCAGCGATGCCGGCGATCGATGAGGAAAACGCGCAAAGCGCCGACACTACGGGGCGAACCGCCAATTCCCGCGCCAACAGACCCTTGCCGGCGCTGGGGCTGGCGCCTGGCCGAAGCGGCAGTCCCGCGCCCATTCTGCCGGTCAGAAGCCAGGGATCGACGACAGCGGAGTAGCGGAGTCTGAGCCCCGGCTCCAGAACGGGGCATTCCAGCGCGGAAGCGTCGAGCCTGTCGTTCGCGGCCTGGGCGAACACTACGAAAGCGCCGGATTCAGCCGCTCCCATTAGGGCAAGCCCCAAGCTCTGGCCTTCCCCTTGGGTTTCCCCATGCCATTCCAGCCCCGATTCGAGCCTGATTTTCCCTTTCCATCGATCCGCGGGCTGGATGGTAAAGCTCGCCCCAAACAGAAGCGTAAGCGCTTTGGACATGTTCCAGTCCCCCGAAAAGAAAATCGTGGTAGAGACTATCTCGATGCCCGTCTGCCCGAGGCAGGATCCCGTCCTGATGCCCGCCTCCATGCGAAAATCCGCCGCGGAGCCGCCTCCCGCCGGCATTGAGTCCATCTCTTTGGCCCTAGCTTCGAGGAAGGCCCCGCGCTTCATCGCTTCCTGGATCGCGCCACGGGCGGATTCGCTGAAGGCGATGGCCTCAGGTCCCGAAAGCAAGGGCGCAAGAACATATCCCGATGCCCTTGCCGCCAGGTCCCGCTCAGCGAGTATGCCGAGTCCGCCGACTGGATCGGCTATCGCCACGCGCCCGCCCTCGGCGCCGAGGCCGAGCGCGAAATGCAGGGTGGGCTTGTTGAAGTGGAGTATCAGCGGCGCTCTTTGCCTCAGCGCATCATCGATGAAGGCAGGATCGATTTTAAGGGGGATCGATGGGATGCCATAATCCGCCAGAATCCCGATCATGCCCTTCAGGCTGAGGGGTTGGATCCCGCCGAGAACATCAAGGTCGCCGTATCGCTCGAGGAGCGATGATTCGGTGATCGTTCCACTGCCTGAGGAGGAACCGATGTCTCGATATTGATCGATCCCCGCATATCGCAGCAAGCCAGCCAGCACGGCGTAGCCGCAGGAACGAGCCTCGCCCTGCCGAGGCACGATGGCGAAGGCAAGGCTTTCCGCCGTCCGCGGAGCGGATACATGGAGCATTGACGCGAGGGCGAAGGCCAATCCGAGGCAAAGCACCGCCCACCTCCCGTTTCTTCACAACGGGAGCGCGCGGCATTGCCCCGGACGCTTCAAGCTATTGGAAAGATTTTGCGGATTTTGGCTGGAAATGGCTGAATTCCATGGTGAAGGAAGCTCGCCCCTGGCTGACCGAGCGCAGGGAGGTCGTAAAGCCGAACATCGTCGAGAGAGGGGCCTCGACATGAACGACCTCGGTCGCGGTTTTAGAATCGGAGCCATGAATCAAGCCGCCGCGCTGTGAAACGAGGCTCATCACCTCCCCGACGAAATCCTTGGGCGTCAGGATGTCCACCTTCATGATCGGCTCGAGGAGGACGGGACCAGCGGCGCGGCATGCCGAGTCGTAGGCCATGTTGGCGCATGCTTCGAAGGCGAAGGTGCTCGAAGTCAGTTCGTCATATTGAATGTCGACGAGACTTATTCCGATGTCGACGGCGGGATAGCCGAATTGGATGCCCGAGCCGAAGGCCGAGTTGATGCCGCGCTCGATCGCGTCGAAAATCTCATCGGGGACGGTGGGCGCGCGAACCGCTTTCTTATACGTATTGCCGGTGCCGCGGGGCAGGGGAGTCGCCACGAGGGTGAGCTTGGCCGTGTTCTCCTTGCCGGCGAGAACGCGACGGAATTCCTCGGTGTGGGTGACTTCCTTCGTTATGGATTCGCGATAGGTGACCTGAGGGTTTCCCACCTTGGCTTGGACCTTGAAATCGCGGATCATCCTCGTCACGAGCACGTCGATGTGCAGCTCGCCCATGCCGGAGATGACGAGCTGGCCTGTCTCCTCGTTGTCGCGCGTCAAAAAAGTGGGGTCCTCGCGGGACAAGATTTCCAAGGTTTCCTTGAGCTTCTCCCTGTCCGACAGCGTCTTGGGCTCGATCGAGACGGAGATCACGGGCTCGGGGAAATGCATGCGCTCGAGAAGGACGGGCCAGCCTTCGGTGCCGATCGTGTCGCCCGTCTGGGCTGTCTTGAGTCCCACGATGACGGCGATGTCGCCCGCGCCCGCGGATTCTATGGGCTCGCTCTTATTGGCATGCATCCGCAGAAGGCGGGTAATGCGTTCCCGCTTCTTTTTCGAGACGTTGTAGATGACACTCGCGTTGTGGATACTGCCTGAATACATGCGGACGTAGCAAAGTGGCCCCGCTTCGCGATCCCATTGGACTTTGAAAACAAGGCCCAAGGGGTAGCCGCTCGGCTTGCAGGGCACCTCGATTTCCTCTTCCTTCTTCGTATGGAAAGCCTTCGCGGGCTCGACTTCATCGGGGGCGGGCAGATAATCGACGACGGCGTCGAGGAGGGGCTGGACGCCGATATTGCGCCGGGAGGCGCCGCAGAGAACGGGAACCAGCACCCTCGCGATGCAGACCTTCCTGAGCTCCTTGCGCAGCAGTTCGGCGGGTATCTCCGCCCCTTCGAGATAAAGCCCCGTAATGGCGTCAGAATGGGAGGAGAGCGCGTCGATGAGAACTTCCCTGCGCGAAAGCGCCAATGCCCTACGCTCCTCAGCTATGGGGGAAAACTCCATGTCATGGCCATCGCCGCTCCACCTGATTTCCCGCATCTCGAGGAGGTCGATCACGCCCTCGAAAGAGCCTTCCGCGCCAATCGGCAGATTGACGGCGACAGGAGCCGCGGCGAGCTTGGCTCTCATGTCGGCCAGGACGGCGTCGAAATCGGCGCCAAGCCTGTCCATCTTGTTGACGTAGGCGATGCACGGAACCCTGTATTTGTCCGCCTGATGCCATACTGTCTCCGATTGCGGCTCGACCCCGCCTACCGCGCAGAAAACGGCTACCGCGCCGTCGAGAACGCGAAGGGATCGCTCCACTTCGGCGGTGAAATCCACGTGTCCCGGCGTATCGATGATATTGATCTGATGATCCCGCCAAAAGGTGGTGGTGGCCGCGCTCTGGATCGTGATGCCCCGCTCCTGTTCCTGGTCCATCCAGTCCATCGTCGCTTCGCCATCGTCGACTTCGCCTATCTTGTAGGTTTTCCCGGAAAAATAGAGAATTCTTTCCGTGGTTGTCGTCTTGCCGGCATCGATATGTGCCATGATGCCGATATTTCTCGTAGTGCGAAGTTCCATCGAATGCTCCGAGGCGCAGGATAGTAGCAAATGACAATATATACAAAAACGGCAACGATTTTCAACCATTCAACGAGGGGGAAGGCGCAAACCGGCGATAGAGCGTGCAGCCATCTTGAAATAGAAGGCCTTTACATCCTATAACATTGTTGTGAAAAGAGTAGAATTGCTTGCGCCGGCCGGTTCTCCGGAAGCGCTTGATGCCGCCCTCGGCGAGGGCGCGGACGCGGTATATCTCGGGCTTCGCACGTTCAATGCCAGGATGCGCTCGGCGAATTTCGCCTTCAACCAGTTCGAGGCGGGTGTCCAAACCATCCATGAACGCGGGAAAAAGGTCTATGTCACCGTCAACACGGTATTCGAGGAAAGGGAAACCGACCGCGTCTATCAGCTTCTCCAATTCCTCAACCGGCTCAAGCCGGATGGGATCATCGTCCAGGATCTGGGCGTCCTGAAAATGGCGAGGGATAATTTTCCCTCGCTGGCTTTGCATGCCTCGACGCAGATGAATGTAGCATCATCGAGCGGTTGCCATTTTCTCTCGCGCCAAGGTTTCAAGCGCGCCGTCCTCGCCAGGGAACTCACTCTGGAGGAAATCCGAGCGGTGCGCCAGAATACGCCCCTCGAATTGGAAGTCTTCGTGCACGGCGCCCTTTGCGTTTCGGCATCGGGCGTCTGCCTTTTCTCATCCTATCTCGGGGGAAAGAGCGCCAATCGAGGAGCCTGCACCCAGGCCTGCAGAAGGCTCTACGAATCCGAGTCCAAGAAAGGCTTCTTCTTCTCTCCCGACGACCTCCAACTCATCGACTATGTGCCCGACCTCATCGAAATGGGCATCGACTCCTTCAAGATCGAAGGCCGGATGAAGTCCGCCGAATATGTCGGCACGGTGGTGGCGGCATACCGGCACCTCATCGACAACTTCCAGCTCGACAAAGAGCGCGCCCTCGCCAAGGCGAAAGCCATGCTCCAATCCGACTTCGCCCGCAGGAAAACCACCTTCTTCGTCGGCAGCGACAATCCCGAGTTTATCCATCCCGACCAGGCGGGCGGCACGGGCATTCACCTCGGCCGGGTAAAGGATGTCAAGGCGATCGACGAGGAACGCTGGGCCGTGATGAACAGTTTCGACGGGCTTTCCGAGGGTGATTCCATCCGCATCCACCGTTCCGACGATTCGGGCAGGATCACGGCGAAAATCAGGGGAATCAAGAGCCAGGTCAATGGCATGCTCCTGAAAATCGATGGCGATTGGCGCCAAAACGATGATATCTACCTTATACAGACCGCTTCCATGGCGCGCCGCTACAAGGGAGTCTTGCCCCATAGCCTGGATCGATATCGCGCCTTCCCTTCGAGGGATCAGGCGCCGATGCCGCAATTCACTCCCCCTCCTAAAAAGGACGCCACTTCGCTCCCCGCGGGATACTACGCGCTCGTGGGCAAAGTAGCTGATTTGCATGCGGTGCTGGCCGCCGCGCCTCAGAAGGCCATGATCGTTTTCGATAAGCTCAATGCCGAATCCATGCGCAAGAACGAGGCGACTATCCCCTATAAGCGTGACCGCCTCGTGCTCTGGCTGGATCCCTACTACTGCGAAAGCGATATCGCCTGGCTGGAACCCGAGCTCGATTATTGGATTTCCAAGGGCGTGCGCTATATCGTGGCGAACAACCTGGGCCATCTGGGGTACCTCCGTGGCAAGGACCTTGACCTCATAGCGGGGCCTTGGCTCTACGCTTTCAACCTCTGGGCGGCCGGATTCCTCTTCGATCAGGGCATTCGCTATCTGATTCCGCCCATGGAAATTTCCAAGCAGAATTTCATGCGCTTGGCGGAAAATATTTCTCCTTCGGCGATGATGCCCATAACCTTCTCCTATCCGCAGCTTTTCAGGATACGGGGAGATTTGGCCTCGAAGTACGATTCCACCAGTTTCATGGACAGGGACGGCACTTCGTATACCTTGAACGGCCGCAGGGATTATTCGGTGATCGTTCCGGACAGGCCTTTCTCGATCATCGATAGGACACCCTTCCTCAGGAAGGAACATATCGACAAGTTCATCCTCGATCTTTCGAACGCTAACCCCGCGAGAGGCTTGTTCAGGGATATCGCCAAGGCCGCAGCTGAAGCGAAAGTGCTTCCCGAAGCCTCCCGCTTCAACTGGAAGGATGGCTTTTACGTCGAGGATGAAGCGCCCCAGGGCAAGGCCTGATCAGCCTTCGAACCTTCACGGCGAAAAAATCGCTTGACGGCACCGCCACCGCGCTATATCCTGATTCGATTAATGAAATGACGTTTTAATGTAAGACCCTTACTTAAAAGGACATAGAAGCACAATGAGTGAATCAGCCGGTAAAGCGCTGGATATACTCTTCTACCTCGCAAAGGTAGGAGGGGAAGTGAGTCTCGCCCGCATGTCCAAGGAAACGGGGATGAACAAGGCAACGGCACTCCGCTACCTCTCGGTCCTCGAATCGCGCGGCGTTGTCGAAAGGCGCCAAGGCGGGTGGTCTCTGGGCCTTTCCCTGTTTGAGCTTGGGAGCAAGGTTCCCGTGAGGGCTTTGGTAGTCGAGAAAGTCCGACCGATCATCGAGCGTCTTGCCCGTGAGTCTGGAGAATCCTGCAACCTCGCCTGCCTGGCAGGGGACAGCGCCATTTACCTGGATAGGGCTGAAGCCAACCGAAGCCTGCGCATGCGTTCCGCTCCCGGCGACCGACTCCCTCTCTACTGCACCGGCGTGGGGAAGGCCATCCTCTCCCAGCTTCCAGAAGAGCGCATCCGCGCTTTGCTAGGCTCAAATCCCCTTCCCAAGATAAACGACACAACCCTTACCGAACCTGAGGATGTCATCAGGGAAGCGAAACGAGCGCATGAGCAAGGTTACGGAGTGGACCGCGAGGAGTACGAAATAGGATTGACCTGCTATGCGATGCCGCTAAGGCTTCCCGGATCGGATTTTGCCGGAGCGGTAAGCGTTTCCGGCCCTTCGGCCCGCATGAAGAACCCTGAATCCAAGGAGCGCTTCCTGAATCTGCTGCGAGCCGCCACCCAGGAAGCGCTGCAGGCCATTAGTCCTTATGATCTGACTCAGAACACCACGGCTCTTCCTGGGTCCTCCACCTCCTCAGCTTCCTGAGCGGGCGACCCAGGGCTCTCCTCCCCTTTTTCGCCGGGTTTGGCTGTCTTGAACTCGATATGTTCCGCCACGATCTTCACCTTCGCCCGCTGCTTTCCCTCGGGATCCAGCCATCGATCCTGCTTCAGGCGCCCTACGACGCGGACACCCTTTCCTTTTTTGAGATTCTGGGCGCAGGCCGTGCCCAGCCGCGCCCAGGCCTCCACGTCGAAGTAGGAGACCTCCTTCTCGAAGCCCTCCTCGCCGTTCTTGTAATAACGGTTGGTCGCGACGGTGAAATCGCAAACCTGGTTGCCTGAAGGTAAGGTCTTCGTATTCGGGTCCTTCACGAGATTCCCTTCCACTAAAATGCTGTTGAGCGAATTCATAGAACCTCCTTGTCCTTTTCGGGCAGAAAGGTCGCGCCGCGGCCGCCTCCCAACTGCCTTGCATAAACAAGACGCCCGATCAGGCGGCATGCGATTCAAGTTCCGGGCTTTTCACGCCAAGAGTTTTAAGAAAGCGCAAGCCAGAGCGGGGAACTGAGACCGCGGACGACGCGGAGTATTTGCAGCGTTTCCTTATTCTGCTATAGTCGAGCCATGGCAGATTATTCCAGTTATCTCTCGCCTTTTTCGTGGCGCTATGGGACCCCGGAAATGCGACGTCTTTGGAGCGAAGTGCACAAGCGCGAACTTTGGCGCGGCATATGGGTCAGTCTCGCGAAGGTCGAATCCGAATTCGGCCTCACGACCCTGGAGCAGGTCGCCGAATTGAAATCACGGGCTCGCGATATCGATATCGCCCGTTCCCTCGCGATCGAAGCGGAAATCCGCCATGACCTCATGGCCGAAATCAAGACCTTCGCCGAACAGTGTCCCAAGGCGGGCGGGGTGATCCACCTCGGCGCCACCTCCATGGACATCGAGGACAATGCCGACGCCCTCAGAATCCGCGAAGCATTGACGCTCATCAACGCGAAACTGGCTGATCTTCTCTCCCTGTTCGTGGAGGTGATCAAGCGATACGCTGGTTTGCCCGTGATGGCTTTCACGCATCTTCAGCCAGCCGAGCCGACGACCTTCGGCTATCGATGCGCGGTATGGGCCCAGGATCTTCTCACCGCCCACTCCGACTTGAAAGCCGCGCAGCGCTCCATCATGGGCAAGGGCTTCAAGGGCGCCGTTGGAACTTCGGCCTCATACGCCGAGCTGGTAGGGGTGGAAAACCTGCCCTCCTTCGAGGCCTCGCTCGAGAAAGAGCTCGGCATACGCTTTTATCCGGTGACAACGCAGACCTGCAGCAGGCTGCAGGAGTACAAGACGCTCTCCGCGTTGGCCGAGCTTGGGGCAGCGCTCCACAAAATGGCGTTCGACCTTAGGATTCTCCAATCGCCGCCGATCGGCGAAGTGTCGGAGCCCTTTGCGCAAAAGCAGGTTGGCTCCTCGGCTATGCCTTTCAAGCGCAACCCGATCGACGCGGAAAAGATCGATTCCCTGGCAAGACTTCTCGCGGGATTCCCGCAGGTCGCGTGGAGCAACGCATCCCTTTCCCTGCTCGAGAGAACGCTGGATGATTCCGCGAACAGGAGAACGATACTGCCGGAAGCCTTCCTCATTAGCGATGAACTGCTGAAAACGGCCAAGAAAATCGTGGAAGGTTTCGTGCTTGACGAAAAGGCGATCAGGCGTACTTTTGAACGGTACGCGCCCTTTGCCTGCACGGAGCGGGTGCTGATGGCCATGGCGAAGCTCGGGGCTGACCGTCAGGAAACCCATGAGAGGCTGAGGGGACACGCCCTTGCCGCCTGGGCTCAAATCAAGGAAGGAAAAGAAAATACGCTCGCCGAAAGCATCGAGGCCGACGGATTCTTCCTCTCCCAGATGGATAGGGCGGGGCTCGCCTCCCTGATGAAAATCGATGATTATCTAGGAGACGCGGTCGAAAGGGCGGAAAAGTTCGCCGACATCATCGCGAGCGAGATCGCGGTACTTGACTAAAATTTCCGCTCGGTGATATCCATTTGTATGGGTAATCAACTTCCTTCCTATCGCTTTACGATACGGGAATCGCAGCCGGGGGCTCGATCTTCGGCGGTGATTGCGCGCGGTGCGCGGCGGCTGGGCCTCCAAAAGGTCAGCGCCGTACTGCGCTCGGAAATTTACTTTGTGCGCGGGAATATAGCGCCCGGGGAGCTCGACCTCCTCGGGCGTTTTCTTTTTTCTGACCCCGTTACCCAAACCTTCAGCGTGGAAACTTGTCCTGGTTCCTCACTCGGAGAAGGCGACAATGTCGTCGAGGTAACCTACCACCCTGGCGTGACCGATCCCGTCGCGGACGAGATCCTGAGATCAGCCCATGAGTTGGGGATCGCCGGCATCGACGCGGCCACGACGGGGCAACGATATGAAATCGCCTGTTCGGGAGGCGCCGCGCTTAGCGATGCCGAGCTGAGGCTCCTCGCCGCTAAACTGCTCGCCAACCCCGTGACGCAGCGCTACTCCATAGGATGCGTCGAACCTTCCTTCCCCGGCTTGGAGGAGGCGGTGACATCGATCGAAAGGCTTCCCATCCATGTGCTCGATGACGAGGGACTCAAAGCCCTCAATGCGGAACGCCGGGCCGCCCTCGACTTCGCGGAACTCCTGGCCTTGCGCGATTATTTCGCCGCCGAGGGAAGGCCATGCACCGATGTGGAATTCGAGATGCTCGCCCAAACCTGGAGCGAGCATTGCTTCCATAAAACCTTCAAGGCGATCATCGATGTCGAGGATGGCGAGAAGGGAGGGCTCCCTGCCCGCGTGGACAATATTCTCCGTTCTTATATAAAAGCCGCCACCGACGAAATCGCCGCGCCTTGGGTGGTGTCGGCTTTCAAGGACAACGCGGGAATCATCGAATTCGACGATGATTTCGATGTTTCTATCAAAGTCGAAACCCACAACCATCCGTCGGCGATAGAGCCTTTTGGCGGAGCGAATACGGGTGTCGGAGGCGTCATCAGGGATGTGATGGCCGTATCGGCCAAGCCCGTCGCGGTGACCGATGTGCTTTGTTTCGGCATGCCTGAGGCTGGCGAAAGCGGCGCGGCGGGCGGACTGACAAACGAGCATATCCGAAGCGGTGTGGTCGCCGGAGTCCAGGATTACGGAAACAAGATGGGAATCCCGACGGTAAACGGCGGGATTCACTACCATGAGAAATACGCTTCGAACCCCTTGGTCTATTGCGGTTGCGTCGGCATAGCCCCCAGGGGAGCTTTCTTTTCGAAGCCTAGCGTTGGCGACAGGCTCGTCGTTCTTGGGGGCAGGACGGGTCGCGATGGCATTCGCGGCGCGACCTTCTCCTCGATGACCATGGATGGCGCCACGTTCGATGTCGCGGGGACATCGGTGCAGATCGGCGCTCCCATCATCGAGAAAAAAGTCGCTGAAGTCATCCAGGAAGCGCGTGACGCAAAACTCTACACGATGATCACTGATTGCGGCGCCGGCGGGCTTTCTTCGGCGGTGGGGGAAATGGCTTCTGAATTGGGCGCCGATATAGAGCTTTCGGAAGTGCGGCTCAAGTATTCGGGGCTTGCCCCTTGGGAGATATGGCTTTCAGAGGCGCAAGAGCGGATGGTGATCGCCGTCCCCCAAGGAAACATGGATCAGCTGACCCGGCTTTGCGTCGGCAATGACGTCGAGTACTGCGATTTAGGCTCCTTCACCGGTAATGGGCGGCTCGTCGTGCGTTACCGAGGCGAAACGATCATCGACCTCTCCTGCGAATTCCTGCATGGGGGGATGCCTCGCCGGCGGCTGACCGCGGCGGCTCCAAAAAAGGTCGAGGCAATGGACGGCGGCGCCGAGCTTGGCGCCGCCAAGCTCGGTGCCGCCGGTTCGGCGGACCTGGGCGATTTATTCCTTGCGATTTTGTCCCACCACGCGGTGGCTTCGAAGGAATGGGCGGTCCGACGCTATGATCATGAAGTGCTGGGCGCGACGAAGATCGGCCCCTTCGCCGGGCCAAGACAAGCTGGCCCCGGCGACGCCGCGGTCATAAAGCCTCTTGGGACGAAAGGAAATAAGGGCATCGCGATTTCCAACGGCTTCAATCCCCGCTACGGGGAAGCCGATTCGTACAACGCCGCCGCGTCGGCTCTTGATGAGGCGGTAAGAAACGCCGTCGCTTCGGGCGCCGATCCCGACAGGATCGCCGTCGTCGATAATTTCTGCTGGGGCGACCCGCTCAAGCCGGAAAACATGTGGAGCCTGCTGCGGGCGGCAAAAGCGTGCCGAGACGCGGCGGTGGCGCACCGAACCCCCTTCGTAAGCGGAAAGGATTCGTTCAACAATGAATTCGAGGGTCCCGATGGAACGCGCGTCGCTATCCCTCCTTCGCTTCTCATTTCGGCGATGGGCATAGTGCCTGATATCGCGCTCTCCCCGACAACCGATCTCAAGAGCGATTCGGGGACGCTCTACCTTATCGGGGAATTTTCGCCCACCTATTCCGCTTCGGTTCTTCAAGATATTCAAATCGAGGGCCAAGAAAGCGCCGGTTCCGGACTCCCTGGCAGCGGAAGCCCCGGCCCCGCGTTCTCCCCTGTCGCGCCGGCCGTCTATCGAAAATTCCATGCCGCGATCCGCCAATCTCTCGTGCTTTCCTGCCACGATCTTTCAGACGGTGGCCTGGGCGCTGCCCTCGCGGAGATGTGCATCGGCGGGAGTAGGGGAGCCGAGTTGGACCTGGAAGCCATCGAGAGCGCGGCGTTCGCGCTTTTGCCCAATGGGGAGCCAAAGGCTCTCGGAGCGAAGGGTCGCGACCACGAAGCCATTCTTCTTTTTGGCGAAACAAACGGCTGCCTTCTCGCGGAAATTCCCGCGGCGCAGACGGGAGCCTTCGAGGCCGCCATGGGTGGAAGCCCCTGCCGGAGAATAGGTCGCGTCGTAGGTGGCGCCGTGGCTGGGGCCTCGGCCGGGGCTTTGGCCGGGGCTTTGGCCGGCGCATGCGTATCGATAAGCGCGCGCGGCAAGCAAGTCGCCTCCGTCGAAATCGCCGAGCTCGAAAAAGCCTTCCTGAAAGAGACGATGACCGCGCTCGACGATCCCGCGGAAGACAAAGCCACAATCGGAGAAGGAAGATGAAACCTAAAGCGCTCGTGCTGCATGCCGCTGGCATAAACAGGGATGTCGACGCCGCCTATGCCATGGAAATGGCGGGAGCTGATGTCAGGATAATTCATGTCAACGAACTTAAGGCCAACAGGCGTATGCTGGCTGATAGCGCCATTCTCGTCGTCCCCGGAGGTTTTTCCTATGCCGACGCGCTTGGCGCGGGGCGTCTCTTCGCCCTCGATATCGCTTCCTTCTTTAAGGAGGAAGTGGCGGAATTTGTGGAAATGGGGAAACCAGTGATCGGCATCTGCAACGGATTCCAGACACTCGTAAAAGCTGGGATTCTGCCCGGACTTAGCATTCCCTCTTTGAAAACGGATGAGCGTTATGCGACACTTACTGACAATCTCAACCGGCGCTTTGAGTGCAGATGGGTGACCATGATGGCCGAGCGTGGTCCTTGCCTTTGGACCAGGGGCATCGATGAGCCGATTGTATGTCCGATCGCGCATGGAGAGGGGCGATTCGTCACTAAGGACCAATCCCAGCTCGAGGCGATCGTCGCGGCTGACCTCGTTGCCTTCCGCTACGCCCGGCCCGACGGCGAGCCGGCCGACGGCCGTTACCCCGATAATCCGAATGGCTCGATGGCGGATATTGCCGGCATATGCAACCCGGCGGGAAACGTGCTCGGGCTCATGCCCCATCCCGAGGACAACATCTTTTCCGGTCCGGGATCGAGGGCCTATAGGGGCGGGAAGCCGGGCGGGGGACTCGGCATTTTTATCAATGGCGTACGTTATGCGAATCAGATGTGACGCGGAAGGAGCGATAGATGATGGAACGCGAGACAATCCAGGCCATGCTTTCCAAGGCATTCATGGGCTTGGGCGAAGGGAAGAGGGAAAAACATTCGGGCAAGGTGCGAGACTGGTATATCCTGGATGATTCCACAAGGCTCATGGTGACTACCGACAGGATTTCCGCGTTTGATAGGATCGTCTCGGCCGTACCCTGGAAAGGGCAGGTGCTCAACGAGCTTTCCGCGTGGTGGAATGAAAAGACAGCCGATATAGCGCCCAATCATCTCATATCGGTGCCCGACCCCAACGTCTCGATCGTTCGGGAAGCTTCGCCCCTCTCCGTAGAAGTGATCGTTCGCGGCTATATTACCGGCGTCACCTCCACCGCGCTGTGGCGCCGCTATACCGAAGGCGAGCGCGTTATCTATGGCTATCGCTTTCCCGAGGGGCTACGCAAGAACCAGCGTCTCCCTCACCCCATAATCACTCCTACGACGAAGGCCGAAGCCGGTCAGCACGATGAGCGGCTCACGGTCGCCGAAGTCGCCGACAAGGGCTACGTCGGTAAGAAAACCTGGAATCGCGTGATGGAAATCGCCCTCGCCCTCTTCGCTCGGGGTTCGGCGATAGCCGAAAAGGCAGGGCTGATCCTTGTCGATACGAAGTATGAGTTCGGAATGGACCGCGACGGAAACGTGATGCTCATCGACGAGATTCACACGCCCGATTCGTCGCGCTTCTGGCGGCTCGGAAGTTATGCGGAACGATTCGCCGAAGGACGCGAGCCTGAGCTATTCGACAAGGAGTTCGTCCGCATGCGCTACGCGGATTTGGGTTACAGGGGCGATGGGGAAATCCCCGCCCTTCCCGATTCCGTGTGGGCCGATGCCGGCATCCTTTACCAGACAGCGTACGAGCTTCTGGCGGGACGAAGCTTTATCCCGGGGACATACCCTGTGGAACCAAGGATCCGAAAAAATCTCGAAATTGCGGGGATACAATTATGAAGAAAAATCTAGCGGTTATCGTGATGGGCGCCAAATCCGATTATGACCACGCCGCGCGAATCATCGAATGGCTCGACTATTTCGGCATCGCCCACGAGACGAGGATAGCCTCGGCTCACAAGACTCCGGAAAAGTTGCTCGATATCATCGCGGCAAATGAAAATAAGGATGAAAATATAGCGTACATCACCATTGCCGGGCTCTCCAACGCCCTCTCCGGCATGGTCGATTTCGCTACCGTGTTCCCCGTCGTAGCCTGCCCCCCTCCCTGTGATTCTTTTGGCGGAGCCGACATATTTTCGTCCTTGCGGATGCCTCCGGGCGTGGCTGCCGCCACCGTGCTCGATCCGCGCAACGCGGCGTTTTTTGTGGCGAAATTGTTCGCCGCCAGCGACGCGGCGTTGAAAGCCAAGATTGCCGCATACCACGAAGAGCAGAGAGCGAAAATCGATCGCGACGAGGCGGCGCTGAACGCCGAATCGGGAAAGGAAGGCGCTTCACGATGATCGAGAAAGACTGGGCCGGTGGGGACGAGCCGCGCGAAGAATGCGGCGTGATGGCGATCTACGCTCCCGGCAAGGACGCGTCGAGACTCGCTTATTATGGACTTTTCGCCCTTCAGCACCGGGGCCAGGAATCGGCAGGCATAGCCGCGTACGATGGACGCGTGATAAATTCGAAGAAGAACCTCGGCCTCGTCTCCCAGGTCTTCTCCGAAGCGGACATCGAGAGCCTCTCCGGCTGCCTGGCGATAGGGCACAACCGCTATTCGACGACAGGCTCATCCAACGTGAGGAACGCCCAACCTTTTCTCATCGATTCCCGTCACGGGCCGATAGCCCTCGCGCACAACGGCAACATCGTCAACGCGGGGGAAATCCGCAAAAGACTGCTCGACAGGGGAGTCGGACTGACCTCGGCTAGCGACACCGAACTGATGATCATGGATCTTGCAGGATCGGACAAGAAGACCTGGGTTTCCCGCATAAGGGCCGCGATGGGCTCGTGGGTGGGAGCCTTTTCATTCGTCGCGCTCACGCCGGAAGGGGTATTCGCGGCGAGGGATCCCTGGGGATTGCGTCCGCTGGCCTATGGATTCACCGCCGAAAAGGCCTTCGTCGTCGCGTCGGAAACCTGCGCCCTCTTGACCTTGGGCTGCCATGAAATCCATGAGATTGAGGCGGGCCAGATCGTTTCCTGCGACGCGGCGGGAAAAGTCGCCCTCGCGAGCCAAGCTAAGGGGATAAAGCCCAAGCGCCAAGCTTCCTGCGTTTTCGAGTTCATCTATTTCTCGAGACCTGACAGCGTTTGGAACGGGCTTTCCGTGCACGAGGTGAGAAGGCGGTTTGGGGCCGAGCTCGCGCTCTGCTCGCCGGCCGAGGCCGATTTGGTCATCCCTGTCCCCGATTCATCCATTTCCGCAGCAATTGGCTATTCCGGCGCTTCGGGAATTCCCTATGGGGAGGCCTTCGTGAAGAACCGCTACATCGGCCGCACATTCATCGAACCTACAACCTTTTTGCGCAAGAGAGGCGTTTCGCTCAAATTCAATGTCCTCCACGATTCCGTGAAGGACAAGCGCATCGTCGTGATCGATGATTCGATCGTCCGCGGCAATACGATACGGCCGCTTGTGGCGCTCTTGCGGAATGCCGGCGCGAAGGAAGTTCACGTGAGGGTCGCGAGCCCACCGGTCAGGTATTCCTGCATGATGGGCGTGGACATGGGAGATCGCCGTGAACTCATCGCGAACATCCTGCCTATCGGTGAAATGGCCAAGTGGAGCGGGGCCGATTCGCTCGCCTATTTGTCGCTCGAATCGGTGGGGAAAGCGATAGGAGGGATCGAGGACTATTGCACCGCGTGTTTTTCGGGAGACTACCCCTTCGATGTGAGTGCTACAGAGTCCAAGGAAAGGTTCGAATTTTAATTCGAGGAGAAAAGCTCGCATGAAAGTACTTCTTGTCGGGTCCGGAGGAAGGGAACACGCCATAGCGTGGAAGCTGAGCGGCTCGCCGCTTCTCGAGGAGCTTTACTGCGCGCCCGGGAACGCGGGGACAGCCGGCTTTGGATCAAATGTCGATATAAAAGCCGACGAGGTGGATAAAATCGCCGCATTCGCGGTCGCTCATGGGATCGACCTGGTTGTCGTCGGTCCTGAGCTGCCTCTTTCCCTGGGCCTTGCCGACAAGCTCGCCGGATTGCCCATCGCCCAACGCCCTCTCTGCTTTGGACCTTCCTCGAAGGCGGCTATGATAGAGTCTTCGAAAGCCTTTTCCAAAGACTTCATGAGAAAATACGGAATACCTACCGCCGATTTCAGGGTTTTCGCGTCGTACGACGAAGCGCGCGCCTTCGCGAAAAGCGCTCCTTGGCCTTATGTCATAAAGGCTTCCGGCCTCGCCTCGGGGAAGGGGGTTTTCCTGCCGTCCACGATCGAGGAAGCGGAAGATGCCCTCGCCGTGCTCATGAAAAACGGAAGGTTGGGCGACGCGGGCAGGGAAGTGATCATCGAAGAGCGCCTGGTGGGGGAGGAAGTATCGATCCTTGGATTCTGCGATGGGAAGGATGTGTCGGTCATGCCGCCCGCCCAGGACCATAAGCGCCTCATCGAGAATGATGCCGGGCCCAATACGGGAGGCATGGGAGCAATCGCTTCGTCCGCGAAAGAGCCTTTCGAAAAGGCACGCGGTTTTGCCGAAATTTTCCTTCGAAAGGCCGTCGAAGGTCTCGCGGCCGAAGGGGCCCCTTTCGTCGGCGTGCTTTACGCGGGGCTGATACTCACCGCTGAGGGGCCGAAGGCGCTCGAATACAATTGCCGCTTCGGGGATCCCGAGACGGAAGCGATCCTTCCGCTTCTCAATTCCGATATCCTGGAGATCTTCTCGGCATGCGCGAAGGGAAATCTCGGAACGATGAAGGTCGATTGGTCGGGAAAGGCGGCGGCCTGCGTCGTCATCGCGTCCGAAGGTTATGCGGTTGAGGCTCATGATGGCGCGGCGCGCGAGATCGTGGATTTCGGCGAAGCGCGGGATACGGCGCTGTTTCACGCCGCCACAGCTTTCGGGGAAGAGGGAAGGCTGCTGGCTTCGGGCGGGAGGCTGCTCTGCGCCGCCGCCTGGGCCGATTCGGTAACCGAAGCGATCGAAGGCGCGTACGCAAGGGTTGCCCGCGTCGACATTCCCCATTCGCGGTACCGCAAAGATATTGGCCAGGGCAAGACCTTCCTCCTCGGCGGGTCCATTCCTGGCGGCTCCGCCGCGTCCTACGCTTCCGCGGGAGTGGACATCGACGCCGGCGACGAAGCGGTCAACCTCATGAGCGCCGCGGTAAAATCGACCTATGGACCCGAGGTCTTCGCCGGGATAGGCGCCTTTGGCGGAATGTATGATGCCGGGGCGCTGAAAACGATGAGCGATCCCGTCCTCGTCTCCTCCACCGACGGCGTCGGGACTAAGGTCAAGCTAGCGTCCCATGCGAGACGCTATGATAGTATCGGACAGGATATCGTCAATCATTGCATCGACGATATCCTGGTACAGGGGGCGAGGCCGCTTTTTTTCCTGGATTATATCGCCACATCCAAGCTAGACCCCTCGATGATCGCCGAAGCGGTGGGCGGCATGGCCAAGGCTTGCAGGGAAGCGGGCTGCGCTCTCATTGGCGGAGAAACCGCTGAAATGCCCGGCGTCTACATGCCGAGGGAATTCGACGTTGCCGGGGCAATCGTCGGGCTCGCCGATAGGGCGAAAATGCTCCCCTTGAAGACGATGCGCGACGGCGATCTTCTCGTCGGCTTCCCTTCGAGCGGGCCTCATACGAACGGTTATTCGCTCATCCGGAAGATTTTTTCCGAGAATGAGCTAAAAGGCTTCTCCGAGAGGCTGGGCGCTCCCCTCATCGATGTACTTCTCGCCCCCCATCGCTCCTATCTGCCTGTCATATGGCCGGTGCTCGAAAAGGCGCCAGGATTGATAAAAGCGCTCGCTCACATAACGGGCGCTGGTTTCGAAGGCAACATTCCTCGCGTTCTGCCAGCTCACCTCGATGCTCGGGTAAGCATAGGCTCCTGGCCTGTCCCGCCCTTGTTCCGCCTCATCATGGAAAAAGGCGGAATTGAGGAGGTTGAGATGTACAGAGTCTTCAATATGGGCATCGGTATGATCGCCATCATCGAGCCGGATCGCCTGGGCGAGCTCGCGGCTATTTCGCCCTCTCCTTATTTCATCATAGGGAGGCTTGAGGCTGGCGAGGGGCGGGTCATCATGGAAATAGCGGGGATCGCCGGATGAGCCTCGTTAAAAGCCCCGCGCAACTTCGGCCCCGCGGCGAGGGAAGCGGCGCGCGGAAGGCGCGTCTCGTCGTTCTGGTATCGGGCAATGGCGGCAATCTGCAGGCCCTCTTGGACGCGATCGCGGCTGGCGCCGTGAACGCGTCGATCGTCCTCGTGCTATCCTCGGATCCCGACGCCTTCGCCCTGAAGCGCGCCGAGGCCGCGGGGATTCCATCGATCGCCCTTCCCTATAATCGCGATCAGCGAATCGAGAAGGAAGCGTCGCGCATCGCCTTCGACACACGGCTTGCCGATGAGGTCTCCGCGCGAGATCCTGATTACATATTCCTTTTGGGCTGGATGCGCATCCTTGGCATGGCCTTCATTGGGCGCTTCCCGGGGAAAATCGTAAATCTCCATCCCGCCTTGCCGGGCTGTTTCCCGGGCACCCACGCGATCGAACGCGCATGGGAAGCCTGTGCCAGGGCGGAATTGTCGGAAACGGGAGTCATGACCCATTTCGTCCCGGATGAACTCGTCGACGCCGGGCCTGTCATTCTCTCTGAAAGAGTAAAGATGAAATCAAATGAGACGTTGGCTGATTTTGAGTTCCGCATGCATGAGACCGAACACGAATTGGTCGTAAAAACGGCCAAGATGCTCGCTTCAATCGCTTCGGGCGATGGAAAAGGAGAACGTTAGATGCCGCAGGCAATCATTTCCGTCTACGACAAGGAAGGCCTCGTCGATTTCGCCTCCGGGCTCGCGAGGCTCGGTTGGTCCATCCTCGCCTCAGGGGGCACGGCGAAGGCGCTGAAGATGGCAGAAATTCCCGTCGAGGAAATCGCGGACTACACGGGGGCTAAGGAAATATTGGGTGGAAGGGTGAAGACCCTTCATCCGGCCATCCACGGCGGCATTCTCGCGCGGGGGTCGGGAGGCGACCTCGACGAAATCAAGCGACTCGGATACAAAGCGGTGGATATGGTCGTCGTCAACCTCTACCCCTTCGAGAAAACGGTGGCCGATCCCGCTTGTGACAGGGAAGAGGCGGTGGAGCAAATCGATATAGGCGGGGTGGCGCTGATACGCGCGGCCGCAAAAAACCATGAAAGAGTAACCGTGCTCTGCGACAGCGCCGACTACAAGCCCGTGCTTGAGGAGATCGAATCCAAGGGAGCGGTGACCGAAGCCACCAGGCGGAGGCTCGCCGCCAAGGCATTTATAGGCACTTCCGCCTACGACGCGGCTATAGCGGAATGGATGACAGCCGACGCGGCCAAATTCCGGGCTTCGGAACCCGAGAACGAGGCAGCCGACACTGCCTTGGCCATAGAAGCCCCCTTGATCTTGCGAGGGTGGAAATCCCAGTCGCTCAGATATGGGGAAAACCCGCACCAGAGCGCGGAGCTTTATTCCTTCGAAAAAGGCGCTGGCCCGCTCGGCGGCAGGGTGCTTCAGGGTAAAGAACTCTCCTATAACAATATTCTCGACCTGGACGCGGCTTGGCACGCCGTCGGACGTTTTGGGAGGCCAGCGGTCGTCGTCGTCAAACACCTATCGCCCTGCGGCATCGCCGAGGCGGAAACCGCGGACATAGCCTCCCTGCCCACCGTTCTTGAAAGGGCCATAGCTTGCGACCCGATCTCCGCTTTCGGGGGAGTGATCGCGACCAACGCGCCGTTCACCGCCCGCTGTGTCGAAAGCCTGGGCACTCTGTTCGCGGAATGCATCGCGGCGCCATCCTTCGACGAGGACGCCATGGCTTTGCTCGCTAAAAAGAAAAACTTGCGGCTCCTGATCCCTGGCGCGGGGAAACAGAGCGACGAGGTCCGCACCGTGCTCGGGGGATTCCTCAGGCAGGATGTGGACGTGGGGGATCCCGCCGAAACCGAATGGCGCATTGTGTCCAAGAGGGCTCCGACGGAAGACGAGCTGCGGGAGCTGCGGTTCGCATGGAAAGCCTGCATGTCGGTGAAATCCAACGCCATCGTCTTCGCCAAGGGTGGGGCTACGGTGGGCATAGGGGGAGGGCAGCCCAATCGCGTGGATTCGGTGAGGATCGCCGCCCAAAGGGCGGGCGAAAAGGCGATAGGCTCAGTGCTGGCGTCGGATGCCTTTTTCCCCTTCCCCGATTCGGTAGAAGAAGCGGCCAAGGCGGGCGTGCGCGCAATCGCCCATCCGGGCGGCTCTATGCGTGACAGCGAATCCATCGCCGCCGCGGACAAGGCGGGGATGGCGATGGTGCTCGTCGGCGTCCGTCATTTCCGACATTGATTTTCTTCGGCATATAGGCCTACGTGGAGGATACGTACATGAATGAAGAAATTTTCGAATCGAATACGGCGCTGACCTTCGATGACGTACTCATCGTTCCGGCATTCAGCGAGATACTTCCAGCCCGCGTCGATACGAGGACGAGGATCGCGCGCGACATAACGCTCAATATCCCTCTCCTTTCGGCCGCGATGGACACGGTCACCGAGTCGGCTCTGGCGATCGCCTTGGCGAGGATGGGCGGCATGGGAGTGATCCATAGAAACATGTCGGCCGAGCAGCAGGCCGGAGAGGTGGACAAGGTGAAGCGCTCCGAATCGGGCATGATCCTCGATCC